>Ga0302269_1000656_pt1 | contig 19638 bp, 12 predicted proteins | sample III_Bog_E2_2_FD_194560 | JGI IMG/M metagenome (GOLD analysis project Ga0302269, IMG submission 194560) | Peat permafrost microbial communities from Stordalen Mire near Abisko, Sweden - III_Bog_E2_2 | ecosystem: Environmental > Terrestrial > Soil > Wetlands > Peat | place: Sweden: Abisko...
AGATAGTCCACATGGGGGATCATCATTTCCTGTGTTATATTCTCTTTTATAAAGTGATGGATGACAACATAATTCATACTTCTTCCTCCTGTTTTTGATGTTATTAATTGTGTTTATTTTTTTGTTATTAAAGTCCTGAATGTAATTTATCTACTCCATCATCTGATTTTTCCTGTATTCATCAATGTAAATTGTCATGGGGACATTCATTCTGTCCCGGTATAAACCCATTTTGAAATAGTATTTATTCTTGTCAGACAGTACCCTGCACTCATCCTGATAGCTTGTTATACCTTTATAATTTACAATTTGCTTCCCTGCCAGGAATGCTTTTACTTCTCCATCTTTTTGTCTTGAAAATCTGATCTGAAATTTAAAGTCAAGCCATCTGTTTCGAATTTCAAGCCCTGAACAATAAAGGGTATCCCGCAATGAACCTGTCTGTAAAGTGATCATTAGCTTTCCTGAAATATAACGGATTGCAAGAACCGGACTATATGCCGAACACGGGCACAAAATGCAAAACTGTTTCCACTGCGCTATCACAAGTCTTGTTGGTGTGATGGGGAAGTCCCCGGGTAAAAGCATACTGAATTGATATTCGTATTTAACACCCTCAACCGAGTACAGAGACAATGCTTCCATCAACTCATCACGTTCGGATGAGTTGTCTTTATCTGTTTTGTCCTCCACCTTGTCTCCGTTTTGCAGAGTGATTTTTACAGCACAATTCCCTTTCCGTACAATATCGGATTGAGTGGTAATTGAGTGGGCTTCCAGTCTTGAAGTATTCCAGTTTCTACTCAGTTTTGAGGTCTCAAATCCATCATAAATACTCAGATAGGGATGATAGAAAATCAGTACGGCAAGTATTACTATGATCACCAATACTAATATGAAGATTCCGGTTCTTTTTTGTTTTAACGATACCATATAAGTAATTCATAATTCATAATGAATAATTAATAATTACCGGGATACTGGAATTTAAGCTTTTGAAGTTGACCCAATCTCCCCCTCGTTTCTTAACGAGGGGGTATTTGGCTTTACGTTTCCAACGTTTTAAAAATAATATTTGTCTCTGTTTTTCGTTATAAAACGAACGACCATTAACCCCCTCGTTAAGAAACTAGGGGGAGTTAGGTATTTGGCTTTACGTTACCAACTTTAAAAAAGAGTTGTTTATGTTTTCGTTATAAAACGAACGACCATTAACCCCCTCGTTAGGAAACGAGGGTGAGGAATGTGACAGGCTGTTGTAAGTCAAATCAACCGATTGCTTCAATTCTCTTTGCCGGCTACTTCGTATTTCTTTATCCATGCCTTGTATTCTCCGGGACTCATTTTTGCCAGTTTCTGTGTTACAAAGGCAGTCATTGCCCATATCTTAGTATCATCATGGGAAGGTTTGAAAGCAGGCATGCTGGTCATCTTTATTCCATTCTTAATGATCCAGAAAAATTCAAGGGCAGCATCTTCCTCTCCGTGTTTGTATAACTCAGGAGGACGAGGATACAATCCTTCCACCATTTCATTGGGTTTCACTCCGGGTGCACCATGGCAACTCACACACATTTCATTGTAATGTTTAAAGCCTGTAATAATCTGTTCCGTATCTTTCAGGTTAGCCGGCACTACATTTTCCTTCATTCTCCTGTTGATTGAATTGTGCGTTGTCATTTTGATAATTTTAAGGGTGAGGCCGTTGTGAGGCGAAAGCTGACTTATATTGTACGCACCGGATGAAATGAAAATAAATGATCCGGCAATCAATACTGCCACAGATACTAAAATAGTGATTAGAATCTTTTTCATGATGTATTTTTTTAGAGATTACAACTATCTATATCTAAATGTATTCCAAATGCAAAATGTTCATTTGTTGAAAATAAAACCTTTTAAAAAAATAAAACTAAATTATATCATCCTGTTAAATTTAAATGATGCCCATTAATCAAATAAATAAGGCTTTCAAAACAACTAAAAAACGCCCTGTCTGGAGATATAACCTGGCAGGGCGTTTTTCATATTGGGATAAATTTATAAGTATATCTTACTCATTTATGAACTTCTTATATTCATACGTTTTTCAGGTCTGAAATCTAATCAAACAGACTCCGGCATAAAGAACTGAAGTCCTGACTATGGCATTTTTTTCTAATGTTACCATTGTAAACAACCTGTCCCATTAAATTGAATATTTCAAAAATTGAACTGCCTGTAAAATCAATCTCTAATTCATTCTTTCCAGACTATGTACGAGGATAGTACACCCAACCAGAAACGAAATGAGAAATAAAAGTGTAATTTTAAAATAACGCATATTATTATATGTTAAAATCTATGATTTATGAGATTTAATGACGGTCTCCCCACTCAAATAAAACTGTGCTTTTAATTCAGTTGAAAACTATTTAAAATCTTTTCTCCTATCGTTTTATATGCTTCAAATTGGTCAAGTTCGCAGGTTAAGGTTATAACATAAGCCTTATCGTTCTTTATCAGGTAATATTGTTCAAATTTGAGTTTATAGATTTCCTCTTCACCCGTATAAATAACTTTTTGAAATTCCGATCCGTTTTTGCTCAATCTTTTACTTTCAAGAAGCTTCCCATTCGTAATCATTGTTTTTATTTGCTCTTCAGAAATTTCAACATACTTGTCCAGGTCAATATTCTTTCCACTTAAGTCCTGGATTAATACGTTGACATTTTCCCGGAACTTGTCTTGCGGGGACGTTTGTTTTGAAAGAAAAATTAAACAAACTCCCATTTGTCCTGATTTATTCATGTCCCATTTTTCAGGATATTGAACGGAAAAACTATTTTCATCAATGGATTTCCATCCATTTTCTATTATTGTATGATCTTTCTTTTGTGATGTTTGTCCACAAGAGAGAAAACAAAGAAAAAGACAAGTTAATCCGAATAATTTAATTTGGTTCATTTTTTTTTTGTTTTTAAACACAACAACCTCTGGTTTGTACATGTTTGAGAAGCTTTACTTGTACTGGTAATTTGTTCGGTTTGTAATTTTTCTCTATTAATATGGTATATTTAACATTCCGGTTTAACGGGACTTCTTTTATTCCCTGTCCATTTGTCCGTACATTTCGTCCGGGAGTTACGCTTCGCTAAACCTGAACTATTCACAGATATAAAACATTAACCCCGGGCTATCTGATTTGCAATAAAATATTGATTATATGTTAAAAACATGAATAATCGAATCAGTTGTGTTTTTTTGAAGGAAGTAAGCATCCCATTACTATCGAACAGCTATCCCGGGTATATGGCCCGTGACAGTGGTTGAATAGAAAATTAAAGTGCATCTGTTTTATACGATTCATCAATTTTCAGAATCTCCATTCTCAGAGTTAAACCTGAAACTCAAATTGTTTATCTTATTGTTTTATAAATTTAAGGGTTTTAGTCATCATATTGTCTTTTAATACGACTGTATAAAAGCCATTAGCTAACATGCTTATATCTATTTTTACTGCTGTTGAAGTGGAGGTTTTTGAAATCAACACTTTACCTTTCAAATCGTAAATGGATATAGTCGTTCCTATACTGATATTGTTTACTGTAATTTCTGTTGTTGACGGATTCGGGTATATATACAACAAGCTCTCGTCTATTTCATTAATTCCATTTGGCACATTTTGTAAAACGCTAACTACCTGTGGCGAAACTCCTGTTCCTGTAATAAGGAGCGAAGCAGCTCTTGAAATTGATGCGACATTTGATTGTGCCGTTAATGTTAATGTTGCATTTCCGCTTCCGCTTCCCGGGCTTACTGTTAACCAGGACTGATTGCTCATGATGGACCAGTCTGTATTCGAATGGATATCAAATGTTGCGGTGTTATTGCCGGTTATTGTTACCGAACTTGTTGAAACAATTAGTGCAGGTATTCCGGGATCTTGTGATACTAAAATCGTTTGGGGAGTTACATTGTTTCCTGAAACTGTTACAATGGCATTTCTGGTTTCGGTTGATTGGTTGGCTTGGGCTGTCAAAATAATTGTAGCACTGTTCGAACCGCTATTCGTGTTTAATGTTAACCAGGATTGATCGCTGGTAGCAGTCCAACCTATATTCGAATAGATAACAAATGAACTTGTACTGTTAACCTGTGAAGCCATTTCAAGACTATTCGATGAAACGGAGAGGACAGCAGCCCCGGCACTTTGTGTAACAGTAATTATGACCGGGTTTATTCCTGTTCCTGAAATGGTAACTGTAGCAGTTCGGGTTGAAATGGTAGGATTGTAATTCGCTGTTAGTGTCAGAGTAGAATTCCCGCTCCCATTTGGACTGCTTACGCTCAACCAGCTCTGACTGCTGGCTGTAGCCCAATTCATATTCGAAGCAATATCCACAGAAGTAGTGTTTCCCTGTAATGCTCCTACAGTTAACGTATTTGTTGAAACTGTCAATACAGGGGTAGCACCATCCTGGGTGACAATTACAACCTGAGAATTACTTCCGGTATCAGAGATGATGATAGTAGCACTCCTTTTTTCAGCTGACACATTTGCCTGCGCCGTTAATGTAATAGTAGAATTGCCTGAACCTGAAGAACTGCTCATCGTTAACCAATTCTGATCGTTTGTAATCGACCAGTTTTTAGCGGTATTAACATTAAAAGTAGCTTTACTGTTATTAACTGCCGCGATGGTCACATTGTTCGTGGATACAGTCAGGATATTCAGATACATTCTCAAAACAGAAAGGGAAGTTCCGACTAATATTTCTGTCGATGCAGGTTGGCTGTTGAATAATTTCAAACTTTCAACTTCCCCGATATTAGTCCCTAAATACTGGCTTATGCTGCAGTTTGTATCGTTTTGATAGATATTCAGCCTGTTATTACAACTGTAAATATAAAATAATGAGTTATTGTTTTTATAGGCTCTTACCGAAGCAATCGATGTAGTCTCTGGGGTTACATCACTTAATTTTAATTTTGATTTGCCATCAATCACTACAATGTGACCATCTGTTGTAGAAGCAACAATATCAGGAATGCCATCATTGTTAAAATCAAACAGATCAATATTCGTATAATTACTCTCCGTTGAGGTCCAGTAAGAATGGTCTACGCTGTTAATTATCTGAATTGTACCTTTGCAGACTATTATCTCTTTATTCCCATCACCGTTTATATCCGCACATCGAATGACAGGAGTACTATAGGTTGAATTAATGGCTACATTCCATTTTATCGACCAATCATTCGGATTAATGACATACAATGTGCTATTGGATGCAACGATGAGTTCTTTTTGACCGTCATTGTCAATGTCGTTCACATCTAAAGAGTGTAGTTCGCCTACATTTTCAGTTGAAAACAAATGGGACGATTTAATGGTATGATTTTTACCATCAATAATCCATATCTTTCCGGTATAGGTTTGATCGGCAGCCACTATAATTTCATTATTTCCGTCATTGTCAACATCACTGATGGCTACATCGTACGTACCTGTCCATATCATATCCATAAATGACCCACTGCTTTTCCATTTTAATTTATTGGTTTGGGCATCAAGTATCAATATTACACCACTATCGTAACCGCTTTCGCTTTCATAAGAAACAGCTACAATTTCATCTTTTCCATCACCATCCACATCCCCGGTAGCAATAGCATAAAATGGTCCTTCTATATCGTCACTCCGCCATAACAAATTGCTGGCTGCTACGTCGTAAATGTACAAATAATCAGAGCCTGTAGATGTCCATCCGGCTCCCCATATAAGCTCCTTTTTCCCATCATTGTTCACATCGGCATAATTTATCGCACTGACTCCATGTTCCGGATTTGCCACTTCCCACATTTTGGTATGGGTAACTGAATTATAGCAAAAAACACTTCCCCACTGCCCATCCCCATATAATATCTCGTCAACGCCATCGTTGTTAACATCAGCCAGGGTTAATGAATTTATGTCCTGATCTGTATTAATGCTATACTTTGTCGTTTTGGTATCAACATCATAAACATTGATTATTTGCCACGCCTGTGCAAAAATCACCTCTTGTTTTGAGTCATTATCAATGTCGGAGAGTTCAACCAGTCCTTCGCCGGAAGTATTATAATTCCAAATGGTGGTTAAGGTCGTACCTTCCAGTTTATAGATAGTACCCGATGACAGGACAATCTCATTCTTATTGCTGTCATCCAGTTTGCCTACCCTGACACTGTTTGCTCCTTTGTTGATAATAAATTTTTGTGCAAAAGTCGTTGCATCCAGTACATAGGTGTTTTGCGGACATGAAATGATAATGTCTTTTTGTGAGTCATTATCCGCATCGGCATATACAATCGAATTAATAGCTTCATTGACCGGTTTTACGCTTTTAATAAGCTCTTTAGTGACTCCATTATAGATCTCAATGGTTCCGTTGCTAAAACCCAACAGAATTTCATAATTCTTATCGTTATTGAAATCGACCACTTCAAGCGTGTTGATATTATTTGCATATTTAGGACTTGTCCAAACCTGATTCCAGGTCTTATCGGTGGAATCATACCGCATGATATACCAAAAATCTCCCGTTCCAAATGTTTGACTGGAAGCAGTACAGATTAACTCAGTATTTCCGTCATTATCTATGTCCAACGAATGCATGGAATTTCGTCCGATAGAAGACCCCATTATGGAGTACATATTATCAATTTTTGCATTTATTGGAGTCTTCAGACCGGTAGTTAGTGTGGTCGAAACAGATTTAAATTGTGGCGTTTTGTTTATTGGCACTGACTTTACTAAATTAAAATCCGTATAATTGATCTTTTTCCCATCTGAGTTCTCAATCTCCCGCCCGTACATGTCTTTCGGGGTTGCTTTCTGACCAAAAGCCGAAGTTGCAAACACTAAAAGTAATACACTAAATAAGTAAATAATTAAACGGTTCATACGCGTAAATTTTTTGTTTATTTATTAATCGTTTTATGATGAGAAATGATATATCCGGCATAAGTTTAGCAAAACCACTCATGTACTGAAAATCTGTTTCTTTATTACTGATAAATTATGAAGGTCTATAGTATCTTTTCATTCAGGTGACTATCTCATTCGAAAATGTATATAGCGTGACAGGCACTGTCATCTGTATCATCCGGCTTTTCAGGTGTCTGTACCCCGATAAAGTGAAATCAGTTAATAAGACTGTTTTATGATTAATTTTTTTGCGACTACAAATGTAAAAAATTAATTTAATTATACCAAATTTAAATGCCAAAAGTTATAAACTCAAGTATATTCCTGATTTATACTATGATTTTAAAATAAAACCATTCCCAGATAAAAATCCATAAACAATTATTCATCCATTTTATTAGTACAAATAAGCATATACTCACAGGAGACATCGTTGATCATTAATTAGTTGCGGTCGTCTTAAAATGGATCTATTCCAAATTGTAACTTATGAATTGAAAGTTGATTGTTAATTCAGAAACAAATGGGAATGAGATATTAATCAGGGGGGTCGGTTTTCTACGAAGTCACTACAATCTGGTATCGAACAACATGATAGATAACTATGAAGGGTTGAAAGAGGCAATTTATTATCCGCAGATTAATAGCTAGTTACGATTACTTACATAGTAGATTTACACAGATAATCTTTAATATTATAAATTTAAGAAAGAAATTAAAAAGAGATTGTCCACAGATTACTCTAATTTACACAGATTATTATTAAGTCCCCACTATCAAAGATCGAACAACAATAGTGTGAATATTAAGTAAAAAATAACTTGCCCTTATTCACTTATTTTTCCCCTGGTTTCATCTTGTTAGTTTACACCATTATCAATTCTATTTTTACACAACATCTAAGAAACTAAGGGAGTTTTGTCTTATTTTTTCAACGTTTAATAAAAAAATATTTATTTATATTTTCGTTATAAACGAATGACCACTAACCCCCTCGTTAAGAAACGAGGGGGAGTAACGGTGACCTGTTGAATAAAACAACTATATTTTTACTTCAATCACGATATCTGTATTGACTTCCTGCTTCTCAAGTTCCAGAGTCATCTTTTTGGTAACCGGATCCCATTGCCAATTCGTAAAAACCTTGTTGTTGACTTGCACTGCCTTCGGTTCCCCTGTATTCACAATATCTATTTTATAAGCCCTGTTTTGCACACTCCCATGAAAGTCACCCATTGGTTTGTGGATGACTATCTTTTGCGAAACATGATCCGTATATTCATAACTCAATACAACCCATCGATACTGCTCCTTTTCGAACAGGAAACTCTCCCCATCATCTTCATAAAGATTGAAAGAACTTTTCCTGCTTTCTGCGGGTGTATAGGCAACGATCAAAAGGGTATCCAACGGTACACCCGAATATTCATGATAAGGTGCCATAGGGATGATGGATCCCGCTTTTACAAATAAGGGAAATTCAAATAACGACCTTGTAACCTGTAGTTCCTGATTGCCCTGATAACACTTTCCGGTAAAGTAATCGTACCATTCACCTTCAGGCAACCATACCTTTCGGCCTGTTACTCCGTCAACTCCTTTTTCAGCAGCTTTCATAACCGGTGCAGCCAGAAAGTTATCTCCAAAAAGAAATTCATCATACCTATATGCATCTGCCGGTTGGGGATAGTCGATGTACAGGCCTCTGCACAAAGGGATACCGGTGTCGTGTGCCTTTCGTGTCATGGAATAAATGTAAGGAAGTAATTTATATCTTAATTGTATCGATGTCCTCGCCGATTGTAAAACCGTATCGCCCCACTCCCATGGCAAACGTGAACCCTGGTCAGATTCACCCGGTTTACGTGGAGGTGTCCAGTAAACATCTTTTTTGGCATGTACCCTGAAAATCGGGGATACTGCTCCCAGTTGCAACCAACGGGCAAATATCTCACCGGTGGGGGCATAGCCTGCCGGTCCCTGGGGCATATATCCTCCGATATCGTGCGACCAGTAAACGCCATTATTCCCCCCTTTGATTGTTGCCTCTAAACTGTACGCCATCGTTTCCCAACTAATGAACGTATCGCCCGAAAAACCAACAGGATAGCGATGATTGCATAATACATCAGTATGTAACCTGTTCATGACGATTGGCCTTTTATGAGTCCCGATCCTCAGGTATCGTTGATATAATTCGGAAGAATATATTGATCCTTCCCCATCTACCCAATGGAAATCCAACCCGTCGCGAATCAACGGAGTCAAATAAATATCGTAAAATGCTTTGAATTGTATGCTGTCTTTCGTGTCATAATGGATAACCTTTTTATCCGGTTCCCATGATAATCCGGGTATCAGGGCTTTATTGAAATCGATACCTGCCTGTTTGCAAAATTCAAGTATATGAGGATCTTTCGCATAAATGCACCCTGAATGATGGTTGAATCCTGTCTTCACATGCACACTGTCTGTCCAGAGGTGGAATGCCTTCATGTCAGGAAAATTGTTGGTATCATACCGGTAACCGTACCAATAATCCAAATGCCAGCACATATCAAGGATAATGGCATCAATAGGCATCTTCTCCTGCCTGAATGTAGAAACAATTCGCTTATAATCAGCTGCGTTATAATCTGCCCAGCGCGAATAAATAAAGCCGAAGGACCATTCGGGCAACATGGGTATTTTCCCTGTCAACCGGTAAAAATCATTGAAAGCCTGTTTGTAGTTATTTCCATAACCCAGCACGTACAAATCCAGATAATGATCTCCCTTGTTATACAGATAAAGTGTGTCCTTTGTGTGTTTTAATACTGTAAATCCTCTTCTGCTGAGAATCCCATCCGGAATAAGATGCAGTTGACTTTTTGAACCTACATCATTTTGCTCGGCATACTTTAAATTTCCCTTACAGTTATCCAGTGAACCGATCACTCCGCCTAAATTGAGAGTGTCTCTTTTATCAAGGCTTGTAAGAGTAAAATCCCAGTGATGGTTTAAAAACACCTGAATGCCCCCTTCTGTAATTTCCATGGAAGGATTATACAGGATAGTCATCGAATCGGTCTGTATAGAATAAACAGGGGCCTGATAGTTGACCCTGAAAGTAACTTTCCCGAACATCACATTCACAACACCTAAATCGGGAGTAGGAGAGTAGGTGCGATTCGAGGTTTTTTGTATCCGGACCATTGTCGGGGTGAGTATCTGAAAACAGACATCGTTGAATAACAAAGAATTGTCCTGTATCGTATAGCCTGCTGAATAACAACAAGAGGCTATTGAACTAAAAACCAGTAAAAAAACGATTTTTATTTTCATACTATTGTGATTGAAATATCAGGGAATATTGAATGTCTTATATTGTTAGCCGTAAGCTCTTTATTCTTCAGTTTTTTGTTTTAGTTTTCCAACCGGACAAACTGAAATACAAATTCCACAAGTTGATGAATTCAAATTTAACCGTGATTTTGACAGTTCCCGGCATTTGTTTCTACATTTATGCGCATCAAAGAATACATCCCTGTCTGTATAAATATCCCATAATGCTCCCGTTGCTGCATTCGCAGGACAATTTACAACACACTCACTACATGTCCCGCATCTGCTCTTATTAATCGACGACCTTGATATTTCAAGCGGATAATCAGTCAATAGGCTAACCAATCTCAATCTCGGACCGAATTTCTTTGAGATAAACAAGTCTGTTTTACCAATCCAGCCCAGACCTGAACGGGTACCTATCATCTTATGAGAAACGGGTGTCCGTAAAGTTAATTCATACTCTTTATTTTCTGATACTGAATCATCATTTGAAGGTTCAACAATTTCACAGGTAAATCCATTCTCTATTATTTTATTCCCGATTTGATGAATAATTTCGGAAAGTTGATTGTTAATGGATTTATAATAATTAAAGTATTCAAGTGTCGGGCCTATACTGATAGAATCAATTATTTTGTCATCTAACCGCTTTCCTATCACAATACCATAGGGATATGTTGAATCTTTAATAATTCCATTTAAACCTGCATATCCGACAATATAATCGTCGGGTTTATCAAGGCTATTTAGAATTATAGTATTTATCATGCTAATAAGTAATTCAAAAAATTTATTGAACTATTTTGATTTCAATAATAAAGTAAAAGCAAAAAAACGTGTTCTATATATTTAACAAACTTATAAATAATTAATCCTTATTACTTACCATTATGATATTAGTACTAAATTGAATATAAGGTCCTTCTTTTCTATGCTATTTAAAATTGTACCGTCCTGAAATTTGTTTACACTTATACTATTTACTACCGACTACTTCTTTTCTCAATGCTCAATGCTCAATGCTTAATGCTCATCGCTCAATACTTAACGCTTAACGCTCAACACTCAATTCTTACTCCTTACCTCTTACTCCTCACCTCTTTTTAACTAAGTGCCGGATTCCCTTCAAAGTCAGCCATAGCCTTTCTCCATTCATCTGAAATGAGACGGGAAGTTTTCGTCAAGGCATCATAACAAACCATTACAGTCTGACAGATACATTTCACTTCGTTTGTATCAACGTCGATCAGTTGCTGCAAAAGCTTAAAGCTTTTATTTCCGATTTTTACCACTGCGGTTTCAACGGCAACATTCTCTCCCGGATATACAGGAAGCAAAAAGCTTACCTGTATGTTTGCGATTACTACACCAACTTCCCCACTTACACTCACATCCGGCAGTACTTCATTAAAATAGGTGGTCTTTCCCAAATCATAGAATGAGAAGTAAACAGAGTTATTCACATGCCCCAATGCATCGAAGTCATTAAAACGTAGTTGAATGGGTGTCGTGTGATTGAATTTAAATTTTTCCATATATTCTTTCTTTTGTTCCGCGTTCCGCGTTCCGCGTTCTGCGTTCCGTGTTGTTAATTGGTTAATTGGTTAACTGGTTGATTGGTTAACTGGTTGATTGGTTAACTGGTTGATTGGTTAATTAGTTAATTAGTTAATTGGTTGATTGGTTGACTGGTTAATTAGTTGATTGGTTAATTAGTTAATTGGTTGATTAATTGTAAACAACTTTCAAAACCGACCAATGGTAAATTGTAAATTGTAAATAAAAAAATGAATTCGGTTTGTTTTATAAGTGAACTGCTGTTTTCCATCCCTTGATTTGCTTTATATAGTTTGTCAGTTCAATGCTGTTTTTTAGGTGCTGCGAAACAACCGGATGATAATCAGTGCCGTAATTTGTGCCTTGTTGTGACATCTCAAAAAAATACACTTGCCCGTTTCCTTTTTTATTGGCAGCATCAACAATAAATTTCAGACATCTTCTGACAGTACTGAGCGATGGATTAGTAAGCATAGGACCGAGAAGAACCAAAACATCCGTATTTTTATTCCTCAGTTGTAAAGTGTCGATAAATGCAATATAGTTATGGATGTATTTTACTGTATCGACAACGAAGCCATTGTTGCTGTTGCTGAAATCGTTTGTCCCCAGATCAATGCAAATGATGTCAGGTTTGAGGTTGAAATTATAGAGAGGGGTTGCATCATATAGAAACACGCGGCTATAATTATTCGTCATGCAATCCTTACTTCCTGTCGTGGAATCGCCATAATTTCTGTAAATGCCAATTCCTGATCTGCAAACTGCCAAATGACGCGCATTAAAATTCCGTGAAGTAAAAGCAGCATAAGTCAGATAATGATTTTCAGTCGTCGGACCGTATTTTACACCTAATGCACCTTCATTCCCATACCCGCACGTGATGGAGTTCCCCACATATTCTATGACATGTTTACGATTATTTTTAATGGGATCAAGCGATTTTCCTTTGTCTAACAAGAATCCGGTAAACATTGTTTTCCCGAAAGTGAGTTCGGTAAGGCGGAATATCTCTATTTCATGAACAGTATTTTTCAATCCGGCGGCAATTGGATAGACGGTTAACCCTTTAGAAACTATGATTCGTTTTATCACATTGTCAACGATCACATTGTATTCGTTTTCCGAACTCTCATCATTCAGCAGTATGGAAATACCTGTTCCCCGGAAACAGGCCCTGACAGAAACCCCGGAATATGAAAATTCAGGAGCCAATGGGTTCGAGAAGTCAATTCTTCCTGTGTATTCAATAAGTGGGTTGTTGGCTTTAATAGTATCCGAAACCGTTGCCAATGCACTGCCAATTGCCAGAGAAAGAATAAAAATAAATACAAGAATCTTTTTCACAATAAATAGTTTTAAATTAGTTCTAATTGATCCGTTTCATGTACTTGTTGTTAACCCGAAATATAGTAGCTTTTGTTTCTAAATAGTCCCTCAATATATAAAAAATAAGCCCCAATAAAAATAACTTGATATGAAATCATACATAAGTTGATTTGAAATATTTAATGAGATGATTGCGTATTTGAAACTTTGACCCCCCAACCCCCAAATGGGGGAGTAAGACGCAGTTTCTGATAAAAAACAAGTGATTAGTTGAGTTTAAACAGAACAATACTAATCATGAACCCCCATTTGGGGGCAGGGGGTCATATTCACATATATTCAGGCACTTACATTCTAGTTGTTAAATAGATTGATGTTAGTCCGGAGGCTCTACCGAATGTTGTTATTTTACTGGTTACTTCAATGTTTCCACAATTGATTTCAGTTCCTTTACCAATTCCTCATCATTTCCATTAAATCCTACCAGAGTGGAATATATTTTCCCTTTTTTATCAATGATAATTTTGGAGGGAATGTTTGTGACACTATAAAGGCTGGCAACGGTATAATCGGTTCCGGTTTGTTCGTCCAATAGAATATTGAAATTGACCTTTTTATTTAATATTGTCTGTTCTATTTTCTGAAGGCGTGCTTCAGGACCCATATGTTCAAAAGTATTTATAAAGTAGAAACACACATCATTGCGGTCTTTTAGGGCATCAATCGCTTTTTGCATTCCGGCGAACGAAGCCAGGCAAGGACCGCACCAGGTAGCCCACAGGTCGAGGATGACAATCTTTCCTTTCAGGGAAGAAAGTGTTACTGACTTGCCATCCAGTGTTTTCAATGTAAAATCAGGTGCATCTTTTATCTGAACCTCCATTTTTTCTTTTGCAGCATCCAATCCCTTTGTTGAACCATGGATTGCTACATAAGCAACTGTGTACATCGAATCGATTTTTACAGTTCCCTGTTGTGCAATTTTAAATTCTTCGGCTCTGGCAAGTGCTTCTTTAGGTTGATTGCTCTCAATAAGGTACCTGACAAGCTGTTCGTTGATGTAGGTGTTTTTCCCGGATGTTAGTCTAACTGCTATTTTCTGCTGTTCTGCCGCTGTTTGTATCTTGCCCGATTTGTAAAAGATAGTGGCATAAGTGTCATAATAATTACCGGTTGTTTTATTCCAGAATTCATCCCATTTTTCTTTGGAATTATAATACTGTGGTTTTTCAGCTTTTGATAATGAATCCATCTGTACTAATGCTCTTTCGGAATAGGCTTTAGCGGCTGTCAATTCAAGATTCGCCGTAGCCAGTTCCCAGGCTATTTCGTTTAGCTGTTCGGCCTGAAATGCATAGTCATGTTGTTTTTTGGAGAGGTAATATTCGAAATTCACGTAATCCTTCTTTTTCCGGTATGCAATGGTCAGGGTACGGTCGATATTGCTTTGTGCTTTCTTACATTCTTCCGGAAAATCTTTCAGCAGGGAATCATACAATTGAAACACTTTTTCAGGATCGTTCATAGAGTAAAACTCATTCGATTTTTTGATGAAACTCAGTTTGCTTTTTGGGTATAACTTTACAGCTTCATTTATCAGTGAATCCCTTTTATTGTCATTATCAGGATATAGGATATAAAGTAATTGCATCATGTCTTCATCATTGGCTCCATTTTGCAAGTCCTCATCATATATTTTACGCGCAATTACAACTGCGTCTCCTTTTCTGTTCGACGTTTTTGTAAGTGCATTCAAATACCAGATAGTTGTAAACTGAATCTCCTTTAAATCGGGATTCAGGGTATAATCTTTTTCCATCAGTTCAACCGCTTTATCACCGCTTTCGGGGATACCGTAATCAGATCCCAATATATTGAAAATACCTTGTAAGAGATAGGTCCCTTTTACAGGTTTGCCATTCTGAAACACGTTGAAACCGTAACCAAAGCCATTGTTACTGTCGGTTTCAGCTCCGTTTTTTATTTTAAATAATACATAAACAATTGAATCGGGAATATTCAGCGACCATTCAATTTTATTTCCATTAAGTTCTGTTTTAATTGTCTTGTTGTTGCCATTTTTAATTGTAAATAAGCCGACCGTTATTTCAGTTCCGGCTTTTGCCAGTTTGCCCGTATAGGTGTATTTTACTTCTTTATCCACCTCAAGTTTGGAAGGTATGATAGTTAAAGCCGATTGAGCATACATACTGATGCAAATCACAGAAAATAAAACAGTAGAAATCAGATGCTTCATGTTGTTCTTTTTTTGGAGAATTTATGTATTTAAACGATCAAAACAATTTTTTAATTATTCTATTCTTATTGAACATTATAGCTATTCATACAGAGCTAATATTCAATATATTAGATTATACAAGGGATATCATTGCAAAGTTGCCGGAAGTAGCAATCCTGACTCGTGCATTTTCAGCATTTTTAATCCGTAATCAGATTAAATCCACTCCAAAAGTACAAACTCTTTTTAACAGCCCCAACATTTTATAGCTTTAATTTAGATGATTATCCGCAAACTGTCCTAATTGATAAATTGTTGCGAAATAAAGTGTAAAAAGAGACTCAACTGATGAGAAGTATTTTTGATTTTGAAATCCGGGTTGGTTTTATTTATTCATGTTAAGTTGGCATCAGTTTGCCGGAAAATTACACTGAAATTACGCCGGAATTACGCCGGAATTACGTCGGAATTATGGATATATAACGGTAATGTAACGGTAATGTAACGGTAATATTACGACTCTATATAGAATCGTTGTATATCCGTTATAATACCGTTTATTTTTCATCATATTTATTTTTTTCGGGCGGATTGTGAGCGTAATTTCCGGGGATTATCGGAATAATTTCAACTAACACAAAACTCAAAAAAGTGGCTAGGGATGAAGAATGAGGATTAAAGAGTTTGATTATAACTAGAATGTATACGTAAATTCATAAGTTTGTAGATACATTTGAATGTTTTTTTAAAAGTTATACTTCGCTCAACATCGTACAACCTACAGATAAAAGAATAACTTACACCTGATTTTGATGAAATAAAAAAACCATCCTGACAAGATAGTCAGAATGGTTTCTAAAGATTGAATCTCTTAATAAGAAATTATCTTACTGGATTTTAAACTATTTTTGAGCTCCTATTGGAAGCAATTTCAAGGTATATGTAAAGTTCGTATTATCCGACCACACCAGGTAATTTTCCAACGGTCTCGGGCCACAACTGTTTGAGCCAACCCCTAATGTTTTGGTGTCAATGTTGAGTACTGTTGCTGTACTGGCAGGCAAATCGATTTTATACTCTACAGGATACATTTGTTCGTCAGTATGGGGAAGGGCAGACACCTGCATTAATTTCTCATCCGATTTTACCGACAGAGCCGGCATATCATTACCGCTTAAAGTTGCCCATCGTACGTCTTCATGATTTCCACGTTCCATAGGTTTTTCGTATTCGTATTGTTCATTCACACCCAATTCATAAATCCCTACGTCCGAAGCACTTTTGCGATCGGAATAGTTCTCGACAGGTCCACGTCCAAAATACGTCATACGGTCAAGTTTCTTATCAAGCAGCATACGCACACCAATACGGGCAAGATTTATCCGAAAACCAACAAACCTGACCTGATTATCAACCTTTATAGTACCATCACCCTTTACCAGGTAACTTGCAGTATGATACACACCAAATCCCTCTTTCCCGTCGGCTTTTGTTGTCGAAACCACTTTAATGGAATAGTTATCCACTTTTTCTACTTTAAAATCAACAAGGGTATATTGAAGTGTATTGACCCCAAATTTATCCCAGACACTGTAAGCCCAGTTGTCGTCATTCCGGTGGGCTGCACGCCATAAATGCAGTTTCGGTGAACCATCTACAGCTAAAAGCTCAGTCCCGTTTTGTATTAACCGGTCCATAAAACCTGTTTCTTTATTGAAGCCTACAGAGAATCCGTTTCCGGTAATGGTTACCGATTGAGCATCCTGATTCAGTTTTACTTTTTCTGTCATTTTTGTTTCCACAACAGGCGGCGTGCTCACAGGCAGTTGGAATTGCATGGAAGCTACTTCAAAACCTTTGTCAGCCCACAATGTTTTTTCTTTCAGGGTATAGGAAACACGCAAAAAATACTCGGCACCGGCTTTAGGGTGTTCTAATGTATACGGAATTTTTACCCATCTCTCTCTAAGGGCATTTATATGGGGAAGAATTATTGTCCCTTTGTCTATTTCCTTTCCGTTCTCGGTAAGACTCCATGAAGCATCAAATCCGTCCAACGAAATAAACTGATATTTATTTCTGATTTTAATCATTCCGTTTGCCGGATCGATTAATTCGGTGCTAATCCACTGGAATGCTTTTTTCATTTCAGGATAATGTGGTTTAACTTTGATTCCCTCTGTAGAACGGTCGTAAGAAACTACCCCTTTGTGAATGAAGTAATGATCGTTTGGATATTCACCAAAACCACCGCCATAAGCCAGTATCGGGTGATTCGGATCGCGCTTGTTCCATAGTGCCTGGTCCTGGAATTCCCATATCGCGCCACCCAGAATTTCAGGATTGTTGTCAAAAACATCAGAGTATTCCTGTACCGATCCCATTGAATTGAACATAGCGTGCACAAACTCACAAATGTAGAAGGGTTTGGTCAGTTCTTTATTTTGTGCTATTCTGGCATAATCTTCAGGAGTTCCGTACATTTTACCATCAAAATCGGAAGGATTGTTTTTCCCGATACCAAAACGTTCGTAATGAACAAACCGGCTTGGGTCAATGGCTTTAATAGTGGCCATGGCTGCCCTGAAATTTGAACCGCCTGTACCGCTTTCATTTCCAAGCGACCAAATGATAACCGAAGGGTGGTTTTTGAAATTTTCGACATTCGCCACATTTCGGTCAATGATAGCTGCCTTCATGGTAGGTTCTTCGTCGAAACGGGTACCGTAACCGTGGCTCTCCACATTTGCTTCGGCAACCAGCCAGATACCATATTCGTCGCAAAGTTCATACCAGCGCGGATCATCGGAATAATGGCAGGTACGTACATGGTTGCAATTGCCTTGTTTTATAACCACAATATCGCGAATCATTTGTTCCTCGGTGATGGCGTGGCCTACATCCGACCAGTGTTCGTGACGGTCGACTCCTTTAAGTTTGATAGGTACGCCGTTTACCATGAAAATACGGCCTTTGATTTCTTCTTTGCGGAACCCTACCCTTGAAGATAAAATTTCACCATCAGAGCTTGTCAGAACGACCGTATAGAGATACGGCGTTTCGGCTGTCCATTTTTCCGGATTGACAATATTGAATTTTACATTCAATACCTCTTCCTGTTTCGAATTGATATCTTTTCCTTTTGCACTTCCTTTCGCAATTTCTGTCCCATCTTTATCATAAAGAGTGGCAATGAGAGTTTGAGGGTTGGAAGCTTTATCACCGAAATTCTTTATGGTGGCCATTACATCGACTGATGCATCTTTGTAATCCTTGTCCAGATCCTGTTTTACAAAGAAATCACGAATATGAACCTGCGGTGCATTCCAAAGGGTCACATTGCGGAAAATTCCATGTAAACGCCACATATCCTGATCTTCGAGCCAGGTACCCGAACTGTATTGATAAACCTCTACGGCAATCATATTTTTACCGGCTTTAAGGTATTTGGTAAGGTCGAACTCGGCAGCATTCCGGCTATTTACGCTGAAACCTGCTTTTACGCCGTTTACCCACAGGAAGAAAGCACAATCAACGCCATCAAAGGTAATAAAAGTACGGCGGCCTATCCATTCTGCCGGAACATCAAACTCGCGACGATAACTTCCTACAGGGTTTCGTTCTTTGAAAGCCGTGTATTTCTTATCGGGTTCACTCATTACGTGCGGAAAATCTCTTTGAATTGTATATCCGTTATTGCGGTAAAAGGGAGTACCGTATCCCTGGACTTCCCAGTTGGAAGGAACGTGAATTTCTTTCCAACCCGATACATCAAAATCCGGTTTGTAAAAATCTACCGGACGTTGTTCGGGACGTGGTACCCAGTTAAATTTCCACTGACCGTTCAGACTCAGGCATAACGATGAGGCATGACGATTAGCCAGAAGGGCCTCCTTCAAATCGGCATATGGCATTAATGTGGCATGATAGGGTTCTTTGTTAATCCCTAAACACGTAGGGTCTTCAATTTCTGAAGGAACTGGTGCGTTTTGTGAAAAGGTGTAATTCACAAGGAACATAAAAAATAAAACTAAACTTGTTTTTTTCATTCTTATAGATGTTTTTTAATATTAAATTCAGGAACACGCAATTCATAAACTGATCCCTACGAAGTCTTCCCGCAAAATTAAACATATTAATTGTAATAGCCGGATAATTGATGAAATGAAATTGTCATTTATGACGATAATTAAATCAACTTTTCGTTCAACAGGATAATTAAGTAATAAATCAA
>Ga0302269_1000659_pt1 | contig 19595 bp, 35 predicted proteins | sample III_Bog_E2_2_FD_194560 | JGI IMG/M metagenome (GOLD analysis project Ga0302269, IMG submission 194560) | Peat permafrost microbial communities from Stordalen Mire near Abisko, Sweden - III_Bog_E2_2 | ecosystem: Environmental > Terrestrial > Soil > Wetlands > Peat | place: Sweden: Abisko...
GTCAACAAAAGCGATACAACGGTTTATCTTGAGACTAAGCATCAAGCGTATACGACTTATCAACCTTTAGGGAGTTATCAACCAAGCGGGACGTATTTAGTTCCTTCGGACTCAACTCATATTAGGAACTACTCTAATGCAATCTACAAGTTAAAAGGCGACTCCGTAAATGGTTATGGTTATTTCACTAACTATAAAGCACTTTCAAAAGTCAACAAAAGCGATACAACGGTTTATATTGAGACTAAGCATCAAGCGTCTACGACTTATCAACCTTTAGGGAGTTATCAACCAAGCGGGACCTATCTTATTCCTTCGGACTCGACGAATATACGAGCCTACTCTAATGCTAAATACAAATTACAATCCGATTCAACAGGATCAAAAGGCTTTACAACCCGCTGGACAACAGCTAATGACACGGTATTATTCAGGACGGCGTCGAATAATAAATACCTTCAACTAACTGGGGGTACTCTGACGGGTGGACTATCTGGGACGACTATAACTCAAAAATCTACCGTTGCACAGGAATCAGCTTCTTTAGGATCAGAATTAACTAATTCTGCTGGATGGACTTTTGATGCAACTTGGACAGGTTCTTATGATAATTTTACCCACGTATCTGGTACTGGGAATACAACCGCTCTAAATAATACTTTGGCGGCGGTAACTAATACCCTGTATCAGATAACTTATACTATAACAGGGAGAACGACAGGGAGTATAACGATAAATTATGGAGGTATTTCTATTGCGGGAATCACCGCTACGGGAAATTCCGGCCCCAAAGCGATTTCTACTGCAACTCTTTCCATAGTTCCTACATTCGATTTCAATGGTACTATTTCTATTTCGATAAAAGTAATAGGAAGTTACAATCCTGTGTTTACGATTAATAACAGCACAGGAAGTTCGTATTTAGAAATTAGGTCTTCCACAAATGGCCTTTATAATCAATTTATAGGCTATCAGGCTGGTCGCGCAAACACGACCGGCTCCTATAATAATTTTAACGGGTATCAGGCTGGTTACTCAAACACGACCGGCTACCTTAATAATTTTAACGGGTATTATGCTGGTTACTCAAACACGACCGGCTCCTATAATAATTTTAACGGGGTTTATGCTGGTAGCTCAAACACGACCGGCTACTATAATAATTTTAACGGGGTTTATGCTGGTTACTCAAACACGACCGGCTACTTTAATAATTTTAACGGGTATCAGGCTGGTCGCGCAAACACGACCGGCTACTATAATAATTTTAACGGGGTTTATGCTGGTAGCTCAAACACGACCGGCTCCTCTAATAATTTTATAGGCTATCAGGCTGGTAACTCAAACACGACCGGCTACTATAATAATTTTAACGGGGTTTATGCTGGTTACTCAAACACGACCGGCTACCTTAATAATTTTAACGGGTATTATGCTGGTTACTATATTGCTGATGGGGTAACTGGTTTAACTAACGCTTCTTATTCAACTTTTGATGGATCGAATACTAAGGCATTAACTGATAATGGAACGAATGAAACCGTAATAGGATATAATACTACAGGACATGGATCAAATACAGTAACTATAGGTAATTCCTCGATTACTGATAACTATTTCACAGGAAATATCAGAGGCGGTTCGTTCATTAAATCAGGTGGCACTTCATCTCAATTCTTAAAAGCTGATGGAAGTGTTGATAGTAACACCTATCTTATTCCTTCGGACTCGACGAATATACGAGCCTACTCTAATGCTAAATACAAATTACAATCCGATTCAACAGGATCAAAAGGCTTTACAACCCGCTGGACAACAGCTAATGACACGGTATTATTCAGGACGGCGTCGAATAATTTGTATGCGAAATTAACAGGTGTGCCCTATTCAATTCTTACTGGAACGATTCCTACATGGAATCAAAATACAACAGGCACAGCATCGAATATTTCAGCTTATACGATTAACCAGAATTTAGGTACCCCTAATTCGCCAACTTTTGCAGGTTTAACGGTTGCTGGAAACTTAACGATTCCAAATACTACTAACGCAACGCCAACAGGGATAATCTATAAAGGCACGACGCCTTTTATATCTGATTTTAATTATGGAAATAATGGAACAGTAACGACTGTGGGAGCTAATACTTTTGTCGGAATAGGAGCTGGTAATCTGACAATGGGTTCAACAGCGACAGGGGCTTCTCAAGCAAGTTATAATACCGCTGTTGGCAATGGGGCATTAAGTCATAATGCCTCAGGATTTAGCAACACGGCTTTGGGAGCTTCCGCTCTCTACGCCAATTATTCAGGATTTAGCAACACGGCTAACGGGTATTCTGCTCTCTACTCCAACTATTCAGGATATTATAACACGGCTAACGGGTATTCTGCTCTCTACGCCAATTATTCAGGAAATTACAACACGGCTAACGGGTATTCTGCTCTCTACGCCAATTCTTCAGGAAATAATAACACGGCTAACGGGTATTCTGCTCTTGAAAGTTGTAAAGGAAGTAATAATACGGCTTTGGGAGCTTCCGCTCTCTACGCCAATTATTCAGGAAATAATAATATCGCTATGGGATATAATGCGGGTAGATATATTGCTAATGGAGACTCTTCCAATTATATTTCAGGCAACTCAACATATATCGGCGAAAATACAATGGCTAACGCCAATAACGATGTTAATGAAACCGTAATAGGATATAATACTACAGGACATGGATCAAACACGGTTACAATCGGCAACACTTCTGTTACGAACAGTTATATTTCAGGGACGAATAATATTAGTCATATCAAAGGTTCAACTTCTGCCCCTACAATCGCCGCAGGTGCAGCCGCTGGAACATCTCCGACGGTGAGCATGGCGACTAACTCGACAGATTTAGCGGGATCGTTCACGGTGACAGCGGGAACAAGTCCTTCAACGGGGGTCTTAGCGACAATAACGTTTAATACAGCATTTAGTACAGCTCCTTTCGTGACGATAACCCCTACGAATGCCAATGCAGCTTCAACTATAACGGAAATTTACGTTACATCGACGACAACCACTTTTGTAATAAACGCAACGGTTACAATGCCATCAGTGGCTTATACTTACAATTATACAGTAATACAGTGAGCTAAATATTTAATTTTAATGTTTTATGAAAAAAGTAATTTTGTTCTTTGCCTTAATGATCACGAGTATTTCAATCTTTGCACAAGCTGACAGTACCGCTATCGCAGGTGCTACGACAACTGGGTTAACTCTTTTGTGGCCTTATGTTTCGAATTTCATCATAGCACATGCAGCAGCTTTGACGATCATCTTAGGGGTATGGGCGGCTATCTCGGAACTTTTAAGTTATTTGAAATGGAAGCCGAACGGTGTTATTCAGGCTGTTTTTCTTATTGTGAAAACCATCTTCAATTTCATCATTTCAAAGAAAGTCTAACCTAAAATTATAAACCTTATGCCGCTCCTTCGGGGGCGGCTTAAATTCTTCTTATGAAAACATTCGAGGTTATAATGATGTGTATTGGCTCGGTTACGGCCATAGGGGTCATATTCCAATTAGTCACTAAAGCGATACGATCCCTAATATTAAGTGAGACAACTCGAATAAGGGACTTGAATAGTGATCAATCAGCTAAATTAGATGTTATTTCTGAAGTCATAGCACGTATTGAAACACAGACGACAAAAACAAACGGACGGGTTACTAAAGCAGAAGTAACAATAAATGAATTAGACAAAGGATTGGCAATAGTAAAAGAGCACTTAAAAATGGCACAATGACAAAATTAGAAGCTATCCAAAAAATCTATCCACCTGCAAAACTGATGGATATTTCTCCGATCTTCACGACAGCCCAAGCATGTTGGGAAACTGGTTGGCTGAAACACACAATCGGGCTAAGTAATATCTTCGGGATCACAAAAGGTGACGACTGGAAAGGGAAAGTTATTTTAGTCCAAACAGGTGAACATTTTCATAGCCCTGATGTGAAATTTGACCCACCCGAGAAAGTTTTACATGTAAAGCCAAATCCAAAAGGCGGCTTTGATTATGTGGTAATGCGTGAATTCAGGAATTATGATACTATTGCGCAATGCCTGCAAGATCACTTTTTGATTTTACAGCATAACAACTTTCTACCCGCGTGGCCTGTTCGTCACGATCCAGTTGCTTATGTGAAAGCTATTCAGGCTTGTAAGGAACCGTATGCAACCGATCCAAACTACGTGAAAAATATGGCGTTGATGATTGCGGAGGTTCAGAATATTGTAACTGAAAACAAGTTATGAAAAAAGCTACAAGTATACCTAAAAAAGATGTTTCACAACATGTTTTGAAAGAAATGATAGAGGTGGATGAGATTATTCCCTCTCACGTCGATAGGGGAGAAGCCTCGCATTTGCTTTTTGATCAGTCACGCCGCCAGCTTCTGAAAGATGGGCATGGGAAATGTTTCATTTGCGGGTGCACAGAAAATTTGGAAGCGCACCACTTTGGAGCGGAATGGTGTTTAGAACCGGACATTGATTTCGACAAATTAAAGGAGTTTCTGCTTTTGTTCGACGTTTATGGATATTCCGCAAAAATGAAAGACATCCCTTTGACCGATGTTGACGATATTCGTAACCTTATGATTTTGTGCACTAATCATCACATTATAAAAGAGACTGGAATCCACGCAACGGTTTTTCCTGTGTGGATTAGCCAGAAACTCGCTAAAATTGGAATAAATACAATATGATAATTGATAGTTCACTCCGAAAAAGAGCGAAAATGCTCAAAAAATTACCAGTTTCGGATTGGCATCAAATATTTGCATTTGAGAAAATAGTACGAAACTATATGACAATGACAAGATTAATAAACGAATTATGAAAACAATATACGTAATTTTAATAGGAGTCATTTTGCTCATCCTCACGGCCTTTTGTGGTTATGAGTGGTATAAGAGCGATGCAAACAGTGCGACGCTAAAAGAAAGCAACTCTACCCTCTTTCAGCAGCTTCAGGGAGTGTCTAACGTGATGAGGACTTATAAGACAAAGGACTCGTTAAGCGAGATAAGCTCGGATATGGTACAAGTAAAGTATCAAGACATGATCAAATTTGCTAACTACGAGACAAAAAGAGCAAATGATGCACAGGTGCAAATGAAATACCTTCAATCCATCTCAATCACGGGGACTCATACGATTGTAAAAATCGACAGTTCACGGATTAAATACGTGTATATAGACTCTTTACGGTGCTTCTCGTACAAAGATAGATTTACCTCGTTTTCGGGATGCTTAAAAAAGGATAGTCTTAGAGACATATCTTTTGAGACAACTGACTCCCTTTTTTCAGCAATTCAGAGAATACCCCACCAATTTTGGTTCATAAAATGGGGTGAAAAGGCTATTAGACAGGTAATTACAACTAATAACCCATCGACTAAACTTTTCTATAACGAGTATATTTTAATCAAATAACGCCTTCCATAATAAAATGAATTTGAAAGCTGATAGAAAATACATTAACTAATAAAAAATGGCAAAAGTAGAATTATTGGCCCCAATCCTTTTTCAATGGGAAGGTGGCTATCAATGTGATCCTGATGATAAAGGCAACTATAACTCCAAAGGAGAGCTGGTTGGAACAAAATATGGAGTTTCGGCAAATGCATATGAAGCTCATTATGATATTGTTCCTGAAAAGGAAATAATGGAGAATCTTACTCCTGAGCAGGCTTCATTCGTTTTGTTATCGTATTGGAATAATTGTAAGGCAGATGATATTAATAGCCAATCGATTGCAAATTTATTCGTGGACTGGTATTATATGTCTGGCCCTGCAGGCATAAAATCAGCTCAAAGGGTATTAAACCTTGTGGCTGATAGCATAGTTGGTCATAATACATTAGCGACTATCAATGCGGGTGATCAATCGGAGGTGTTTTCAAAACTATGGCTTGCCCGCATGCAATTCTTTCTTGATATATGCAAAAACAATCCCTCTCAAAACAAGTTTTTGAAAGGATGGCTCAATAGACTAAATTCTTATAAATTTCAAACCACATGAACAAGTACATTGCTAAAAATGATGACGGTACAATCAATTTGTACCAGGTAAATGATGCCATCGGGCTTGATTTTAATCCTGTGCAAGTTGTAACGCTTGACGAAAAAAACGTTGATCCGAAGGCGTTGAACGCTCAACTGTTAGATCTTCAAGCACGCGTTGATGCAGTCTCCTTAGTATATACCGAACCTGCTCAGGAATCAACAGGTACGGAGCCCACTCAAAAAGAAGATGTTTCAAACAACTGAAGAGCTATGAAAAAGTTTGTTCTTAACATGTTATCGGATAGCAACGACGTTTCGCACAAACGTGAGAATCGAATATTTGAAACGTGTCTTGATAATTGTGCATACAGAGTATTTTCACGCGATTGTCAGAGTATAAAACCTAAAAATATGGTCTTTTGAGTTTTCCAGACTTGCTTCTTCTATTGTTTTCATCTTTCGGTTCAAATCTTTCTTCGAATTCGACAACTAAGGTGTCTCCGTCTTGAGTTGCTTGTTTCATCTTGCTGCCAGAAGGCAGGCTTACTTTGATAATTTTCATTTTTTAAATAGTTTAATCATGTTAATGTAGTTTCTTATTATTTTCTCAAAAGCAAACAGCTTAATACCGCTCTATAGGTCGCCATTCTGTAACTTCAATAGCTTGTCCGCCTGGATAGATTTTCCAACCCTTTGTTATTGTATCGTAATATGCCGATACTTCATATGTTAAGTCTTCGCATTTACAAATTACTACCTTTGAAAATCTATTTTCCTCTCCTTCCGGCAATTCATCTTCTTTTCTAATCCAATGATTTGACCATAAAACACCTCTTAAAAAACCGTTTTTACCAGCCATCGAAAGGCTTTCTAATCTGTTTTTTGCTTGTTCAATTGTTTCCATAATTAGTTGAGTTTAAAAATCACGATATTTAGTTATTCCTCTATTATTTTGTAATAGCCCTTTTTTGTTCTTTGAATAGATTTATTAATAACCATTCTTGATAAGGCTTTCCCAAAATGATCCATTCCATTTGTATAGTAAAAGCCTATACAAGTGATTGCTATTCCCGCCTTGCTTGATTCACCGTTTTCTTTAAGAAAATCGTAAATTCCTTGTTGAAGTTCTGTCATAATTGTTTGAGTTTTTGTTTATAAAATGCTATTAAAAGATCAAGTTCAACCTCTGATAAATGGCATTCGTTATGTTTCTTTATTTCCAACATATCAGTTTCCTTTTCTCCATATTTTACAATTAACCCCCTTCGATAACCCTGAATATTCCCTTCATCAAATCTGTTGCATGAGATACATTGAGCGTTGACGTTTTTCTCATCAAATCGGGTTGCCATGTGTTTTCTATTGATATAATGACCAGCGTCACAAGTGGCAAAAGTTATCGGTTTGTTGCATGAGATACATCTACCCTCTTTATCCCCACAATCTCTTTTACGGATAAACTTTGAGAAAATGTCGTCCAGTTTTGTGATTTTCTTGCTTCGTGATGATTTTGGTGCCTTTTTGATGTACTTATTCATTATTCAGATTCCATTTGATTGTTCATTTTGCTTGTTAAGTTAGTTATTAAAATTGCGCATATATCGTTGTTAGCAACCAGCTTAAAGAAAGCCTCCGGTTAGGGAGACTTTCTTATAAATCAATCTTTGGGTGATTCAATCCAATTTTCGACATCGGCGTGACTAACTTGCTTCAATCTTTCTTCAACTGGAGTTTCACTTTCGATTTGTTCAAATCGGGTTTTACGCTCTTCAGATAATAGGTAGTTCCCGAAACTAACTAAATCTTTTCTGTTAAAATAAGTAACCATTTTTCTTTATTTTTCAATGGTTTACGCCTACTCTTTTAAAGATTTTCGGCTTTCTCTTATGATCGTTTCAACCTCTTTAATTTGCTTTGGACAAATGAAATTTTGATTTGCACTGTGTATGCAAGTATATTCATTGTCATCAGTGAAATAAGGGGAAAGAGCAGTAATTTGGTAAAATAAAACGGTTCTAATTTCTGGTTCGCAATCTTCATCTTGTTTAATTCCAAGTTCAGTTAATTGCAAATCATTTCCGGTTAAAAACAATACTGGTAATTTAATTGCTTCCATATTAAATTTTTTAAATAGTTTCATAAACGAAAATATCTTTAACTGCCCATTAACATCAATTGACCCTTCTTTTGAGAATCCAAATCTGTTAAGTAATTCGGTTTCGATTAATTCGATAGAATTTTCATCAATCTCAATAAAAGCCGAGTTGCTAACTTCGGCTATCCGCAAGTCTGGCAGTATCGGTTCTTTATCTTTCGTGTTTCGAATTTGTTTTATTTAAGTTTGACAATTTTACGCCCGTAATCCAGCCCTGACGTATAGCCTAGATCGTTAGGGGCAATTGTAGAAAAAACCGTTCGGGTCTAAAAAGACTTTGTCTGTTATTTGACTAAATAACAGATCAGTAGCTTTTTCGATAGCTGCCTTAAGTCGATTTATAAAATAATTTTCCATTTTTCAAAAGTAAAAAAGTTTACGATTTTAACGAATTTTCTTTGTCCCAAGCATCCGATAGTCGAATAAATGACTGCATCACTTTCATAAATGAGCCATTTTCAAATCCCATATATTTTTGAATGAGTTTCTTTCTGCCAAAAACTCTGACTAATTCCCAATCTTCCCAATCTTCTTCGTCTTTGTCTATTAGCGTCATTTGAGTAAAAAATACTATCTTATCAGGTAGCATTTCGATGAATGTCCTGAAAACACGCCCTTGCTTATTTTTTGTCTTGAATGATATTCCTTTTATTTCCATGATTGTATTTTTTAACAAAATGATATTTTTCTCCTTCTCCCTTCCTCCAATTTTTCTAAATACCTCAAAACGTATTCCTTGATAATATCTTTTCTCCCCTTTTTGATGTCTTTTTTATTGGCAAGAATGATCGTTTTTTGATCAACTCTCACGGGCACTTTGCCTTTATCCCGTTTCTGTGCAAATTCGATTTTTGATTTTTCCGTGCCGTTGTTGTTTGTGTCAACGGCTTTTGTGTTGATTTTTTGTTTCATAAAAGTGATTTTAAGCCTGTTGTCATAATGTTTAGTTAGTTAGTTGTTTTTAGATTATAGCGCATATATCTTTGTTACTGGCAATACGAAAAAAGAAGCGGTTCAGCGTTTTGGACACGTTGCTCGATAATCGAACAGTATTCCTCTGATATTTCCGAACCAATCCAATTTCGGTTTGATTTTATAGCTGCTAAGGCAGTAGTTCCACTCCCCATAAAAGGATCATAAATTAAATCTCCCTCGTTGGACCATGTTGTTATGTGGTCCAATACAAGTTTTTCAGGAAATGCAGCAGGGTGTTTTGTTCCGTATTCAACTGAATTTCCACCGCCAACAATGTATTTCCATATATTGCCAATCTTTACATTTTCCTGCAGGACCACCAACTTCTTTGTAAAGTTTCCGTCTTTGTCCCGGTTAAATCCTTTTATTCGCTCGGTCCTTTTATCATTATACTTGTTTCTTCGCTCGGCAATTATCGGATTAAATGTTTTAGGTCCACCCTTTGAAAATACGAACATATATTCAAAATGCTGATAATATCTGTTTGGACCACCCACTGGAGGCGGATTATCCTTTTGATAAATCATTGTGTCATGTAAATTTAACCCGCATTGCATAAAATATAAAGCCTGTTTAAAACTGGTTCCTGTTTCACTCCCTTTTTCCGTAGCGTCACCAACAACCCAAACAATAATACCGCCTTGTTTTATTGTCCTGCAGAGTTCTTTTGCCACTTTTTCAAATTCAAAACAATAACCATTGTATGTTCTAAGGTTGTCATACGGTGGAGATGTTACAACTAAATCAATATGATTGTCTGGTATGCGGTCCAATGTGTTTAAATTGCTCTCGTTGTAGTTTTTGTTTACTTCAATAATGTTTTCTTTCATAAATGGTTTTATTATTGAAGTTAACACGTATATATCCGCTTTTTATAAATCCGAAAGAATAATCTTCTTCAAAAACTTCTTCTGAATCCCAGTCTATCAAACCTTCGGTGTCAAACATTTCACCGTCTTTTATCATTGACATTTCTTCGTCTGTCGGTTCTCTCAGTAATTTGTAATCTGAAATGACTAACCTGCCTAATCGTATTGTATCCATATTTTTTTGAATTAAGAAACGTACTGCCAGTAACACTCACCTATGAAATAAAGCTGTCATTTGCTCAATTCGAGGTTTTTTACCCGCTTGTACATTTGTATTATTATTAAAGTGTTTCGCCCGCATACCGCTTCATTTCATAGCTGCGCCACGTTAGCGGTAATGCCGCCACACGCTTTTAGTCGCAAAGACTGCCGCATACGAAAATGGTAATAAGGCGCACGTTCTTACAAAGAAGTTTCCACCCATCCATGCAAACAATGTAGCAATTGCTATTATTGCAATCCAAATTAAAATAATAAGCACTACCGCTAACAACGTGTCATACGTTATAGCCGTTTTAGTGCCATTTTGTAAGTTTGTTTCTTCGTTTTTCATATTATATAATTTTATAAATTTGTACTCGTAAATCGGCTACAACGCATACACGCATATCGTTAGGCGTAATGCTAAGAAACAGACTCTTTCAATTCTTGTAATTTTTTAATAAGCGTTTCTGTTTGTTCTATTAAATTCATTTTTGCCGACCATTCGTTTGTAGAATAACATTATCTGGTAAATCAGCAATTCCTTCTCTTGCAGCCATTTCAAAATTATCGGAGTTATTTGTTGTTATTAGAGATTGAAAATCTATATCTTTTTGACATATAAATAAAAATTGAGAGTTTTGTAATTCATCTGGAAGTGTGACTTCCGTCTTTCCATAAATACGTTCAAATTCTTCTACTTCTTCTACTGTTTCTGGGAATAAGAATCCGGTTGTTTTTAGGGTCTTTTCAATTAAGCTATTTTGCTCATGATCAGTATTAGTTCCGTACCCATGTTGTTTCTTCATAATTGTAATTTTAGTAGAAAAGTCCACTGCGTTTTCCTTTAATTCCAATTTTTTTACCTGCGATTGAAATATCTTGACATGGGAATCCACCTGTGAGTACGTCAATTGTTCCTCTGTGAATAGTGAAGTCTGTTGTTTTAACATCTGAATATTGTTTTGCGTCCGGAAAATGATATTTAAGAACTTTCTGACAAAAAGGGTCTATTTCACAATTAAAAACATTTTGCCACCCTGCCCACTCAGCGGCTAAATCAAATCCCCCAATACCTGAAAATAAACTTCCATGAGTCATGATTCCTTGTTTTAATCCTTTATTTCGTGTTAAATTGATTATGTGGTATAATCTATCCACTTTTACTGTTTAATGTGACTGTGGGGTGTCTGTGGGGGCGTGGAGGCTATTTGATCTTTCTGTCGTTGCTCTTTCTTTTATAATCTGATCCAAAGATGGCTGACTTCTTTCGTATGATCTTAGGCTTGCATGTGATGAATAGTTTATCTCGTCCGCCTGATTCATTCTTTGATTTTGATATTCCTCCAACCAACCTAAAATAATCTGTGCATCTATACGGTCGTACGACTTTCCAAATTCACCTTTTATGGCTTTTTTGAAGGCCAGCTTAAAATCGTCAATTTTAAAATATCCAAAGTCCTCCAAAATCATATCTGCCAGCCTTGCAACTTGTTCAACACCCATTGTTTTTCCAACATTGAATTGATCTGTTGCATCGTTTAAAATCATACACATCACTGCACGAGCTTTTGTTTCACCAATTATTCTTTTGAATTGGCCAATTGTGCATATTTGAGATTCAAAAATATCATTTATCGACATCGGGTGTAGGCTGTTGTAAAATTGCGATGGAAAGTTCAGTAAGAGCCTTACGCTCGTCTCTGCGTTTTTCGGCATCAGACTTGAAGGTATTCTGCCCGTTAGTATTATTTCCTCTCTGATTTGTTGTGTTGTTACTGGTTGATTTTCCATTGTTTTTTAGTTCAAAAAGTCCCGCCCAATTATTAGCCATTGATTGTTTTACTATCTCGTTTGCAAGTCCGGTATTCTCATTAGAAAGTTTTTTGATCTTATCGAAAAGTGCTAAAAACGATTTGTCGCTTTTATAGCTTTCGCGTCTTGATTTTTTATACTCTAACCAATCCTCTAAAATTGGACTCCAAATTTCCGGGATCAACTTCAAATATTTTTCAAAACCATCCTTTCCCTTTGGGGGATTTAGGGGGTTATTATTGTCATTATTTTCATTGTTAGCATTATTAGCCTTATTGGTTGTAGACTGTTGCGGTACTGTTGCGGTACTGTTGCGGTACCGTTGCGTTTCAGATGCGTTTTGAGAGTCTTGATATTTGCCATAATTACAGACTATTAACCGTGTTGTAATCGTTTCATTTTTTAGTGTAATCATTTCATCTTTCTTCAATAATGCAAAAAAATTATTGACCACAGATTTTGAAACATTCCAACGTTTTCCCCACTCCTGTAAACTAACCAAACACTCCCCTCTTTTGCACTCTAAAATATTATATCCAATGACCACTTTCTTACCCGTATGATTTGCCTCGAGAAGAATATCAAGCCACCATTTTAATTTTTCAGAGTCCTTCCAAATCCAATGATCGCGTATTTTTCTCTGCACGCTTATCCATCCTTCCATAATTTTAAATGGTGTTAGATTTAACTAAGGTGTTATTTTTTATATAGTCAAAAATATGCTTGTTATACTTGTTTTTGGTTCCATTTTCAAAGAACCATTTTAGATATTCTTTTGGCACTTCACTAATCTTTTTTCCCTTGTGTTTCCCAAAATCAATCGTTATTTCTCCGGTCTCTAAAAGTTGTTCTTCTGAAATATCCACGTTTGTAAGTATCTTAACCCCGTTATGGATACACCAAAAACCATTTTTTTGTTCAATAACGAAATCTGATATTTTACCAAACCTTTTATAGTTACCTACAAAATCAAAAATGTAGGCTTTTTCTTTATTTGAAGAAGGGCGAACAGCTCTCCCTATAATTTGATAATACAAGCTAAGCGACATTGTAGGTCTTCCTCCTATCATGCAGTCTAATTCTGGAAAGTCAAAGCCGGTTGTTAAAACTCCCACATTCACACACCCAAACAGCCTTCCAGCCTTAAAATTGCTTAGTATAGATTCTCTATCTGATTTTTTAGTTGTTCCGGTAACCATTCCACATGATTTGAGTCTTTGTTGGAGAATAGTTGCGTTTTCAATGCTATCAATAAAAATAAGAACATGCTTAACCTTTCCTTTCTCCATCAAAGAATTATACAAAACCTCTATCTTTTCAAGTACAGTATTTTCTTTAAGGGCGAATTTTATAGATGTCTCTGTATAATCGCCCCCGGTTGAATTTATTTGCAAAGATGAAGTCTTAAAATCATAATTAATATAATCAATGTCAGAAAAATAGCCATTCTCAATCATCTCTGAAATTTGAATTATATGTAAGTATTCTGAAAAGAAACGTGGTCTCATTCTATCAAACATACATATTTTTGCATGTGGATTTGGAAAGTTGTATCTTTTCATTCGTATTGGAGTGGCGGTTAATCCAAGCACTTTTAGATTTAGCTGTGTAAAAAACTTTTGATACATGGTTTCATCTTTAGGACTAACCAAATGACATTCATCAACTATACAATATTTGAACTCGTTAAACAATTCCGGCTTATTTACTACACTTCCAATTGTGGCAAAAGTGACATTGCTAACTTTTTTTCTTCCAACACTTGCTGAATAAATCTCCGCAAATTCTCCATAGCTGACATACTTATTATAATTCTGTTCTAATAGCTCCTTTGAAGGCTGAAAAACTATTACATTCCCATCTAATGCTTTTGCAATGTTGGCAATTATAAGTGATTTTCCACTACCTGTTGGAGCGACTATAACGGCATTTTTCTTGTTTTTTTTATCGTTGAAAAAGTCAATTCCCTTTTTTACTGCTTCTTCTTGATAATATCTAAGCTTGTATGTCATATTTTACAGTGTTAAAGTGTTTGTATCCAAAAAAATTATACCTGCACAAATTTAACTCCGTCAATTTCAATAACGGTTATTTTTTTGTCTGCTGCAAGTTGATAAATTCGTTGAGGTGTTAACCCATGATCTTTAGCGTATGTGCTAAATTTTTTAAGTCGAGTTCTATCTATTTTTAGTTGCTCCATTTGAAATTATTAAAATTACAGGGTTTAATAAAAGCGGATTTTCACCGCATTTTCGACTACAAATATAGACATTAATTCTAATATTGTTCAGGTGAATACTCTATTTTTATATGTTATACAATGTGTTTTTAGAACAAAATAGGATTAATCTTTTCAAGCTCGGTTTTTGTTGAAATTCCTATCTCCAAATATGAAGCACCTAATCTCGTTAAGACTTCCTCTGCGTGTAGAAAAGTCCATTTTTTGTGTGATTGATAAACCTTATCCTTGTAAGTATAAATTATATGTATCATGATTATTTTATTTTTATCCATTTACCGTTTAATGTTTTCCCAACCTCTATTTTTCCTTCTTTATAAAGCCCGTTAAGCTCTTTCTTTGCTTCCTTTGTGACTTTGTCCAACAACTCACGTTCTAAGGCGTATGAAGGCTCTGTGTGGGCTTCTTGCTTGGCTGACGTGATGTCTTGAATGATTGAAAGTATGTCTGTCATTTATATGGATTTTCAATCGTATTTACGTCAATAGCTTCACCGGATTTAATACCATTAAAGATATCGAAATGATAATCGACAAGAAATCGAATAATAAAAAATCTTTCAAGAGCAATATCCTTTTTTATAAAATACGTGACGGGTGCTGTAATTGTGCCATAATCAATTAAATAATAGTTATAATCTTCATAGCATCTAATTATATTTATGTCTTTGTTAAATATTCTCTCTATCGGAGTAAATCTTTCCCCTTTGTGATCAATCGGTTTTATGATATCAGAAAGTGGGTGCACGATGGGTTTTGTTTTTGACCCTGACATCAAAACACTTCCTATTGATCCGAAATCAATTCTAACCAAGTCATTTAAATATAGACCAGTTAACTCATAAGGCAAACTAAAAGCCATAAATTCTTTTTTTGTCATGATAGTTAGTTTATAGGTATTCTTTCATTTTAGACGCTTCTATTGTGATGTGCCTTAAAAACGCTTCGTCTCCAGGCGCCGGTAAATACGTTCCTTGTTCTGCGCTCCAATTTCTGAACCTTTCAATCGCGGTTGTCATTTCAGCGGAAGTCAATTCTGCGCTACTCCGTAAGTCTTTGATCGTGCCAAGAAACCTATCTTCTTTTATCACTATGAAAATTTCAGGATTGCATAGTTTTTTGAAAAACTCAACTTTGACAAAATTAACTTTATACCCGTATTCCATCGCAAATTGGGCGATACAGAGATGTTGATAGTTGTTTTGTCTCATTGTACGAAGGTTTTTTTTGATAAATTCTACGACATCTTTGTCAGCTTTTGATTTCTCTACTTTTTTATCAAGAGCAATAATATCTTTTTCTCTGTTAAGGTCGAAAATCATAGCTTTAATTATTATCCGTGAGGGAAACTCTCACGGAAGTTAGTTCAATTACTGTTCAATAATAGCAATAGCTGGAGCCAATTGGTTTTTAAATTCTTCGCTTTCAAATTCAAAGGCTTTCCAACCCCCCTCTACTAATAAATTTATTTTTTTCATTTTGTTTGTGCCGCTCCTAACGGCTTGATTAATTTGTTTTTCTAATTTCATTATTTTCTCATCTTTGATTCTCAACATTTCACCCGCGTTAACCGCTATTGAAATCAAATAAGCCTGATTGTTTTCCAAAGCTGCAATTTTACGCTGTGCAATTTGAAGCGGTGTTGGCTTTGCCGAAAACCTGCCATTGAAGGCATGATAAGGATTGCCGGATACTTTCCGCTTTTCGGGTTCTAAGGAATCAAAGAGTGTCATGATTATAGGTTGTTAAGTTCATTTTTAATGACGTCCATATTCAGAATTTCTTTTATCTTTCTTTCTCCTGTTTCAAAACCTTTTAGGAGTTTGTCGAAGATGGATTGATCAGCATAGAATCTCTTTATGTAAAGGCTTTGTTTAAAATTTGGATTATAACTACAGAAGTCCCACCATCCACGTTCCGATATGAGCATACACATATTCATCTGCCAGATGACTGAACTGTCCACGTCGTCATTTTTCAAAAGTGAATAATGAATCTTATTGTTACGTGCTTTAATCTCAATTCCACCATCTGACAAAAGGCCGTCAGGCGAACACCCGACAAAAGGATTATGCTCTATGAACCCAACTTGTTCAATTTGTACGTCATTGGTGAACTCATAAGTTGTGCGTGCTATTTGTTCCAGTTCATTGCCTCTTTCAATATCGGCGTTCGTGTACGGTTCTTTGGGCGCGATGGCCTCTAAAACTATCTCATCACAATAAGTGTCCAATCCCTTACCGTTATTTCCTATAGCGGTAGCATGTGAAGCTGTGAGTTTCAATTTACGAATGTCAAACCATTCTTGCGATCCTTGCGGCATGTAATGTATTTTCATATTGCATCTGCGATTAAACGTTCTTTCATTTCGGGTGTCATCCTCCAAACAAACGTTAAAGGCTCAATTTTACCTTTCTGTTTCAGCATATCAAGTGCTTTTTGATAATCGGATTCTTCCAGGTAAGGAAGTTGATCAATAAGTTCCTGTTTTCTTCCTGCTAAAATATTTGTGAAAGCTACTTTTTCCTTTACTTTGTTCATGTTATCATTGAATAATTTACTAAGTTGGTTAAACGTTGTAGCTTCTTCAACCTCTTTTTGTAATAAGGAATCTACAGTGACATTTTCAAGATCATAGTTTTCGTTATCCACTTTGTCGATTGACTCCGTTATGTCTTTGAAATGTGTTTTGCAAGCTCTTTTTATCACAGATTTCTTGATCATTTCCGATTCCCACAAGTCCCATATATTTTTGGTCGTTGCGGCGTTTTTCATCTGACCAATATCCTTCATGTTAATAGTTTCAAGAAACTCACCTCTTTTGTTTTTAATGATGCAATAAGCACCAATTACCTTTTTATCAAGTGAAAATGGGTTTCCTATCTTGTGATTATACACCACCTTCCCGCTCTCTTTGTAAAATGAAAAATCATCATTGTCATAAACAAGTCCAGTGTCAAATGTTGATTCTGGATAATGAGAAATAACCCTATTTTTGTAAGCTTGATAGTTGTAGCTAATAAGCAGCTTTTTTCTATATCCGAGCGTTACTGTGTCTCCATCAAGATGAACGCCTTCTTTCTCGACAGAAACAAACGTATTAACAAACTCATCTTCGGATATTTTTGGAAACCACCAGTTTGTTAGTTTCCCGTCTTTGTCTTTGTCCGTTTCAAGCATTTTCAAATAAGCCACGAAAATAGAAACATCGCGTGGTTCATAAGAAGAAAGCGCTTTTTGTATTTTTTGGAAGTCCATGATTAATTTTTTTTGTTTGTTTCTGGATCAATTACCTCTTTTTTATATTGAGCTGTGATAACATCAAACAGCTCATATATCCCCTCTATAATTTCTTTTGTCTTCGCCTTTCCGCTTTGATCGTCGGCGATTTTGCTTAATTTAATTTGCTTTGCCATTTTAGTAGTTTTTATTCAATTTCTATTTCTTTCTCTCCGTTGCACATACAGCATTTTTCCTCACCGTACCAAACATTGAAATGTGCATATAATTTCGCTTGCTCTTGCGTTAAGTTTTTCCCCTTAACATCATAATAGGTTATTCCAATTCCGTTGCATTTCGGGCATGTAACCGTTTTGCGTTCTTCTCCACAAATCGGACAATTAGCGTATATTCCGCGACATTCGTCACACATGATTCCTAATTTTAAAAAGTTTACCCATTCCGCCTATCAAGGCTATCACTCCGTAATCTATCACTATAGCTGATAGGACACTCCCTGTCGTGATAACGCCTTCTTTGTGCCATGATAGTAGGGTGAAAATAAATAAGAGCGTGCATAAGCTAAAAAGGACTATAATAGCGACTATTTTTATGTTGTACTTTTTCATAATCAATGTAATTGCGTGAAGTAAATCACTGTTTCGATAACTCCGATTATTACCACGATTCCCCAAATAACGGCTCGGTAAACGCGTTCCTTGTGTTCTATTGTTTCCATTATAAATATGTTAACAATTTTGTTAACTGATTTTCAGCAGCAGCATCGTAGGCAGCAGCGTAGGCAGCATCGTAGGCAGCAGCAGCAGCAGCAGCATCAGCAGCAGCGTAGGCATCAGCAGCAGCATCAGCGTAGGCGTAGGCAGCGTAGGCAGCAGCAGCAGCAGCATCAGCATCAGCAGCAGCAGCGTAGGCATCAGCAGCAGCAGCATCAGCAGCAGCGTAGGTAGCAGCAGCGTAGGCATCAGCGCGGGCGGCAGATAATTCCTCCCCATCCGCTTCACCATTTGCAAACTTTTCCGCTATATTACAAGCCTCGATGCTTCTAATATCGGGGCTTTTTACCAATTTCAGTGATTCTCTTGCGCACCAAACAGCAAAGAATCTCATGTCTCTATCCGACATGAATTCTTTGCGTAAAAGGAGCCAAATAATATCTTTTGCAGGGGCTGATGTCCCATACTTATTTACCCATTCCTTTACAGGAAGTTCTTCTTCTTCGTCCTTTACTATAACAAAAGGGTCATAGCAAGGTTTGAACCGCCTTATAAGACGGTTAGAAATTTTTGTTTCCATTATAAATATGTTAACAATTTTGTTAACTGATTTTCAGCAGCAGCAGCAGCAGCAGCAGCAGCAGCGTAGGCATCAGCAGCAGCAGCAACAGCATCAGCAGCAGCAGCAGCAGCAGCATCAGCGTAGGCGTAGGCAGCGTAGGCAGCAGCAGCAGCAGCAGCAGCATCAGCAGCAGCAGCGTAGGCATCAGCAGCATCAGCAGCAGCGTAGGCATCAGCAGCAGCAGCGTAGGCAGCAGCGTAGGTAGCAGCAGCGTAGGCATCAGCGCGGGCATCAGCAGCAGCAGCAGCAGCGTAGGCATCAGCATCAGCAGCAGCAGCATCAGCAGCAGCAGCAGCGTAGGCAGCAGCGTAGGTAGCAGCAGCGCGGGCATCAGCATCAGCAGCGTAGGCAGCAGCGCGGGCATCAGCATCAGCAGCAGCAGCGCGGGCGGCAGATAATTCCTCCCCATCCGCTTCACCATTTGCAAACTTTTCCGCTATATTACAAGCCTCGATGCTTCTAATATCGGGGCTTTTTACCAATTTCAGTGATTCTCTTGCGCACCAAACAGCAAAGAATCTCATGTCTCTATCCGACATGAATTCTTTGCGTAAAAGGAGCCAAATAATATCTTTTGCAGGGGCTGATGTCCCATACTTATTTACCCATTCCTTTACAGGAAGTTCTTCTTCTTCGTCCTTTACTATAACAAAAGGGTCATAGCAAGGTTTGAACCGCCTTATAAGACGGTTAGAAATTTTTGTTTCCATT
>Ga0302269_1000686_pt1 | contig 19215 bp, 19 predicted proteins | sample III_Bog_E2_2_FD_194560 | JGI IMG/M metagenome (GOLD analysis project Ga0302269, IMG submission 194560) | Peat permafrost microbial communities from Stordalen Mire near Abisko, Sweden - III_Bog_E2_2 | ecosystem: Environmental > Terrestrial > Soil > Wetlands > Peat | place: Sweden: Abisko...
CTGGATCGCCGAGATTGAGAGTCTGCCCGGCGTACTCGCATACGGAGCCACCCGCGCAGAAGCCCAATCGAAAGTCGAAGCGCTCGCATTGCGAGTGGTTGCCGATCGCATTGATGCGGATCAAAGTACGCCGGGGCAAGTCCGCTTCGCAGTTGCATAAACGGCTGCCCGACGTCTTATTGAATGGTTTTCCGCGCTGTCGCTGTCAACCAGCATATTGGTGTTATGGCCAGTTTTGGCCACCCCCTTGGAATTACGTCGTGAAACGGCGATCATTTCCGTATGAGTCAGTGGCCTTCAACAAGCTCGAAAAAGGTCTATCGCGCGTTGCTGCGCATCGGCTGGCATGAAAAGCCTCGAATCGGTAAGGGCAGATCGCATAAGCTGCTCGAAAATCCAAAATATCCTTACGAATACACCTGGGCCTTTCATGACAGCGACGAATTCGGCCCCAGAATGCTTGCTCGCATCGCGAAACGGACAGGACTAAAACCGGAGGATCTCTAATCCCATGGAAGCCAACGAAGCCCAGGAGTTGCAGGAGAACGCAGAGCACGGCGAGCACGAGCGGACGCTCCGCCCGGTCGCCTTCACCATGAGCGTGCTGGCCGTTCTCGTGGCCGTCACCACCGTTCTCGGCCATCGCACCCATACTGAGGCGGTGCTCAGGCAGGCCAAGGCCAGCGATACCTGGAACGAATACCAGGCCAAGAAGAATCGCGCCTACGATACCGACCTGGCCAACAGGCTGCTTCACGATCTCACCGTCGCCGACAAGGACTCAGCCCAGAAGGACATCAAGGACTGGGCCAGCCACAAAGACAAGTGGGCTGAAGACTTGAAGGAAGAACAGAACGAGGCCCTGGCGCTTGAGGCAGAAGTCAAGAATGCCGAGATCAAGGCCAACTTCTTCGACTTCGGCGAGGCGCTCCTGGAAATTGGCCTGGTCGTCAGTTCTGTCACGCTCCTTACCCGCAGCCGCATTTATTGGTTCCTGGGAATCGGCGCTTCCATCATCGGGGTGGGCTCTGTGGTTTGGGGAATGCTGATCAAGTAGAGAGGGTCGATTTCTACTTTGCTTACTCCGGCGGCATCCGCTCCAGCTCTTCCACGCTTGGCAGAGTCTTGGCCTTGATCTGCGCCGTGGTTAGCAGAAACACCGCCACCACAATCCCCGCCATGCCGGCAAATTCCGCCGGCCCCGGCCGCTCGTGCAGCAGAAAGATTCCCAAGAGCACCGCAACCACCGGGTTGACGTACGCGTACGACGAAACCTTGGCCACCGGCACGTGCTCCAGCAGATAAATGAAACTTGTATATCCCAGCAGCGAGCCCCCGGTAATAAGCCAAAGCAGTGAACCAATGGCAGCCCCGTTCGGGTGAAACTGCGGCCATTGGCCCAGAACCGTTCCAAGCAGCGTATCCGCAAAGCCCGCCACCAGCATCTGCCAGGCAGCGGCCACAAAGCTGTTCACCGGCAGCCGCGAGCGCCGCGACAGAATGCTGCCCACCGTCCAGCAGAAGCCGCCGGCCAGCAACACTCCCAGCGCCACCAGCAGCGTGCGGTTGCCATCGAGGCCGATTTCGAGCGAAGGCCACACCAGCAGACCCAGCGCCAACGAGCCCAGCGTCATGCCTAGCCACCCGCGCACCTTCAGCGGCTCGCCTCCCGGCAGAAACATCTCAATCAGCGCCACGTAGAGAGGTGTGACAGCCAGCACCAGCGAAGCCAGCCCGCTCGGCACCGTCTTCTCCGCATACACCAGTCCCACATTGCCGGCGCCCAGCAGCAGCAGGCCGATCAGGCTCAGGCGCAGCATGTTGCCCGCAGGCCACCACAGCCGCAATCCGCGCCAGCGGCACCACGCCAGCAGAATCGCCCCGGCAATCAGAAAGCGCGTCCCCGCCAGCAGAAGCGCCGGCATCTCCGCCGCGCCGATGCGGATGGCCGTGTAGGTTGAGCCCCAGAAGAAGTAGACGCTGGCAAAGGCCAGCATAATCGAGGCCGTTGTGGCTGCCTTCCTCGCGGGAATTGTATGCTGCGTGCCGTTCGCCATGGGATTAATTCCATCGTAGCGTGTGCAGGCAGGCAGCGCTTCTTTCAACTTTCATGGCGAGCGAACGTCTCAGGCAGCCGGGAAAACTCCATTGAAGCGAGCTTTGTAACACTCCCTCACCGGCGAAGCCGACCCACAGGAAATGAAACTGTGCCCCATCGGGGTACCCTCTGGGTCGGAGCGGCTTTTTGCTCGATGGGTGGGAGACCGCAAAGGCCCACCATCGGCCATCGGGTTTTTCCACCTTCCATTCTGTTTCTTGTCAGTTCCCCACTAGCTTCGCAGACCGATGTTGGCATGAAACCAGCGGCCTCCAACGTCGTCGCTAACCTGCTAACCCGCCATGTGCGCGAAGCGCACGCTAACTCGCTGAGTTCATCCCAAAATGTAATCCAGCCCACCGCCAAGAGCCTTCAATCTCCGAACAATTCAGAGTTTTGTTTCTTCAGGCACGGCTTCACAGCTTGCTGAAAAACTCCGATTTCACGTAGATGTGCGAAGGGGCACGACTTTACAGCTTGCGGAAAAACCCCACCTTGATGCAGATGTGCGAAGGGGCACGACTTCATAGCCTGCCCTGAGCGCAGTCGAAGGGTGCCATAAGTTGTTTAAAATGAGAGAATGGGGCTTTAGCCCCTGCGCCGCTGCAGTCGAATTCAACCCCGAATGAGCCTTTTTCCGCAGCCTGTTTAGCCGTGCCATAAGCTGTTTAAAATGAGAGAGGGGGCTTCAGCCCCTGCCCGTTTTCTCCTGAGTTTCGCTTAATTCGACGCCTTTTTCCGCAGCCTCTTCAGCCCCTTTCAATTTCGAGCTGCCTGTGGTCTCTTTTTCGACCTTTTCCGCCCACCCAACCAGCCTTTGTTCCAAATCGCAACGTACGCTCTTTCAAATGCGATGCCTTGTCAAGGCCGCCGATCCTCGTTTCTAATGCATCTCCCTTATTATCATCACCTTACGGACGCAAACGGCTTGCCGATTGTTATGCTTCAATCCGATAATCTGTCATTAGTCGTTTGGTACCTGGCGCAGTCCGGCAACATCTGTTCCCGGATTCGATGATTCGCAAACTGGCAAGTTATTTGTTTTCAGTGATTTGGGACCTAAAGACCTGAAAACAATGTACTTTACGGTGGTACCCATCCGCCAACGCGTTGAAAACGTTAGACTTGCTCCAAACACCCCCCGGGGGGATGGGGGCGAGGGGGGGTATCTCCTCGCGACGGCTCCATCGAAGCCTGTGCTATCCTCGGGGAAGCGGGGCTCCCATGCACAAGCGCATTTCCAACGGATTGCTGATCGCACCCGCCTCACGGCGCTGGTCGCGGTCGCGCGCGCGCATCATCTGCCCGCGCAAGCACCTCCGCGTGCTGCCCACCCGCACTCGACCTAGCCTCTTCGGCGGCGATTAGTACCCCAGGCTGCCGAAGACCCTCGATTTCTTTCATGAATGATCCCGCACGCAGGGGTCCGTGGCCGTGCACTATCCGCATCCACCCGGCCCCACCCAACCGTATCCGACGAGGAGACTAGATCATGACCAGGCAAGAACTGCACGCGCAATACGGACCAAAACTCAAGGGTCCCCTGCCCGGACCAAAGGCGCTGGCTGCCGTTGCGGCCGACACCCGCCTCATCTCGCCCAGCTATACCCGCTCCTATCCTCTCGTGGCTAAGCGCGCCAAGGGTTGTCGCGTTGAAGATGTGGACGGCAACGAGTTTCTCGACTTCGCCGCCGGCATTGCCGTGTGTTCCACCGGCCACTGTCATCCTGAAGTTGTCGCGGCCATCCAGAAACAGGCTGCCGAGCTGATTCACATCTCAGGCACCGACTTTTATCATGAACCGCTCACCGACCTGGCCGAACGACTCTCGGCCGTGGCGCCCATGCCCGGCCCGCACAAGTTTTTCTACGGCAACTCAGGCGCCGAGGCGGTTGAATGCGCCCTCAAGTTGGCCCGCTACCACACCGGCCGCCAGCAGGTGATCTCCTTCTTTGGCGCCTTCCACGGACGCACCATGGGCGCGCTCTCGCTCACCGGCTCCAAGCCGCAGCAGAAGCGCCGCTTTTCGCCGCTGGTTCCCGGCGTCACCCATATCCGTTACCCGTATGCCTATCGCGGCTGCACCGGCGGCCCCCAGGACGAGGAAGCCTTCAGCCTGGGCTGCGCGCGCTTCATTGAGGAGAAGCTCTTCAAGACAATCCTCGCGCCGGAAGAGGTTGCGGCCATCTTCGTCGAGCCCATTCAGGGCGAAGGCGGCTACGTGGTTGCGCCCGACAACTTTCTGCGCGAACTGCGCGCCATCTGCAACCGTCACGGCATTCTGTTGGTGGTGGACGAAGTGCAGTCCGGCGCCGGCCGCACCGGCAAGTGGTGGGCCATTGAGCACTCGGGCGTCGAGCCGGATATGGTCTGCATGGCCAAGGGCATCGCCAGCGGCATGCCGTTGGGCATTTGCATGACCCGTGCCGACATCATGGACTGGGTCCCCGGCTCGCATGCCTCCACCTTTGGCGGCAATCCCATCTCGCTGGCAGCGGCACTTGCGACGATAGATGTGCTGGAACGCGAAGGCATCGACAACGCGGCGCGTGTAGGCGAATTCATGCTCGAGCGGCTGCGCGGCTGGAAACACTCTCACCCGCTGGTCGGCGACGTGCGCGGACGCGGCCTGATGATCGGCATCGAGCTGGTCAAGGACAAGATCACGCGCGAGCCAGCCACTGCGCTGCGCAATCGCGTGGAGACCCTCGCATTCGAAAAGGGCCTGATGATCCTGGGCTGCGGAGAAACCTCGATCCGCCTCTGCCCGCCCCTGCTCATCAACGAACAGGAAGCCACCGTGGCGCTCGACATCCTGGAAGAGGCGCTCTCGCAGGTGGAAAAGGAACACGAACACGCCAACACACTTGAAGTCGCAACCGCCTGAGGCATTGCGAGAACAACCAGAGCTGGCCGGTCGGTGTTGATTCAAGCCCGATCTGCCAGCTCTTTCCATGTTCCCTGCCCCCGCCAGCCGCGATAGCCCGGCGCCTCTAGCCAATCTTCTCCTCAAGACGCATGTTCGCAATCTCCGACGTCCGATGCGCCGCCCGTTCCAGATTCTGCGCCATCTCCCGTGTGGCGAGGTGTTGTTCTTCCGCGGCCGCCGCCATCTGATGCGATAGCCCGGAAAGATCCTCAGTCTGACTCGCGATGCGGTCGATCGCCGAGTTTGCTGCGGTCACATCTCCTCCAATTTCATTCACCTTGGATTGGATCTCTGCCGTGGCCGACGCGGTTTGCTCGGCCAGCTTTCTTACCTCGCTCGCGACCACTGCAAAGCCCCTGCCGTGCACTCCCGCGCGGGCCGCCTCAATGTTCGCGTTCAACGCCAATACGCTGGTTTGCGTGGCGATCGAGGCAATCAGCTCTGCCACCTTGGCCACCCCCGCGCTCGAAGACCGAAGGCTCTCGATCGAGGCCTTGCTCTCCGCGCTCGCAATCCGCGACTTCTCCGCCGTTTGTGCCACCTCCACCGCATTCTTCGCAATCTCAGCAATGCTGGATTCGATCTCATGGGTGGCCGTGGCCACCATCTGCAGATTGCCGTCCAGTTGCTCAATGTCGTTGCGCTGCGCCTCCTGCGCCTTCCGGATCGCGTCCAGCTTTTGCTGCGTACTGACTCCCCAAATGACCACTGCGCCGATATAATCGCCCCGCGCGTCGATCATCGGCTCGATCTCCAGATCAAGTTTCTGTGGCCCCAACGGGATGGTTGCCTTGTGTGGCAGATGATGCATGCCATTCTGCTGCCCTCCGCCCAACAGCCTTTCCACATTCGGCGGGAACTTGTGAAATACATGAATCGACTTGCCCACTAGCTCGTCCACGGGAAACGGCAGATACTGTTGCAGCGAAAGCAGCGTCTTGCGCGATGCCCGGTTGAGAAAGCGCAGCGTCAGTTCGCGGTCGCAGAACATCGCGTTGCAGGGTAGAGCATCCATGGCGAACTCAAAGCTGCGATCGGTGCCTGCTTCTGACTTAGCGGCCGGGGGCGCTTCAACACCCAGGGATACGTGCGCTTCATGCGAATTGCGATGCGAAAACAGCCCTTCTAAAACACCGAGAGACATATGCGGCCTTTCTTGCGAGTTCAGGTCTCCAGTTTCATTCAACTCAGGCCGCAGCGGGGGGGAAACTCGCTTTAGATCTGGCGTTGAACACGGAGGCTTCCCGAATCCGAAATGCCTGTCCCAAATTGGCGAAGCAGCCTGATGGTGAAAGCCGACAACATGAGCGAGAAATCGGCATTTCTCGATGCCCCTTTGCGCAGATTTGCGTCTTTCGCGTATCCAGCCGAGAATGGTGTGCCATGGGATGGATGGAGCAGGTGCGCATCGGCTGTGAGGAGCGAGTCCTCGCCGAATTGAATCGAATAGAGCGGCGCCCCGGTCACGCATCCAGCCTGCCCGCTCATCTGGTCACCGGCATCGACGGCGAAGACGCAGCTTTCTTCTTCCTGCGCCGCAAGGGTTACACGGTTGTCGCGCGGCGCTGGTCGGCCGGCAACCTGCCTGGCGACATCGACCTGATTGCGTGGCATGGTCCGCTGCTTTGCATCATTGAAGTGAAGACCCGCACCGCACACGACATCGCCCCGGCCGAGATTGCCGTCGACTCGCACAAGCGCGCGACCCTCCGCCGCCTGGCTCGCCAATACGTGCGCCAACTACCGCAGAAGACAGCTCCGCCGGTCCGCTTCGATGTGCTCAGCGTCTATCTTGTGCCGGGAAAAGAGAAGGAGTTCCACCATTTCGAAGCATCGTTCGGGTGGAGCGAGCGGCGGGATTACGAAGATCGATAGTCAACGAAGTGAGAATTCCTATTCCTTCGCATCTTCGAACTCTTCGTGCCAGGCCATCTGGATGGCCTCAAGCCGCGACTCGTTGGACTTGGCCGGATCATCCGCGAAGCCGGGAAGCTCCGTCACGTAACGATGAAGGTCGGTGAAGCGCACCGCCAACGGGTCCACGTCGGGATACTTCTCCTGAAGCTGAATGCCGATCTCTTCGGCGTCGGTCCACAGAATTTCGCGCGGCATATTTTTCTCTCTCTGGATGTGTTCTCGACTGTGTGGGTCTCAACTCTCCCATATCTCAGAGTCGAGATATGGGGCACCCGGACTACTTACCTTCCGCCAGCGTCAGCGGCTTGCCTTCAGAGACGTAGTTGCGATTCCACCGGGGGATCTCGACTTCGTAGACGCCTGGTTTTGTAATCACGGCCTGGCAACCAAGCCGCGAGTTCAACTGCTGATCGGCGGCCATATCCATGCGGTCAATCTCATCGTCGTCAGCCTCGCTGATGCCGCTCTGGTCCTTGATCCACAGATGGCAGGTGGTGCAGGCGCAGACGCCGCCGCAGGCGTGGTCGAGAAAGACATTGAAGTTCTCCGCCACATCCAGAAAACTCATCGGCTTGCCGTGGTGATCGTAAGGCAATGTGCCGAATTCAAACTCCACGGTCTTGCCTTCCGGCTGAAACGTCACCCGCACCAGCTTATCCGCGGGAATGTTGTTCTGATTTGCTTCGCTCATATCGTCACTTTCCTTTTGAGACATCCGCTACCTCGCTAACCGGCGCTGCACGCCACGAACCAACGCGAAGCGTCGATCACTCCGCTTCACTTGAACTCCGCAGCCGCCATCGGATGCGGAGCGTTGACTGCTTCGCCCAAGTCATCTCCAGCCGCTTCCATGGTCTTTCCGCGGATGGCCGTGGTCACCGCAGCGTCCATCATCAGCTCGGCAAAACGACGCGTAGCACGATCGAGCACCAGCGTGGCCTCGCGAATTGCGGATTGATCCTCGCCCAGTTTCGCGCTTGCCAGATGATCGCGCGCCGCAAAGGTTGCCGCCTGCTCTTCGCCCGTCAGTTGACCCCACGCCGGGCTCTCGGGAGCGCGCTCGACGGCCGCAAGAATCGTCTCCGCCTCGTTGCGCGCCTCAATCAGCAAGCGCTTGGCAAAATCCTCCTCGGCATGATCGAAGGAGTCGAGAATCATGCTCTCGACCTGCTCGTCGGTCAGCCCGTACGTCGGTTTCACTTCAATCCTTGCAGCCTGTCCGCTTCGCTGCTCGCGCGCCGTGACCTTGAGAATGCCGTCGGCATCGATGAGAAACTTCACTTCGATACGCGGCAGGCCCGCGCTCATGGGCGGAATGCCTTTGAGATCGAAGCGCGCCAATGAACGGCAATCGGCGGCAAGCTCGCGCTCGCCCTGGACCACGTGGATTGCCACGTTGGTCTGGCCTTCGACGCCGGTGGTGAAGTGCTCTGTAGCCGAAGCAGGAATCGTCGAATTGCGTTGAATAATCCGAGCAACAGTTCCGCCCAGCGCTTCAATGCCCAGCGAAAGCGGCGTCACATCCAGCAGCAGCATTTCCTCAGTTGTCTTTGAAGCACCGGCCAGAATGTCCGCCTGCACAGCTGCTCCCAGCGCCACCACTTCATCGGGATTCAATTCGGTGTGCGGCTTCTTGCCACGCGCCGCAAGATGGAAGAGATCGTCCACAAGCTGGCGCACCGCGGGAATTCTTGTCGATCCACCCACAAGCACCACTTCATCAATCTGGTCCGCCGTGATGCCGGCGTCGGCGAGGGCCTGCTTGCAAGGGCCCGCGGTCCGGTCCAGCACCGGCTCAATCAGCAATTCGAAAACCGCGCGCGGAATCTCGCGTTGATAGCGGTCGCCATTGGGCAATTCAATATCGAACTTTGCCACGTCCTCGGTGGACAGGCTGATCTTGGCGTCAATCGCTGCCTTGCGCAGCGCCTGCACCGCGCCCGGATGGCCGCGCAGATCCACACCGTGCTCCGCATAAATCTCATCCAGCGCAACCGCCTGCAGCAGGTTGTCAATGTCGTCGCCGCCCAGGTGCGTGTCGCCATTGGTCGATTGCACTTCAAAGATGCCGTCGCGCAATTTCAGAATCGAAATATCAAACGTCCCGCCGCCCAGGTCATAGACGGCAATCGTTCCTTCCTTCGCGCGATCGAGACCATACGCCAATGCCGCCGCGGTCGGTTCATTCACCAGCCGCAACACTTCAAGGCCGGCCATGCGGCCCGCGTCTTTAGTGGCCTGCCGCTGTGCATCGTTGAAGTACGCTGGTACAGTGATCACTGCCTGCGTCACAGGGGCGCCAAAAAATCGCTCAGCATTGCGCTTGAGTTGCCGCAGAATGTACGCGGAAATTTCCGGAGGCGTAAAGCGCAGTTCGCCCAGCGTGATGCGCGGAACTTCGCCGGCTTCCACGTCGTCGGCAAGACGGAACGGAAACAGCTTGAGCTCGTCCTGAATCTCCTCAAGACCGCGGCCCATCAGGCGTTTCACTGAATAGATGACTCGCTCCGGCGTCTCGATGAGCGCCTTGCGCGCGGTGTTGCCCACGGTTACCGTGGGGCGGCCGCCGCCCGAAACCGAGCCTTGCGGGGGAACCGGATCGAGCGCTACTACCGATGGCACAAGATTTAAGCCGTCCACGCCGGGAATGACCACCGGCGCATCGCCCTGCATGTAAGCGACTAGAGAATTCGTCGTGCCGAGATCAATTCCTACAACGCGGCCTGTCGAGTTAGATTCCGCCATGCTCTTCTTTCAAGCTCCCAGAACTTCATTCACGTCACGAACCAGATTGCTCAAATAACGCCGCCGGTCCAGCAACGCCACCATGGTCTTCTGCGCAGCCAATCGCGCCCCCGCATCGCCCTCGTCCCACACCTTCCACTGCGCTCGCAGATCTTCATCCACATGGCCCAGCAAGCCTTCAAATTTCTTCTGCGCCATTTCAAGATCGGCGTGGAGATCCGGGGGCCCCGGCGACAGGTCTTCGTCGCTGGAGTGGTCCCCCATCTTGCGCGCCATGCGCATTTCCTCAAGCTGCATGTTCAACTCGAAGACTTCTTCCAGCAGATCGGCGGGAACGCGCGAGGGATCTTTCGGCCCCTTGCCGTCCTCACTCGCGCGATTTTTGCCGGCGTGTTCCTCACCAATCTCAGCGCCTTCGAGCTTGAGTAAATACTCAGTGCGGTGCAGCGGATCCTTGAGCGTGCGATACGCGTCGTTGAGCAACGCCGTATCGGCAAGGCTCCACTCGCGCTCATTCTCGCCCGCGCGGGCAAATCGGTCAGGATGCACCCTGCGGCTGAGACGATGAAACTCATGCTCGAGGGCGGGCAGATCGACGCTGAAGCGGCGCTCCAGGCTGAAGACCTGAAAAAAATCGCCTCCCGGCGGAGGCTGAATCTTGCTGCAATGCGGGCAGAACAACGTGGAGTCGTTGTGCCCGATTGAACAAGACCAACAAGCAATCGGAACGGCGGAATCGAGAATTTTCAACATAACTTTTTCCGAACCTTTGGGCAGCGCCAGCCCACGACGAAGTCAAGCTACGACGAGAATGACGAACCGCAGCCGCAGGAGCGCGTGGAGTTCGGATTGATGAAGTTGAATCCCTGCCGCATCAGCGTCTCCTCGTAGTCCAGCGTCATGCCGTGGAGATAGAGGAACGACTTCGGATCGACGAACACCCGCACGCCGTCGAAGTCATAAATGCGGTCGCGCTCGCGTGGCCGCGTGTCAAACTTGATGGAGTACGAAAGTCCCGAACACCCGCCGCCCATGACACCCAGGCGCAGTCCACCCTCTTCCGGCGAGACGCCCTCCTTGGCCATGGCGATGCGGACGCGCTTGATGGCCCGCTCGGTCAGTTGCAGTCCGCCTGCCGCGCCGACAGAGGGCTGTGGTGCAGCCGGCTGTGGCGGAGGCGCAAAGGCCCCTTCCGCGGGCTTCGATTCGATGCTTACCATGTTCGACATACTTGCCTTTTTCACTCGCAATTCCCCATTAGCTGTGGGGTCGCGGTGTTGAGCCGCGACCCCTCTCAGGAAAGGGGAAGCATCTTAGTGCGCTGCAGCGGCCACTTCCGCCGTTTCCGCAACGCCGTTCTTTTTCTTCCAGTCGCCGATGGCCGCGCGAATCGCATCCTCGGCCAGCACCGAACAGTGAATCTTCACCGGCGGAAGCGACAGTTCCTTCACGATGTCTGTGTTCTTGATCGCCAGCGCATCCTCAACGGTACGGCCTTTGATCCACTCGGTGGCCAGCGAAGAGCTGGCGATGGCCGAGCCGCAACCGAAGGTCTTGAACTTGGCTTCTTCAATCACCTGTGTCTCGGGGTTCACGCGGATCTGCAGGCGCATCACGTCGCCGCACTCCGGCGCGCCCACCAGGCCCGTGCCCACTTCTGCAGATGCCTTGTCCAGTTGGCCCACATTGCGCGGGTTGTTATAGTGGTCGATTACCTTGTCACTGTATGCCATGGTCCGTCTCCTCTGCGGGGGAAGCCGCGTTGTTGAGCTGCTAGCTGCTAGCCTCTAGCTCCTAGCTTCGAAATCGAGCCCTTCACCGGCAACAGAAGGCTAAAAGCTAGCGGCTAGAAGCTGGTTCTTAGTGTGCTGCCCACTGAATCTTGGTCAAATCGATGCCTTCCAGCACCATCTCGTAAAGTGGTGAAAGCTTGCGCAGGTGCTTCACGATGTCGATCACCTTGGCAGCCACATAGTCCACTTCCGCCTGGGTATTGAACCGCCCCAAACCGAAGCGAATCGAACTGTGCGCCACATCGTCGCCCAGTCCCAGTGCCTTCAGTACATACGAAGGCTCAAGCGTCGCCGAGGTGCAGGCCGAACCGCTCGAAACCGCCACATCGTTGATGCCCATCAGAAGCGATTCGCCTTCGACGTACACAAAGCTCATGTTCAGATTGCCAGGCAGCCGATGCTCCCACGATCCGTTCACCTGAACGTAGTCCAACTCCGCCTCGAGCTTGGCCTTCAGGCTGTCGCGCAAGCCGCGCAGATAAGCCGCTTCCGAGTCCATCTCCTTGTAAGCAATCTCGCATGCCTTGCCCAGGCCCACGATGCCGGGGACATTCAGAGTTCCTGACCGCATGCCGCGCTCGTGCCCTCCGCCGTCAATCTGCGCCGCAATCTGCACGCGCGGATTGCGCCGGCGAACATACAGAGCGCCCACGCCCTTGGGACCATAAATCTTGTGCGCGGTCAACGAAAGCACGTCGATGTTGTCGGCGATCACGTTGACCGGAACCTTACCCACAGCCTGCACTGCATCGGTGTGGAAGATGACACCCTTCTCATGACAGATCTTGCCGATCTCGCGAATTGGCTGCAAGACGCCGATCTCGTTGTTCGCCGCCATGATGCTGACCAGGATCGTCTTGTCGTCGATGGCCCGCTTCAGGTCTTCCAGATCGATCAGGCCGTCCGCCTTCACCGGCAGATAGGTCACGCGATAGCCGTTCTTCTCCAGCCGCTTGCAGGTGTCCAGAATCGCCTTATGCTCGGTCACCTGGGTGATGATGTGGTTACCGCGCTCGCGGTACATCTCGGCAATGCCCTTGAGGGCCAGATTGTTGCTCTCCGTCGCGCCCGAAGTGAATATGATCTCCTTCGCGGTGGCTCCGATGAGCTTGGCAATCTGCTCACGCGCCGTTTCCACGGCCTGCTCGGCTTCCCAGCCAAAGGAATGGTTGCGGCTGGCGGAGTTTCCAAACTTGCTGGTGAAATAAGGCAGCATCGCTTCCAGCACCCGGGGATCCATGGGGCTGGTGGCGTGATTATCCATATAAATTGGCAGGGTTACTCCTGCCGGCACTTCCACTTGGCTGGCAACTGTGCTCATCTTCTTCTCCATCCTTATCAATGCACTGCTCCGCTCATCGCGGAGGAAATACTCGTTTACTGCGGCAAACCACTCAGAGCGTGAGCGAAACCAACCCATGCGCCTGGTGTGCCCGCCCAGCGGGCTGTTCGTGCTCCGCCAGATCCTGAATACTAATGCTCTTCAGCACCCCGGCGATGGTGTCGTTGACCCGCGCCAGAGGCTCCTTGATCGTGCAACTCGGCGTCAGATCGCAACTCTTGGCGCCCTTGATGCAGGAGGTAATGAAAAACGGCCCATCGATGGCCAGAATCACTTCATAGGCTGAAATCTCGCGCGCATCCCGGGCCAGTGCGTAACCGCCGTTCATGCCAGCGTGCGAACGCAGCAGGCCGTGCCGGGTGAGTAGTTGCAGAATCTTGGCCAGCAGTTGCGCGGGAATCCCGTAGGCGTCGGCCACATCCTTGGCGCTCAGCGCAGCCCTCTCCGGGTGCTCGGCGAGAAACTTGAGCGCCATCAACCCGTAATCGGCCTTCTTGGTCAGCTTGAGCATTGAATATCCGACTTCTTCGGTCCGTGTTCAGTATACGACCGAATCTGTCGGAATTTCAAGTCCATCCTGGAATCGTTTTTGGCCATTGCGGGGAAAATCTGCGCGAGCGGCGAAAGATTCAACAAATACCCGTTTCCAATTGTCGAAAAGATCGCTACAATCTGGCGGAAAGAGCAATTCATCCAACTGATTCACAAGCGATGGCCACCATCTGCAAACATCCAAAAGTGCGTATCGTTTCCCGGCACGAAGACACCGAGTATGTCGAGTGCATGGAGTGTGGCGAGGTCTTTGACTCCGATGAGTTTCGCGACATGGAGCTTGAGGAAACCGCCGAACCGGAGGAAGCCAAGGACGAGTAAAACAGGTTGCGGAAAAACACAGGCTTGAGGCAGATGTGCGAAAGGGCACGACTTCAGTAGTACCGATAAAGCCAATAAAATGAGTAGGGCTTTAACCCCCGCGGGGTCACGACAGGTACTCGTCGCTGGCGGGGAGGTAAAGGCCACCTTTCACGGATCCGAAGACTCCGCCTGAACTGGAGAACCGCCCCGGCTCATCTGGTCGCGTGCCCGCTTCCCGCCTGCGGACCCACCCGCCGCGACGCTGTCCACGCGTAGTGAAGGCCTGATACCACCGTCAGTCCCATCGTGGCATCGAGCAGCATCGTGCACAGATCACCAACCCACCGGGCCGCAGTCAACCGACTCAGCAGTACGGCAGCCACCGCGCTCACCTGGACCAATGTATTGGCCTTGCCCAGCAGGCTGGGTATGAACTCCCTGCGCCCCACCGCGGCATACAAGATGGCTGCGACCACTAAAATCCCCACATCCCGGCCAAAAACCAGCACCGTCACTCGCGCCGGAATCAGCCCCATATGAGTGAGCACCAGGAACAGCGTGCTCAGCAGCAGCTTGTCGGCGACCGGGTCAAGGTACTCGCCCAGCTGAGAACGCTGCTTCAGCAGCCGTGCCAAGGCGCCATCCAGCGCATCTGTCAGTCCGGCCACAATGAATAGTCCAAAACTCAGCGCAAAATGCTGTTCCAGGATGGCCGCCACCAGAAACGGGGCCATGCAGATGCGCAGCAGCGTGAGCAGGTTGGGAGCGGTCCGAAATGGGTTCAATCGTGTATTGGGTTCGTCGGCCATGACAGGTTCGATCGCCAGCAGTGACCTCTGTCCGGTTCGGTTGGAAGCGTTCCCCCACGACAGTTCGGGGGCCACGCCGGTCCAATTCCGGTCCAGGCCAATCCAACCAATCGCTCAAAGGAAACGTGGTTTGCCGGCAAGACAGAGTGCACCGTTCGCTCACGATGGTACAGTATGGTTCCGCCGCGCGACAGGCCCAACTTCCCCCAAGGCCCCGATCCTGATAAACTACCTCCTGTACCTTCGCAGGCGCGTAGCTCAGTTGGTTAGAGCGCTTCCTTGACACGGAAGAGGTCGCTGGTTCGAGTCCAGTCGTGCCTACCATATTTAGATTCAGAGAGATCCAGAACAATCCAGCCATTAAGGTCAAGCCGCTGAAAATACAGCGGCTTTTGTCTTTCTACGTCCAGGGGCGTATCGTGGAAGCCAACACCTAGAAGGGGTACATCTGGGGGTAGATTTTCTGGAAGTGGGGGTATCTCCACTTTTGGAGACACGGGGGTACGTCTTGGCTTTAACAGACACCGAAATCCGCCGTTCAAAACCGGGTGAAAAGTCCTACAAGCTGTCCGATAGTGGAGGCCTGCACCTTCTCATCACACCTGCCGGCGGCAGGCTCTGGCGATGGAAGTACAGAGTCGCAGGCGCGGAGAAGTTGATGGCGTTCGGGCGGTACCCCGACATCTCCCTGGCCGACGCTCGCGACCGGCGTGACCAGGCCCGGAAACGGTTGGCAAATGGCACTGACCCGATGGCCGAGCGAAAGGCCGAGAAGACAGCTGCGGTCGTCGCCGTGGAACACACCTTCGAAAAGATTGCCGACCGGTGGCTTGAGCATTGGAAGGGGAACAAAAGCGATCGGCATGCGGCAACTACCAGAAACCGCCTCAGAAGAAACGTCTACCCGGTTCTGGGCCACCGCGGCATCGGTGAAATCGAGCCCATGGAACTGGTGCAGCTTGCGACGGCAATTGAATCTCGGGGCGCCCCGGACATGGCCAAGCGGATGCTGCAAACTGTCGGCATGATCTTCCGCTACGCGGTAGCTCATGGTTATTGCAAACGCAATCCTGCAGCGGAGATTCGCCCCTCGGATATCCTCAAACCGACGCGGAAGAAAAACATGGCGCGGGTCGACGCTGGGGACCTTCCAGCCCTCCTGCGGGCGATCGAGGTTTACAAAGGGAGGCAGCTAACCAGGCTCGCAATGAAGCTCATGGCGCTGACTTTCGTCAGAACCAGCGAATTAATCGGCGCGGCATGGGACGAGTTTGACCTCGAAGAACGCCGTTGGGTGATTCCTGCCCCGCGTACGAAAATGAAAACGTGCGCCCACATAGTACCGCTTACATCGCAATCGATTGAGGCGCTTGAATTATTGCAGATCATTTCAGGCACCGAGAAGTTGGTCTTTCCTGGCGAACAGGATTCAAAGAAGCCCATGTCGAACATGACGATCTTAAAAGCGCTTGAGCGGATGGGCTACAAGGGCCGCATGACCGGCCATGGATTCCGCGGCGTCGCGTCAACGATCCTGCACGAACAGAACTACAACCACGAACACATTGAATTGCAGCTTGGACATCTCCCTCGTGATCCCGTGTCAGCAGCCTACAATTACGCTCGCTATCTGGAACCGCGCGCCCGAATGATGCAAGAATGGGCAGACTTCCTTGACCGTACGCGCAGGAGTGGCAAGGTGATCATGATGCAACATTCAGCTTGATTTCATTTGATGATCGATGCCAGTATGTGAGATGCCAAAATCTCATTTACAATCGGCTGCTGAACTCAAAAAACCAGTGCAACCATTCATGCGAAAGGCGATGTGAAGGACCGGATGCGATTTACGTTCATTGGCGAAGTTGCTGCAGACCATCCAATGCCCTCAAGAGCGCTTTGGCATGGCTATGAATTTACTACTCGGATTGGTTCGCCTCAATCCAACTGCAAGTATTTCTCTGCAAAGCTCCGTAACGCGCTTGCACTTGTATATGCGGCATACGCCTGATAATTATCAGATTTCTCACCGTCCGCGAAGTCACAGATTGATTTCATGACAAAAGCCTTTACTTCGGGCAAAGGTGCATCATGTGCTGCCGCCATGACCCCGAAGGCCTCCATTTCAATCGCTACGGCCTTTCGATGCTGCGCTCTGACCTCGCGCTGTGCATCACCATCGGCCCGGACAGCCGCGCCGGATGCCATTGGCCCCAAGAGCATCTTCAGCTTTGAGTCAGGCATAGCTCCCCGCCATTCTTGTTGGATTCGATCCAAGGTAGACCGGTCTTGTGCGAAGCGCTCGAATCGGCTGCGTAAGCTCGCAGGAAGCGGGATTTGGCGTGGTGCCATCTCGAACACCCTCTTGCTACCTCTACTTGCCCATTTTCCGCTTCCATAGTCCCACGTCGGGTCTCCCACCACCACATCCCCGAGATCGCACTCACCTTTGATACCGGCCGCGATCCCAGTCATAGCCAAATACCTAGGCCTGAAACAGTAGATCGCCTTCATCGCGAGAATCGCGGCTGAAGTCATTCCCATTCTGTTAGCGCATGCTGCAATTACCCTTTTCCGGTGGCCATCAACCTCAAACCAACCTGAACGAAATGTGGCGACTTCGTTTCCGATCTCAATGAATTCCCAACCCCATGGCAAATCGAGAATAGCGGATTGTTCGGGGACCTCAAGTGCTGTGATAATACACAAGTCCGAACCATACTCTAACGCTTGATGGTTAGTTACTGAAAGATAGAGGTATTTGATCTTCTTTGAGAGTGCCTCGACCCATTCTGTCGAAGCGTTGCTATAGGAAATCACATGCCACAGCTCTTGTGTGAAGTCGGGTTCAGCCCTCTCCAGTGCGTCCGAGAATGCGGTCAACCCTACGATCTGCTTTGGTCGAACATACCGTCCCCGGCTGCAAACCTCCTTCAATAGCGCTATACCGACGTCCGCCGCAGGCGGCAAATCCGCACGCTCAGGCAATGCAACGTCCAAGATCAACAAGTCATATGCTGTTGAGGTCAGACGAACGCGAGCATCTCTTGCTGTATTTGCGACATCGATCGCGTCAGGATCAACTCCAGGAAGCGCTGAAATGGCTTCCGCGACTCGCCTGACCTTTTGGGCATCATCGTCAACTATCAGAATCCTTAGCATTCTGTCCCTCTCGAACATTCTCGTTGATTAGCTTTATGATGTGATCTTTCCAGCTGCCTATCGCAGCGTGGTAGTAGACTGCACCGCGGTAGACTTCCGGATATGTGCGCATAAACTCCGCATCCAGTTCTTGAAGGGTTGCGAACTCAGTCCCTGCGTCGAAGATGGAATATTGGGTCACAACGATGACCGGGGGTTTGAGCCGATATCTTTTGAGTTCACGCAAGAATTCTCGTCCCCCAAGAGCATGGGTACTGCCACCAGGCTCATCCGGTCCCACATCATAAGTCGGTAGAGTCATGTCGAGCAGAACCAAGTCGGGGTTGAAGGTTCGAATCTGCTTCAGTCCGCTCTTCAAAGATCGCGCAACCTCCAAAGTAAGATCTGAATACTGTGAATTAAGGAACGACGATATCTGTGACTGTTTGTTGTCATCATCCTCTACGATCAATAGCTTCATCGAAGCACCTCCGAAGATTCGACCGATACGATGGTGATAGATGCTCGCACCCGCACTGTGAATGTCTGGCTAGAAAAGAATCCAAACTCAACCGACGCTGCTTCGTCCGAAGAGCTCGAAAAGATGTTCTTCAGTTTCATCAACCCTGTCCCACCTTCACTTCCAAGAGCCCGATGGTAACTCCCTTCGGCAATCTTTGTTTTGATCTCTTCTATCCTCTTTTCTGACTCACTATTGCGAATGCCTTCAGCGCATTCATTACTGAACTCAAGTTGCAAGGATCTTTCGTCTTGACGGACGCTGACGGTAACCTTTGGGCTCAGAAGGCCACAATGCCGCCAGATGTTGGCGAAGATGATAATGAACAGATCGGTGAACTTCTGGAGCTGAAAAGTCAGAGGAAGGTCGCCCAAGTCATACGTCACATCTGGATTGAAATCACGGTACATGTTCTTTACTGCTGCCAGCCCGATATCGACTAGACTTCGAAAAGTAGCGACCGAAGCTGTCGTCGATGATGGTTCCCTAAACCAGTCTTCGACTTGAGCAATTGCATTGCGAACCTGGGTGTGCGCAGTTCGAACAGCGTTGTCAAGCTCTGGTGTGCCGTAACGCGAATCAATGTTCTCGATATCTTTGATCAGGCTAAGGAAAGTCGCGTCTATGCTTGGGAGAAACTCTTCGTCAATAAAGCAGCGAACCTGCTGAAGGGAACGATCGACGCTATCCCAGAACACCCCGATGCACAAATCGAGAAATCCGTCGAAGGTTGTGTCGGAGTGGATGTCAGAGGCCATCAGGACTAACTTTTCAGGGACATATCCCGCGACGAAGAGAGCTTTGGCGCGCTCGTCGCGTTTCACCTGAATTCTCTCATTTATGAAAGCGTCCACTAGGTCATCAAATTCACGCGAAAACTGCGAAAGTCGTCTATTCACCGCAACTGCAAGCCCCGGATCGAACGGATAGATGCGCTCAAGCCAATATTCGTTCGGAGCGTATTCGCCGGACTCGGCCTCTTTCCGAGATGTGATTATCCTCTCTTGTTCTAAAGGGGCACGCAATTGTCCGGACAAAACACCATGCCGGATGCGAAGACTCAAGT
>Ga0302269_1000689_pt1 | contig 19183 bp, 9 predicted proteins | sample III_Bog_E2_2_FD_194560 | JGI IMG/M metagenome (GOLD analysis project Ga0302269, IMG submission 194560) | Peat permafrost microbial communities from Stordalen Mire near Abisko, Sweden - III_Bog_E2_2 | ecosystem: Environmental > Terrestrial > Soil > Wetlands > Peat | place: Sweden: Abisko...
CGAAATCGTGCCATTGTTGCCATAGGCTGTAGAGTCATTGGCGGACAGAATGGTACCGTTCGGAAGGTGCCAAACGCCTACGAAATTGCTGTCCCACACGCTGGCTGGATTCTGCTGCGACGCGGTAATGCTGGAGTTGCCGTAGAACGCGTAAATGACGGTGTTGGCACTGTGCGAAAGCGTTGGAATCTGCACCCAGGCGACAACTTGTCCGGCAACCGGGTCATACTCCTCGATCTCGTAGTTCAGAATGTCCTGGCCGGCAGGGTCTGAAGTGAAGATGATGTCGTAGCCGCTGGAGCTGGTGACATGCCCGCCGTTTGCCGTGGATTTGAAGCCGATATCCGTTGTACTGAAAAGGAACGGGAAGTTCACCTGGTCGCTGTTTTGGACCTTGGTGTGATCGATAACAATCACGCGCTGATAGCCATACCCATTCGCAACACACTGAGTTGGAATGAGGGTTATCGTGGCTGAAGCGGATTTCGTCGTGTCTGCCTGGCTGGTTGCAGTAAGAGTCACTGTCTGTTGTGCCGGAATTAACGCTGGAGCCGTGTAGAAGCCGGTCTGGTCAACCAAGCCAATACCTGCTGGGCTGATTGTCCAGTTGACGCCTGTGTTGCCTGTGTTACTCACAGCGGCGGTAAATTGCAGGGTTTGACTGGCACCGAGCGTGGCACTGGACGGAGTTATCGTGATCGAAACGGATGGGTTGACAACGATGCTCTGGGTCACCTGCGTCGCTGCGGCGTAATTGGCGTTGCCCCCCTGATTGGCGGCTACAACCACGGTGCCTGGACCGTTGATTGTCAGCGTGCTCCCCCAGATTGTGGCCGGGCCAGAGACCACACTGAAGGAGACCGGCAAGCCCGAACTCGAAGACGCTGAAAGTGCGATCGGCGATACGCCATATGTCACGGGCGACGCAGGAGCAGCGAAGGTGATCGTTTGCGCTCCCGCTGCAACTGTGAAGCTGGCGGTCTGGTTTCCCGCCGTGTAGTTGCCGTTGGCAGCTTGCGAGGCTTGCAAGACGACCGCCCCCACTCCAGTGATCGTGACCGTCGACCCGGAGACCGTCACCGGGCCGGAGATCACAGAGTAGGTGAATGCGCCCGCAGAATTTGAGCTTGCTGCGACTGTGAACGGCGCGGCGCCATAGGTCTGGTTGGCGACCGAGAATGCGATCGTCGGACCTTCAGCCGCAATCGCAAAGCTGGCGGTACTCGTTCCCGCCGTGTAGTTGCCGCTGGCCGCTTGCGAAGCTTGTAGGACAACCGCACCGACTCCAGTGATGGTCACCGTCGAACCTGTGATTGTCGCCGGACCCGAGATCACGGAATAGGAAATTGCTCCAGGAGAGTTCGAGGTTGCTACGACTGTCAACGGTGCAACACCGTAGGTCTGGTTGGCGACCGTAAACGTGATCGTTGGTGCAACTGGATTCACTGTTAGCTGCACTGACTGCGTCACCGTGTTGTAATCAACGGTGTCGGAAGGCGTGAAAGTCACCGACAGTGAGTGTGCGCCGGCCGTGAGCACTGCTCCCGCGACAGGCGTGTACCCGAACGAACCCGCAATGAGAGCCGAAGCATCAAGCTGTGTGGAACTCAAGGGGGTCCCATAAGCCATTGGCGACGGTGTCGGCCAGGTCACTGTTGGTGTCGCCTTGATCACCGTAAAGGGCACGTTCGCAGATGCCGAATTGTAAAGAAAAGTGTTGGAAGGCGTGAATGTTACCGTAAGTGTTTGCAATCCGGCACTCAGCACACTTCCAAAGGTAGGCGAATATGCGAATGTTCCGGCGACGCTCGTAGTTGCATCCAGTTGCACGGCGCTGAGAGCCGTTCCATAGGAAATTGGCGCTGGAGCAGACCATGAGATCGCTGGCGTTGTTCTAGGCGGATAAAGCGTGACGGTAGCTGTGCCATACTTGGTGTCGTCATCCTGGCTTGTTGCAGTCACTGTGACAGCCTGCTGAGCAGTCACACTCGACGGTGCGGTGTAGAGTCCTGACGAACTGATCGATCCAGAACTCGAAGGACTGATCGACCACGTTACGGCGGGATTCGCAGTGTTGCCAACGGTCGCAGTAAATTGCTGTGTCTGGCTTGCATAGAGACTTGCCGATGCTGGGAGGACGTTGACCGTTACGCCATCGAACGGATCACCGTTGTTGCCGAAGTTTGAGTTTCCGTTGATGTAGATTTTGTCGGCAACCAGCATCAGAAAACCGTTGACATTGCTGCCGGTAATTTCGATCTCGTCGCTGGCAAAGTAAAGCGCCCCATTGAGGACTGCAGTCGATCCGCCATTGATCTGATCGATGCACGATCCCGGCGTCGAGCAACCCGCCCGATTACCAAAGAACAGTATCCCATTGAGCGAGCCGCTCGTCGGCGCAGAGAGGTTCGCCGTGACCTGGCCGCTGATGGTGATAGGGGTATAGTTATAGCTCTGCGAGCAACCCCAGCCGGAACTCGACGTGTTGTAGAAGGTGACACCGGATCCACTTACCTGCGCCTGTGAGTTCAGAACAAATCCACCGCCAGCCATGATGTATACGCCGGGGCTGAAATTAAAAGTCATTCCATTTGTGTTGCCGATCGTCAGACCGCCGCAGTAGATTCCTGGAGACAGCGTGTTGTTCCGCGGCTTCGAGTTCATGTCGTAGTAAGCATGGCTCGTGCTGATCATCGTGCTCGAAGTTGGAGTTGCAATGGAAGAGAGCGGGTCACCAGGGCTGGTTGTCTGCACAGCCTGCGCTTGCTTGTTGCTGATCGTGTCCCAGAGTTTTGTCTGCCCAGTAAGAGATGCTCCTCCGATTACGCTCACCTGTGCATGGTTTTCGAGATAGAGCGTTTCTGAACCCTCCATCTCAAACCCATCGCTCGCTCTGGACTCGACCACCAGGCCGCACGCCGAATACACCGACTGCGCGCCAGCGATCTGGAATGCGCGGTCAGCGGTCGGGTCAAGCGCGTAGAGGCACGCGCCTGGCGGCACGGTTCCAGGTGTTGCTTGGAGCTTTTCCGATTGGAAGAGGAAGGCAGTGAGAAATAGAAGGGCAATTCGGGCAGAACGAGACAAACGCATTCGATCCTCGGCAGAAGGGACAAAAAAGGCTAAATGATTGATTGAAATGACCGCGTTGGTTGGGCAAGGTAAATCCTATTTCTCGCGCCACCAACAGCCAGATGGAAGCCAATAAGATGACATCCGCGTTGAGTCCCTGCGGCCAGGCACCAATGAATCCTTGATCGCAATTAACATGGTCAAAAAACCGCCCCAGCCATGAAGAAACTTGGCGCGATGCCGCCAGGACTTCAAGGGCTGGAGATGTTTCTCAAAAAGAAAACTGATGCTGGCTAACAGATATCGCATAGATCGTTGGGAAAAGTCAAAAAAACTCCGTGATAATTCAAATGCGTAGGAAGGTAACATGGGGAGTAAGTACTATGACAATAATGAAAGTTAAAAACAGTCAACATCTGGCGGCGTTTGATTGCTGGGAGCTTTAACTTTCTTGCAACCCCATTTATTGCACTCAACGAGTCGATTGAGAGGATGAATGCGACTGTCAGAGAAGCGCCTTAACCGCTTGCTTGCGATTCGCCATAAGCAGTGTCTCTCTCGCAATTGCCTGCTCCTTCCTCGACAGTTTTCAGGCTGAACGTAGAGAAAGGCTTCTTCAATACGACCCTCCAGTGGTGTATGTTTTCGCAGCAGGTCAAAGGCGTCAGAGAGTGATTCGGCTTTTCCCGCTGGTGTCAGACCCCGTGCGCCCGATGCTCCATGCGGTGCTTGGCGCACATTTGTGAAAACCCGGCATTGAGCCGTCGTACGGCGTTATCTTGAGAAGCTCAATGACTACGCCGAATCCGGTTCTGGAGTGACCTTGGCGATCTTGTCTATAAAGAGCTGCACCCGCGACAGAATCAGACGAAATGATGCTTCAATATGCGACAACGCCGCATAGAGAACAGTCCAGCATAGGAGAACTTCCATGACAAACCATCACACTGGTGGAAAGACGCCGTCCTACCCCGAAATTGCCACTGCATCACTGGCGGGGCCGGAGGACACCGGAGACGCCCTTCGCTACACGTTCAGCCGGGCCATCGGCAGCAAGGGCTGATACTGAGACTCCATGCAGCGTCGCGTTGCGATCTTCTCCCGCGCCCCTGTCCGGCGCCTGCTTTGCAAGGGAGCTGGTCGCTAGCCGAATCATCGCAACAAGGCGGCACATCATGAAGAACAGCAAAGCCGATCAGACCCAGCTTCTCGCGGAACTCCGTCGGCTTGAGTGCAAGCCGCCCAAGAGAGCCGACCGGCTCTTCGCGAGGCATTTGAAATGCGAAGAGTCACAAAGCCTGGCGCATAAGGTTCGACCCCCCCTCCCGGCACCACACTTAAAGCATTTATCGTCGGATGTTTACTCTGAACCGTGATCCTTTGTGCCAAGATCGTGCCCAAGGATTCCCCCCCATAGGCAGCAGGCGGGCGCAGGATAGCGCGCGAACTGGTCCACGCTGAATCAGGAAGGTGAACCGGTCAACGAGTCAATCCTCCGTCGGGTTGCGATCTACGCGGTCGGAACTCCGGCACTGCGATCCGAGACTCGTTCATCTTGTTGAAGGCGATCCTTGGTTCTAAACAATACCCGTCGATGAGTTCTCGGATTGCGAGATTGTGAGTTTGTTGTGAGCTTTGAGACGTCAGGATTTCGAGACGGCGGACTTCGATTACTCAAGGTCCGGAAGCTTCAAAACATGCGTGGACAATTGCGCTTATTTCCTCTATTTGTTATGGATACGGCCTGCCGAATTTAATAACCACCCGCGACTGCGAGAAAAACGCAACCTGACCGATATATTGAGGCGCATGCGGGCGGGAAACAATCGCTTAGATAAGCTGATTCATAATACATTCAGCGAGAATTCAGGATTCGATCTTGGAGCGCTCCATGGACCGAAGAGATTTTCTAAAGACGAGCAGCGCATGTATCGCCGGCGCGGCCCTTACGCGGAGTGCAGAGGCTTCAATTCCGCGCTTTACGGAAGCTGGCGAACGCATCACGGTGCCCATGAACCGCGACTGGCTTTTTGCCAAACAATTTCCGGTACAAGGGGAGTCGGCGAGTCTTTTCGAGTCAAGCCTGGAGCGAGTGACGCTGCCTCACTCCAACGCGCACTTCGGTTGGCACAATTTTGATGAGGCACGGTATCAGGAGGTCTCCCTCTATCGGCGACACTTCGAACTCCCTAAGGTAGCCCCGGGGGCACGCGTCTTTATCGACTTTGAAGCGGCAATGACCAGCAGCCGTGCTTGGCTAAACGGCATCTACCTTGGCGCATACCAGGGCGGCTATACGCCCTTTAGCTTCGAGATCACCGAGGTGGTGCGAAGGAGCGGCGACAACCTGCTGGCGGTCGAACTCGACAGCCGCGAAACGCCCGGCATTCCGCCATTCGGCTACGAGATCGACTATCTCACCTTTGGCGGCATCTATCGCGAAGTCTCTTTGCGCATCGTCGCACCGAGCTATATCGAAAATATCTTCGCACGCCCGATGAACGTGCTCAGCGCACATCCCGGGTTGCAGGTTCAGGTCTTTCTTGATTCGGTGATGGAGCAGCAGCACGAAATTACAGTCGAAGCGACGTTGCTGGATGGCGAGCGGGTTGTGGGCACGGCGACTCGCAAGGTGCGGGTTCCCAAAGGCACCTCCGATTGGACGATTGAACTGCGGGATCTGCGCGAGATTGCCCTGTGGGCACTGGAGAAACCGAAGCTTTACGAGGCGCGCGTCCGGATGCTCGAAGGGGACCACGTGCTCGACGAAGATACGCGCCGGGTCGGCTTCCGTACAGCGGTGTTTACCGAACATGGCTTCGAATTGAATGGCCAGCCGCTCAAGTTGCGCGGCTTGAATCGTCATCAGACCTACCCTTATGTCGGCAGCGCCATGCCTCGCCGAGTTCAGCGGCGTGATGCGCAGATTCTCAAGCAGGAACTCAAGTGCAACATCGTGCGCACCTCGCATTATCCGCAATCCCGTCACTTTCTCGATGCCTGCGACGAACTGGGCTTGCTGGTACTCGAAGAGATACCGGGCTGGCAGCATGTCGGCGAAGAGTTGGCGTGGCAGGATCTCGCGGTGGACAACGTGCGGCGGATGATCCGGCGCGACTGGAATCGTCCGGCAGTGATTCTGTGGAGCATTCGCATCAATGAATCGCGCGACTTTCACGACTTCTACACGCGCACCAATGCCATGGCGCGGAGCCTGGATCCAACCCGTCAAACATGCGGAGTGCGTTACTTTCAGGAGTCGGAGTTTCTCGAAGATGTTTTCTGCATGAACGATTTCGGCTTCCCCTTGAAAGCGCCCAACCACGCTCGCTATCTGAATACCGAGTTTGTGGGCGCGGAGTGGTCGGTTCGTTCGGGGGATAACAACGACATTCACAAAGAACACATACTGCGCTACGCCCGGATCTACGATCAGTTGCAAAGCGATGCGCGCTATGCCGGGGGCCTCGGGTGGTGCGCTTTCGATTACGCCACCCATCGCGACTTCGGCTCAGGAGACCGCATCTGCTATCACGGCGTGATGGACATCTTCCGCGAAGCGAAGCCAGCGGCCGGATTCTATCGGTCGCAGTGTTCGCCGGCGGAAGAGGTTGTGCTCGAAGCCGGATTTCATTGGGCGATGAACGATGGTGCGGCGGGATTTTTGCCCGCGCCAATCTGCTCAAACTGCGACAGGATTGTTTGTTCGATCGGACGCGATGGGAAGTGGCACGCGATCATCGAATTGAAACCGGACCGGAAGCAGTTTCCGCATCTCCCTTACCCGCCCTTCTTTCTCACGTTGCCAAATGGCAACGACGACTGGGGCGACCTGCGATTGGATGGCTATATCCAGGGAGCTTTGAAGATCTCCAAGAGTTATTCGGGCAAGGGATTCGATCAGGCCTTTAGAATTCATGCGGACGATCTGGAGTTAATTGCCGACGGTTCGGATGCAACCAGAGTCGCCTTCCGCGCAACCGACGAATACGGGAATGTGCGGAGTTTGTCGATTGGACCGGTATCGCTGCGGATTGACGGCCCGGCGAGCATCGTTGGCCCGTCGCTGTTGAGTCTCGTGGGCGGTGTGGCCGCAGTATGGATTCAAGCGGGAGACAAAGCAGGAACCGTGACGCTGACCGCGACGCACGCGGAACTGGGCACCCAAGCCCTGCAAATCGAGGTGCGGGATGCGACCCCCGACGTGGGTCACTCGGCTTCATAGACTGCGTGTCGATGAAACCGGTGACCGGCCGTTCCAGATTTGCTTTCGCGCATGAGCGACTAAGTCTTCATGAGTATGGCTGGGAGTAGTGGGTCGCCCATTCCGCGCACCTGGCGTTCAGGAAGGTGCAGCTTCCGGATGCGCTGTCAATCTCCAAAATCATGTAGGAATTGGGGTCGTAACGGGTAGCTGCGGCGACGTAATGCTGGGGTCCGAAGGTGTGGGCGAAATCAACCCACTTGTGCCAGTGACCGCTCAGGACCAGTCGTACGGTATCGGAGTACTTGCGCAGGAGTGGATGCAGCCCGAAGTCGGAGAACTCTTTCGGTTCGACGATCCAGAGGGGGTAATGGATCAGCACGATAGTGGGCATTCGCTGAGCCAATTCGGCCTCGAGCCAATTCAACTGTACCAGCCCGAGGGTTCCCACGCCCTGGTTGTAGGCAGCGTCAGAAGTATCCCAAGACACGCCCAGAAAGTTATTGATAATAAGGAATTTCCAACCTTTGTGGTTGACGACCGAATACGGCGTGGCGTGGAGTTTGTCGGCGAAGAGTCGATGGGTCAACTCTCGGGAGATGCGAGGCAGAGAATAGTCGTGATTCCCGAGGGCGAGATGGACAGGAGCATGAAAGCCGGCTAGGATCTCGCCCGCGATGTCGAGGCGGGTCCGATTCTGGAAGTAGAAATCGTAATCCGTGGATGGACAATCGTGCACGACGTCGCCGAGGTTGAAGACGAGGTCCACCGCTGGTGACAGCCGATTGATGTGATCGCGGGCGGCAATGAGCCGCTCTGAAGTATGAAACAAGCTTTCGGAATCCTCGGGCGTTTCTTCCTGTCCTTTATAGAAGGAATCAATGATGTGGGTATCGGCGATGATCGCGACGTGAAAGCGCCTGTTTTTGGCATCAGCGTTCGGTTTTGCTGCCCAGAGCTTTGGGCTGAGCGCGACGCCTGCGGTGAAAGCACTCAAGGATGCGAATTGACGGCGGTTCAAGGAATCGGCCTGCTTTCGAATGAGATAGTCGAGTGGATTTACGCCGGTGATGCATCTTCGCGCAAACCTATGAAGGCGAAACGGGAACCTCGTCCCAGACCGAACTAGCCGGTGTGGGACGAGGCGAAGAGTTGGATTGGTTTGGTTGAGCGCCTAAAAAGTCACTTTCAACGCTGCCTGTATCACACGCGCCGGAATGGGACCCGTTGAAGAGATTTGTCCGAAATTCCCACTTGAAATGCTGTGACTCGGGGCACCGAAACTGGGTGTATTGAGAGCATTGAACATCTCCCAGCGAAGTTGAGTTTTGAAGCGCTCGACGACGCTGAAGTTCTTGATGAACGCCGAATCCATGGTGTAAACCGGCGGCCGGTCAACGATGTATTTTCCGGCGTTACCTGCAGTTCCATATTCGTTGGGAGCAAAGGCGGCCTTGTTGAAATAGTCATTCAGCCAATGCGACTTGCCTCCCTGCCGGACTCCGAGAGGCTGTCCCGGAACCCGGTCGGCTAGATCCTGCCCGACGTCAAAGCCGGAGCGGTTTCTTCCATTGCCGGGGTTGATGGAAAAGGGTTCGCCCGATTCCGCAGTATAGATGGCACTGAACTGCCAGCCGCCAAGGACGTTCTTCATCAGGAAGTTGTTGCCCTTGAAGGAAGGCAGCAGGTAGTTGCCGTAGGTGACCCACACCAGTGGCACATTGAGGCTGGACAATCCCTTGTCGTGACCGACGTCGTAAGGGTCGCTGACGCTGGATTCGAAGGTTGGATCGCCTGAGCCGCCGACGTCTGTTGTCTTCGACCAGGTGAAGTTCGATTGGAGTTGGAAGCTGTGGGAGAACTTGTGTTCAATGCCGGCCTGCAAGGCGTTATAACTTGAGGTGCCGCCGTCCTGAACCTGAAGAATGCTTGAGAAGTTTGAGTTGATGCGCGGATTGTTGGAGGGTGGCTTGACACCTGCGCCGACTGCGACGCCAGGATTGGCATCCACCGTTGTTGCCTGGTGGAAGGATTCGCTGCCCACGTACGCGAGGTGCAGTGCGTTTGATTTTCCAAGTTGCTGATCCAGAGAAAGATTCCAGCTCTGTGTGACCCCAAGCTTCAGATTGGGGATGAAGGTGGCGGGAATGTTCTGTGCGCCTGCAAAAGTGGAACTGGCCGGGGGAGTCTGCTGGGGCCCTGCAAAGGGTGGAAAGGGGCTGACTCCCGCTGCCAGTCCGCCTCCGCCGGGAAAGTTTGCCCATGGGTTGTCAAAGGGGATTACCGCGCCCGTACCGAGGCTGTAGGTGGGCGAGAAAGGTGCGACGTCACCAATCATCTGGTAGAACGCGTCTTCCATGGGCGTGGTGAAGAGACCGAAAGCGGCGCGAATGGCGGTTGCTGGTTTGGGTGTCCAGGCAAAGCCAATACGCGGCTCGAAGTAGCTGTAGCTGGCCTTGTAAAGCTGGTCGTTCAAGCCGGCGTCGCCCGGGAACACCAAGCCAACGGGTGCATTGGGGAACCGCGTGCTCTGTTGGCCCGGCACATAGACCGCGCCACGTCCGCCCGCCACGTGTGCCGGTGTATTGGGATCCCAGCGCAGTCCCAGCGTCGCCGTCAGGTTTGGCTTGATCTTGAACTGATCCTGCGCATAGAGTCCCAGCATCCATTGCGATGTGGTGTTTTGCTCGCCTGCGCCCTGGGTGATGCTCTGCGCGTCTCCAAGCAGGAAGTCGGCAAACGGTACGCCGGTGAACTGGCCTGTGAAGTTGATGATCGGACTTTCGACAAAGAGCGAACTTTCCGTGTGATGCCGATGGAAGACGTCCCCGCCCGCGGCCAGGGTGTGCCGCCCGATGACCTTGGTGAAGGTTTCAGTGAGGCTGTAATCCATACGCTTGGTTTTGAACGGGTTGCTTGAGAAGGAAGTGAATCCCACGGTGGGCGAATAGGAATTATTGTTGCCGTCGCTTACGTTGAAGCCTTCCAGGTAGCACTCATTCGGCGGGTCTTGCACATTGATGAATTGTGAGAGGCAGATGGGCTTGCCGCTCGCGTCCAGCACGGGAGTTCCGGTTGTCAGGTCGTAGCCGATGTAGCCGAAGGCCAGCGTGTTCAAGGTGGTGGGGTTAATCGTCCACGTATGGTTAAGGACCTCGCTCAGGAATACGCCATTTGTGCCGGCAACCCCAACCAGAATATTGCCTGGCGTGGTCTGCGCCGTCTGCTCGTAGTAGTTCACAAAGCTGCGGACAAAGAGGCGCTGCTTGTCGTTCAAATCGTAGTCGAGACGCGCGGTATTTTCATCATAGGAAACCGGCTGGCGTGGATAGGCTACATTCGTCTGACCGGTTTGCGGGTTCTGCCCCACTGGGATGTCTGCGAGCATCTTGACCGCTCCTGGACTGAAAAGCGCGGGGTTGATCTTGTTACCGACGAAGGGAGCGGGGAGAACAATAGGGTTGGCGCCGGTGAGCAGGGCAGTAAAGTCGCCCTCGCGCTCGGCCTGCGTCGGGGTAAACACCACGTTGGTCTCGGCCTGGGAGCTTTGCCGCGTGCCCTGGTAGTTGGCGAAGAAGAATATTTTGTTCTGAAAGACCGGAAGATAGCCACCGAGGGCTCCTCCAAACTGATTGCGATGGAGGGGATCCACTGCCTTTGTCGATCCCCAACCGGGGCCGCTGAAATAATCTGCCGCGTTGAAAAGATTGTTGCGGAAGAACTCGAATGCGCTGCCGTGGAATTGATTGGATCCCGACTTGGTTTGAATGCTCACAATGGCGCTCGGCGCAAATCCATTGCGAGCATCGAAGTTGTTCGAGACGACACGGAATTCCTGGGTCGCGTCTGGATTGGGAAAGGGGAGGGCAAGCATCAGATATGTATCCATGTGCGAAACACCGTCGAGCAGATACCAGGTGCTGCCCTGCCGCTGGCCGCCTGCCGAAGCCCCGGACTCGTTTGGAAATGAGTTAGTGGTCTGCAGGGTGGAAGCATTGCTGTTCAGTTCGTTGGTTACACCTGCTGACAGCAGCACCAGCGTTCCCGGATCGCGACCGTTCAAGGGTAGCCCCTTGATGGTATCTTCGCCGACCACCTGGCTCAATTCGGCGGTAGTGGTGTTAATCAACTCGGGCCCCCCGTTGACAGTGACCGTCTCTTGAGATCCCCCGGCTTTCAATTTGAAATTCAACGTGGCGGAGTCTCCAACGGTAAGCTGGACTCCCGTCTCGACCAGCGTCTCAAACCGGTCTGCCGCCACATTAATCTTGTAATGTCCAACGGGTAGTGAGTTGAATGCATAGTTGCCAACGGCATCGCTGGCAACCGCAGTTACCAGGCCGGTTTCCAAATCGGTAGCAGTCACCTGGGCGTTCGAAACGAGCGCACCACTGGTGTCTGTGACCGACCCCGAAAGCCGCGCGCTTGTGCTGGATTGCGCAAAGCAATAAGGCCCGGACAGCATTGTGATAAGTATCAACAAGGCTGCCGCGCCCCGGCCGAACGGTAATGGGAGCGTATCTTTCAGCATCGTCCTCTTCTCCTGACCGATCGCGCCCTCAGTTTCTTTTTCCAACATGCGGGGAGCGAATCTGGGATTACCTTGCTCTTTGCGGTGAGGTGGAATTCAAGTGTGTGGAGGAGGGGGGAGAGGTCATTGCTCGCGAAATGCAGCGTCAACCCAAAGCCGCAGAGTCCGTTAGTCGTTTGTTAAACTTCGATGAATCCATATCCGGTGCCTTCTTTTATAGCGGGGTATACCCCTCTTTAAGCAGGTTTTTTCGATCTTCACCCAGCTGAAACAAGATTGGGATATAAAATGCCGGTAAGTACGAAGAATTGAAAGAGATGCCAATGAGAACCGCAACTGAAACATTTGAATTCTCAGAGGAGCGCGCTACAGGTCTAAGCGAGGAGCAGTTGGCTTCGTGCGGTGAGGAACGTAAGTCCTTGAATCGAATTCTTGCCAGCCGGAACTTCAACAAGGCACCGCTGCTTGCGGCATTTCTAAGTTATGTATGCGAGGCATCGCTTGCGGACAAGAATGTCCGGATCACCGAACAGAACATTGGCGTCAAAGTCTTCCGTCGTCCAACCGATTACGATCCGGGGGAAGACAATATTGTCCGCAATTACGCGCGACAGTTGCGTAAGCGTCTGGAAGACTACTACTTTCGGGAGGGGAAGGACGAGGCGCTGCGCATCGAGATCCCCCGGGGCGGCTATATGCCGGTCTTCCTGCCGCGGAAACAAGCAGATGAGTTGGCGGCAAGTGCCGAAACCATTGCGGAAGCTACTGCCGAAGCCGCGGAGTCTGCGGAGATTGACAATCAGGAATCGCATCCGGAGATGCACGTCGTCAAGCCTGCGTCGAGGAGTCGTATCTGGACCGCGGTGGGCCTCTTTCTTCTTGTACTTGTTGGTTCAGGAGTGTGGCTTTTGCTGCCCCACACGCCTATCGTGGACGCCAACGGGGCAGGACTGAGTGACTTCTGGCGGCAAGTTTTTGTGCGGAACAAGAACACGTTTATTGTGCCCGCAGACACTGGTTTTGTAATGGTCCAGGAGATGGACCGGCGCACGTATTCACTTGCCGAGTATGAAAGCTGGCCCAGCGTAGAGCAATACAACCACATCTATTCCACTTACCTTCGGACGCAGAGGTATACCAGCGTTCTGGATCTGCGGATGGTTGAGCTTTTCGACCACCGTCCTGAGGCGGGGTCAAGTCGTTTAGTCATCCATGCAGCGCGGGACTTGAAGATTGAGGATCTGAGCGAAGGCAACGCCATCCTTCTGGGCTCGATCTATAGCAATCCCTGGGTGGAAGTGTTCCAGAACCGGCTGAACTTCCGCTTTGTCTACGACCCGGCGAATAACCGCTCGTCGATCGTCAATCTGCATCCGCAATCTGGCGAGCAAGCCAATTACGGGAGCAGTTGGGACAGCTACTCGCACAACACCTACGCGGTGCTGGCCTTTGTACCCAATCTATCCCACACGGGGCACGTGTTGCTGATTCAAGGACTGGATGGAGCGGGAACCGAGGCCGCGGCAAGCCTCCTGCTCAACGCAGAGGCCTTCCGTCCCATTCTAGATCGGGCGCGACGGCGCGACGGCAGCTTTCGCGGATTTGAGGTACTGATCGACGCTACCTCCGTGGATTCCCATGCCACCAGCCCGCACATTTTGGCCCAGCGACTGCTGGAAAACTGATCAATTCTTTTCTTGAATCAACTCCCGCTGGCATATTCTTGGAGCACGCAATGCGAGGAGGTAGAAATTGCAAAAGGTGCGCATGACATCTGCGCAATTGGCACAGAGAACTTTTCTTCTTCCATTCATTCTTGCCCTGTCTGTTGTTCTTTGTTGCTTGCCTGCGCAAACCCAAGTCCATTCAGAGCAAAGTGATCTTGAAGCCATTGGCCTGACCTGTAACTCGGCCGTCAATCCTCTCGGGGTAGACGACCCGCAGCCGCGCTTCCATTGGGGACTCCAACAGCGCGCTGAGCAGCTCCGTGGGGTACGGCAAACTGCATCTCGCGTACTTGTTGCTTCGTCCCTCACTCAGCTTGATCGCAATTCCGGCGATTTGTGGGATTCAGGCAAGAACAATGCGGGGCTTGCACCACAGGTTTCGTATGAGGGCAAGCCTCTTGCATCCGATACTGTGTATTACTGGAAGGTCCGCGTCTGGGATCATTGGGGCAGGCCGTCCGCGTGGAGCGAACCAGCGACCTTCCTGACCGGACTTATTCATCCGTCAGACTGGCATGCACATTGGATCGCCGCTGTACCGGACTTCCCACGCAATCGGCAGGCTCTCGGAACTGACGACACACGCGTAGCTTCAACGCCCCCGTTACCGATTTTTCGGAACACGTTTTTTGTGGACAAGCCAGTTGTGCGCGCAACTCTGTTTCTGTCCGGGCTTGGGGAATCGGAAGCGACGCTCAATGGAAAGCCAGTCACGCGAGCGATTCTCACGCCTGGCTGGACAGACTATCGAAAAACAGTCTTCTATGACACCTATGACGTCACAAATTTGCTTCACACGGGTGTGAATGCGATTGGCGTGATGCTGGGCAACGGAATGTACAACGTTCAAGGATTGCAAGGGCGGTACACCAAATTCATCGGCTCGTTTGGCCAGCCAAAGCTGATCGCCGAACTTCGCCTTCATTACACCGACGGATCGACTTCGATCGTTTCAAGCAGCGACCAGTGGAAGACGACCAGCGGGCCGATCCTTTTTTCGTCCATCTACGGTGGTGAAGACTACGACGCTCGGCGCGCGCGGCCAGGATGGACGTTTCCAACGTTTCAGGACGCAGCATGGAACAACGCTGTTCCTGTGGATGGGCCTGGAGGGGAACTTCGCGCGGAGAATCTTCTGCCCGTAGAAGTTCTTGGAAATTATGCGCCAGTTAGGGTAAATCGCATCGGTGAGAATCATTCTGTTTACGATCTGGGTCAGAACTTCGCTGGCCGCCCCGAGATCACCGTGAGCGGCGCACAGGGTTCCTCAGTGCGCATTGTTCCGGGTGAATTGCTCAACTCTGCGAGACATGTAACCCAGGCGAGCGAGGGTGCTTCGCCCGACACTCCTGTGGTCTTCAATTACACGCTGGCTGGGAATGGCGCGGAGCACTGGACGCCGCAATTTACGTATACAGGATTTCGCTATGCGGAGGTGGAAGTCTCCGGCAAAGGTAGCCTGCCTGAGGTAAGACAATTCGAAGGCCAGGGCATTCGCGATGCGGTTTCCGTGGATGGAAGCTTCGAAAGCTCAAACGATCTCTTCAATCGAATCCACAAACTCATCGATACAGCCATCCAGAACAACATGGTGAGTGTTCTTACTGACTGCCCTACGCGTGAAAAGCTCGGCTGGCTTGAACAAACGCATCTAGCGGGTCCATCGATCCTCTACAACTACGATCTTGCGCTGCTGTATCGCAAGATGGCCGCCGACATGCGCGACTCGCAAACCGCCGACGGAATGGTCCCGGCTATTGCCCCTGAAGTGGTCGCATTCGTAGACGATTCCGGCAAAAACACAGACTTTCGCGATAGTCCGGAGTGGGGCAGCGCAATCATTCTGAGTCCGTGGATCGCGTACACGTTCTACGGCGATCCGCAGATTTTGCGGGATAACTACAAAGCAATGGTCGCTTACGCGAATTACCTCCAAACGCGAGCCAGCGATAACATCATCTCCTATGGTCTGGGAGACTGGTACGACATCGGCCCGGGAGCGCCAGGCAAATCGCAGCTGACAGGCGAAGGGATGACCGCAACGGCAATTTACTTTCAGGACCTCACCGATTTGGCGCGCATCGCCACCATTCTGAACAAGCCTGCCGATGCGGCTGAATTCGGGAGCCGTGCTACCGCGACAAAGGCATCGATCAACGCGCATCTCTTCCACCCCAATACCGACAACTATGACAAGGGCAGCCAGACGGCCAATGCAATGGCGCTTGCGCTTGGTATAGTGCCGGAAGATCATCGCTCTGGCGTGTTAAGCAACCTGGTCGCGGACATTCGTCTCCATAATAATCATGTGACTGCCGGCGATATCGGATTTCACTACCTCGTGCGCGCTCTCACGGATGGCGGCCGATCAGATGTGCTGTACGACATGCTGATGCGCATTGATAGTCCGAGTTATGGATACCAGCTCAGTCGTGGTGCAACGGCGCTGACAGAAGCCTGGGATGCAAATCCAGATTCCTCGCAAGACCACTTCATGCTGGGCCACGCAGAGGAGTGGTTTTATCGTGGCCTCGCGGGTATCGACTTCGACCTGAACCGCGAGGAGGAAAAACGGATTTGGATTCATTCCCAGGTTGTCGGCGATCTGCAGTTTGTATCGGCGTCCTACAAATCGGTGCTGGGCTTGATCGTCTCGCGCTGGCGTCGAGACGCAAACGCGCTGCGCCTCGATGTTTCAATACCGCCAGGAACCGTTGCCACCATTTCGTTTCCGCCCGCATTCAGTGCCGGCGTGAAAGAGTCCGGACACGATCTTCGAGGAGATGAAGGAGTGCTTTCTGTCAACGATGTAAATGGCCTGCTATCGATCGTAGTGGCATCGGGAAGCTATCACTTTGTTTCCCAGCGATAAGTCTGATTTACGCCCAGGCATTCCTCGATTTCCGCGGCAAAATTCAGATAATCTTGAAGCATGCACCGCTTGGCATGCCGCTTCAAGTTCGTAATTCTGTCCTTTGTTATGGGCGCTTTGTGGTTTCCTTCAAACGCCCAGCAAATGCCCCCGCCGGCGCCAATTCCCGAAGTCCCTTCTCCGCTGTCGCCAGAATCGTTGACGATGCAGAACCCTGCTACGTTCGATGAAGTTAAGATGGACTTCCCCATCGCAACAGGACCCTTTCAGCCCACATGGGAATCCATCGACAGAAACTACCCAGAAGATCCCAAGTGGTTGCGAGATGCCAAGTTTGGAATTTGGGTTCACTTCGGACCGCAATCGGCGGGAGAGAGTGGCGACTGGTATGCGCGCAAGATGTACCAGCCTGCAACACTCGCGTACCGCAATCACCTGCGCAAGTATGGGCCACCATCGGTGTCAGGATACAAAGACATGCTGCGTACCTGGAACCCAACCGAACTGAACCCTGCAAGTCTCGTCGATATTTATCGTGATGCGGGCGCACGCTTTCTAATTCTTCAGGGAGTTCATCACGATAACTTCGATAATTGGAACTCGACTTACCAGCCTTGGAATTCAGTGAAAATGGGGCCGCATCGCGACCTTGTCGGTGAGTGGGCTCGCGCCTCGCGAGATGCAGGGATGCACTTCGGTGTGGCATTCCATCATGAGTATTCATGGTGGTGGTACCAGCCGGCGTTTGGAAGCGACCAAAGCGGCAAGTTCGCAGGCGCGCCCTACGACGCGAATCAGACTATAGCGGATGGGAAGGACAAGTGGTGGGCCGGGTACGACCCGCGTCTGCTCTACGGAATTCATCTGCGCGCCTACAAGGGCGTGGCTGAAGCGAAATGGCGTCCAGACGCGGGAATCTTCTATGAGCATCTGGATTACGCGCACTGGTATGCAACGCGCTGGGCTTTGCGGATCATGGACGTGATTAACAAGTACGATCCCGATTTTATTTTTACCGACGGCGATTCGACGCAGCCTTTCAGCGGCTACGCAACAGGCACAGGCTATAAGTGCGATGCAATCCAGCGCGTTCTGGCGGACTACTATAACCGCAGTCTTCAGATGCGCGGCACGGTCGATACCATTGGGATTGTAAAGTTTCATCCGCAGTTGCACGGCGTCGCGACGACGTTCGAAGGGCAGTTCCCTGGGGGAATCAAGACGGACCAGGTTTGGATTGGAGAAAATGCAGTCGGCGATTGGTTCTACCGGCCTGATTTTGTGTACCGTGCGCGCGCGCTGATTCTCTATATGCTCGAGATCGTCTCTCGGGATGGAGACTATGCCGTCAATATTTCACTCAAGCCGGATGGAGCGCTCGATCAAGGCAGCCGCCAGATGCTGCGGGAATCCGAGCTTACGAAGCCACTGGAGATGGGATCGTGTGGGCGATCATCGATTCCGGTGTCGATGCTAAACATATTCATTTCGGGGCCGGTGCCGACGGCAACGGACCAAACATTTTCTGTCGTACTCTGTCCGACCCGAGTGTCGCCAAATTGCATCGCGATTTCACTGCACCCGGAGGCGTTCCGCAGCCGGAGAACTTTGAGGGAATCCCAGACGCCTACGATGAGGCACTCGCAGCCAACGTGCAGTCGGCACTGCGCGATGAATATGGACATGGTACCCATGTCGCCGGAATCATCGCAGGCGGACTATCAGAAGATCTTGATCCAGCTACGTTCCACGTAAACGAGCGCGTCTTCAAATCCGATCCGAGTGGGCAGGGGCACACTATCACAGTTGAGCCGCGAAAGGCGATCGCCAAGCATATTCGCGGCGTAGCGCCACAATGCAAGGTCGTCAGTCTGAAAGTTCTGAACAAGGCTGGAAAAGGAGCGGCTAGTGGAATCATGCTCGCTCTGAGGTACATTCGCGAGGAACTCAACGACGATCCCAAGATGCTGCGCGTTCATGGTGTCAATCTGAGCGTCGGCTACGAATTCGACGCGGAGATGTTCGCCTGCGGTCAGAGTCCCCTGTGCGTCGAAGTGGACCGGCTGGTGAAAACCGGAGTCATCGTCGTCGTTGCGGCCGGAAATACAGGTTATACGCAGATCTCGACGATGGAACGCTACACAAAGGTCGGGCTTCAAAACACCATTAATGACCCAGGCAACGCCGAGCTTGCCATTACGGTCGGTTCGACACACCGCGATTCGCCGCATACGTATGGCGTGTCCTTTTTTTCTTCCAAGGGCCCGACTGGGGACGGACGTCTAAAACCGGACCTGGTCGCGCCAGGAGAACGAATCACATCGGCGGCGACGCCAGGGCAACTGCTTCGCCTCGGATTGTCCAAGCCTGTCGACGACGGCTGCACCTACATCGATGACTCCGGCACAAGCATGGCAGCGCCCCACGTTTCAGGGGCGATTGCCGCTTTTCTTTCGATCCGGCGCGAATTTATTCAAAAGCCCGATCAGGTCAAACAGATATTCCTTGAGAATTCGACGCCTCTTGGAAGCAGGGATCGGTATTTTCAGGGCAAGGGGCTCATTGACCTGATGCGGGCAATTCAGACTGTGTAGTCGATATCCATCTTTGAAGGGGATCTCTATGTCTGTTACGATCTCTGCTCTTCCGGGAGATCCGGAGGTAGATGCAGCGCCTCCAGCTGCGAGGGAAGATCGACGGCGGGCATTGTTCCCTTGGTTGGCAGACGCAAAAACGGAACCGGGCGCAGGAGGGGGATTTGCTCGTACGAAGCTACA
>Ga0302269_1000696_pt1 | contig 18980 bp, 44 predicted proteins | sample III_Bog_E2_2_FD_194560 | JGI IMG/M metagenome (GOLD analysis project Ga0302269, IMG submission 194560) | Peat permafrost microbial communities from Stordalen Mire near Abisko, Sweden - III_Bog_E2_2 | ecosystem: Environmental > Terrestrial > Soil > Wetlands > Peat | place: Sweden: Abisko...
TCTTCCGCTGTCTGTGACGCCTCGATCTTCATGATCGCTACGTCCCTATCTACCTCATCTGGAATGTATTGATATGCCTCGATGATGTAGAAGTCCTTCCACCCTTCAGTTTTTATGTACTCGTCCCATTTTGTCGTCATTTGTCCTGCCCACTATTCTTGTACATCCACTCAATGTGCTGAATCCTATTATCATTCTTTGGAGTGTTAATGTGGGGGCATACATAGTGCTTATGGATAGCCTTTGTCACTACAGTCGTTTTGTACTTGACTGGCCAACGATCCAAAAACCATTTCGGCGCATATTCTTGTTTCCAAAAATCCCAAGGCGTTGCAGGAAAATCAAATGACTCCGATTCCAACCTGTCTACCTTATGACCATCAAGAATCCAACTTCTTACAGACAGTAGTACCCTATCAAAAGAATCGCTCAGTTGGCGAATGTCTACTTCCGCATTCTCTCCTATCGCTGGCATCGTGTTCCAAAAAGCTAGTTGCAGTTTCTCTAACACAACACTCTCAGCCTCTTCGCCGGATATGTACGGTGGATTTGGATATGACATTACACTCTCCCCTTCACTTCGTTTCAATTGGCGTCAGTTCAGGATGCTGAAGCACGTACACTATAGCTTCCGTATCCACGTCGTCTCCCATAACGATATGCGCTTGGTCGTTGTCTGGATTCCTTGCAATTAAGGTAAGTTTGTACTCTGACGGCAACAAATCCGCTATATTTCCTAGTTTCTGGCCAATTTCACTGTGAAGCAACTGCAATCTCGGTGTTGACATTTATTCCTCCCTTTTCATCTGTTATTCCACCCCAACTACTATAATCCAAGGTTCTTCTCCGTTACGCAGCCACCCAGGAAGCAACGCCTCAAACGCTTCCTCTCGCGTCTTCCAGTACCCTCCGTCGTGCTCTGTGAATATCTTCTCCACATATTCATTCATTTTTGGAGTGACGAGTTCTCTGGTTGCGTCAACGAATATTCTCTTTCCCGGAAGAGGTTTGTAATTAGGCTGAGGATAATCCTTACCCCAATCGATATGACGGAGTTCTCTACCTCCATTCCTCGACATAATCATGAACGGAGTCACACCGTCTCGACTGTTCCACAACTGCTCTGTGATTGTTCCGTCATCGGATTGGTAGGTCATCACACAGAACGCTTCAGCGTGATTGTATTTCTTCTTAGACATCGTTTCTCTCCTAAAAAGGTATCTCGTTAGGATCGTCTAGCACTTCTTGAAACGTCGCACGCTTCACTGGAGAAGGAGCGCTCTCTTCCTGACGCCCACCAGACTCTTCCTTGCCTGATAGAAGCGTTATGTCGTTGACAATAATTTCCGACTTGTAGCGCTTCTCCCCTGTCTTCTTATCGTCCCACGAACGGTTTGTAATCTTGCCCTCAACAAATATCTTGCTTCCCTTTGTGACGTAACTCTGCACGATCTCCGCTGTCTTCTTAAAGCAGACGCAATCTATCCACGTTGTCTTGTCTGTCCAGTTTCCAGACGAGTCCTTCTCCCTATCCGATACCGCTATGCTGAAGTTCGCTACCACTGTTCCTGAAGGTGAAGTACGAATCTCAGGATTCTTTCCCACATTTCCTAGCAAAAACACTTTATTGACAGATTTACTCATTTTTACCTTTCAAACCCTATGCTTTAACGGCATCCTCTACTAATTGGACGTAAATGCAATCCAAATTGTCAATTCCGAAGTAATCTTCTCCAAATCCCTTTCCTCGGAAGAAATTCCTTACTCCCATACCCCAAAAACTATGATAAGGGATGTTCCATCCTTCAGGATCATTGGCTATTGCAGTTCTGATCTCTGGAAAAGACGGAGCATAGTCGCTCTCCCTAAACGCTTTTACCGCCGCGTCCTTCCGCTCTTGGGGAATCTCTGAATACATCAGTTTGCATTCCTTGTTCGTGTGGCATACGCCCTGTTTCTTAGCCTCTTCAGAGCGTTCCAACCAATGTCGCAAACTATCTTCAAAATCAGAGTTGAATTCTTCAGCGTATTCTTTGATCCATTCGTCAACATGTTCGTTGACTTTGTTCTTGAATTTATCCGAAGAATACTCCTTGAATCCATTTCCTTGCGTAGAGTCACATCGATCAACAGCCTCCAGTTTCTCGCTCCAGTATCCAGGATTTATGCTTAGTTTTCCATCTACTCGATTGCCCGTTCTGAAGAACTCAAACATATCATTCAGACGAGAAAATACAAAACTTCCCATATCGCCAGAGTAGACAAGATGGCCAGGATAAGTCACAATGTCGAATCTCATCACGTTAGAACCGTTATTCGTAAAACGTAGATGGCGATAAACGCCATTATCAAGAAGGATTTCCATCGAGTGTTTTGACACATCATTCAAAAATGATTCCTCTGTCGGATTATATTCGTTCCCCATCATTCCTCCCCTTGCTCCGCACTAACCAACCGCTGAAGCTCCCACATAGTCCATTTTAGCGCCATAAGAGAACGACGGTACTTGCCAAAATCAAGTATCTCGTCTACCCTATCGTAAAACCTATTCTTTTCCTCTCGCCTATCTCCCCTACAACTCATCCCTTTAGTTCCTTTCCGGTCCTACGCGTCTATGGCAGTCGCACGGACAATCCTTCTTGAAGCAGTTAGAGCATCCATTTATCACTTGACCGCGAGTACATTGCTTTGACAGTGTTGGAACCTTGTGTTCTGTCATGTTGCTTAGTCTTTTTACTTTCGATTTAACCCGTTTCTCAAGTGCTGTGTGTTCGGTCATTTGATTACCGATTTCTGTCCGCGACGGAAGGCTTCGATAACGGCATCAGCATAATACGGAGGCGGAATTGTTTTCTTCCCGATTGCAAATTCAATCAGGCCCTTGATTGCCTCTGGAACTTCTGGCTCAGTAGATTCTTCTTTAGGGGGGCAGGAAGGAATCCATCCGTGAGAAGCATAGCCCAAATGTTTTACTATTTCATTGGCTTCTGTGGGGGTAAATGTGCATCCCATCATGCTTTGGATTACATTCTTAGCAGCAGTCCCAACTTCCGAATCAGGCGCAAGGTACATCCGGCGAACATCTTCAATCGCATTGTTGTATAACCTACGCCCAAGATACGTATCTCCCCTTTTCAAACCCTTTATCTTTTCATCCAACCAGTTAAGAGCACCTTCAAGTGAATTGTACAAAAAATACCCGTCAGGATCATATCCAGTGCTCGCCATTCCTGCCGCGATCCTCATTTCATCCGGTACTACAACCTTATCAGCCATCTTCTACCCCTCCGTTACTTATTCATTTCCTTTTGCGATTCGTGCATTTCGTCAATCACTTCTATTGACTCCACCAACAACTTGCGCAGCGTTTTGTACGGACCAGTTATCGTTAATACGGTTTCATTTCCTCCGTATATTACAGAGTATTTACCTTTTTGTGCTGATCCGCCTACCTGCGTACCGCGAGAAACTTCCAACTCAATGTTTGTGTACATTACTTCTCCTTTTCTCTCATCTTGTTAAGAATCTCTACCGACCTTTGCGCCAAATTCTCAGTTAATCCACCCTCTTTAGGGTTGGTTATCACCAGATGTTTTGATAAATCAGCATAGTTAGTATCCTCGATGTTCTCACAATCAATTACCACGTAGGATTCAGGTTCTATAGCCCACACCAAATACTTATTGATTTCGTCCGATTTTCCTAAACCGATAGGAGTACCGTCAATAATCTTCCCCTCTACTCCCCACTCCTTGAACTTTTCCTCCAATACCCATATTCCCGCATTCCTCCATGCGCTCGTGATAACAATCTTCGCTCCCGTGGTTCTAGTGATAAAGTTCAAAGCATCTACGGCAGGCTTAAACGCCTTCACAGGTTCTTGCAGGAGTCTTGCTACGTTCTCACAAATAGGCATCATGAGAACGCCGTGGACTTCAAGGAATACGAGTTTCACTACCTTATCTTCTCCCCTCAGTTATCCCCGTACTCGTACTTGGGTTTCTCGTACCCATCTAACTTATAGTCTACTACAATCCTTAACGATATTCCTACGCGCAATCCATATTTTTCAACAATCTCCATTGCCGCAGCGTCAGGACCAATAAGACGATCTCCAAACAGTTCCTTGCGCATGTCATCGTCAAGTTGAGGAATACCCATTCCATGTTTGGATATAATGCTGTGCAAATCACTGAATACCTGCGGACTGATTCTCCATTCGACTTCGTTCACTTAGCATCCTCCGCTTCAATAATACACCCATCCCATACTTCGTCATCATGAATCTCGCGCATTTCAATAACCGCAGACATTTCATATCTACGATTACAGTGAGGACACGTCACAGCATAAGCAAATCCGGCATCAATATGAAAACTTTTCCCACATAAACAATAACAGTCCATGCAGACATCAGTACCCTTCCATTGAATAAATGCCGATGGCTTAGGCAAATCTCTGACAGCCCAATCTTTCATTTCTCTCCCCATTTCCGATGCGGACGCTTCTCGTTCATCGACTCCCCCGTTACCTCTACCCCATCACTCATCTGCTCTCTCGCTATCCATCCACGAGCAGCCCACATCATTTGATTCCTACCGCCGCCAGAGAACATGAACTGTCCATGCTCCCTCCACCACTTTTGGAAGGGATGGAGGGGATTATCAAAATCGCGGAACCTTGTGCGGAAGTCGATCACTTCTTGATCGCCCTCTTATTCTTACCTTCTGAGAATTCCACGACCTCAACTGGCACAGGACGAGCCGTTTGTCCGCTAATCTGAAGCTGAACTTTTACCGTGCGAAGGATTTCCCTTGCCTGCGCTGCAATAGCGTCTGCATGTCCTGGCAGCATCTTCTTTGCCTTGACTTGGTTAAGTGTTGCCCACAATGCTTCTCTGAGGCTATTTGCTGTCAATCCCATTTGTCCTTGCATTCCTTCTCCTTTGTTGGTTAACTGGGTTCCATTGTTGTCTTCCAGACTGAGCATAACGCTCGAATCGGTCTGGCATCTGGCGCTTGATTTCTTTCACCAATTCCTCTAAAAGCTCATAAGATTCTGCAAACTCGCCGTACTCCGCAACCCGAACTTTCCGATCATAATCTTTCTTCTTTTTCTTGTATTCAGGTTGGCGGCAATACTCCACATGCTTTGGCATCCCCTCCTTGCGCTTTTGACGTTCCTCTTCCCGATGAATCGGACCCCAGATTGCATACGCTGCCTTCTTTTTAGCCTTCAACTCATCGGATTTTTCTGTTCGTCTATTCCTATCATAATCTGCCTTAAGCCTCTTCTTTTCCTTAACCGATTTATTTTTTCGGCGTGCTAGGCCAGAGCACTTCTGGCTGCAATACAAAGGGGATTTTATTTTCATGGCGCGATTATATGCTCCAACAGCTTTAGGAAAGCTCTTGCAGCACCACGCGCACTTGATCTTTATTGTTCTCCCCGCTCCCATTCCTCACCCCTAGTACCGTTCGTAATTGTCTTCCCGCGCCCGATCTTCACGTTCCTCTTGCATCTCGCGGTAAAGGTTCCTTACTTCTCGCTGACACTCCCGTTCTGAGCACGCTTCAGGCTCCCGCGTGTCGTGCTCCCCACCCGGTCCCAAATCAGCTTCGCACCAATCACAATTCCTTGTTTTCATCGCGCATCCTCCTTCCTCATCCGAATCGCTTTATCCTATCCAGTTGTGGTGAATTCCGCACTTCCAATGGAGTCCCATTCGGCATCGACAATTAGGAAGCGCATAGGATTTAAGGCGTGAAACAGCCTCCTCGGATAAAAAATTTCTTGCATCTTGATTGTCTTCGTAATCCACAGACCGTACAGTGAAAAACCCTTCTCCTCGAAATCCACCTTTAATTTTTCCACTAACATAGAAAACGCTAGTGCTAAAACAGTTTGGATGTTCTAACCATCCTCTTTCTTTTAGCCATACAATTTCCCCAACACCGTTTTTGTCAAAGAAGTGTTTCCAATCTGTTCTCCGAAATAATCTTTTCAATCCGCTCATCATCATTCCCCTTTCACTGCTCATTTTTATCCTACTTGAACTTCAGGACCGTCCTGTTTGGCAATCGAGTACATCGCCTTGAGGCGGTCAGGAAATGCCTTTTGCCATTCGTCTCTCGTATCGTCCATCGGGCGCATCGCGATCAACCCCCTGTTGACAAGCGCCCTCAGCGATTCCCTTATGCCTTCAGGATGCTGACGCTGTAGCAGCCATGTTGCAATGGACCATCCTCTTATTTCTCCGCTCTTGGCGTCTGCTATGGTTGCTAGAACGTCCTGCATTCGTTTCGACATTGGGCGGTCGGTCATCGTACATCCTCATTGTGGAGCCATCTCCTAATCAAAAGATCGATCAATGGCCCATCAACTTTTAGTTCGTAGTTTTTCTTCGTTCCGCACACCACGCTGGTCATATCGTCCAATATCTGACGATTCCTACGCCCCATTAGGAACAAAGCTATCCTCGCCCTAATCATTACACGCACCCCACCGGCACAGGAAGGTCAGCCAAAGTAATTCTCTGACATTCGAGCGCAACACGAATCGCTGTTTTAAGATTGCAAGATCCAATCTTCTCTAAAATCGCGGCGTCGGAAAGCAATGAACAGATTTCATCATCCTGCGCTTTAAACCTCATGCCGTCGTATTCAAAAACAGTTCCTCTCATCTCTTTGCCTCCCTGATTCGATACTTAGCATTAGGAAATTGACTGTACGCTTCATCCATGGCTTTCTGCGCTACAGCCCAAGAATGTGTTGGCTTCTGATCCGGTAGCCAAAAGCGCGCTGACAGCCACCGCTTGCCGTCCTGCTTCTTGCATTGAATCGTGTACAGAACTTTATTGCTCATTTCTTTCTATTCGCTCACTTCGGCGGGTTGCTGCAGATCCGCTCTCGGCAAGAATCCCATACGGGGGGTCAGTCAGCAGCAGGTCCAACTTGGGTAGGGTCGGAAGAATCTCACGGCAATCGCCGTGGGAGATGGTGATTCCAGCGTGCTCATAATATGGTTTCATTTATTATCCTTCGAATTTTCGGGGGCGCAACTCATTGTCCTACTCACCGTCACCTTGCACCCCTGCGTCCCTACCGCATCAGTCTCTATCGGATTTTCGGGGGCGCACACCTTTTTATACGTGGACGGCGGGCGCTTGTTCGGAATTTTTTTGGCCGATGCCACTTCTGCGCCTGCCGCGTTCACACCAGACTTTTCCATCTTTTCCGTCAATCTCGCACCCAACAACACCGGATGCTTCTCCATCTGGCGCAATATCCACTCATTCGAAGATATTCCCTCCTGATCCGCCAGACACGCTACATCCGAAAACTGATCCGTATCCCTCATTCGCAAATTAAACTGTGGCCTCATTTTCATTTTCCTGCGCTCTCCCTTTCGATTTACATACTCGCATACCATACCAACATTGTCAAGCCTTTTCTGCGCTTTTTCGCGCCAGTATTTTCTGGATGGTATTACCACTCCATATCTTCCCCGCATCGCTCCTGCGGCATGGAATTCCTTCAGCGTTTAATTCATCTGCAATTTGATAATAATGTTTTCCGATTTCCCTCATTTTAAGCATCCGCTCCAAGACCGCAGCCTCCCCTGGTTTCTCACCATAAGGCTTTCTTCCCTCTTTATACGTACCATTCCCACGCATCCTGTCTCTCGCAGCCTTCATCCTTTCCTTGGCAAGATCAATATTGAACTTCAAAAGAACGCGGCAGAATTCTACGATCTGCGCCTTTGTCATCCTCGGTATTTTCTTCCCTTTTATTTCGGTTTGAACTTCCTCAATGCCGCTTCTCCCTAAAAGAAGCCACTGCGAGAATAAGTCTTTCCCCATCGGTGCTACCGCGTGACACAAATAGCAAAGCGTCACCAAACACTCAGAAGAATTATTATCGTACCCGTCAATATGATGAACCTCTAAAGACAAATCCGATCCACACTTTGCACATCTGTTTTCGTCCCTAATCAAAATGCTTGGACGTATTTTTTTGAACTCACTGTGAAATTTATCTCTTTGCGCCATAATCTACCACCTCCATAATTACTTAAATTTATACTATCATATAAACTAGATTATTGCAACTATTATTTCAAAAATTGCGCTTTCCTCTAGAAATTTTTATATATTTATTTTTTAGATACTGCGCTTTTTGTTTTGATATGCCTATACCTAGAACAACCAAAGGCGTCGTAGACATCCATAGAGGTACCGACTTGGACAACTCCGCAGACGTAAGCAGACGTAAGCAACTAAGGGTCCAAACTTACCAACATAACCCATAAATACTGGCTATTATTACATGTTCCTGACGAATATCACCAATTGGGTAGGATTAACGATCAATCTATTGCACCCCCGCGCCGATACTCCCCCAACCTGGCGAGCTATGCCCGCAAATACCGGGAATCTGCCCGAAAATGGACCATTTACCGATCTGCACCCTATTTACGCCGATAATGCGCCAGGTTTGGGGGCCGGTGACAGGTAAATGTCTCTGGTAGGAAAAAAGGCTTCACTCCCTCAATAAATAAATGCCGTTGCCATGTACAAATAAACATCGAATAAAAGGCGGGCGGGATAATCGAACAGAGAATAATCAGGCAAACGATCTGTGAATAAATACCGGCAGTCGAATAAACGAACAATCGAGGGCGGAATAAATAATGATGCGCGTGCGGGAATCCTTCCCACCCCCTACGGGGGCGGAGAGCCTTACCCTACCCTTAGGGGGTTATTCCCTTAGAAGAGTCTTTAATGTGTCCTAGCGCGTTACGGGCTTTCAGCGGTCCCTTGCGCTGGCCTTTATCCTTATATATAGTGCCGATATTCCTATGCGCCTATTTATTTTCACGTCCACATCATTTTATGCTTGACAGCGTTTCACCGTTTGGCGCAATATGTACCTGTAAGTAATTTTCGAAAGGGAGAAACTATGACGCAGACTGAGCGCAGAATCAAAAGGCTTTGGCTTGCTGGCCGTACATCGCATGAAATAGCGGCCGAGATCGGCATGAATGAACGCATGGTACAGGGTATTCTTGACGATCTTGGGCTTTGATAAGGGAGGGAACAAAAATGCTTAGCTTGCTTTCAACTCACACGTGCTCAGAGGCTTGCTGGTACGCCCGCGAAGAGGTTTGCAAGTGCTCTTGCGGCGGAAAGAATCACGGTATCCTGCTCTCTGCAACTGGCGAACGTCCGCAGCGTACGTGCCTAATCCATTACAAGCGTTATCGCCTTGAGGCTATCGCCGGTTTCATGGAATCTTGCAATATACGATTTGCAATCACAGAGTTGGCCGCAAAGTCGCACATCTATGAAGCGGCGGACGATAGACCTGCTACAGCCTCTCAGCAAAAATGGCCAGAGGTTGCCGCGTGGATGGAATCACACGATGAGGTTCCCCGGCTTGTTTGGGTGCTTGAATCTTATCGTCCGGCACTCGAAGCATAACCGCACACATCATGTGAGGGAGGAAACAAAAAATGTCAATCGCTTATCAGACCGTACCGGAACAGGCGGAACCGAAACTAATTGCACGCTGGGAATCACGCGGCGGCAAATACTGGATTGACCTGTACTTCAACCCCTGTTTTCACCTTGCGAACGGAACAGACGTAGTAGACGCTCACTATCGCGGTGACGGTTGCGGCGGAGGAGTGACCTGTACGGATGAACTAACGGCCATTCTCGCCATGCAGTCACAGATAGACCGTGGATACTTTCAGGCCGATGCAAACAAAACGCCGATGCACAGAGTAGGGGTGAAGTAATGGCTCAGTCTAAGGTTGCTACGATTCGAGAGTTTATTGCGGGTTCTCACTATATGAGCGAAGACTCTTTGCGCGATTATCACACGGCGCGTAAAATCCGCGATACTGTGCATATCAAAGGTATTGAGCGTAGGATTGCAGCGGTCAAGCACATCCTCAACGCATACCGGATTACCCTTGCAATCGGCGTGAACGATGCGACTGAATACTGCATTACGCTTTGCAATGGCGGAAAGACGCTGAACCTGTAGTACAGCGCTGGGAGGCGCGTCTCATGGAACGTCTTAGCCTTTTGGTATTTGATGGCTCACAGACTATCGGAGAATATCACGTCAAGGTAAAGACGGATATTCCTTCTGCTGTCCATGAGATTTTGACTAAACTCCGTCCACAACTGAGCGGAGTCATTCTAGACTCTCACGGCGTCCTTGCCCACTCCGTCAATTTGCCACACGATAACGTCTGGTTTCGTCCTAACGCGCTTCACATTTAACCGTTTCACAGAGAGGATTACCCATGAGTATTACGCCGAAACAGCTTCAAGAATTACTCGCAGCAATGATTCCTGCCCGCTTGCCCCTGCTTATTACAGGGTCTCCCGGAGTAGGAAAGTCTGACATAATCGCACAGGCAACTGAACAGGCCGGAGCAGAATTGCTTATTTCACATCCTGCCGTTGCTGATCCTACCGATGCAAAGGGCTTGCCATGGCCGAAAGCTAACGGCACAGAGGCAACTTTCCTTCCCTTCGGAGAATTGGCTCAAGCCATTCACGCGGTAAAGCCTACTGTATGGTTGCTTGACGATCTGGGACAGGCCACTCCTGCCGTACAGGCAAGTTTTATGCAATTAATCCTAGCGCGACGGGTAAACGGTCACGCTTTGCCCGATACTGTAACCTTTGTCGCCGCAACCAATCGCCGTACCGATAGGGCCGGTGTTGCCGGTATCCTTGAACCTGTAAAATCCCGCTTTGCCGCCATTGTCGAATTAGAGCCTACTATCGATGACTGGTGCATCTGGGCGTATGCACATTCTGTTAGTCCTGCGCTGATAGCCTTTTTACGGTATCGGCCTGAATTGCTCTGCAATTTTCAGGCGAGTGCCGATCTTACCAATTCCCCCGTCCCCCGCACCTGGGCGCATCTTGCTAAACTTGAGTCCTTGGGCCTTTCCGCCCCTGTAGAGTCCTCTGCCATGGCTGGCGCTGTAGGCGAGGGTGCAAGCCTTGAATATCTGGCTTTCCGCTCTATGGCAAAGAGTTTGGTTAACCTGGACGCAATTCTTCTTAATCCTACCGGCGCTCAGATTCCCACCAAACCATCGGAACTGTACGCGACCGCTGTAGGACTCGCAGCGCGGGCAAACGAAACGAATTTTAGCCGCATTGCCACCTTTGCCACTCGGCTGGCCGTGGAAGCCGACAAGGGCGAGTTTGCTGTACTCCTAGTGCGTGACGCTATCCGCCGCGACGAAAAAATTCAGTATACCGATTCTTTCGTTCGCTTGACGGCTGGTCCTATCGGCCAATTAATTTCAGGTCAAGAGTGATTTTATTCTTGACAGTCAACATCCGAAAGAATTAACCTGTAATCGTTCTATGGGGGAAACGAAAATGACAGCTTCCGATCTTCACACACGCGCAATGCTGGTATCGCTCCGCATTAGTGCATGGTCTGCCCGCAAGTATGATCGCAAGGTCTCTCAAGAGACCGCAACCGCTCACAATACAACCATCGAAGCTGGCCGCTATAACAAATGCCTATTGCCCGGTGACGCGGCAAGCTATAAGGCTCTCACGTCTTATATAGCGAATCTGAGAGTAATCCATTACTCGCAGACGCTTGCATGGTCAGATGACGGTTGGAGGCTCTTGCCCGTCAAGAATTTTCAAGCCTATACCGATATGGTGCGCAATGCTCAGCACGAATTCAATCGGCGGCTTGCTGAATTCGCCGCCGATTATCCTCAACTCCGGGAAGATGCCCGCGCCAAACTAAACGGCATGTACTCCGATGCGGATTATCCTACCGATATTCGCGGAAAGTATGACTTTTCCGTGGAATACTCGCCAGTTCCTGCCGGAACCGATTTTCGCGTTACCCTTGCCGCTGAAGAGATTGAAAGCATTGCCGCAAGAACTGAGCAACGCGTATCGGAAGCATTCAAGGACGCGCAAGGCGATGCGGTGAAACGTCTATTTGAAGTTGTTTCCAAGATGCAAGGAAAACTCTCACAACCGGAAGCGATTTTCAGGGACTCCCTGATTGAAAATGCCCGCGAACTGTGCGATGTTCTTACCCGGCTAAACTTGACCGATGATCCGAAACTCGAAACCCTCCGCCGTCAAACTGAATTGCTTGCACAGTCTGAACCGCAATTGTTGCGCGATAATCCAGACGTGCGGGCAAGCGTAGCTATTGAAGCGCAGTCTATCCTGGAAGCTATGGCCGCCACTTACGGAGCTTTCGCCTAGTTCATCAACCGCTGGCCGGAAGAGATACCGGCCATATAGGAAAGGCGCTCAGTGGCCTAACGGCCATGGCAAGAGCGCAGAAAGGTTTCACCGTGAGCGCACAGAGCAAAATCACAGCCGCGAAAACCGCGTTAGTACTTGACCAGCCTTTTTTTGGGGAATTACGTACTTGACTCCCGTCGAAGAAGTTTTCCACAGTTCCTTTCATCTTTTCGCTTGACAAGAATGAGGGAATCAAGTACCTTAAATACATGAGGCAATCAGCCTCCCGGAGACGGTAAAAATGCAATGGTTCATGGAATTCGATCAGCCCACTCAGTTCACCCCCTCCACCATCGAAAAGGCTTCCGCTCTCGGCCTCACGCTCGGCTTCATCGCCCCGGTCATGAAAAACGACTGGAACGAAGGATGCGCGGTTGCCGGTAACACCTTCGCCATCAAGGACACGCTCAAGGCTCACGGCGCTCGCTGGAATGGCGTCGTCAAGGTTTGGACATTCAACAGCTATGCGGCTCTTGAAAATGCTATTGCCGCGATTGAGGAGAAATAAGATGGGTCTTTCAAATCGCCACCGCTCACCCTCTGACCTGCGCCGCCGCGAGGAACGCAAGGCGCAACGCGAAACCTTACGGGCCATTGGGGAGCTTCCACGGCAGCCCAACACCTTCCGGTACTTCGTGAACCGACTCAACCCGCGCCGGGCGATCTTCGAGTCTCCCGCCAAGCAGCAGGACTTGAATAAGGCTATCTGCTGCTCAGCATACGACGATGCTCCAATGGAACACTCAGGCGGTCGTCTTTCGGTCATGACTCGCAACGCGGACGGCCTCGCATCCGAACTTATTGAGAAAGGGTGGATACAACTGTGAGCCGTTCGACCATCAGCACGTTCCAGCTTTTCCAGATGTTCCCAGACGAGGAAACCGCCCGCGTCTACCTTGAGAGTCGTCTTTGGCCTAAAGGTGTTACGTGCCCAACTTGCGCCGGTCAGGATCGCATCACGCCCCGCAAGGCTGGCTTTCACCGCTGCAATAAGTGCCAGCTTGATTTCACCATCCGCACGGGAACCATCTTCGAGCGGTCGCACATCCCGCTCCACAAGTGGCTCTATGCCATGTATCTGCTCGTCACCGCCCGTAAGGGAATCAGTTCGATGCAGATCGCCAAAGAGATCGGCGTTCAACAGAAATCGGCATGGTTCATGCTTCATCGGCTCCGTGAGGCGTGCGGTGGAGAACTTGAAAAGCTGCAAGGTATCGTCGAAGCTGACGAAGCCTTTTTCGGTGGCAAAGAGGCCAATAAACATGAGTCCAAGAAACTCCGCGCCGGTCGCGGTTCGGTGGGCAAGACTGCCGTTGTCGGACTCAGGGAGCGCGGCGGTCGGACCATCGCTTATCCCGTCCCGAACACCGATAAAGAGTGCTTGCAGGGTGCGGTATTGAATAACGTCGAAGTCGGCACTCAACTTATGACCGATGAATCTACCGGCTACGCTGGAATAGGTGGTCTCTTTTTCGGTCACGACACCGTGAACCACAGCGCCGGGGAGTACAGCCGAGGCAATGTGAACACGAACTCGATTGAGAGTGTTTGGGCGGTTATGAAGCGCGGGATGTACGGCGTCTACCATCACGCCAGCTCGAAACATCTGCATCGCTACGTTGACGAATTCACTTTTCGCCTGAACGATGGCGACGTGAAACGGCACACGCTGGACAGGCTCGATAGCTTCATTCAAGCGGTTGACGGCAAGCGTTTGACCTATGCGAGGCTCATCCAATGAAGACTCCAAAAGTGCTCGATAAGATGGCCGATATTGTGCTCGCATACCGACCATCAGAGAAGCAAAAACCACCACGCCAACGGAAGAAATCCACAAAGGAAGTAAAGCCCGATGAATCAGCGAAACGGGAGTCAAGTACGTAATTCCCTTTTTTTGGTTCGCTTGTCCTATCGCTGAATATGCGGGCCGATGATACTTGCGAATCTGCATGGGTAGACGGCAGAGAACTAGGCTATAATCCGGCCTTTGTTGAGTCCTTGACGCACGATCAGCTTACAGCGCTATTGGCCCATGAGATTATGCACTGTGCCATGGGGCACCCATGGCGAAGAGAAGGACGTAACACGCAAGGCTGGAATGCGTCTTGTGATATGGCTATCAATTCAGAATTACGTGAAAGTGGTTTCACGTTGCCAGACGGTGTTTTGTATCCTAGCGAAGCCGGAAGATCGGCAGAATGGTACTATGCACGCGCACAACAGGACGATTCTAATGGCAATGGGAAAGGTCCGAGCAAGCCTGATCCACTCGGGGAAGTCCGGGACGCGCCGACAGGACCAGACGCAGACGGCGAACCCGCACCGACTGAGCAAGAATGGAAACAGAAAACCGCGCACGCGGCGCAAATGGCGAAAATGGCCGGTAAAATGCCGGGAAGCATGGCGCGGAAGATCGCGGAAGCGCTTAAGCCGAAAATCGACATTCGTTCGTTGTTGCTTAGGTTCTTTTCTGAAAGATCGAACGGCGATTACTCATGGTCTCGCCCTAACAGCCGTTATCTGGCACAGGGGCTTTACCTTCCCGCGCTGGAATCGAAGGCACTTGGGGAAGTAGCTATCATGGTAGACACTTCTGGAAGCGTAGACGAAACAAGCCTTTCCTATGCCCGCTCCATCGTGGAAAGCGTAATCGACGAATGCGCCCCTAGCGCCGTAAACGTATATTACTTTGACTCCGAAGTTGCAAGCATAGAACACTTCGAGCGCGGCGAGTCCTTGACGTGGAAACCGCAAGGCGGCGGCGGAACAGACTTTGAACCGGCTCTGACCGCGATTGAACAGGATGGAAGCGCGGTATGTGCAATTTGCATTACCGATCTGTACGGGAACTTTCCCGCCGCCGCGCCTAGCTTTCCCGTTCTCTGGCTCTCGACTACCGAACAGATAGCACCCTTCGGTGAAACAGTTCCGCTTGACCGCTAGAAAGGGAGACACTGAAAATGTTTTGGGATTTTCTAGGCTATGTCCTAGCGCTTTATATAACGATTGCGCTGGCTGTTTCCATTGCCGTAGCAAGCATTGTAGTCCTAGCGCTTTACCCTTTTTTCTTGCTGTATGAACAGGCTAGGAAAGCTGTACAGGCATACCGCAAGGGCTTCCGTGCGTTCCCACGTTTTTAGTATCCTTGCGCCGATAGGCAAGCATGGAGCAAGCATCTACAGTTAACAATGAAAGGACAGAAAAGCATGATCGACGGGAAATTGTACAAAACTCGATTCACTGAAATAGGTTTCACGATGAACTCTCTGGGGGATTGGAGATTCGTGGACCTGTCAGACGCGCAGGACGGCAATAAGGATAATATGCACTGTATTGGCGCATCGTATCCCACGAAAGATCAATTACTTTTGAATGTGGAACGCTACGCTGCGGAATACGGCTGTGAAGGTGCAGATAAGCCAAACGTGCAAACTCCATCGGACGGCCTGATGGCGCAGATCGCAAGGGACCACCTTGGAATCAAAACGCTTGACGTGAGGAAATCAGATTCTCTCGACTTTTACGAGGTAGCGGTATGGAACGTGAAAAACGCTCTAGAGGCCGCATGGAAAGCCGGAGTAAGCGAAGCGTGGAAAGTACAACAGTAACGCATCCAAACCATTTTAGGAAAGGAACAGGAAGCATGATCGACACATTGGAATGGATCATCGGAATAACCGTTGTCCTATGCGCCTTGCGTTACGGCATACGCAGGGAAGTGAAACACAACCAACAGAAAAACAAAGAGCGCGAGGATCAGGAATTAACGGCGATGCTTGCCAAAAAGTATGCTCCTACGCCGATTGTCGCCGCGTCAGAGGCAAAGCATTTCGTGGACTCGATTCCTTACTCTTGGCAGATTACTCCTAACGGAAAGCCCTTCAGACCAAGAAGCAGACGAAGTGAGTAGGTGAAAATAATCCTTTCCCGTTCATGTTTTTCTCTTGACAATGAACAGACAATAGCGCAGTATGGTATCAGTTTAGTTTCACAAGCCCATCCGGGCCGGGAGTACGTTCTAAGCAAGGCCAGCAAAGAATCGCAGACCGGGTTGCCTACCGATGAGTAGGGTACACGGAACCTCTTCAGACTGGCACGGATGGGAAACAAAGTACCGGAGGATTTGAAGATGGAACGATTCAGAAATAATCAAAGAGTGCGCATAACAAAGCCCGATATTCCAACACTGACGGGATTCACTGGAACCGTGCGCCGCTTGCTGATGCGTGACGAATCGGCATGGATTCGCACCGATCAATTATTGCCGGAATCTATTGCGAAATTCCCGGAAGATGACGAACGCCGAAACTACGTAAACCTCTTCCCGGATGAATGTGAACCACTTTAACCATCCCGCAGAGCGCAGGCACGGCATTAAGCGACGTACAAAAGGTTTTACAGTGTTGACAAGGTGACGGCATGAATAAGCGTTACGCATGGACGAATAGCGGCCCCGTTGAGATCGTCAACGGAATGGAACACTCTACCGCCTATTGCCGCAAATGGCTTGAGGATCAAAAGTCAATTCTGGTAGAGAAGTGGGCGCGGAACTGGGCAGATTTTATCGGCTGGGCGAATATGTATCAGGTCACTATGCCTCATAAGAGGAAAGCAAAGGCGGTGACAGCATGAGCCTAGCAGACGCCATTGCACGCAACCGAGCACGGCAAGCTGAGAAGAAGAATCCGAGTCCTACTCCGATTATGAAATTTGACGAAACTGGTGGTTATGATTGCATGACCGGAGCGTGGATTATCTCTCAGGGGGGAAACGGCTGTTTTCCGTGGACCTCGCAGACTATGGAGATGCCCACTGCATTGTATCCGAACAAGCAAAAGAAGCCGCAAGACTGGTAGCAGAGAAAGCACTTTATGGGATAATCAATCCGAGTCCTATCGCGCATAGGGATAACGGGTTAAGAGCTTTTACCGTTAACGTCTTAACCAATCCCCCGCGCTACATGATTGAATTGGGACTCGAACCTCCACCGCACCACGAAACCAGAACGATCTACGGAACATCCTTATCGGATGCCAAGAAGAAAGCGGGTATTGAATGAACTCTTACCACGTTTGGTTTGAACAGATCAACGCTCAGATGATCGAGGTCCGAGCGCATGACGAGGAAGATGCGAAGGTAAGGGCTGCGAAGATAGCGCGTCCGAGCCTTGAAGATATGGTTGCATTGGATGTCAAGCTGTCCGATGCAAAGAAACGGGCAGGAATCGAATGAGAATCACGAATAAAATGCTTTGGGAAAGAATCGATTGGTACGAGAAAACATACGGTTTTACCCAACAAACCGGCTGGCATCAGATTGTGAAAGACCTAAAACCGCCGAAGGGTAACGGTCCTCATCCTGTTCCCCGCGCTGTAGCCTACGGCGCGTATATGGAGCTTTTGTGGTTGGTGGGTAGGTTGAAGCGAAACCTACAAGCATTCTAAAACAGATTGGAGATTGAAATGAATCCATCATACGATGGTCCAGACGGAATCTTCACAGACTTTGAGGGTTGTGATTCTGGCATTGATACAACACCTGAGATCGACTCCCTCCAAGGATGCCGTGAGAGTAACCGCACAGCAGAGGGCTTAGACGCCATGGGAAACTTTGCTGGTATAGAGGCTCTTGGAGCATCCATACGCCAACATCGGCACACAAATCAATCAACTGAAATTGAAACCATCGACATTGCTCCGGCCGTAAAGCACATTGATAGAACAACCGCCCTAGTCGCTGACCTTGCCGCTGAGATGGTCAACACGCTTGAAGCGAATCATTCCTACGAGAGTACCAAGTTTGACGCGCTCAAGGACGCTATCAAAGCACGTAAGGATGCACAAGAGAACTTACTGAAAGCCGTATCAGGAAGGTGAATTGTGAGATGTGAAAGCTGTCAGGGAACGGGGTGGAGACGGCGCACTGTTCCCCACCCCTACTCCACAAAACACGAATCCGTTACCCTTACCCGGCCATGCGCAGTATGCAACGGAAAAGGACACGTCCAAGTGATTCCTAGCGCGTGCGGGAAAGACCACGCTGCAAACGATTCTAAGGAGAATTGAAATGTTCATTAGCAGAGATTTCAAGCGCACAGAAAATGATGATTTTATCCTGAATATCCAGCCACGCTACGAGTGAGGAAAGCCATGCAGATCGTTTCTGTACACAGTTTCGTTTTTCCTAGTCGCGGCGGAAATCTCAACATGCGCCAGTTGCTCAACCCTATCTTTTACTCGCGGGAAGTTCGCCATCCAGATTCCAAGCGGCAAAGATGCAAAAAGTTATGGTCAAAGAGGTTAAGGGACGCGCGAAATCTGAAAACGTCCTTAATTGGCATTCTGGACTGACACACTTTCTGCGCATCTATGAATCTGGAAGCACAATAAATGATTCTAGAAAGACGAATCACGGTAAAACATTCGTACACGTTTCATGATTCTCTTTAGTTTTTCTCTTGACAATTGTAAACCGTTAGCGCACTATAAATAAGTAACAACACACCGCCGATTGGGAGATTGGCGAGAACATTGAAGGGAGAGAAAATCAAATGGGAACTCTAGCAGTATCCGCAAACGTGGCTGAGTCAATGCCCTTATCGATGGGCGAAATGGTAGAGGATGAGCCGTCATTCACTCCTACCGAACCAGCGAAGAAGATT
>Ga0302269_1000701_pt1 | contig 18815 bp, 12 predicted proteins | sample III_Bog_E2_2_FD_194560 | JGI IMG/M metagenome (GOLD analysis project Ga0302269, IMG submission 194560) | Peat permafrost microbial communities from Stordalen Mire near Abisko, Sweden - III_Bog_E2_2 | ecosystem: Environmental > Terrestrial > Soil > Wetlands > Peat | place: Sweden: Abisko...
TTCAGACTTCCTGACTACTTGCAAATTAGTTGACGAAATTCTTTTCTAATATGAGAGTCTAACTGTTTAAAAAATAAGCGAATAAGGTTTGGTTGTGAGGTGTCTGGCTTTCTATTAAGTCCCCCACGATCAGAGATCGAACAACAAGATAGATAACTGTGAAGGGCTGAAAAATGAAATCTCTTATCCACTGAATAATAAATTTACACAGATAATAATTAAAGTAAGAAAATTAAGAAAGAAATTACAATAGATTGTCCACAGATTACACTGATTTACACAGATTATTAAGGTCTAATAAAACAATTTGTTATCCATTGAATAATAGTTCATTACGACAAGTTATATAGTAGGGGGCAAAAACAAAAATAGGATACATTCCGGTTTATCGGAAAGGTTTTGAAAATAAGATAATTTCAGACTTCCTGACTGCTCGCAAAGTTAGTTGTAGGTATTTGTAACTTCCTGACATCTTTCATGAGGTTATGAGGTCTGAATGAGTATGCAAAACCCCTGTAAAAGAAAACCGGCTGGACTTCATGACAGAAGTTCAGCCGGTTTTTTATCTATAATCCTGTGCCTTTTATATAATCAGCATGGCATCACCATACACTCCGAATTTATACCCTTCTTTGATGGCTACTTCGTAAGCTTTCATGATTAGATCATAATCGCCAAAAGCAGCAGTCAACATAATCAGAGTGGAATAAGGCAAATGAAAATTTGTAATCAGTGAATTTGCTACAGTAAATTCATAGGGTGGAAATATAAATTTATTGGTCCAACCGTCATACGATTTAATTTTCCCTTCTGTTCCTACTACAGTCTCCAGAGCTCTCATCACTGTTACCCCTACCGCGCAGATATTACGGTTTTCATCATGAGCATTATTAACAGTTTCAGCTGTTTCAGGTGTCACAGTCATTTGTTCAGAGTCCATTTTATGCTTGGTAAGATCTTCCACATCTATTTCCCTGAAATTGCCAAGACTCATATGCGAAGTAATAAAAGCAGTATCAATTCCCTTTATTTCCATACGTTTCATCAACTCACGGCTAAAATGCATACCTGCAGCAGGAGCAGATACAGCGCCTTCATTTTTCGCGAATATAGTCTGGAAACGTTCTGCATCTTCTGGTTCAACAGCACGGGTTATATTGTGTGGAAGCGGAGTCTCACCCAATGAATAAAGTCCTTTTTTGAATTCTTCGTGTGTCCCGTCAAACAGGAAACGGAGTGTTCTGCCCCGTGATGTTGTGTTATCAATCACTTCAGCAACAATTGAATCATCTTCACCAAAATATAATTTATTTCCGATACGGATTTTACGTGCAGGTTCAACGAGTACGTCCCATAAACGCATTTCATGATTTAATTCCCGTAATAAAAAGACTTCTATTTGTGCACCTGTTTTTTCTTTATTTCCAAATAAACGTGCGGGAAACACTTTTGTATCATTAAATACGAACAAATCGTTTTCGTTGAAATATTCAAGAACGTCTTTAAAAATTTTATGTTCGAACTCACCTGTTTTACGATGTACAACCATTAAACGGGATTCGTCACGATTTTTTGACGGATATTGGGCAATTAGCTCATCCGGTAACTTGAATTTAAACTTAGATAACTTCATATTTTTTGTTTATTTATTTCTTCTTGTGTTTTAAAATCCTCATCCTCCGGGAGAAAACAGCACTTTTCTTTTGAGAATTCCTGAAGGTTTGTCCTATTCTTTAAAATATCAGCTTCAACATGCTGCATCAGGTCATCAATTTGCCAGCAATCTTCAAGCCTGACATCCCCTATTCTGGTTCGTTCCAGGGCAATCAGATGCGCACCGCTTTTCAATGCTAATCCAATATCTCTTGCCAAAGCACGAATATACGTTCCTTTGCTGCAAACAACACGGATTTTCAGAAATGGTGGTGTAAAATCCATTACCTCAATGTCATCTATAACCAACAACTTTGATTTAAGTTCAATTTCCTCCCCATTTCGGGCATAATCATAAGCCCTTTTACCATTTACTTTTACGGCAGAATATGCAGGCGGTACCTGGTGTATTTCGCCTAAAAACTGTGGGATGATTTCATCTACCAGTTTACGTGTGATATGTTCTGACGGGAATGTTCCATCAACAGGCATTTCTAAATCGAAAGAAGGTGTTGTTTCACCTAACTTTAATGTCGCTATATACTCTTTAGTCTGATATTGAAAAGTCTCAATCAGTTTTGTTGATTTTCCGGTACAAATTATCAAAACCCCTGTAGCCAACGGATCAAGCGTTCCGGCATGTCCCACCTTCAGCTTTTTCATCTTCAATGACTTTTGTAGCTTCCAGCGTAATTTATTCACCAGACTGAACGAAGTCCAGTTCAATGGTTTTGCTACAAACAGTACTTCTCCTTTAATAAAATCCATTGTTCAATTTATTTCCCATCCAACATGAAAGGAGGTTTTGGGCGAAGTTAACACTATTTACTGAATGCTCAGATCAACACCCAGTAATAATAGGATGATAATAGCAACCCCAACTACAATCCGATAATATCCAAAGGCTTTGAAACCATACTTTGTCAGGAAAGTTATAAAGAACTTAATAGCAGCCATGGCAACTATAAATGCCACCACATTTCCGATCAACAAGGTAATAAGATTTTCTGATAACATAGATTTACCAGCGGGATCCATAAACAGTTTAAGCAATTTATATCCTGAGGCGGCTGCCATGGTGGGTACTGCCAGAAAGAATGAAAATTCTGCTGCATTTTTACGTGTCAGTTTTGTAGACATACCACCAACAATGGAAGCCATTGATCTTGAGACTCCCGGAATCATGGCAATGCATTGATAAAATCCGATTTTTAGGGCACGCTTCCAGCCAATACTCTGATCTTCATTTGTCTTATTGAACCATTTATCCACAAACAACATCAACACTCCGCCCAACACTAACATGATAGCTACAACTGCAACATTTTCAAGCAACAGATCGATTTTTTCACTAAACAAAAAGCCCAATACGCAAGCCGGGAGTACAGCTATCAGTAATTTCCAGTAGAAATCAAAGCTTTGAAAAAACCTCTTCCAATAAAGGACCACAACTGAAAGTATGGCTCCAAACTGAATATTCACAGTGAATGCCTTAACAAATTCCGTACTTTCAATTGAAAGTATCTTTTGTGCAATAATCATGTGGCCGGTAGATGACACCGGCAGGAATTCGGTTATTCCTTCGACAATACCCAGAATAATCGTTTGTGTTAAATTCATTGTTTTTTGCTTTTTGGTTTATATAGAATTGCAAAAATAATGGAGATAAAACCAAATAATGAGATCATAGGACCTACAGTAATTCTACGGAAACTGTAAATATCCGGATCAAATTCTTTAATGGTAGCAGATCCTGTCATTAATGCAAACCCCAAAACGATTATGGCAAAGCCAACAGCAATCAAAATCAGATTGATTTTACCTAAGGTGAAATGTTTGTTATTTTCCATTTTATAATTTATTGAATATGTTGTTGAACTGATAATAGAGAATCTATACAGGATTTATTCCTTGAATTTGACTACTCATTTATATTAAAAACTATCTGAATTTCAAATTCAGAAACTTGTAGTACAGCTTCTTTACTTTGTACTTTTCTGTAATTTATTTACACTTTTACTTCTTACTACCGACTGTACCGTCCTGAAAATTGTTTACACTTTTACTACTGACTACTTACTACTTTTTTCTAAAACTTTAACACAATGCTCAGTGTTTAATACTCAAAGCTTATCGATCTATCGCGACCTCGTACCTCTTGCCTTTTATTGAGCTTGCAATATTCTCATTTATCGGGATCACTCCATCATCTCATTATCACATCACCTTGCTCTTTTCACGTTACCGCCCCAAGCCCATAAAGGGGATGTAAAGATCGGTATCAGAAGATATTTATAAGCTACAGTCACTATTACATAAAAGCCCTCTTAACATCCCCTTTAGGGGCTTGGGGCGGCTTATTTTACTTTCTACATCCCTTACCTCTTACTCCTTACCTCTTACTCCTTACTCCTTACCTCTTACTCCTTCTTCCTCGTTCCTCATTCCTAAAGAAAGTACATATCATTGATATTCATCTTTAAATACCGACCGACTGAGAAATAAGAAGAAATAGCAGTCAGAGAAATACCCAGGAAGATAACAATACCACTAACAATACAAGCAGTTAAAGGTTGAATGATCGTTCCGGGCAATCCAAATTCATAATATACAAAATAGACTACTCCAGAAAGTAAAAAAATGGATATTATTGACGCAATCAACCCATTCAACATACTGCTTCCAATATAAGGACGGCGTATAAACCAGGGTGTTGCTCCGACTAATTTCATCGTGTTTATCAAAAAACGGTCGGAATAAAGCGAAATACGAATAGTAATATTAATCAGTGTTATTGAAACCAGGAGTAAAATTACAGCCAGACCAAGTAATATAAGGCTCACTTTTCGCACATTGTCATTTACCAGACTTACCATGTCTTTTTGGTATACCACCCTGCTGATATGTTCGAAAGCTTTTAATTTTGTCTGAATCATTGTCACACTTTCGTTATTTGCATATTCCTCGTGCAATTTTACCTCGATGGATGCTTTCAACGGATTATAGCCAAGAAATTCTTTTGGATTTTCTCCTAAATTAGCAATATGGTCTTTTAAAGCATCTTCTTTCGAAATATATTCCACTGTTTTTGCATAAGGGGATGAAATCAAATAATCTTCTATCCGTTGGGCATCTTGTCTACCCGATCCATCATCAAGAAGAATCGACAGATTGATGTTTTCTTTTACATATGTACTCATATCATGAGCTACAAACAGGATCAAAAATACTAATCCTACCAGGAACAACACCAATGACATACTTATGGTTGATGTTAAATGGATTTTTAAAAAAACCGGTTTACTTACTTTTGATTTATTTTTTGACATTTTCTTTAGAAATTTTCTTTTCCTGTTTTAGGCTTTTAATACTGTCTTCGCGGACTTCTTCCATTTGTAAAAAGCATATCCGAGGATACTCAATATTAATAACAGAGATGAAATTAACGCGATAGCATTCCCAATACTATATGATTTCGGTTCGAACTTGAATTCTATTTCATATTTTCCAGCCTTTAACGGCATAGCACGTAATAAATAATTGGCACGTACATATGGTACAATCTTACCATTTATATAAGCATTCCAACCCTTGTTATAATATATCTCTGAGAAAACAGCTACCTGATCGGTCTTTGAACTGAAATTATAGATCAAATCATTCGGCTCATATTTCACTAAAGCAATACGGGCAGTAGTATCTGTTACAAGTTTGCCAGGTAACTGTGAAGCAAACGATTTATCAACAACCATTTCTTTCTTTGTATTGATTTCGCCTACTAATCGCATTTCATCATTTGCATTATCAGCAATCCGGATGTTACTGACAAACCATGCATTTCCATTTGCATAAGGATTGATTATCGGAGCAGCGTCTTTACTATAGATCAGATACTTCATGTTTAACATGTTTAGTACCCCCAAAGAATCCAGGGTGTTATCAATCGTTGCCGGTGTGGAACCTTTCCCAAAAGCAGCAAACAACCTCCCTATTTCTTTTTCAATATGCATATTGATCATTTCCTGGTAACGGCGAAGTTTAGCCGCGTGATAACCACCTATGTTTTTATGGAAATACGATGGAGAAGCATCATTGAATATATTCACTGTTCCATCCAATACACGGAATTGCGATTTATCCTGTAAAATAAAGTTATCTGCTTTTGAAGGGGTAATCAGAGTTTCAAAATGACGGGGTCGTTGGAAATTATCATTATTCAGGTAACGTTTTGCAACGGGAACTAAGTCAAACAATATCAGTATTCCAAGCAACACATAAACCAGCTTTTGTTTTAAATAATCCTTTGCATATAACCAGATCAATCCTGCCGACAACAGGACAAACATGAGTGAGCGGAAAGCATCACCCCGTAACAGGGCTTCCCTGTCCAATGGAAGTGTTTCTCTCAGGAATGCATTATTCCCTGTATATTGCGCATCTGAAGGGGATATAAAATCGCCCGACAGAGATGGAATTAACGCAAATATTAAAGCAATCCCACCTACTATAGCTGCACTGATCAGTACCGGGCGGATAAGCTTCCGTTTATCAGTTTTTTCATTAAAGACTTCCTTTAACGCCAGTATTGCCATTAAAGTCATACCAAAACCAGTTGCCACCAACATCATGGAGACAGTACGGAATTTATTATATAATGGCATATAGTCGATAAAAATATCCGTCAGCCACATGAAGTTTCGTCCCCATGCCAGCATCACAGTCAATCCAATCATTGGCAACAGCCACCATTTAGTACGTTTATCCACCAGAAAGAGTCCCAATACAAAAAGGAAACAAATGATAGCGCCAATGTATACCGGTCCTGAAGTACCGGGTTGTGTTCCCCAGTAAAGCGGGAATTGATTTTCTCTTAAAATTTTATCCACATCAGGAGCTCCGAGACTTGTCAGTTTTTTACCTGTTTCACTATCGGAAGTTAACGATCCGCCACTGGCTCCCCCTTTGAAATCAGGGATCAACAATGTCAGGGTTTCATCTATACCGTAACTCCATTGGGTTATATAATCCTTATTCAGTCCATGTTGCGAATTTTGTGTATCCACTGTCAACCCGTTCGATTCACCACGCATGGTTGCTTTGCTGTAATCGTAGGTTGTCAGTAAAGAGGTGGCATTCATTCCAACTGCTATTAAAGCTGCGATGATCAACATGCCGCTCGTTTTCAGGAATGAAGTGATCTCTTTATCTTTAATGCTGTAAATTAATTCCACTACAGCCAGGATAAACAAAATTATGGCGGTATAATATAATATTTGTACATGGTTGGCTCGGACAGCCAGACTCAGGAAAAAAGCCGTGAGTAAACTCCCCAATATCCGTTCGCGCCTGAATGCCAGGAATACACTTCCGATAAGGGGTGCCATATAAGCGATGGTGATAGCCTGTGAATTATGCCCTGCCAGTATGATGATAAAATTAAAAGAAGCAAACGAGAATGCCAGTGATCCCACTATCGAAAGCCAGGGATTTACCTTGAAAGCGAGTAACAGGATATAAAACCCGATCAGGTACAAGATAAGATTGTAGACCGTATTCGGGAAAATATGAATCATATCTTCCACATATTTGATCAGGTTGTAGGGCTGGTTCATCGAAATCTGATAGGTAGGCATTCCTCCAAACATGGAGTTCGTCCATAAAGTGACATCGTTATGCGTATTATTGTAATCAATGGTTTCTTTGGCCATTGACATCCAATGTTCGGTATCCTGTCCGAGAAATTGTTTTCCTTCCAAAACAGGAGAAAAATACACAAAAGAAATACAGACAAATAACAGGAAAGCAGCAATGTGCGGTGCAAATTTGGTAAGAACTGTTTTATTCATTTTTGTAAGCTGGTTTTACTGAAAGCAGTTTTCGGGAAAAATCATACAAAAGTACTATCTTTTTTCACATTTGCTATACGTATAGCGGTTAAAAATTGTTGATTTGTGAATATGATTTACCTGTATTGGAGAAATAAGCAACACATCACTATTTAATGAAACAAAACCGGCTAAATTTCATTTGTGAAATTCAGCCGGGCATTTATTATATTAGACTTATTAACCTGAAATATTATAGCATCTAAGTTTTAAATCATTATTTGATGAATTTATTTTTCATAATGACCGAGTAAAGAGTGAATTTTAATAATGTTCCCTTCTATTGAATATATAACTCTATCTTTCTTAGATAGCTCTCTGGAGCATTTACCCGACAATTCATGTTTTAATGCTTCAGGATTTGCAAATCCTGAAAAAGGACTTTCTTCTATGCTTTGCAAAATTCGTGTAAGTCTGTTTTTAGAAGCATTCGAATGACTACGTTTAATTAGAGATAAATCTTTTAAAGCTGTAGGTGAAAATTCTATTTCCATAAATTTTCAATGTCAATCTTTGTTCCTTTACCTTCTGCAAATTCTTTTTCACTTTTTCTTATTTTTGCAACAAATTTAGGATCATAAGGTGATATATCATCCTCTATACCCAATTCTTTAAAAATTGGATTTAAAAGATGACCGTATTTTTTCAAGTCAATCCGCGCATACCTTGCATTCCCTTGTTTGTCTTTTTCTATTGTTATTCCTGCTATATGGGTCATAAAAGTGAGTTTTAATTGATAATACAAATATACAACTTTCATTTTGTATTAAGTACTGAATTATTCAACTATCTAATAATAACAAATATGAGTTTAAAATGTTGACATTATTTAATAACTTACGATATTAAAGTTTGCTTCATAGTTCAATCCCTTCATTCATTACGTTAATGTAGGATATGTTTTAAAAGGCCGGTTTTCGCAGTTTTTTTTAGTCATTGTATCGGGCTGATAAGCACATTGTTTTAAGTTCCGGTTCATAAATAGGATAAGTAATTTTTGTTTCGTCTTCCAAAGTTATTGTCAGTGTTTTTAGTCGCACTCCCACATTTATATCAAAATAATCCTGCTATTAAGACAAGTTACTGTTGCACAATTATTCTACAATAAAGAACAAGTGGGAGGGCGACTTTAAGTTTTTAGTCGCACTCCCACTTTATATCAAAATAATCCTGCTATAAAGACAATTCTCTGTTGCACAATTTTTCTACAATAAAGGCCAGGTGGGACGGCGACAGGGAGGGCGACATTTAACTTCTACTTATCCTCTTTAAACCTGATGCGCAACTGAGTATCATCAGGCAGAATGACCTCCTCTTCATTGTTTCTGATTCCGATACCTATCAACCGTACGCTGGTTGACAGGTCTACTAGCTTCAACAATTCCGATCCGGCAGTAAAAAGGGTTTCATAGTCGGAGATAAAAGCCGGGAATGTTTTACTGCGGCTAATTATTTTGAAATCGGCATATTTTATTTTCAGACTGACCGTATGACCTTTGTAATTATTTTTCATGATGTGCCGGATAACGTCTCTGGCCACATTTTCCAGTTCAGGGATTAAGTCTTCATAGGTGTTGAGATCCTTTTCGAAAGTATTTTCGGAGCTTACCGATTTTCGAATCCGTTGCCATTGTACCGGCCTTTCGTCAATGGCACGTGCGTTTTGATAGTAAATATGACCGGCCTTGCCAAAATTCGACACCAGTCCCTGTTCCGACCATTGTTTTAAATCGGCACCTGTCCTGATACCCAATTGATGCATACGTTCGGCTGTCACTTTACCCACACCGTAAAACTGACCGATTTCAAGGGTCTCTACAAATTGTTCTGCCATTTCAGGCTTTACCACAAACAGTCCGTTTGGTTTTTTATAATCGGAGGCTATCTTAGCCAGGAACTTATTGAACGAAACACCTGCAGAAGCCGTAAGCCCTACCCTTTCCTTTATCTTCTGCCTGATTTCCTGTGCTATTTGCGTGGCCGAAGGATTCTGTTTGAGATTTTCGGTTACATCCAGAAAAGCCTCATCCAATGAAAGGGGTTCTACAAGATCTGTATACTCGTGAAAGATCTCCATAATCTGTCTGGATACCGACTTGTAGACATCAAACCGGGGCAGTACAAAAATCAGTTGCGGGCATTTCCGGAGCGCAGTACCCGATGCCATAGCCGAATGGACACCATACCGCCTTGCTTCATAACTGGCAGCCGCAACAACACCACGGGGACCCGAATAACCAACCGCCAACGGTTTGCCCCTGTAATCAGGGTTATCCCGCTGTTCTACAGAAGCAAAAAAAGCATCCATATCGATGTGAATAATCTTGCGCATGCCCAACAATCTAATAAATAACTGATAACAAACGAATAATCAGATTGTTTATTATAAATGATGATAGCAATTCATTCATTTACAATCTCATTCATTTACCATTTACTATTTACCAGTAGTCTGAGTTCTTATCCCATTTAATCAAATTCAACCAATCAAAAGTCAACTAATTAACCAATAAGTATAAGTGCTTTGACCGCACATTTTTATTTCATTAAGCAACAATAACTATAGTATTTGATGTATAGTCCCTTTTAAAGAGATAATTTAATCCCTATAGACAACACTATCAATCATTTAATTTGGGCGGCCTAAGCGTCTATACCAATTAATTAATTAATAACCACCGGAACAAAGTGACGTCCCGTTTACAGGATCAACCAATATGGAATCATCAACCCTAAACACGGAACGCGGAACACGGAACGCGGAACGCGGAACGATGAACTCTTCAACCAATCAACCAATTTGTCATAAAATGCGTTTCAGCTATTTCTTTACAAGTTTATAAGATTTTGTTTTTCCATTAGCAGAAACCCTGATCATATAAATGCCTGCATTATATCCGCTGAAATTCAGAATTGTTTCCTGGTTTGATTGAACCTGTTCGACTTTCATCATTTCACCCATAGCATTATATACATCAATAAGGGTTGTGTTTCCAACTGAATTGTTTAAAACAATATGCAACTCATTTTCAAACGGATTGGGATAGATTGTTGCTTTATCTGCTTCCAATGTACCAAACCCTGTAAAAGGTGTAACTGAAACAGCCAATGAATCCAACGGTCCGGCACCGCATCCATTTACACCCTGAACTTTGATAAGAGCCGAACTGATTGAATTATCAAACTGTACTGTAATACTGTTTGTAGTACTCTGACCCGTGACTCCGTTAGATAAATACCAGATATAAAAGTTTGCATAAGGTATTTCGGGAACTGAATAAGTTACATCTGTCGAACCGCCCTTCACTGTCAGTTGACCAATCATCCCGGCCGGAGTCAGAGGTTTTGAATTTACTATGAGTGTAATCGCATTCGAATAAAGTACACTATCTGTTATACATGGGTCATTTGAAATAACTTTACAAGAGATGTTATCACCATTTGCCGGCGAACTTATATTTAAAGTATCTGCATTTGCTGCCAGTATTGGTTTCCCGTTTTTCAACCATTGATAAAACGGTTGGCCACCATACTGCACAGAACTTATAAAATGAACGGTATCGCCCTGACAAATAACATTACCAATAGCATTAGCGTTACTGACATTAATTTCAACAGATCCTGTAATCCCCGTAATTCCGTTAATATATCCATTTTGCTGTAGCAAAGCATTCGGTGAACCTTCGTTGAAAGTAAAATTCACAATATTGATTCCTGCCCACGAACCTGAACCAAATCCTGCTTTTGGTGAAAACTTTAGTTTCAAAAGGATTCCGGATTTTTGCAATGCCCTGCTTCCTGAAGATGCAATATGAATCATTCCACCATTTTCATTAACTGCAGAAGTCCAGTTCTGAGTAGATGTTCCATTCGTTTCTATCCCTGTAAAACTTAATTGAGATGCATCATAAGAGAGTTGTCCTTCCAACGAGAAAACAGAATCATGAGGCAATACTTCAAGGTTTACGGGATAATACATTAGCTTGTCAAAATGACAAATCGATGTGTCAGGAATAGCGACCCGGGTATCATATATATTAAAATAATCAGAATGAGCAGGGGCTCCTACAGAATCAAGAATACTGACAATTACTTTTCCTTGTTTCAATCCTGTGAGGATTCCTGACTGATTAATTCCTGCAACTGCCGGATCGCTTACACTCCATTTCCAGGGTGGAATTGCCTGTCCATAAAGACTTAAGTTTATTGATTCTCCAATGATCAGGTTTCCTGAAGAAGGATAAATATTGATTGTATTAAAATTCTTTTTTGTAAAATATCCGTTGGAATATGCAGTCAACAAATTTTCGTTCATTAAAGCATTCTCTATCGTTAAATCCGAATTTCCATTCGGAGTTGATAAAACATTAAAACGGACATATACCAGTGTGCCGCTCCCTGCAAGAGTTGCAGAGCCTGCAAACGAAATACTGACAGTTTGTTGGGCCGTCTTCATAAACACCTGATACGATTCCAATAAACTACCGGTCTGAACTACAGACACCGGAGAAAGCACAGTCGGATCAAATCCGAGTTGAAAACTCCCTGATGAAATATTCAACCCGCTCATATCGGTAGTAAGTACAGGAATATCAATAGTCGAACCTTCCCATTGTGTCAGATTTTGCGGTATGCTCAACTTTAAAGCCCTGATTTCGATATTCCGGGTAGTATCCCTGACACCATTAGCATCAACTGCTACTACTTTATCCATACCTGCTGATATTGCCGTCAAAAGGCCGTTCTGATCAATACCGGAAATACCGGTATTTGTTACCGACCATATATAAGGACCTGTGCCTCCATACACATTAAACTGCAAATTATCTCCTTTTGCAATGATCATATTATCAGGATAAATGGTAATAACAGGAGCCTGTTGAATGGAAATATTTCCGTTTATCAACATCAGTACCGGCAACCCTTCATTCAGATAGTTGTGTTTCAAATCAGTAAATCCAAGAGTTGTCCAACCGGAATGAATTAGCTTCCATCTTGTTACTATCAGTTTCCCTTTTCCTGTTAAAGGCACTGTTCCTGCTGCCGCAAAAGTCATTAAACCCGGTACTGACATATTCAGTACCGGCATACCAAATGCCGCACCAATTGTTCCGGAAATGATCACCGATTCAGGTTGCATATAATAGGGGTCGTAACTTAACTGAACGGAATACGAAAAGACTTTATTTCCTGTCAATGTGCTGTCGACATAGACAGGTATGTCCAAAACAGCACCCTGAACAGATGTAGTGTCCGCAATTCGCAATCCGACTGATTGAGCCTGTACCCAACCTTTTGTCAATATCAAAGGCAAAAGGAATAAAATTAGTACGCTTATCCTTTTCATGGTTTTATTTATTTACGAACCTGAAATTGCTGTGATTGCATGTAATTTGCTGTTTGCATTCGAAGGACATATATTCCCGGTTCAAGAGAAAATCCTTTGTTGTTAAGTTGAATCGTATAGATGCCTTTCCCTTGTGTCGTGTTCATTAGATTCGCAACTTTTTGACCTAACAAATTGAAGATTTCTAAATCTACCCATTTAGAAGAGTCGTCGAGCTTATAAACCAGGCTGGCTTCATCAACAAACGGATTCGGATAAACAGGTCCCATTCCCTGTGTCATATCTTTTAAAACAGGAGATAAACCTGAGATACTATTTATGATCGATACAGAACCGGGTACTGCATCATTGGTGAAATCCTGTTCGTTAGCCAGGAATTGATCCACAATGACAGATGTGACGATTGATTCCTGTGCTATGGACTTAAATTTCAGGTTTATCAGTGTTTCGCTGCCGCTTAACGAATACGAACGGGCTAATGCAATGCTGATAATTCCGTTTACATTGTCAATATTGAATTCCATGCTTGAGGAAGGCAACAGATTTCCAACTTCAACTGCCTGCAAATAGTTGGGATTAAACCTCAGCTTTATGTCAGCACCGGTCATTCCGTTCATATTGGCAATACTGATTGGAACAGTAAATTCATTTTGACCGTCCACACCGGCACTTCCAACAGTTAATCCAACATTCGCCAGCTCAACCGCCTGTTTCTTCACTTTATTGATTGGGAAAGTTGCATTCATTCCAACAACATACTGTAAAATAAGTGATGCATCAAAAGCAGTAATACCTCCGTTTCCACTTACGTCTGCCACCTGTTTTTGAGTATTAGTAAGTGTGATATTGCCGACAGCATATTTTAACACCAACGAAGCATCATAGGCCTGAACCAGTCCATTGAGGCTCACATCTCCGGTAAGCGGTTCAACAGAGCCGGTTGTCTTCCAGGGATTATAATCCACCCAACTCGTAACATATTGCTGATCGGCAGTCACCGTAGGACTTGCATCCGATAGAATCGGGCCTGCATTGCTTCCCCACCAGCAATTTGCAGCACTAATCAAAAACGACTTATCCACATTGTCGATAGCATAGCTAGCATTTTCACTAAAATCACAATTTACAAACGAAGGGTTGGATGCTCCTGTTGCTTTTACGCCATAATTATTGTTGTTAAAATTACAATTTATAATCGACGGACTTGCACTTGTCGTATAAACTCCGGCATCTGCATAACGGATGACACAATTTTTCATCTTGCATAAAGGATCAAGCGATTGATCGGCAAAATTAATCGATGACCAGTCGTTAATGGCAGGTGCAGTAGCTGTGCTATCAGAGTTACTGTCACCACCATAGAAATCATCTTTAATGCTGGTAAAAACGATGGTGCTGTCGGGTGTTGAACCGCCTAAAGCAGTCAAACCCTTCGATACTCCCAACCCTGAATTATCATAATAATTTTGCTTTAGAAATTTACAAATCACTCCGGGTAAAATAGTTAAAGAAGCACTTGTTCCAATCTGGTAATTATGAAAGAAATAAGGGATATTATTTTTACCTCCGAAATTACGTTTTGGTAAAGTTACGTCCTGAGTCAAAGTCTCATCCCTCACCTGAATAACCTTATAGGTTGATCCTGAAATAACATTTCCTACTGTTGACACAGGATACGACACCAATGAAATCTGAATCGGTGTATATTGCAGGTTATTGAAAATACAACTGTCAATTCTAGGAGCCGAAACCCCATTCATATCTACACCGCAATATAAATTCTCAAATCGAGTATTTTTTATTATCGGTGAGGCACTGAGTGTAGTTATTCCAGCATTCCCGTATTTAAGAATGGCGTGATTAACAGAACTTGCATCATCACTTACATCATTAAAAGTAATCCAGTTACCGGTCCATGTATTATATAAACCATCAGGGGGCAAGGTAGCCGATCCGTTCTGATTCATATCCTTAGGGTTCCCATAGGTATCATCCTGTGCATTGGTGAAGACAACGGGACTGGAAGCTGTTCCCAGAATATTTAATCCACCGTTGACGATAAAACCCTTAGTTATATTATATGAATTATAATAATAGTGATTATTGGTCTCAGTAACAATATTTCCGGTTGATTTGAAAACTACTCCGGACGGAATTGTAATGGTCGTACCTGAGTTTATCGTGCAATCACCTTCGATTAAATAACTGATATTTGTATATCCTCCAAAATTACGAATAGGAACGGTAGCCGATGTGGAATAGGTCTCAGGAATAATACCCAATGCCATATACCCTACATTGAGTGCCGAGCAATTCGTAAATACCGGATTTGAAAACATACTTAATTCTACAGGAGAATAATTTATATTATAGAACTGGCAATTGGTAAATACGGGATTTGCTGAACCTACCACTGCAGCTCCGAAATAATTGCACAACTGAATAGTTGTATTGGCAATCGTAGCATGTGCATTCTCTACCCGTAGACCCGTTCCGGCGTATGAAATTTCGCAATATTGCAATGAATTAACCGTATCAGCCACCATTGAATTATTTTCAATCATAATACCTCCCGGGGTTTCAGACCATAAACCATAATAGTTATAGCCCTGCCCCCAATCTCCCATCTGTGGTGAATCAGTATTGCCATTGTTATTGGAATCTCCCCCTTTGGAGTCATCTTTGAATGATGTAAAATAGATCTTATTTGTAGGAGTTCCGTTAGCTATCAGGTTCCCATTCACTTTTAAATAGGTACCCTGATAATTGTCATCCCTGAATTTTACAACTACTCCCGGAAGTATAGTGAGTCTGGCATTACTCGAAATGGTGAGTTGATCAATTACATAAGCTATATTTGTAATACCGGCCAGATTTCTGGGATACAGGATGGCATTCGATGAAAGGGTTCCTTCAATGATTCTTATTGCCTGACTGAAATTAGAGGTAAATGTAATATTGGAGAAAGCAGGATTTGAAGTCAGGGAAATAGCAATCGGGTCAAGGTTGCAATTTTGAATAACCAAACTGTCAATAACCGGAGTTGAATTGCCGTTACAATAAACCCCGTAATTAGAAGTATTTGTAATCAGTCCGTTTTTAAGTTGACCGCCTGCATTTTCAAAAGTAACCCCTCCTTCATTCCTGTTACCTGCATATTTTACATTCGTAAAATTCAGCTTGCAATATGCATCATCACTACTTGCCCGATATTTTATGGATCCCCAATCGCCTGAAGCCGGTGTTGAAGCATTTCCATCCCCGTTCGAATCACCCGGATTTCCCACATTATCGTCTTTGATAGAAGAAAATATAACCGGTTGTCCCACCGTTCCATTTGTTTTAAAACCTCCATCGACGAATATACTACTGCCATTGTTATAGTTTAAGTTATTAACTTTAATGACAACTCCCGGATCAACATTGACATAGCTTCCGGAATTGATGGTCATGTCGGACAGTAAAACATACGTAATATTGGTAAACCCTGCCATATCACGTTTCTTGATAGTTCCGTTTAAACAAACATTACCACCCAGCAATCCAATGGCCTGCCAACGCACATTCGTAAAAGTAATCCCTGAGATCACCGGATTGGATGGGCCCGAGATATTGATAGGGGTGTAAAGAATATTTACCATACTGTTGTTTGTGAGAGTCGGACTAGCCGAACGATAGCATGAAACAGCATAATTCAGATCCTTAAACTCACAGTTTGATATAGTCGGGCTGGCATCAATTATTCCGACAGCCGTATTATTTATATATTCTGTGGCATTGCATGTGGCAAAAGGAAAGTAGTTTATGGCAGCATATTTTATCCGGCAATAATTCATCGTCCCGCTGCTCCCTGTATTAAAGATAATGCCGTACCAATCGCCTACGACCGGTGAAGTGATAGTACCATCTTTGTTCGTATCAGCCGGATTGCCATAACTGTCATCCCTTGCTGAAGTAAAATTGATAATACTATCCGATGAAGCATTTGCAATCAATGTTCCATTTACTATAATCCTCGGAGTATTCCCGGAAACAAATGATTTAATGGTAATCCCTTTCTTAATGGTCAATGTCATACCGCTTGGTACGGTAATTTCATCCAATAGCAAATAAGTCATATTCGGAACTGTTGTCACCGACCTGATTTTCAAAACAGCATTAGCTGTCATGGAACCACCAATAATGCCAATGGCATCGTATGCATTATCAGAAAACGACATGGTATTATTATTCATAACCGGATTTGCCTCAAAGGACATTGCCAGTGGCGTCATTTCACTTGACCCAATCGTGTTGTTGGTCACTACCGGATTTGATACACCCTGCATGTAGATACCTATATAATTATTCGAAATAGAACATGAATCAATGATTGGGCTGGAATTAAAAGTACAAATACCACCTTTGTTGTTATAACCCGCGTAACGAACCACGCATCGTCTCATCAAACTGTTTGAATTGGCATTATTAAAGTAAATCCCCGACCAGTCCTGCGAATTGGGAGCTGTCGTTGTACCGTCTTTATTTGTATCTCCTCCCTGGTTATCATCTTTATATGAAGTAAAATATATATTTTTGCCTTTAGCAGCATTTGCAATGAGAGTGCCTTCAACATTAAAAGCATTCTGCACTTTCAGGATGTTATTCGAACCAATTGTCATAACTCCTGCAGCCTGAACATCAAACGAGGAAAAAAGATAGGGTATATTGATTACCGGTAAGGTCATAGCTGTATTCAGGGAATAAAAATAAATTCTTACCGCAACATAATTGTTCGAAGTAAAACTATTGGTACCACTCACGTTCAAACTGGCCACATCATTATACGATAGCGGATAGTTACACGAATTGATGTTCATGTTTGAAATACTTACATTTGAGTTCGTATTCATGCTAATCCCGTTATTGTAATTCTGTATAATTATTCCCGAGAGGGTAGCTTTCGAATTGGTTTGCATGTATATCCCGTCATAATAATTCAGTGAATTGGCATCCGTTGTACTGACAGAACCTCCCGTCATATTTAAAATTCCGTTATTAGAAACATAAATGGCATTGGAATTTGTGTTTGCCACGGTGGTATTAATCAATGTTGCAGTTCCATATTGAATAATAACCTGCTGGGCAAAATTTATCTGGCAATTGGTCAGATTCGTAGTGCCACTGTTGGAGTAATCTCCTGTTTGAATTTGTCCCCAGCTTCCGGGTTGAGGAGTTGGATTGTTGGATGTAAATATAACATTGGTTGCGTTCAGAGTGCCATCAATATAAAGTGACGAAGAATTTTCAAATTTAACTGTCACACCCGATTCAATACTTAGTGTAACCCCGTGGTTTACAAGTAAAGAAGAGGAAATCAAATATGGACTTTTAGCTAAACTTAATACTGAATCCTTTGAAATAGTACCTGATAGCATCGTTTGTGAATACGATGAAGTAACCATCAAAATGGTAAGCGAAGAGTATATTGCTATCCTCTTCGTAATTTTAAATAAGAATGTTTTCATGTTTAGTGGGTTTATTCTGAAACAGGCATTTGATTTCATTTAATTTCGGGATTGACGAACTAAATAAAACGTATGAATAAAAGACATGATTGACAGATTAAAACTGTCTGTTGAGGTAGAAATCCTTTCAGATTTTTTTGGCTCATACATAGCTTTTCAACTATATATCCACTTCACTGACCGCAAAAATAAAAAATGATCATAACGTAAGTCGGCTAGTCAATAAAAGCTTTTTTGTAACATAACCGTATGCACGATTAGGTTTTATATCAAAAAACAGCTGGAATATACGAGGGAGTAGAAGATTTTGTGAATTTCATAGGCTTAAAAGTTAGTGTAGAACATACAATTAAGAAAAAGAAACTTAATGTTAATCTATTTACAATGGAAATTCATTTTATAAGTACAAAAATAGATAAAAAT
>Ga0302269_1000710_pt1 | contig 18629 bp, 17 predicted proteins | sample III_Bog_E2_2_FD_194560 | JGI IMG/M metagenome (GOLD analysis project Ga0302269, IMG submission 194560) | Peat permafrost microbial communities from Stordalen Mire near Abisko, Sweden - III_Bog_E2_2 | ecosystem: Environmental > Terrestrial > Soil > Wetlands > Peat | place: Sweden: Abisko...
TCCTGAGAACAAAGATACTTTATTTTTTTTGAAAATATAAAAAAACATAATAATACTCTTTTAATTTGGATTACAACATAGAAGCGAATAAGGGTGGGGTGTGAGGTGTTTGGTCTTCTACTAAGTCCCCCACGATCAGAGATCGAACATCAAGATAGATAACTGTGAAGGGCTGAAAATGGCAATTTGCTAATCCCTGATTAGCAACACTTTGCAAAGAGTTATATAGTAGCGAATAAAAGAGGAAAAATAAGGTTTCAAATATAAACACATTCTAAAACACAATATTTATTTTATAGGAGTATTTTCATAAAACAGTTTTTTGTAGATATTGAAATTTTTATAATAATAAAAAAGTAAATTAGCATTAAACAAATTCACAAAAATAAATGTTAGATAGAAATAATAAATCTTATTTTACTTTTTTCACCCACTTACATAACTATATTTTCCTGGTTATTTTATTAGGGCTTTATGCTTCATATTGAGGAACTACTATATAACTATTTGCAAAGTGTTGCTAATCAATGATTAACAAATAGTCTTATTCAGCACTTCACAGTAATCTATCTTGATGTTCGATTTCTGATCGTTGGGGACTTAGTAGAAAACATAACACACTAGAATCCAACCTTATTTCACAAACTTCCTTTAATTTTGGTAGACAACAGACAATTATTCCAACTAAATAAGGGAAATAAGGTGAAGGTTAGGGGTTTTGGCTTTTCAACTAAGCGAATAAAAGTGGAAAAATATGGGCAGTAGATTTAAATTCTATCTACAAATGATAAAAAAAAATGTCTTTATCTTCGGAGCGGTATATAAAAGAATTGAATAAAATTGTGCCATGTCAGAAAAAGAACCAATAAAAGAAGAAAGCATTCTTAACCAGGATAATAACAAAGAAATTCCAATTTCAGGAAAAGAAGTAGAAGTTAATCCATCGGAGCAATTAAATGAAAAGATTGAAGAACCTGAAAAAGCAATTACAGATATGGAATTTTACCATCCGCATGGAATACATCATGAAAAAAAATTCATTGATTATATTTTTGAATTTTTTATGCTTTTTATAGCAATAACAGCAGGTTTTTTTATGGAAAATATGAGAGAAACTTTTGCAGATCGTCATAAAGAAAAGGAATATATTAGTAGCATGGTGAGAGATCTGGGAAAAGACACATTACAATTAAATCAAAAATTGGAATACAATCAAAATAAAATTATTAAAGGAATCGATAGTTTGACAGTTTTACTTAAAAATCCGGAACCAAATATAGACACTCAAAAACTTTATTATTATATCTTTAGCTACCTTAATCAGTATTTGGAATTCTCCCCACACAACACAACTATTATTCAACTTAAAAATTCCGGAGGCTTAAGGCTTATCAAAAATAAATCAGTTTCGGACAGTATTGTGAATTATTATTCTAATATCGATAATTTCCTTGAAACGAATGGGAAAAGTACATCACAATTTCTGGATGATAATCTTAAACTTGAAATGATGTTTTTAGATTTTAATGCAGCACTTGAAGATAATAAATGGATAATAAATGATACGACTAAACTTGAAGAATTTAGAAATCGGATTGCTGTAACTAAAAATATGATAAATTGGGAAAATCATCGCTTAAAAGATATTAATTTTCAAGCATCGTCATTGCTGAAATATTTAAAAAAGGAATATAAAATAGATAATTAAATAACTAACATTTCGGAGGAGAATTTTCTTTATAACATGGGGGTTTCCTGCATGTTAAAATTGTATTTATGGCCTCTAAAATAGGTTTATATATTTGATATTTAACTGATTATAATTCATTTTCCATTTTTAGCGGATTATGCCGACTTATCAAGCAACCTTTCCGGTAACATTTTTATAAAAATAGCCGTAGCTTTATCATCTTTTATAAGCTGTTCCTGCAATTTGATAAAGTCAATTCCGGCAATAGAACAAATCACCTGGATCAGTTCCCAAATTATATCTATTATTCTCGACACCAAATCCAGTTCTACCATTTCTTTGCTGATATCTTTAAATAGTCCGCCAAAGCTTTGTTGACGGGTTATTCGCTTAAAGTAACTTAGCATTATGTGCTGCAACATTGTCACCGTTGTGTCGGCGATTTGGGCATCAAAGCAACTTGATTTACATTTACCAAGATTAAGATATTGTTTACACTCTTTGAAAAACACCTCAATACTCCAACGTATTTGATACACTTCCATTAAGTCTATAAAGTTTAAATCAAGATTAGTAGTAAGTAAAAGATGCCAATTGTCAGACCTGCCAATCTTTACGAAAAATAAATTAACCCTGATTTCTTTGTATTTGCATGTGACTTTTATGTATTTAGCTTTCAAATTTTTGCAGGTTTTTGATTCTTTCTCATGCTGTTTTAAAATACATTTTATCGGCATTTCATTATTTGCATTACAATCAAAGAATTTCTGATTATTAATCTTTACCATCGAAACCAATTTGATTGCTCCGTTTTTTAATATCGATAGTTTTTCCAATATCTCAAAACAGAAAAACCAACTATCAATAATCACGTAATCAGGAATAAATCCATGCTTTACACTTCTTGAAAGCATTTCTATCATCATGTCAATTTTACTTTTATCAGCCTCTCTTCGTCTTGTATGTCCAAAACTTCCACTAGCAACATCTTTCTTAAATTGCTCGTTTCGCTCTTTAAGTGTCAATCCAAATAACTTTCCTTTACGGTAAAATTGTTTCAGCTCCTTTTTTGCCTTTTCAAATGCCTTTTGTTTAACAGCCAAATCTTGTACCTGTTTTGTATGTTCTTGAGTGATCTTGTCGCAAATTACTTTAGCTCCATCTAATTTTATCTTGTTGCTATTTATTGGTTTAAGCTCGTATTTTATTGTTGCTTTATTCAAAGAGAGTTCTTTTTTCAATAGAGATTCTGCACGTTTTTTGAGTTCGGATTGTGCTTTTTCCAATGCGTTCTTTGCTTTTTTGAAGGCTTTGATCAAATCATCATTTGCAGTACCCTTTTCTCTGTGAAAGCTAAAGTCCAACGGAATAAAACTGCCACCATCCCAAAAACCACAGACCAATAATTTATAGCCAAAAATACAGCGACCTGTTACATGGTCAAACATATTACTCAATTTCTCTGTCTTTTTTCCAGTCTTTTCAATTGGAGTATCATCAAATATAATAGCTCGTATTCCTTTAATAATAGTACTCTGGTGTTGTAACATCAAGTACTGAAAACGCTTGGCATGCATCAAGAGCAAACTTCGCCAATTAATGAACTCGTTGTTTTTTACATCGTAATAGACATCTTTTTTACCTTGTATTTCCGATTCCTTAATTCCACATTTAATAAATGCATAAACGCTTGATATGCCATAAAACGGTAATATAGTTAAAATACTTACTATGCTTGAAATTGCCAATCCCTTACTTTTTAAGCCATCGAAGAGAGCAAGATGCTTTTTTAGTTTAAATTTATCAATAACCTCAGACAAGGTGCTTATTAGCGTTTCTGAATCATTTGCAAATACTTCTATCTCTGAAAAATTATTTGTACTTTTGTTCTGTTGCATATTTCGCATGAATTTCGAATTTGGTGTGTAACTAGCTCAAAGGTAGTTATTTATATCGAAATATGCAACTTTTTTATTAATTCATTCCTTTAAATATCAGATATTTAGCGCAATTTAACTAATAGTGCATAATTGCTATCTATCAGCCATTTACCTCCTCCGAAATGTTAGTATATAATTTACAATTCATTTTCTTTTTTCACTAAATCTACATGCATTCTTTGTCTTAGTTCTAAATTCCCGGTTCTTTTGTCTTTGTTCTAATGTCTTGGCTCTTTGTTCTTTTGTCATTCGCCAAACCTTTGTGTTCAATAATGAATGATGTTTTCTTTACAAAAACAAACTGATAAAATGAATAACACACAAATTGTGTAGATGTTTGAAGTAAAGGGTGATTAAATAAATTGGTTTAACAGGATTGAATATCTATTCATTCTAAAGTAACCAATCAAAATAAAGTATCATTTATCTTTTAATAAAGTTTCTTTTGCTTTCAATAATTCCGCTCTTTCTGAATCAGAAATTTTCGGATATGACAAGTTAAGCTTCTTGAGTTCATTGCAAATTATTTTCCCGACAAGATACCGTGAATACCACTTTTCATCTGCCGGAATAACAAACCAGGGAGAATCCTTTGTACTGGTATTAATAATAGCCTCTTCGTAGGCGGATTGATAAGCATCCCAATAAGCCCTCTCTTTTAAATCAGCAGTCGAGAATTTCCAGTTTTTTGTAGGATCATCAATTCTATCCAGAAACCTTTTTTTTTGTACATCCTTTGATAAATGAAGAAAAAATTTTAGAATAATAGTATCATTTTCAATCAGGTTTTTTTCAAAACGACATATCTGTTTATACCTCTTTTGCCAGAAAGTTTTATCAATGTCATCAATCGAATGAATACCGGCATGTTTTTCGTTTAATATAAATTCCGGATGAACCTTCGTAATCAGCACATTTTCATAATGTGAACGGTTAAAGATTCCTATTTCACCTTTACCGGGTAAAGCTATATAATGTCTCCAAAAATAATCATGATCCAGTTCGTTTAATGATGGGGATTTAAAACTTGTCACTTGTACTCCTTCCGGATTTACACCCGTCATAATATGTTTGATGGTTCCATCTTTTCCGGCAGCATCCATCGCCTGAATAATAATCAGGACAGCATGATGTTTATCAGCATACAAAACATCCTGCAATGATGATAATTCTTCAACATCTTTTTGAAGCAATAACTCACCTTCTTCTTTCGTAATATCTTTATTTTTTACTTCTGTTGGAAAATCAGGAAGTGAGAATTTTATTCCTTCGATCACTTTAAAATCATCGAAATCTATCTTATCTTTCTTTGCCATTGTTTTTCAATTTTAAATTATAAATCCAAATTACATTTCAAAACCTATTTATACAGGTATTGTTTATTAGAAAATTATCGATTATTTCTCTGTTTTCCTTTGGAGAAACTACAATATTATACTCCTCATTAACTACATTATTTTGTTTCACGATTCTGTTTCTGACAAAATGTATTTGAAGACTTTTCAATTTTTTTTTTAATGAGTCGAGAGAATATTCAACTGAAATAAAATAAATTTCATATATTTTCATTTGATACATGTTCTCAAATATCTTTTCAAATTTAGAAAGTGCAATCATTACGGGTAAAACCAGTATCACTACAAAACCGGATAATTTAGAATGCTGAAAACCAAAACACATGCCAAAAGCTGCATCCATTCAAATGATAGCAGCAGATGTGATGCCTCATACTGTGGCTCCTTCTTTAAATACGACACCTGCGCCAATAAACCCAATACCGGTAATAATATTCGAAGCAATCCGATCTCCACTTTGCATAGTCGTTGATAGAATACTGAAAAAATAAGAACTGACACTGATCAGAATCAGGATTCTTAATCCTGCAGGTTTGCTGTGATATTCCCTTTCCAATCCAAGAATAGCTCCAGCTGCTAACGAGGTTAAAATTTGTATAATGTGTTCGTATTCAGGTAGCATAAAAACATTGATATTACAGTTGAATTTAATTTTAACAGTAAAAAATAATAAGATCAATAGGGTAGGAGTAGAAATTTCAACTATAACATAAAATCACGTAAATGGTTCACTCATTGATGAAATGAGAAATGTATTTTTCCATATTTATCCCTGCAATTTACAATTCAGGGTTTTATATTATATTGAACGCAAGAACCAAGACAAAATATACTGTAGATGAATGTTTTGAAAATTATTATGTCAGATTAATTTACTCGTTATATATAATTGATTATTAAACTCAATTAAATTGAATAAAGTATTCTAACTGATTTGATTCTTCGAAATGTTTCCGATCATTCCATTAATAACAGGCGATAATAATACAGTAGACTCTTCAACACTGGTCCAACGACCTGAGATGAGTTTGGGCTAATTTATTATTTTGGTACAACTGGTTTTCGTGTAAAAAAACTAACCACAAAAATAAGAAGAAAAAAAATATATAACCATCCTGATAGCCATCTGGATCACAATAGTTTCTATAATAGTTTCTATTGATGACTACAATCAAAAAGAACACTAAAGAATGTTCTGGAATAGTATGTACATTTTGTAAAGAATTTATCCTTTTGTTTTCTTTTGAAGCTTTTGTGGTTATTTCATTTGTATTTTGTTGTGCCTTTTATAATTTATTTTTGTGTCCTTTTGTGATCCCGATAGCTATCGGGATGGTGAGATATTTTTTATTTTAATATTTCCACAATAAACCCGGTAGAACCATTATTTTCATTTTAAGTTTCAGATATTAAAAAATAAAGAATTAGTTGTAACCGGTCGCTATAATTTTAAATTTCACTTCGATAATCGATTCACAGTTTTAGTAATACGGTCATTCATCGATTCTACATTTGAGGCAGATAAGATCCAGTCTATTATTCCCTGTTGAAGACTTTCAGACAGACACAAAAAGGTTTGATAGGCAGTAGGGTTCTCATTAAGTCCATTTAATAACTCATTAGGTATGTCGGCAGGTGAATGATCAGGATAAAGTATTAAATGGACCCAGTCACCGGCTTTTTTACCGATTTTTTGACATATTTCGGTCCTGACAGGAAAATAAAATATCCCATCCGGTAATGGCATCAAATGAAAATTATTAACTTCATATCCATCAATAGTTCCTTTTACTTTAATCCAGCTGAAAAAAGCATGTCTTTCATGCATAATTTCAGGAATTGCAATATAAATCCAACCATTTTTGTCATGGTATTTTACAAGTTCATAGTTTTTATTTACCAATGGAGCGGAGAAGTCGTTTGATTCCATAAGCAAACTTTATTAAAATAAATCAACTAAGTAAATTAAATTCTAACCGAAAAAACAGATCATTTAATAATGAATTTTAAATTCTGTCACTTCTATAGTCTCTTTGGTAACGCGAAACCGGTTATCCAATCGTTGACCAATAATCCATATCACCTCATTATTCGACTCAAGTATCCAGCTATGTTCTTTTTCAAGCAAACTCAGCTTATTATTGATGAAAAAATCACTTATCTTTTTTTGTTGTATCATTCCAAAAGGGAAAAAAGTATCTCCTTCCTTCCATCTCCTGATTTTAAGTGGAAACACAATTTTAGCAGTATCAACATGGATACGGTTTAGTTCTTTCGAAATTTCGAAGCCGGATGTTTTGATTTGTTTGCTTATTTTCATTTGAAAAGGCAATTCGATAAATGTATCATCTTCCTCAACCCAATACTCATCAATAGTATTTTCTTCTATTAAACTTAGGACAAGGTATTTCCTGTCTTTTAGTAACCGGTGGGTATCGGAAAAAAACACTTTTCCCGATTCGCCATCCAGTTTATCAGTGATCTGTTCAATAAGAGCAGGACTGAAATCATACGGATGAAGAAGTTCATACATTACAGTAGGGATATGTGCTTGTTTTTTAATAAGATCAATGTCCATCAATACTAAACCCTGTTTCTGTTGAATAATTTCCAGTTTTATTTTATCAATTGCCTGTTGATAAATGATCAGGTTCCCTTCGAAACGGTTCAATGACTCATAAAGAGTCTGACGAACAGAAGGATTAATCTCTTCTAATAACGGAAAAACCTCATTACGAAATTTATTCCGATGATAATCAACACTGGCATTAGAAGAATCTTCAATATGATCTAAATCATGTCTTACCAGATAGGTTTCAATTTCCAACCTGCTGCAACAGAGGAGTGGACGAATTACTTTATGATTCCGGGGTTGAATGCCTGTAAGACCTTTTAAACCTGTTCCCCTGACTAAATTCATAAGCATAGTTTCAATACTGTCATCAAGATGATGAGCTACAGCTATGGCCTGTGCATCATGATGATAAAGCAATTCATAAAACCATGCATAGCGCAAATCACGGGCAGCCATTTCAATCGATATTCTATGATCTTCTGCATACTTAGTAGTTTCAAAATCTATAAAACAGGATGGAACTTTCAGCTCTTTAGCCAGATTGCGGACAAATAATTCATCCCTGTCCGACTCTTCCTTTCTCAAATGGAAATTGCAGTGAGCTATTATACAATCATAACCTAATGACAATAAGATATGAAGCAGTACCACCGAATCGGTTCCACCGCTCACGCCAACTATTATTCGTCCTTCCTGAGTCAATAATTGGTGCTTTTGAATGTAAGTTTGAACTTTTTGTTGCATTTTATATTCGTTTTGACGTATCTTTGTGCTTACTAAACATATCGACAAAGATATTGATTTTATTGTAAAATTATTCCAATGTTATCAATCAATAATTAAAACATGCAATCATTCTTAGAATTAGTCCAACATCGTCAAAGTGACAGAGCTTATCTTGACAAACCTGTTGAAAAAGAAAAGCTGGAACGAATTCTGGAAGCAGTACGGTTGGCTCCTTCCGCATGCGATTCACAACCCTGGAAGTTCATTGTTGTCACTGACCCTGAAAAACGGTTGCTGGTAGCTGAAGCTACAACAAGCAAATTACTTTCCATGAATCATTTTACAAAACAAGCGCCTGTACAGCTTGTAGTTATTGAAGAAAGTGGTAATTTTACTTCAAGTGCCGGTGGATGGGCAACCAATAAACATTATCCTCATATTGATTTGGGTATTGCTGCTGCTCATATAACTCTTGCTGCAGCAGATGAAGGACTTGGATCGTGCATTATCGGTTGGTGTGATGGGAAAAAGATTAGTAAGGCACTCGAAATCCCAAAAAACAAAAGAGTAATGCTTGTAATTCTGTTGGGATATTCCGCACAAACACTTCGGGAAAAGAAACGGAAAACAATTGAAGAAATAGTTTCGTATGATAAGTACTAAGTAATAGAAAGTATATAATGTCGTATTTATTAAAGAATAGAACGCGGATGGAACATTCCGACTTGTCGGTAATTTACACTAATTAAGCGGATAAATTACGGATAAGAAAATACTTCGTATTTTGATTTTAAAACAAAACATATACTAGCTCAGATTAAATTGTAATACCGTAAAATATGCAATATCGTGCCAAAAAACACACGAATTTGAAAGTTAAGATACTAATGGCATTTAAGATTACAACCTTAGAAAGATGGTTGAAAACATGAGTTCTGTTTTGAACTATTAATAAGATGAAAGAAAAAAATTATAAAACCACAAAAGTCACAAAAGAACACAAAAACAAAAAAACAAAAAGCACTTAAAACATAGAAGGACACAAGAAATAAAATAAAAGAACACAAAAGGAAAATACCTGACGGTATTTTTAAGAATTTAAGCTAATTCTACTTTACTAAATTAAAATAAAACAAATAATTCAAACTATAAAAGAGAAAAGTACAAAAAAGGAAAATTCCTAACCTGGATAAGCCAGAATTAAGAATCGAACGCGGATGGTATATTCCGACTTGTCGGTAATCTACATTAATTAAGCGGATAAATTACGGATAAGAAAATACTTTGTATTTTGATTTTAAAACCAAACATGTACTAGCTCTTATTAAATTGTAAGACCGTAAAATATGCAATATCGTGCCAAAAAATACACGAATTTGAAAGTTAAGATACTAAGTATATGACAAAAGAATCACAATAGCAATTATATTTTATAATAAATAACACAAAAATTATAAATACTAAAAACGATTTAAGCTAATTTTAAAAACCGAAGGTTCTTTTGTGTGCTTAATATTGACTTTGGTGGAATTTAAACTTAACTTTTGTGATTCTTTTGTGATCCCGATAGCTATCGGGATGGTGATGTTTTGCTTTAATATATTTATTTAGTGACTGTTAGTTATTATATTGTTTTTTGTCTTGTACTAAAAAGGAATACATAAATATAAATCAAATTAAAAATAAAAAGTTGCTCTTATTTTCCCTTTTTCAGGGGTAAAGGCTATAAAAAATGACTTACGATCAAACTATAAAATACTTATACGATAGACTTCCTGTGTTTCACCAGATTGGAGGTGCTGCCTATAAACCTGGTCTTGATAATTCAATTCAACTAATGAATGCACTGGATAATCCACAAAATAATTATCGCACCATTCACATTGCCGGAACAAATGGAAAAGGATCTGTATCGCACATGCTGGCCGCGGTTTTACAAAGTTCGGGTTATAAAGTAGGATTGTATACTTCTCCACATTTAGTTGATTTCAGAGAACGAATCAGGGTTAACAGAGAAATGATTCATCAACAGTATGTTGTCGATTTCGTTGAAAAACATAAAAGTCTGTTTGATAGGATAGAACCTTCTTTTTTTGAAGCGACAATGGCCATGGCATTCGATTATTTTAACGATTCCGACATTGATGTGGCAGTTATTGAAGTTGGACTTGGAGGAAGACTTGATAGTACGAATATAATTAACCCTGAATTATCGGTCATTACGAACATTAGTTTTGATCACATGGGCTTTTTGGGAGATACTCTTGAAAAAATAGCTTTTGAAAAAGCAGGGATTATTAAAAGAAACACCCCGGTAGTCATAGGTGAGGCACTTCCGGAAACAACTCCTGTATTCGAACTGAAAGTAATGGAAGAAGATTCTCCCATCTGTTATGCAGAAAAATATATTCAGGTTACTTTTAAAAAGTATGAAAATGGGTGCATGGTAGTTGAAACATCAGATAATAAAAACTATCAGATTGGTTTAACCGGGTTCTATCAGTTGAAAAATATTGCTACAACACTCACTGCTATTGATCAGTTGAATGAACTGGACTTTACTATTCCAAATAAAGCAATAGAGAAAGGATTGAAAGAGGTAACTGAAATTACAGGTCTTCAGGGAAGATGGCAAATCCTGGGACATGATCCATTAGTTATTGCCGATACTGGTCATAATGTAGCTGGGTTTCAGTATATTGTTGAACAAATTAAAGCACAAAAATGCAAAACCCTGCGCATTGTAATAGGAATGGTAAATGACAAGGATATTAGGGGTGTACTGGCTTTATTACCGGTAAAGGCACAATATTACTTTACTCAGGCTGCCATCGAAAGGGCACTACCGGCAATTGATTTGAAGGAAAAAGGTGAAATGTATCATTTAAAAGGAATGGCCTATTCATCTGTAAAACAGGCAGTAAAAGCCGCATTAAATGAAGCTGATCAGAAAGATTTTATCTTTATTGGCGGAAGTAATTTTGTCGTTGGAGAAGCATTGTCAAATAGATCAATTAAAAGCCTGTCGGATAAGGATAGGATATGAATGTATAATAAATTATATTGAAATGAAAATTTATAAATTGGAAATTAAGTATTTAGTCCGGACTATAATCACTTGGACCTTTTTAAATCTGGCACTCAACATGATAGGATTGTTCATAACGAAACTCCTGAATGAGGCTGAATTTACATATTTTGAAAGTATTACCAACGAATTTGTAAAACCGTTGATTATTCAATCCCTTTTGTTTGCTTTTTGCCTGACAGTAGCTTTTGCTTTCCTGAAAAACAAGAAATATGTACCTTATATTTTTGTTGCATTTCAATTTATACTATTTCATATCATTTTCTTCCTGAATTTAAAGATTCATCATGGTTTGCATTTTGAATCGACATTTAGTAATCCGGGATTAAGTTATTTAAGTTATAGCGGTCAATACCTGATTGACGTTTTGTATCTTTATTTTCCTATAAACGGAAACTTTGATAACGGAATATTTAAACCTGACAATTTAGGGACATTTTATATCCATTGGATATTGTTGAACATTGTTTATTATATAGGTTTAACCTGGATTTCCTTAAAAGTAGCGAAGTTCTTTTTTGAAAATAAATCAGAAATTCTGACTATCCCAAAAGAGGAAGATACTATAGAATAGAGGTAAGGAGTAAGAGGTAAGGAGTAAGAGGTAAGGAGTAAGAGGTAAGGAGTAAAAGTGTAAACAAATTTCAAGAACTTCACCATTTTTGCGAGAAGTAAGGAAGTTTTAATTTACCTGATTTTTAAACTTATTTTTGTTTTTTCACCTTTAATAGAAAACCAGACACATACAGTCCACCCTTATTCGCTTATTTTTAAACAAATCAACACACATAAAAGAAATAAATACACCTAACTAAATTTGCGAGAAGTCAGGAAGTCTGTATTTAGTAATAATTAGCGGCTTTAAATTTTTTGACTAAAAAAACAGGCAAAACTTCATTATAACGAAGTTCTGCCTGTTTTTATTATTGTTTAAGTCAGGTAATAGTTGTTTTACGATTTAAGCCGACTTTACTTTATAACTACAGTTTGCTTTCCCTTTTACAATACTGGTCAGTCTGGATTTAATTAACTGACGTCGTAAAGGAGCTACACGATCAGTAAACAAATGACCTTCCAAATGGTCATATTCGTGCTGAACGACTCTTGCTTTATAGGTTTCAAATTCTTCTGTATGTTCTATGAAATCAGCATCCTGATACTTGATTTTAATTTTCGTCGAACGCAACACCATTTCGTGAATTCCCGGAATACTCAGGCAACCTTCTTCTGCAGTAACCTGATCATCACTTCGTTCCAACATAACAGGATTAATCATAACAATTTTAAATTCACCTAACACAGGATCATCTTCTTTAAATGGTGCTAAATCAATTATCAGCAAACGGATTGATAAACCTATTTGTGGTGCAGCCAATCCCACGCCTTCGGCATGATACATGGTTTCGTGCATATCGGTTATCAACTTTTTCAATTCAGGGAAATCTGCTGAAATTAATTCAGTATGTTTTCGTAATACGGCATTGCCGTAAGTAAAAATAGGTAATATCATTTTTTAAGTAAGTATATTTTTAATGAACAAGTAAATAAAATTATTATAAAACAATTCTATCTTTACATAGTTCAATGATTAAACAAAATTGATTCCAGATAACTTTGTAAAATAATTGTGGCAGAAATTTTATCAACTAATCCTTTATTCTGCCTGTCTTTTTTCTTTAAACCACCTTCGAGCATAGCTTTATGAGCCAATGCGGAGGTAAAACGTTCATCAACATAAACAAGTTCGATATCAGGAAACCTGCGATGAAGTCCTACAGCAAAAGGGCGAATATATTGCATTGAATCCGATTCTTCACCATTTAATTGTTTTGGTAATCCAATTACGAATTTTTCAACAGGTTCCTTCTCAATGTATTTTTGCAAATAATCCATCACTTCATGTACTAATACTGTATCCAACCCGTTGGCCGTTATATGTAGCATGTCAGTAACTGCAAGTCCAACCCGCTTTTGTCCATAATCAATTGCAAGTATTCTTCCCATATTTTTTTATTAACGATTACAAAGGTACAACTTTTCATCAAATTATCAGAATGTTCGGTTTATTGACTCATGCTTTACAATTTTTTGACCTTTTCAAGTCAAATCATATCCGTCTAAAATAAACCTGATAAATGGAATCTCAAAATAAATCTTCACCTAATATAACTTTTTTATTGTCAAGTTACAAAACATTGCCAAATACATTCAATAAAAGTAAAAAACACATAAATTACTGCTTTTAAACATAAAATCAGTCAAATCTTTTTTCTTAAAAAAAGATTTTAAGTGAAAAAGTTATATTAATTTTGGGGGAATTTTTTTTTATTTTTTTTACTATTTAATTTATCACACTTTTAAATTATTCGTATTTATGAAACAAATGAAAAGGATTGTTTTGTTGCTTTTAGTAACTATGCTAACAACAGTTAAAACGTTCGCAAGTGAGGCGGACATTGCTATTCCCGATTTACACATGGGAAGTTTTCATTTATTTGGTCAGGTAGTTTTAGCATGGGATTTTTTGTTCTACGGGGCATTGGTTATTTGCATTACACTGAGCATTAGTTTGTTTTTCTTTTCACAAATCAAGAAAAAACAAGCGCATAGTTCCATGCTGAAAGTTTCTGAAATCATTTATCAAACCTGTCGTACCTATTTATTGCAACAAGGAAAATTTCTGATAATGCTTTTTGCATTTGTTGCGATCATTATGTCTTATTACTTTTTAGTTCTTCAGGGAAAATCGGTGGGTATATTAATCTATGTATTGTTTTATTCGATTTTAGGGATGGGTGGTTCGTATGCAGTGGCCTGGTATGGTATCCGTATCAATACTTATGCAAACGCCCGCACTGCATTTGCTTCCTTGCGTGGAAAACCCTGGGATGTAGTAAATATACCTTTACGTGCCGGAATGAGTGTCGGACTTTTCCTTATTTCCCTTGAGTTAGTCATGATGGTTATCATTTTATTGTTCGTACCCCGTGATATAGTAGGAATTTGCTTCCTTGGTTTTGCCATCGGTGAATCATTAGGTGCCAGCGTTTTACGTATTGCAGGAGGTATCTTTACAAAAATTGCCGATATCGGCTCTGACTTAATGAAGCTTGTCTTTAATGTGGATGAAGACGATCCACGTAATCCCGGTGTCATTGCCGATTGTACAGGTGATAATGCAGGTGATAGTGTTGGTCCTACTGCTGATGGATTTGAAACATATGGAGTGACCGGTGTAGCTTTGATTACATTTATTACACTTGCAGTACCTTTTGCATTTCCAAAAAGACCTGAACTTATCGGGGACATACAGGCAAAACTGATTGTCTGGATATTTGGTATGCGCTTTCTGATGGATTTAATGTCCGGAATATCCTATTTTATCAATCAGGCCATTTCTAAACGTAAATACAAAGGGCTTAAATTGTTTGATTTCGAAGAACCATTGATGCGCCTGATCTGGATTGCTGCTATCCTTAGTATTTCAACTTCCTTCTTTATGAGCTATATGCTTGTAGGTGATTTAGCACAAATTACCGGAAATGCAGCTGATGCATCATTGTGGTGGAAATTAGCCGGTATTATTGGTTGTGGTACACTCGCAGCTGTATTAATCCCTGAATTCACAAAATTGTTTACCAGTTCTAAATCGTCACATGTTAATGAAATAGTAACTGCCTCACGCGAAGGAGGGCCTTCGTTAAATATCCTTTCAGGTATCGTAGCAGGTAACTTCGGTGCATTCTGGACAGGTTTATTAATTGTAGGATTAATGTCTATTGCTTACTTTATCAGTCAACTCGGATTGACTTCCATATTAGGCCCTCATGCTACCATTTTTGCATTTGGACTGGTAGCCTTTGGATTCTTATGTATGGGTCCTGTTACCATTGCAGTTGACAGCTATGGTCCTGTAACCGATAATGCACAATCCATCTTCGAATTATCCCAGATTACAAAGATTCCTGATATTACACAAGAAATTGAGAAAGATTTCGGATTCACTCCTGATTTTATAATGGGGAAACATTACCTGGAAGCAAATGACTCGGCAGGGAATACCTTTAAAGCAACTGCAAAACCTGTTTTAATCGGAACAGCCGTTGTTGGGTCTACCACCATGATTTTCTCCATAATTTTGCTTCTGGAAAGTAAAGGTTTATTGAGCGTTTCACTTACTTCAGCTCCAATTCTACTTGGACTTATTACTGGAGGTGCAATAGTTTTCTGGTTCAGCGGTGCTTCCATGCAAGCGGTAACTACCGGTGCATACCGGGCAGTTGAATTTATTAAAAAAACGTTTGACTTAAATAAAAAAGAAGCAAACATGAAGGATTCAATTGAAGTTGTAAAAATTTGTACTCAATATGCCCAGAAAGGGATGTGGAACATTTTCATTGCTTTGATAAGTTTTACACTTGGTTTTGCATTCTTCGATTGTAATTTCTTCGTTGCATATCTGATATCCATTGCCTGTTTTGGCCTTTTCCAGGCTATCTATATGGCTAATGCAGGTGGTGCATGGGATAATGCAAAAAAGGTGGTTGAAGTCGATTTAAAAGAGAAAAACACTCCTTTGCATGAAGCCGCCGTAATTGGTGATACAGTAGGCGATCCTTTTAAAGATACTTCATCCGTATCACTCAACCCGATCATCAAATTCTCTACTCTATTCGGATTACTGGCAACAGAGATTGCATTGAAAATGAAAGTGGATGCTGCTGCCGGTAAAGGAACAGATTATAGTATCTTTATTGGTGCAGGTTTTGTGATAATTGCACTGATATTTGTATGGCGTTCATTCTATAAAATGAGAATACCACCACGCATAGCTGAAGAAATTAAAGAATAGTTCAAACCTGTTTTCGAATGAACACCATATGAGTCTGCGAATACCGGACTTATATGGTGTTTTTGTTTGTATTAGCTTCTATTTATGAAATTTTCAAAACTAAACAAATGGCTGAATTCTAAACTATTACATAATCTGACTAAATGAACATTTGATTTATGTAGTAAATATCAATTTATAATATTAGTTTTAATCTAAAATAATATTATGTTATTCATTAGAATAAATTTTAATATCTTTACATTTAAAAAAATCTCACAAAACAAAAATATGCGAAGTTCTACCTCGCAAATATGAATGCTATGGGCAATTGTAGAAAAAAAGAACTACCCTAAATACACAGGCAAAACTCAAGAAATGTGACTTAACAAATATTTGTAGTACACCAAGATGGTAAAATAAAATCCGACTGTTAACAATAAGAATGAAAATAAAATGAAAAAATTACTTTTAATACTACCGATTCTATTAATCTCGGTTTCTTGCAAGAATATCAACAAAACTAATATTAAAATTGATAACCAATTTATCAATTCATTCCACTATCCAATTGACAGTTTGGCAACTCCCAGAGTATTCGTTTATCAACGTGCTGACAAACCTGACTTACATTATTTCATTTGCCAAAATAGAATTATCAAAGACAAAGATACCACACTTATTGTAGTCAGAATTGGCATAAATGGTTTGATTGACTCTTCAGCTTACTTTTACCAAAACAAAACACTTATACTAAAGGAACAATTTAGAGTATTAACAAGTCGTCAGACAAACATAAAAAACTTGGTAAAAGGTGAAGATTTAAAATACTATGATAAAGGATATGAAAAAAATAGATATCTCAAGTTTGTATGTCCAAATGATTTATATACAAATGTAGTTGAAAATATATATTCAAAATATGACAAACAAACTATTTATCGAATTTTCGGTAAAGACATTGAATGTGTTCAATTTAATGACAGTATTTTTAGTTTCATTGGAGCTAGTAACCCCGTTGAACTATCTAAAATAGAAGTAAAAGGTATAAGTACACTCGCAAAAGATATAGGTCTAGTTAAGATTGAGATGCAAGTGAAAGGATCTGAAAACAAACTCATTTGGAAATTGGAAAAAATCGTTGACTTTAAAACTTATCAAAAGGAATATAGTAAATAACAATTTTGGGAAGAAACTACGAAAAAAAATATAATGACAAAACACATAGCCCCTTACACAGCTATAGGTCATTGGTTGGCTGAGGTGAAATTGGCTGTTTTAGCTCTCGCATTCACTTTGTCATTGTGTGCGATTTTTTTATGTACAAACAATAATTATTAATATTATGCAAGGGGTTAAATACAAATACAGTGTTGATGAATTAAAGGTTTGTTATGAAATGAAATCTGAGTTCTACAACAAACTAACTGAAAACCCTTTAAAAAATACGTTCTTTGTTTTATCGTCTCCCAATTGTTACGATATATTTACTGAATATTTTATATAACAAAGAGTTAAAAACATTAAGTATGATTTCGGGATACATGTATCAGATAAAAATTCAGAGGGTAAATCCGTTCTTTACAGAAATTTAAACATTAAATCAATACTCGTCATTAAACGGTAGAAGTTGAAGTATAGTTTCAAAATAACGTTGTAATAAACACCCTGTAAGTCTAATCCTATCAGACTTATAGGGTGTTTCTGTATGTATAAGTTTCTATTAATGAAAGAATTTCTTATCTTTGTATTCCTAAAATAAAGGATAAAACAATTAATAAATAACTGATTTTTAAAATTATACATCATTATGCTGAACTGGTTCGAGTGCAAAATTAAATATGAAAAAACAGCCGAAGAAGGCAAAATAGTAAAAGTGAGTGAAGCTTATCTGGTAGATGCCTTGTCGTTTACAGAAGCTGAAGCACGTATCAATGAAGAAATGAAACCGTTTATCAGTGGGGAATTTATCGTATCCAACATTCGGAGAGCACGTATCAATGAACTGTTTACAAACGATAACGGAGATAAATGGTATCGTTGTAAAGTATATTTCATTGCGTTGGATGAAGAAAAAGGAATTGAAAAAAGGACAGCAACTACGATGATGGTTCAGGCAAATGATCTAAAAGAAGCATGGGACGGTTTACATGAAGGCATGAAAGGTTCAATGGCAGATTATCAGGTGGCCGCAATTGTGGAAACTTTGATCATGGATGTATTTCCATTTGCTGCCCCACAGGGATAATAAGCTTCGGGGATATGAACTTCGATGATATTAAATGATATGAACTTCGTTGATATTGAATGATATGATCTTCGATGATATTAAATGATATGATCTTCGATGATATGAACTTCGATGATATTATCTTGAATGATATTTATTGATATGAACTTCGCTGATATTAAAATAGTTAAACA
>Ga0302269_1000715_pt1 | contig 18533 bp, 18 predicted proteins | sample III_Bog_E2_2_FD_194560 | JGI IMG/M metagenome (GOLD analysis project Ga0302269, IMG submission 194560) | Peat permafrost microbial communities from Stordalen Mire near Abisko, Sweden - III_Bog_E2_2 | ecosystem: Environmental > Terrestrial > Soil > Wetlands > Peat | place: Sweden: Abisko...
GTTCCCATCAGCGGCATCATCATCACCAATCCACCGCCTGCCGCCTTCTTCCGGTTGGCCAATCCCTAAACCGCTGGAGATAATTCATCTGACAGTGGAATCTAGATGTGGCGGGTCAGACGCATACATTCGTCCCACCGCCATCGGCAAGAAAAACTGGCTCTTCATCGGTGAAGCGGATGCGGGCCAACGCAGCGCCATCGTTTATACCCTGATCGAGTGTTGCCGGCGACGCGGTCTTAATCCCTTTGCTTACCTGCGTGACGTGCTCTCACGCCTGCCCAACATGACCAATCGCCAAATCCCCGAGGTCACGCCCGAAGCCTGGTCCAAAGCTAGCCGCACATCGCAGCCACAGCCCGCAGCATAAACTCCAGAGCCATTCCGCTCTGACGATTACAAATCCTCTGCATTTACTCCCGTCAAGTGGTGCTTGGTGTGACGCTTACCAATCAGCGCATAAAAGCTCGGCCTGTTGCAGAACCGTCTGGGTCGCCTTTTCCTGTTTGTCCGGCGGGTAGCCAAATTTGCGCAAAACACGCTTCACCATGACGCGCAACTTGGCGCGGACGGATTCCTTGGCCGTCCAGTCAATGCTGACATTTTCGCGGATGGTCTTCACCAACTCCTGGGCGATGAATTTCAGGTTTTCATCGCCCAGCGCCTTGACGGCGCTGTCATTGGTTTCCAGCGCGTCGTAAAACGCGACCTCGTCCTGGCTCAAGCCAAGTTTTTTGCCGCGCGTGTCGGCCTGACGCATCTGCTTTGCGAGTTGAATCAATTCCTCAATCACCTGCGCAGTTTCGATGGCGCGGTTCTGGTATTTACGAATGGAATTTTCCAGCAGCTCGGCAAACGACTTCGACTGAATCAGAAATTTCTTGGAGCGCAGTTTGATTTCGTTGTTCAACAGCTTGCGCAACAACTCGACCGCGAGATTTTTTTGCGGCATCCCTCGCACCTCGGCCAGAAAATCATCGGACAAAATGGAAATGTCCGGTTTTTTCAAGCCGGCGGCGGCGAAAATATCAACGACTTCATCGGAAGCAACGGCGCGGGAAATAATCTGCCGAATGGCAGCGTCAATGTCCCCCGGCGATTTTTCCTTGCCGCTGATTTCGTTCTTGGCGATGGCGGCGCGGACGGCTTGAAAAAATCCAACGTCGTCGCGGATTTCAATCGCCTTAATATGCGGGACGGACAGGGCGAACGACTGCGACAGTTCGGTGACGGCACGGAGAAATTTCTGCTTATGCTCGTCCGGCTTTTTGGTCTTGGCCGCGTGTGCGTAAATAAATTCCTGCGCCGCTGGCAGCAAGCCGAGTTTTTCCGCCGGCTTACCCTTCGTCCATTTCGACCAGTCGAAGCCGTGGAAGTGGTCGCAGCAAATTTCGTATTTCTCCAGCATGACGGCGACGGCTTCCTCCTGGTCAATCGCCGTCCGTCCGTGGCCGCCGCTTTCCGTGTAGGTGGCGAGCGCCTGTTTCAACTCATGCGCCAAACCGAGATAATCCACCACCAAACCGCCCGGCTTGTCTTTGAAAACGCGGTTCACGCGGGCGATGGCCTGCATGAGTCCATGGCTGCGCATGGGCTTGTCCAGATACATCGTGTGCAGGCATGGCGCGTCAAACCCGGTCAGCCACATATCACGGACGATGACAATCTTGAACGGGTCTTTGCCGTCCTTGAACCGCTTGGCCAGCGCCTCCCGGCGCGGTTTGTTGCGGATATGATCCTGCCATTCGAGCGGGTCACTGGCCGAGCCGGTCATCACGATTTTAACCACGCCTTTTTCGTCGTCCTTGTGGTGCCATTTCGGGCGCAACTTGCGGATGGCTTCGTAAAGCTCGAAGCAAATGCGGCGGCTCATGCAAACAATCATCGCTTTGCCGTCCATCACCTCAAGCCGGGCTTCCCAATGCTTCACCAAGTCGTCGGCAATGAGGCCAATGCGCTTGTCCGCGCCGACGACGGCTTCCAACGCCGCCCATTTGGATTTGAGTTTTTCCTTGTGCTCAAGTTCTTCGCCCTCGGTCGCGTCTTCAAAATCCGGGTCAATCTTCGGTTTTTCTGACGGCTTCAATTCCAACTTGGCGAGACGGCTTTCGTAGAAAATCGGCACGGTCGCCTTGTCTTCGACGGCGCGCTGAATGTCGTAAATGGAAATGTAATCCCCAAACACCGCCCGCGTGTTGGCGTCGGCTTTTTCAATCGGTGTGCCGGTGAAGCCGATGAAAGAGGCGTTCGGCAGCGCGTCGCGCATGTGCCGGGCAAAGCCATCAATAAAATCGTATTGGCTGCGGTGCGCTTCGTCGGCGATGACGACGATGTTGCGCCGGTCGGACAGCAGTGGATGTTTGCCGCCCTTGTCCTCGGGAAAAAACTTCTGGATGGTGGTGAACACCACGCCGCCGGACGCGACGGCGAGAAGTTTTTTCAAGTGGTTCCGGTCCTGCGCCTGCACCGGTTTTTGCCGGAGCAATTCATGGCAGCGGGCGAACGTGCCGAAAAGCTGGTCGTCCAGATCGTTCCGGTCGGTGAGGATGACGAGCGTGGGATTTTCCATCGCCGGCTCGACCACGAGCCGCCCGGCGTAAAACGCCATCGTCAGCGACTTGCCTGATCCCTGCGTGTGCCAGACGACGCCGACACGCTTGTCGCCGGTTTCGCCGCCGGGCTGTTTCTTGGCGAAGTAGCCGCCGCTCTCCTTCAACTCCATCGCCCCGGCATCGGCGGCACGGATGGTTTCCGTCACGGCGATGTTGACGGCGTGGAACTGGTGGTAGCCCGCCAATTTTTTGATGACCGCATTGCCGCCGTCGTCCTCAAACACGACGAAATGCCGGACGAGATCCAGAAAACGGCGCTTGTCGAACACGCCGCGCAACAGGACTTCAAGCTGCGGCATGATGGCGGGCGCGACGGTTTCGCCGTCAATCGTGCGCCACGGCATGAAGCGTTCCTTGTCCGCGCTGATCGTGCCGATGCGCGCCTCCAAGCCGTCGGAAATAATCAGCACCGCGCTGTGGTGGAAGAGGGCCGGGATTTGCTGCTTGTAAGTTTGAAGCTGTTGGAACGCCTGCCAGATGTCGGCGTTTTCGTCCGCCGCATTTTTCAACTCAATGACGCCCAGCGGCAGACCATTGACGAAAATCACCACGTCGGGGCGGCGGTTATGCTGGCCTTCGATCACGGTGAACTGGTTGACCACGAGCCAGTCATTATTCTCAGCGTCGGCAAAAATCGATCAGCCGGACGATCTCCGCGCCGATGCTCCCATCCTTGCGACGGCACTCAACGGCGATGCCGTCCACCAACAGCCGGTGAAAGGCGCGGTTGCTGGCGATGAGCGTGGGATGCTGCGGGATGGTAATTTTGCGAAACGCTTCGTCCAACGCCTCGGCGGGCAACTTGGGATTCAGCTTCCGCAACGCGGCACGCAAGCGGTCCGGCAAAAACGCCTCGCCAAAACTGGCGCGTTCCGACTCCGCTTCGCCGGGGGCGATGACTTGACCATGCAGCAACGAATAACCAAGCTCCCCAAACCAATTCAGGGCAGCATCTTCAACGGTGGATTCGTTCAATGACATGGCGACTAGCGCACGATATGCGCGACTTCTTTTCGTATTTCTTCACCTGAGGCTTTGATTCCTCGTGAAATGTCGATCCATACAACACCTTGAATGTCTGAGGGAAGGTCAATAGGCCCTTTCCTTAACGCTATGATTCGACCGGTTTTGCGGCCCATTTTAGCATAGAAAAACCCCATTTCAAAAATGACATTTTGCCGTGCCCGTCGTTTTTCGTCGTCTGTTGACAGGTTAACGCCCGCATCATCAGGGGTGAGTAGAACAAAAACACAATCAATACGCCCCGACAATTCCTCAAATTTCTCAATAATCGTTCGCCCCCTGTTTGGTTGATCGCGAAGAATCACTGGCTGTTCCCATTTCAGAGTGTTTTGCAGATAGTCTTTCAATTCTGAAATGGCTGGTTCATCATGGCCATGAACAATAAAGGCTCTAGGGGGCACTATCTTTCCCGAAAGTCCGGCAGTTCCGAGAGCTGTAAGCACGGCTGCCGGGCCTTCATCTTTTCCCACGAAGCTGATGTTTTCCTGTGCTGCCCATCGTGCCGCTTCGCCAAATTGACCGGCATTTGAAAATAAAATTAACGGAATATTTACGCCGCGTTTGCGAAGATAGCGGAAGAAAGCAACGCCTGAAAAAAACCCACTCCGCGTTTCCTCATCCGAAATATGAGATTTGGCAGAGTCATTGGGAAGCATTACATCCGAGAGAATAGCAGTGATGTCGTCTAGTTTAACCGCGACAGCTTCTTCCAGTGATTTTGCCATGGCAATTTCGAACCCGCGATCTTCGAGCAACTCCTTTAATTGCTGCGCAAAAAACGAATCGTCTTCAACAATAAGTATCTTCATATTCAATAAAACGAGGTTTTTCCTGTAGCCTTGGATTCAATCAACTTTATGGCTGTTGCCAATGGGGTTTCACCCTTTCTGAGATAGAGAATACTTTTTTTCTTTAGGGCTTCTATCTTACTGGTGTCCGCAATGACGGATAGGCAAATTATAGACTGTCTCGGCCATCGCTGTCTTATTCTGCGAATAAATTCAAATCCGGTCTCTTCGGAATTTACATCATCAAACAAATCACCGCCGGGCATCATTATATCGGTGACAACGACATCAACATTACCCTTCTCAAGAATTTGCCAGGCGGCGCTCGCGTTCGTCTTAGAAATGCAATCGAAGCCACGGCATTCCATAGAAATTCTCAAAGCCTCACTCAACCAAGGCTCGTCATCTACAAACAAAATGCGAAATGTCTGGTTCACTTGATACGATTTTTTGGGAAATTGAGAGTAAACTGGGATTTTTTCCCGTTGGCATCTAGGGTAATCGTCCCTTCGTGAAGCCGCATTACCCGACTTGCCAAATACAAGCCAATACCTGTTCCGGCAGGAACTCGTTTCTGTGCAGTCGCGCCACGCTCACCTCTTTCAAAGATTCGTTTTTTGTCCACTTCAGTGATTGGCAACCCAATGCTTGTAACAGAAATACCAAAGCCATCACCTGATTCTCCCCTCACGAATATCCTGCTGTCTTCATCCGCGTATTTGACAGCATTTTCCAGCAGGTTTGACAGCGCTTGGGCTATTAGATTCTTTTCGGCTTTTAATTTTCGACCAGCTAGCACTGTCTTAAATGAAAAGTCATCTACTTCAATTTTTTTATTTCCCTGCTCAGCTGCTTGTGGCTGAAAGTCGTTGGTTAAGTTGATAGCTAATAACATCGGATCAATGTCCTCCTGATTACGCATCTGTCCGAGTTGCTCGTCAGCTTCCAGATTCGACATGAGCGCAAAGTTTTTGATGAGGTGGACGAGTATCGTTGCCTGTGAATAGACCGACCTGAGAAGATTACCCCTTCTATGAACGGGGATACTTTCATCCTTCAATGCCTCGATGCTCCACTTAATGGCTCCTAGGGGTGCGGTCAATTGGTGAGCAACATTCTGAAGATACACTCGACTCATTCGCTTTGATTCATCAAGTTGTTTCTTTAGCAGTTCGACTTCGTGTTTTAGTTGTTCAATTTCGGTCATATCTTGTGCTCCTTCATTATAGTGTCTTCAATTCACCGGAGAGCAGCTTCGGCAGCATCGCGGCGAGTGTGCGGAATGTATTATTTGTAGCGGGCTTCATTTGCTTTGCAGTGCGTCCGAACCTTGTCCAGCCACGGCTCATACCAATACCAACAATCTTCGACTAACACACCGAAACCTTTTCCGTCCTTTTTGGCATCTTCGGCTTTCCAGAATTCTGTGTGCTCGTGCATATTGAAGCGCTTGAAACCTTCCTTCTGCATCATCGCAACGATTTTCCCCGGTCGGTATTTTTGCCGTTCAGTTTCCTTTGTGATGACATAGGTCGCGTTGACTTGTTTTGCCAGTTGACTATCTGACTTCACAAATTCAACTACCTGATCGGCCTGTCCTTTACGATTCGCGGTTTTTGCAACGAACAGCACGCGGTAGGCAAACTTGGGACTGTTAAATTCTTCTTCCGAAAGTTTCCCCTCGAAACCTTCGACAAAAGTTTTGATGTGGCTTGGCAGGTTGGATGCCGCCGCTAAAGTGTCCGCTTGTTCCCGCGAGATGGAAGAGAACTGGAGACTGAAGGCAAGATGCTTATCAATTCCCAACTCGTTGCCAAAAAGTTTTTTGACATAGTCGTTGTAGTTCAGGCAACAAGCTTGGAATTTTGCGCTCAACGAAGCATCAATGCGCGTTGTCATCTGATGTTCAATTTCGTGACGAATCCCTATCAGAAACCCCAGATTATTTGCCGAATCTTTATCCACCGGACAGGTCTTGTCGCTCAGGCAGCGTTCAAGCTCCCAGTATTTGTAAGCACCTGCTTTGGTATGGTCGAAGTGGCGATATTTGCCTTTCAATTCAAAGTAACGATATTCGATCCTTTTTTTCCGGTAGAAGGCGTGCAAAAGATATGTCCACGCGATGTTCATCAAGACGATGAAAATCTCCGATTTGAAGGTGACTTGCGGATTATTGAAAATCTGCACAGCAGCCAAAGCCGCTTCGCGCGATTTCTCGACGAGTTCGTGGCTCACCGAAAACATTCTGCGATGTCGCTTTTTTGCTTCAGGCATAATCCTCCTTTACGCGCAACTCGCCGGACAGCAGCTTGGGCAGCAGCGCGTCGCGTAACGCGGCCAGCGTGCGGGATTCAAATAGATTTTCCCGAATGCGCTCCATCATCGGCGCAACTTTTTCTTCAAACTCGTCAACTATCGCGGCAGGCGGCTCGATGACTTGCACGCCAGCCAAAGTGTCTTGTGTAATCGTGCTGAAAATAGAACCGTGCGCGTGTTGCAGTAATGTTGAAACCAGCGCCTGCGTCGCAAAATAAGTGTGAAAACCTTTCGCGCCAGCTTTACCTCGGAGTCCGTAGCAGGATTGATTCATCGCCATCGGCACGCCAACCAGCGCAATTTTGCCAACCGTGCCGCGAGCCGAAATGATGGTTGTGCCGACAGGCAAAACCCGCGTCGAGGAATTATCAACTCCAGCTTGCGTGATTTTTTTCTCGGTGTTTATGACAAAAACATCCGATCCCTGCGGTGCATCTACCACTGAAAACCACGGGATGTCGCCATTCCAGTATTCAGAAATGGAAGTTTTGGGCGTGCCGCCGCCGAGAATTTCCACTGTGTCGGTGAATGGCATTTCGCGCCAGCCTTTGGGCAGCTTGGTAGCGGTGGCATCCACGAACCAAGATTTGAAAATGGTTTGCGCCTGCGTCTCAAGCGTCTTGTTCATCCGCCGGTTCAATTCAATCTTGTCATCCAACGCGCCCAGCACCGCAGCAATGGCGCGTTGCTCGGCAAGCGGAGGAATGGGTAGGCGAAAGTTTGGAATGTCAGCACACTTCAAGCTGTCGAAAATAGCTCCGACATTGAGAAACTTGCCAATCTGCTCCCACCAATCACTGCCACGCAAAATCCAACGAAGAAATGGCGGAAATATTTTCGAGCCATCGGCGCGAAGCAGAACAAGGTTTTGACCAAGCGCACATTTCAAACCGGCTGGCACAAGTGCGGTTTCTCCCGGATTACAACGCCGCGAAAGAATGACATCGTTTTCTTGCGGATTTGCCTTTCGAGTCCATTCAAGAAAATGCTCGTGAGTAATCCGGCGAACATTAGTGATGTCAATATGCCCATGCTTAAGTTGAGGGATAGCAATGTATGGGTAGCCGGTTTCCGCTGCCGGTGGCGTGCGATGATCACAATCAATCAACGAGACGCCCGCTTCACGCAGCGATTGAAATTTCCATTTTTCCGGCAGGTCTGTGCGTAGGCGTTTTTCCTCCGCGTCTTGAAGCACGACAAATTCATTGCGGATGATGGCGTGAAAGCGTTCGGGAATTTCGTCCCAAATGTGAATGTCCACCGGAAACGGAAGATCGCTTTCGGCCAGCGCGTCTTTTAATTCGGAAACGAGCGGCTTTTGCGCGGGCGTGGTAAAAACCACGAGGTCGAGATCAGAGTTGGGGCGGGCAGTCCATTTCACGCGCGAGCCATAAGCCCACACCACCGCGCCGGGAATAAACTGGCGCAGGAGCGCGAGCAGTATTTTGCGCTGCGCGGTCGTGATGTCCAACGCGGCGGTCATTCCCAAGTAGTGCCGGTCATCGTCTGATAAAGCCCGATGGCATCGTCAATAAAATCACCGACAATCAGGAGCGTTTCCCCGGCTTTTTCGCCACTGTAATCGTGGGCGGAACTGTTGCGGGCGTCGGTGTATTTCAACCACTGCTCGACGGAAGCGGCAAACAAGCTGTTCTGGCCGGCGAGTTTCAAAACTGGCTTGGGACTGTTGGGAACATCCGCCAAACCGATTTCTTCGGTGAGGTAGCGTTTGAGGTCTTTCCACAAAGTATCGAAGCAGGTCTCGAAGCGTTGGATGACGGATTCCGCGATGGCTTCCCGATCAAGCTCCGCCAGTTCGGGTCGCGCTTGCGCGGATTCGTAATTGGCAAATTGCAGCTCCAGATGTTTGAGCGACTTTTGCAGTTTTTCGTAGTCAATCATGGCGATTTTTTGGGTTGCTTGAATTCATATCCCAGCCCTTTCAAATTTGTTTTGATGGCCTGCTCCAGCCGGTCGGATTCGAGAAACTGGCCGTGCAGTTCGGCCACGAGCCGCTGCATTTTTTCCTCGAACGGCTCGCCGTCGTCCTCGACATCCTCCGCGCCGACGTAACGCCCCGGTGTCAGCACATGGCCATGACTGCGGATTTCATCGAGCGCGGTGCTTTTGCAAAAGCCGGGCGTGTCCTCGTATTTGCCCGCGTCTTTGTCGCCACGCCAAGCGTGGTATGTCCCGGCGATTTTGGCAATGTCGTCGTCGGTCAATTCGCGATGCACGCGGTCAACCATCGTGCCGAATTTGCGGGCATCTATGAAGAGGACGTGTCCTCGGCGATCACGGAGCGGCCGGCTCGGCGATCCAGCCCTACCTGATTTGTTGCGAGAGAGAAACCACAAGCAAACGGGAATTGGGGTGGAATAAAAAAGCTGTCCCGGCATCGCCACCATGCAGTCCACCAGGTCAGCCTCAATGATGGCCTTGCGGATGTCGCCTTCGCCGGACTGATTGGAGGACATCGAGCCGTTGGCGAGAACGAAACCAGCCATGCCGGTGGGCGCAAGGTGATGGATGAAATGTTGAACCCAAGCGTAGTTGGCGTTGCCCGTCGGCGGCACGCCGAATTTCCAACGCACGTCCTCGCGCAGCCGGTCGCCGCCCCAATCGTCATCGTTGAACGGCGGATTCGCCAGAACGTAGTCGGCCTTCAAATCCTTGAAGGCGTCGTTCTGGAACGAACCTTGTTCATTCCACGCGATGTGCGCCTCGATGCCGCGAATCGCCATATTCATCATGGCGAGCCGCCAGGTGGTGTAATTGGATTCCTGCCCGTAGATGGAAATGTCGCCGATGCGTCCGCCGTGGGATTCCACGAATTTTTCGCTCTGCACGAACATCCCGCCGGAACCGCAGCACGGATCGAACACGCGGCCCTTGTAGGGCGCGAGAATTTCAATGAGCAGCCTCACGACATGGCGCGGCGTGTAAAACTGGCCGCTCTGCTTGCCCTCGGCGCTGGCGAACTGGCTTAAAAAATATTCATATACGCGGCCAAGCACGTCCTTGGAACGGCTGGCGCGGTCGCCAAGCCCAATCGTGCCGATGAGGTCAATGAGTTCGCCGAGCCGGTGTTTGTCGAGCGCGGGGCGGGCGTATTCCTTGGGCAGCACGCTTTTGAGCGTGGGGTTGTCTTTTTCCACCGCGACCATCGCGTCGTCGAGGTCTTTGCCGATGGTGGGCTGCTTGGCGCGGCCTTGTAAATAGGACCAGCGCGCGATTTTGTTGACCCAAAAAATGTTGTCGGCGGTGTATTCGTCACGGTCTTCCGCGTCGGCGGATTTGTCCTTCGCCAGCGCAGTGTGCCGTTCCTCGAACGCATCGGAAATGTATTTGAGAAAAATCAGGCCGAGGACGACGTGCTTGTATTCGCCCGCGTCCATGTTGCCCTTGAGCTTTTCAGCGGCAGACCACAGGGTCGCCTCAAAGCCGAGCGCGCCGACGTTGCCGTTGTTGGAATTGTTGCGAGCCATGTGTTAGTCAGTTTTTGGTAGCGACGTTGCGCATGATGCACCCGCGCGCGAAAACTTCACAGAAAAATTTCCGAATCTGACCGGAATGGAAGCGCAAGAATTACGCCGGAGTCAAATGTGGATGCGGTTTGGCAGTGGGCGGCGCGGCGTGGTGTTCAGGCTCGGAAATGCCTGAAAAAATTCACGATATAGGCTGTCGTTCACACGCTCTAGTAAAATGGTTTTAATATGCCGTGTCTTTCTGCAAAAACAGATTGGGTGAGGATAAATGAACTATTCGGCGCGAACAGGCACCGCGAAGGCGGAGACCGGTGCAGGGTCCCAATCAGTTTCAGGCCGGTGCGGCTAAGGTCGCGGGCCGGAGTTTGAGCTGAACCCTTACCCAGTTAAATCAGAATCGAGTTGCCAAGTGGAACGACCTTCCGGCAACCGGTTTTGGTCCATGCACCCATCACATGACCCAAACCTTCACCGCCGGTGATTAGCCCTTCAACAAATCGTCCCAAGCACAACCCAAGGCCGTTTGCAGCCGCCGCACCGTCGTCAGCAGAATGTTCACGTGGCCGGCTTCGATCTTCTGGATGGTGCGGATGTTCAAATCCACCAGCTCGGCCAGCTTCTCCTGCGTGATTTTTTTAGCCATCCGTTCCCGGCGGACATTGCGCCCGAACGCCTTGAGTTGCGCGGCCTGTTTTAAGTTCAACGCCATACGCCTCATTGAGGCGCATTTCCCGCTTGACGACCACGGCACTATGGGGCGTAAATGGGTGCGTGCATTTAGGGGACAATCATCTTTCCGGTCACATTTCACGCCCCATTAACCCGGCATTATTATGAACTCTGACTTCGACGACTCTGATTACATGGCGGGATCGATTGACCATTCACCATCGGGTTGGGATTTCACGGATCTCTTTGCCCAGCTTGGCCATTCATTTTTTACCGGACACGCAGACCACGGAGAGGTTGTGGGGACGCCGGCGGTTGACACGAAGGACCATATAATTCAGACGACGCCATTCACCTGCGATGTGGTTTCCCAGGAAATGATTTTACATGAATATGGAATTAACGCGAGCGAGGCGCAATTGACCTACGACGCCGCGGCCCATGGTTGGCTGACGGAAAGTGGAACTTCCCCCCAGGACATGGCTCAATTACTGGAGTTGCATGGGGTGCACACGCATACTAATTACAACGGTGGGGTTGACGCGCTCACATCCGAACTTGCCCAAGGTCATAAAGTGATTGTGGCGGTGAATTCTGGCGAGCTTTGGAATTCTGCCGCTCCCACCTCGAGCTGGTTCAATTCGCCGGCGGCAGATCATGCCCTGGTTGTTACCGGGTTGGACATGTCGAACCCCAGTCATCCCAAGGTAATTGTTAATGACCCCGGCGATCCACACGGTGCGGGCAAGCCATACCCGCTGGATCAATTTCTGGAAGCCTGGGGCGGTTCCGGGGATATGTATGTGGCAACCAATAACCCGCCGCCACATCTGGGCGATTCAGCGCTTTTCGGTGCAAATTTTCATCCTAATCAATCGGGTCTTGGCGGGATGTATATGGATTCGGCTTTTTGGACGGATTTTCTAAAGGGGTTGGGATCGATTATTGCAAGGGGTGGGTGGGTGGAATCTGTAAATCACTGGAATTCGCCAACTGCTGCCGGTTCCAGCCCCTGGGAACACATGACGGAGACTGACCGGAACTCACTGTTTGCCACGATCTAAGCGGCCACACGCACTCCATTTTCCTATGCCAACGCCCACTGCCGCGCCGCCAAGTGAAAACCAAAAAACGCCCCGCCTCGACTTCCATGGTTTAATTCAAACGGCATGGGGGAATTTTCGCAGTCTCGCCGCCGAACAACAGCGAAAGGATCTGATTTCAGATTTAACCCCGGTGCTTGATCGTTTCGACTTGGGAATTTTCCGCCTGGTCGTGATGGGCGAAATCAAGAAGGGGAAAAGCAGTTTCATCAATGCCTTGCTGGGCGAGCCTGATTTGCTTCCCACGGCCAGCGACGTGGCCACAGCGACGGTTTTCAAAATCATGTATGGCCCAGAGAGAAGATTCAAAGTCTTTTTTCTTCCGGATGTGGACACCGATCGGAGGCCGGAACCAAAGGGGATTGAGGCTTCGGATTTGCAAGATTATGGAACCGAGGCGGGAAACAATGGCAACAAACGGCGGGTGGATTTTATCGGTTTGGAACTGCCGCATCCATTGTTAAGGGAAGGATTGGTCATTGTGGACACTCCCGGTGTGGGCGGTTTGTTCAAGGCGCACCGGGACATCACCTGGCGTTACGCTCCCAATGCCGACGCCATTTGCTTCGTGCTGGATTCAGTCGAGTCGGTCATCAGCAATGACGAGATGTCTTTTCTCAAGGAACTGACCAAAAAAGTCACGAAAAAGATTTTCTTCGTGCAAACTAAAACCGACGCTGCGGACATTGAGCAATGGCGTGGTTGGGAAAAAAGGAACCGCGAGCATCTCGCAAAACATCTTGGCATCGCTCAAGGCCAGGTGCTCTATTTTCCGGTAAGCGCGAAGCGAAAGCTCACGGCCGACAAACAGAATGCTGCCACCGCCCAGACGGATCAGGAAAAATCACTAAAAACCCTCGACCGCAGCGGATTTGTGACGGTGCTCAATTTTCTCAGCCGGGGGTTGATGGAGCAAAAAGGGAAATTATTGGCGCAACAGACGGCGCGGCAGATTCTGGCGGCGGGTGCCGAGTTGGATCGTCAAAACAAAGAACAATTGCGCATCGCGCAAACCCAATCCAAGGAAGAACTGGACAAGATCGCCGCCGAACTTGCCGAGACGGAAAAAATTCTTGCCGTGTGGGAACGCGAAACATATCCCCACGAAATGCGCCGGTTCGAAGATGAGTTCTCCAAACTACGGCTGCACATCAGCGGCCGGCTCAGGATTGATTTGGATTCCGCAGTTTCCGTCATGGAAATCATCAATCAACTTCACCTCGCGCATCCTGACGCCCAAGTACTCAACGAGCAAGCCGGCGCGCGGCAGCAAGAAATGCTGGCGCGCGCTTCCGAGGCGGCCCTGCGAATCGAGCAGGAATTCAATCAGCAAGCCCTCAAACTGATTGAAACCGCGGCCGACCGCCTCGTCAAAGGGTTCCGGGTCGTCCGTTCCAACAGCGAGATTCAGCCCCTGGGAATGCCGATTACCATCGCAGACACATTGCACATGAAGTTTACAACTTATGAGAAAGTCCAGCGCGGGATGATGGGCCTTGGCGTGGGTTTGGGTTTGGCCAGTTTGTTGACGGTTGTATTTCCGCCGGCAGCGGCTATCGCCGGTCTGCTGGCAATTGCGGGAGGACTATTGGGAGGGAAGAAGGGGTTGGAACAACTGGCGGAACAAAAACGAACTGAAGCCATTGCCAAACTCCAGCAAAGACTGACCGAGACGATGATGCGGGCCGGCAGTCAGGCCCAGCAGCACTTCGCTGAGGGAGCCCAGCAATTGGAACAATTCGCCAGGAATATCTTTGAGGCAGCAGCCAAGCAATCCCGAACGGATCTGCAAAACCGGCTGCGCGACGTACAGGCGGCCCGGCTCCGCAGCGGGCAGGAGGCGCAGGCCAAGATCAGGGAGCTTCAATCTCGCGTGGCCCGGCTGGCCGAAATGACAAAACTGCTGGCTCCGCTCAAGCAACCGACTCCAAACGCCACGCCAGCATGATTCTGGATTACAAAGAATTCGCCAGTCTGGTTAACCGGTTCGCTGAAGAGGTGCCACCATTGCTCGCCAGCCATCATAAGACGCGCGCCTTTGCGCCCCGGGTCGAGCGTCTGCTTCAATTTGCCGAAAACCGCTTCACGCTGGCCGTGGTCGGACAGATGCGTGCTGGTAAAAGCTCGTTGCTCAACGCGCTCATTGGCGCCGATCTGGCGATGGTGGGGGTGAATGAAACCACCGCCACAATCAATATATTCAAACATGGGATCGGCGAGCAGACCCAAACCTTCCGGGTTTATTGGAAGGGACGTCCGTATGAAGACAAAGCCCTGATCGAAAAGGATCTATGGATCGGCGAATCAGCCTTCGCCAAGGATACGCGCAAGCTGGAATTCTTTGCCGACACTGATTTTCTCAAAACCGCGGATGTTGTGGACACGCCTGGCACACGCAGTCTCATTGCTGCACATCAGGAAAAGGTGGACGAGTTCCTGGCGCAGAAAGCCGATAGTGATAGCCGAACAGGGACTGCATGGTGAAATGTTCGCCCACTCTCAGATCGTTGAAGATTTTGGGCACCACCTCAGTATTTTTGCTCAATAGTGAATTGCTGGGAACGCCGACTTCCAAAGCAGCACCCATAGTGTTATCAAAAAATCCGGTGGTCGAGACGGATTGGAAGAATGGATGACGAGCGCCGACTTCGATGTTGCCCACGCCTTGCAAAGTCTGTTCTGGCGAGACGTCGCGCTCGTAGGGAACCCGTAATTCCACTGTCGCCAGTCCAAATCCTTTTTCCACCTCCGCCGAGGCGGTGTCACTGTGTTGACTGCCGGCTCGCGTGTGCAGCCAGTCGAACCGGGCTTCATTGATCTCCAGACCGGAATCATCCACCAGAAACGGCTCTGGGAAGTTCCCTTCATTATACCAACTCCGATGGTCCAAACCGTTGAACAATCCGTAACGCGTGCTGGGCGTCGCGGAAAAACTGGTGGACGCAGTGGCAATAGCATCATCCGCCAAAACCGTAGTTTGAACCAGAGCTGCGACAGTCATCATTCCAAAACCGAGCGATAATGTATTTTTTTTCAAATTCATGGAGGCAAAATTATCTGAATCCAGAAATTCCGCCTTCGGTCGGTTGCTATTTACTAGCGGCCGCTTGCGCCAGCCATTTGTTGCGCTTATCAGAACAATTATTTACCAGTCGGAGGAAAAAAGGCAGAATATCGCCGTGATTAAATCTGCTATCCGGCAAATCGAAACCAGCGACGATGCTGAGATCACCGTTGAGCCCGCGTTCACCGAACGTCCGGTGTGGCGCGGGGTGGGCGACGGCTGGCGGCATTTGCATGGCAGCGTGCGCGGCACGGGCGTGAGCTTCGAGTGGCATGACTTCAAGACCAACGGTGAATTCAATTGGGGCAATAGTTTCCACCCTGGAAGTATCGAGGTTTGTCTGAATGTTGAAGGGAATGGCCGGGTTGCCTTTAACAACCGCGGAGCCGTGTTCACGCCCTTAACCGCCGGATTTTACCGGCGCGGTGGACAGACCTTGCGCGCAATCCGGCAGGCGCACCAGCGGCATCAATTCCTGACCATCGAGATGTCGTTTGATTTTTTGCGTCGGCACTTATGCGATTCGGTTGCGTTGCTGCATCCACTCGTGCGGAATATGGTTTCCGGGCAATCGGAGAAATCCGCCGTGATGACGCCAACGCGGTTGACCAGCCGGCATCAACATTTGCTCGCCAGCCTCCGGGAGGCGCCGGTTTTAGCCGTGGCACAGGCATTTTGGTATCAGGCCAAGGCGCTTGAAGTGGCGGCGGAATTTTTCTTTGTTGCGCCCGGCGAAGCGGAACTGTTTTGCCAGCGCCATCATCGCATTTCTGCCGAGCGCGTCGAAAAAGTGATCGCCTTGATTCGCCAAAATCTAGCGGATCTGCCAACCCTTGAAGAAATCGGGCGCGCGGTTGGGTGCAGTCCGTTTCACTTGAGCCGGACATTTTCAACAACGACCGGCATGACCATTCCGCAATACACTCGCCAGTTGCGTCTCGAACGCGCTGCGGAATTGCTGAAGACGGGTAAATTCAACGTCACCGAGGCCGCTCTCGAAGTGGGCTATTCGAGCATGAGCCATTTTAGTCAGGCATTCCACGAAACTTTCGGCTGCTGCCCCGGACTCTACCCACTGAGGACGCGTACCCAAAAACCACTGCGTTTGGAGCACTCACGGCGTTAAGCCTATCCAGCTTCCGGTCGTCCCGGAAAATTTAATGCGTAGGGGTGTCACATCGGTAAATCAGCCACAATCATGTTCTCGCGTGAAAACGGCTGCAAACAAGACAACAATTGGCTCAAGCCAAACCGCCTCGCGTTATTTTTTGCGTCATCATTTTTTTCGATATGGACTTGCGAGGAAAGGGAAACGCAAACCGGCGAGTCCGTTACTCGGTAGCGACCAGCAGCACGACGAGCTGTGGCTCGCAAGTTCCGAGCCGCCGCTCGCTGGCCTGCGTCAATCGGGATAACGGTCACCGCTGGGGTCTTACGCAGGACCGCCTCGCTGCGCAATCGGGCTTGCACCGGACCTACATTTCCGATGTCGAACGCGGTGCCCGCAATCCCTCGCTGCAAAGCATTGCCCGGTTTGCCTCCGCCCTGAACCTTCCCATCGCCGCCCTGTTCCCGCTCCCTGGCCCCAGCCGGACTGACGACCAACCTCATAGCATGTGAACGGTTCCTGAACGGGTTGGCGTAAATTAAGATTTTATTTTTCACCGACACCGACCATAGGCGAACAAAAGTTGCGCCACGCCGTTTTTCCTTTTAGGTCGAAGCGTTTCGTTCATAGAAAACAATGGCGCGCAAACAGCGAGTGGAAGTGTCCGGCGGGATTTTTCTATAAACTTGTTCTGATCTGCAGATATAACGGATGGGTGCGATCGTGCGAGAGAGGCCTAAAAGTTCTAGCAAACATTATCAGGTGTTCACCCCATGGTTAGTCACATCCATATAGACATAACTTGTCTTCATGCAGACAATTATTGCTCGGCCAGCCACCACCAACAGCGGTCAGATCGCGTCGGCAAATAATACCAGCAATCGCACGCTGGTGGAGGCACTTGTCAACTCGCGCCTCTATCGGGATTACGAAAGCGCTTTCAGCAATCTCACCCGCCTGCCGATGGCACTCCAGCCGGCGGAGGCTTGGCAACTGCCCCACCGCGGCAAGCGCCATGAGAATGCCCTTTGCGCCCTGATGTCGCAGAAAAGCAATTCCTGCGCGGCCTGTCTGAGAATTCAGGGTCAACTTTGTCGGCCGGACGCCAACGAACCACAAACGATTTCCTGCGCTTTGGGTCTCTCCGACAGCGCCGTGCCCGTGCGCCTGAACGACCGCCTGATCGGTTTCCTCCAGATCGGCCAGGTCTTCCGCAAAGCACCGACCGCCGCCCAGTTTGAAAAAGTTGCCCGGCAGGCCGAACAGTGGGGCGTTAAAACCGACCGCGCCAAACTTAAAAAGGCCTATTTTTCGGGGAGGGTAGTCACCCCGATGGAACACAGTTCGGCCATCCAGCTCCTGACCATCTTTGCTCAACAACTAGCCAGCACGGCCAATCAAATTCTTATCCAGCGGGAAAATGTCGAGCCACCCGTCATTACCCGGGCGCGGCTCTACATCCAAGATCATCAAACTGAAGCCATTTGCCTGGGCCAGGTTGCAAAGGCGGTCAACTCGAGCACTTTTTATTTGTGCAAGCAGTTTAAGAAATTCGTTGGTCTGAATTTTACCGAATATATTTCGCGGATAAGGATTGAAAAGTCCAAAAATCTTCTGCTTAACCCAAATTTGCGCGTCAGTGAAATTGCCTACGAGATCGGCTTCCAGTCGCTCACGCATTTCAACCGCGTGTTCAAAAAATTCCTCGGCCAGTCGCCGACGGAATATCGGGCGCAATTGGTGGCGCACTGATAAGCTTCGAAACTTCCCTTGGAACTCCGCAAGGAGTTGGAAAATGTTAGGCTTGGTGTTTCTTGGGCTGGCCATGAGCCGTTATGGGCCGGGCCCGGGTTTGCTGGCCGCCTATCTTGCCGGCGTGGGCGGCAACCTTACCGCTTGGGCGGTTTATGGTGAAAGCCACCGCGGTCTGGGAGCTTCGGGCGTGGTGATGGGCGCGGTGGGTCTGGTGGCGGTCCAGTCGGCGACCCTCTGGCAGCGGCACCGCCCCAATTCGTTTAGGCTGTTTGCCAGCGGCCTGTTCGCCGGTGTGCTTTTGTTCGTGTTGGTGGGCATGAGCCCGGAGGCGGATGTCGTCGCCCACCTCGGCGGTTTTATCACCGGATTGCTGCTTGGCGGACTACTGGCGCTCACTCCCCGCCTTACCCGCCAGCCGTGGGTCAACTTGGCCACTGGGGTGGTATTCGCGATCCTCGTCATTTTGCCGTGGTGGCGGGTATTGGCGTAGAGCGGCTGAGTACAAAAGTGGGTTGGTGGCGTTACCTTGGAGGCTCTTGCCCGGTACCGCCGGGGTCAGGCGGTGACGTCGCTTTGGCTTAACGCGACTTGAATTATGACCGGACCC
>Ga0302269_1000717_pt1 | contig 18516 bp, 13 predicted proteins | sample III_Bog_E2_2_FD_194560 | JGI IMG/M metagenome (GOLD analysis project Ga0302269, IMG submission 194560) | Peat permafrost microbial communities from Stordalen Mire near Abisko, Sweden - III_Bog_E2_2 | ecosystem: Environmental > Terrestrial > Soil > Wetlands > Peat | place: Sweden: Abisko...
TGATCGAGACCTGGAACGATTATGAAGAGGGAACTGCAATAGATCCAGGCATCCCCAATTGCAATGGTTCCAATGCTCCCAAATAAAGGAACGTCCTTCGCTTGAAGGCGAAGGACGTTCTGGTTTCTATGTGTCTCGGTTGTCTATGCAGCCCTGGTTCCACTCGACTGACTCTGCATCTGAATGGGCACCGCGTAGCTGCCATTCTGAACCGCGATATAGCCAACCTGAGTTGCGAGCGCAATTTCTGGGCGGTGAACCTCGCTGATGAGAGAAACCGGCCGGGCACGAACTTCATCGTAGACGCGGCCCACATACTCGCCCAGCAATCCCATTGACAGCAGCAGTAAGCTGCCGACGAAAAACACGGCGCTTGCCACGCCGAGCCCGGTGGCTGCCACTGGGCTTGATGAAAGAAGCATCGCTACAAGCATCAGCAGTGCCAGACCACTGGAGAAACAAGACAGGGCGAAGCTGAGCCGAAGTGGCTTGTAACTGAAGCTCGTGATTGCATCCATGGCGTACTTGATGCGGCTGATGAACGAGAGCTTGCCGTCGCCGGCCAGGCGATCTTGCCGATCATAGTAGACGATGGAATTGCTGTAGCCGACCCAGGCCCGCAGTCCCGGGAGGTAACGATTCCTCTCCCTCAGAGCGTTCATTGAATCCACCGTCTTGCGGTCCATCAGGCCGAAAATACCAGCGTTAAGTGGAATCGGGTAATCGGAAAGCATTCCCAGAACGCGATAGAAGAGGGGGAACAAAAAGGCGAGAATCTTGCGGCTCTCCTGCCGGCTGCGGCGTACGCCGATCACGACCTCGGCCCCCTTGCGCCACTCGTCAATGAATTGCGGAAGCACCTCAGGTGGATCCTGAAAGTCCCCGTCCATCAAAATCACAGCATCGCCCTGGGCTGTTTGAAGGCCCGCTGAAATGGCGCCCATGTGCCCCCAATTGCGAGAGAGATCTACCACAACAACATGTGGATCCTCGCACTGAAGGCTTTTAAGCAGCTCAAGAGATGAATCCTTCGAGCCGTCATTTACGTAAACAACTTCCCAATCGTCGACAACGCCTTGCATGGAGTTGGCGACGGCCTCGTGAAACCTCACGACGAGTTCTTCTTCGTTATATATGGGGACAACTACCGAGATCATTGTAAGCTCCTATTCAAATAATCTATGCGACGACTTGTATTTACTCGAGAATCTATATTTCGTCTTTGTCGTTTTGCGTTCCGAAATTTAAGGCTGTCTCGCCGACACCAGAGTGATTAACGTAATGCTAGTTGGTCGCCTGGAAGACGCGCACCTTCCATCGTGCTTCCGCTGGAGTTAATACCACTATGTAACGAGTAGTTATATGCTGGCTCGAAATCGACTTGCCATGATCTAGAACCTGCAGGTCATACGCTACCGTATCAGTCAGTTGAATCGACAATCCCTCCGGCGAGGAGAAAACTATTTGGATGTCATGAGCACTGTCTCGATATTGTGTGCTCAGGCCAGCTGCAGCTTGTTCATGAATGGTCTCGCCAAGCTTTTCACGAGCTGCCCCGGAAAAATCCATGTTCAGCAAATCGGCCCGATTTTCTTCGAGCGCTGCACTCAAACTCTTCCAAGACTGCAGGTAATCCTGAATTACGGCTGAAGCGGTATGCTCTGTCAGCATGTGCGGCCCATTTTGGGCTGCTGATGGTTCGATGCGCACATCGGCAGAAGTGGCTGCATGACTTGAGGTTGCAAACGCCAGTATGGGGAGCGCCGGAAGTAATCGTTTCAGTAACTTCAACATTAATGTGTCTCCCAGCGAATCTGATTTCCGAGTACAACTCCGCTGGCAGCCGACAGCATGGCGCCATTGTGGGCCGGCATGGCAACCTGTGCGATACCGCGCTTGAGTGGTACATCAGCGGTAGTCTGCGCGCCTGCATAGGTCTCAGTGAAAGTCACAATGGTCCCGTCCGGTACCGCATTGCCACTGCAATCGCGCAACGGCTCGGTTTCAAGCTCTATTTGCTGGCCAGAAGGCTTGGCGGACATTTTGATTCCACATGGGTCGCCTGGAACTTGTCCTACGATGCGCGTACTGATCACATCACCTACGCGCGCTGTGAATTTGTCTGCGCCTTGCTGCTGTGTGGAGTCCATAGCCGTGAGGGCGGCGCCATTATGTGTTTGCACCACATGGGTCTGGGTGACGCCGGATGGATTTGACAGTTCGAAAGAGACTGACGCGGGAGCTGTGATTAGATTTTTGTAGGCGTCAAAAACGTAGACCGCCCCGGTTATACCGTCGTGAAGGCCGACGGGCAGACGAGAGGGCCTGGCGAGAAAACTTAATTCAGACGGCGCGTTCGCCGGCAGCACATCGACCTCGGATGTGTAGCTTGAGCTATCCGTCTTGAGAATCACCAGGTAGTGCCCGGCGTTGTGAAGCGTGCCTGGGGCGAAAGATATCGATTGTCCCCGGTCGACGTCGCGCTTCAAAACCTGATTTGGGCCCACAATGTACAAGGCCGCCTTGCCACTGCCGGTTGTTTGAATCGCAAAAGCGTCGCCGGCCGCAATCGATTTGGGTGCCTGGATGGCTTCGTCCTGCGCAATAATGCAAGGCGCTGCGATAAGCAGAGTGGCGACAAGGAATACAAACCGCCGCCTCACAGCGCGCCTCCCTCACTGTAAGTGGCAACGGTGGTGCGCTGGCTGCTGATTGTGCGAGCGAGATCTTCAGGAATGTGAATACTGAAGGGAACCGGCGTTTGAGGAAGGAGCGCAGTGTCGACGTAGCGGTCCGCGACCCACACAACCTGCCCGCTCTTGTCGTAAAACGTTCCAATCACGTGCGCAACATTTGCGATCTGACCGCTCTGGTTAATCAGCTGGCCAGTCAGAGATGCATCAGGAGCCGGGTTAAGGTGCTCATTATCAATTTCGATAACAGGATCGGCTGATGCTGAAATCAATGTTGAAAATGGCGTCATGCGAATGCCGCTGACTCCGGCGAGCGACCGATCAGGGAACCGAATCAGGAACGGTGTCACTTGCTTGGGGAGCAGGAGATGGGAGATTTTATCAAAGCTGCTCTCCGTTGCGATTGGCGACTGATTCTTCCCGAGCAGCGTTGCTGAAACCGAGACGTATGCCGGCACTACGTCTTCATTGAGCAACTCGCCCATGATCACTACGCCCTCTGCGCGCTGTACAGGGTGCATATCCACGATGCGCACATGCGGCGCTTCAACATCCTGCGTGCCCCAGTCGTCTCCGGCGCCGGGATATATAACATCCCAGCGTAGATAATTAACGGGAATGACCTGTGGCGGGACGACGGGTTGTTTCGCTACGGGCCAGGTGACCTGCCATTGATCGCCGTTTTTGGTCACATGGATGTCCCGGCTCACGGGGGCAAGTCCAACAACGGTAGACCAATACAAGGTGATTTGCATATCTGCATTGTCGGCAGAAGAATGAAGAGGCCGCACATCGAAGTGATCGAGCGTCGCGTAAGTCAGCAGGCTCGAATAGTATCCGGTAAGATCGTGCTCAAACTGCGGCTCGGTAAATTGAGCCTTGTTTGCCAGGCTTGAATACGCCTTTTCCCATGCTTTTGCCTGTATCGCCTGTCCCAGACTATTAACCGCATCTTCTGGGGTGGCAGACGACTGGAACAGGTGCTGACCACCCGCATAGGCAAGCGCGGATGGGGCCGGCCAGATGGTTCCAACGATAACCAGGACTATGGTGGCGGCCATTAAAAATGCAGCGAGTAATCCCCCTTTGTTCATGACGCCATCCTCCCGGGTACGAGAGTCTCACTAGTGGAGACGGGATGCTCAACTGGGACTCGAACCCTCTTTTTCTCTGGAATCAAAAGCGCGATGAGTGCAAGTATGCTGCTGCCGACTGGGAGAATTCCCCACATGAGCCCCTGCCAGTGTGGAGGAATTTGTGGTGCGTTGACTGGCGTCGCCGGCGCCACCCCGTCTTTGCTCCACACAATGATTGTGTTGTCTTCAAGGCTGTCGACTGGACGCCAGCCTGCGAACGAAAGCAACGGGTCGTAATATCGATCCTTTACAATTACCCATTTCAACCCGTATTGATCGGAATCCGCCAGCATTGCACGAAGCGAATCAAGACCCGCAGTGCCAAAATACTTCGCACTGGTTAGCGCGCCACCGCCGTATCGGGTCAGTTCCGGCAGCATGCGTCCTGAATTCCATTCACCATCAACGCTGCCGGCGTCTGTCATGACCGCGAGCCGCGAGATTTTGTTGCCGAAGCCTAGAGTGACGTATCTGTACTGATCGTGGCCGTCGCGATTGAGCCATGCCGCGACCGAATCTACCTTGAAGTCCTCGGCATCTGCGGGACGATAGGTCGACCAGGCGACGGCCAACGCGCAAGTGCTGGCCGCCAGAATTGCAAGGCTGACTGCCGCACGCGAATGAAATCTGTCGACTAGTTCCACGGAAAGAAGCCCTACAAATGGCAGGGCAAGCAGGGTGGCCCAATAGGTAAAGCGCTCCATGGTTAAGACGTCGAAAGCCCGCCCCAGCACAAAATGGCCAACTGGAGTAGTTCCACCCAGGCCAAGCATGAATGCCAGCCAGAATCCGAAAAGCAGGGGGCGGAGACGTGCACTCATCGCGCCCCGAATGAAGATAAACGGGAGAGCAAGAATCAGAGCGCCATACGGAACGACAAAGTAATTGAGGCCCCACTTCGGGCTCAGGATAAAGTTCGCCCGGCTGGGATGCGGAATCGGCGTCTGAGTCACCGGATAGTGAATGAGAGCGATCCAGAAGGGAAGTAATACGATTGCAATCGCTGCGCCGACGATTAATGTGATAGTGATCGTACGAGCACTGAATGCCTGGAGTGAGGGCCTCTCGCCATCTTCACGGTCAAGAAACGCAAGCACCAGGACGGGTACAGCAAAAAGGATCGATCCGAAGAGCAGCGTGGCATGATGGGCGGCCGCCGCAGCTGTAAACAGGGCAGTTGCTTTGAAAAATGAAGGCCAACTGCCGCGCCTGATCCAGACATAAAGGAACGGAAGCGCGTTCAGATAAAGCGGCGCGGCGAAAGTGGTGCCGAGCTGTCCGGCCGAGTAGACAAGAAAGCTTTCAGAGCCTAAAAACACTGCCGCGAGCGCAGCAATCGACGCTGCGCGTGGACTAACCCATAAGAGTGAGAACCGATACACTCCTACGACGAGAAGCAGAATGGCGATGAACTGAACCGCCATGTACGCCAGATCCAGACCAAAGAAGTTTGAAAGCAGCGCTGTCAACTGTTGCGGCAGCGGAGGATACGTCATTTGCGAAAAGCCGGCGTACCACTTTGCGTTCCACGGGTCAAACCAGTGGTGAAGATAATGTGAGGCGAAAAAGATATGGAAATTCGCATCGTAGGACTTTAAAGGCAGTTTCATCAACAGCAGAGGCAGATGTACTGCGACAGCCGCCAGCAGAAGAAAAGCAAAAGGTATGGGCTGTGGCGAAGACTCCGGCGATCTTGATTGACCCACAAAAATACCTCAAATTCTGATGTTGTGATATCGGCAGGACAATAATGCAAAATGCTCATGCTGCTAATAGCAGCAATTGGCCTGGTTGTCAAAGTCTAGAAAGCATCCAACTTGTGCAGCACAAAACCGATGACACTCGCAAAGTTGAAGAAAGATGAACTAGCTGTTTCTTACGATTAAAAACGAGGACCTATGGTTGCCTGAAACCCGTCGTTTCAAGTGATAACAAGAGCTTTTGCTGCAAATTGCTTCTTTGTTTTGATATAGCCAACATCAATAGCGTTTTGGGCATCTCAAAGAGTGCTGAATATTTTCCGACCTTGGTGATAACTCCTTTGAAAGCTGTGCCTCGAGTGATGCGTTCGCTGTTATTGTCTATGTGCGGAGCCTTGGCTTGCGTCGCGCATGCGCAAACCTATCAGCTCGGTCAGGACAGCACCAAGACTCCTCAAGCTGCCCCCGGTAAACCTAACCCGGCCGATCAACAACTTGGCTGGGGATCGAATATTCAGAATGCGCGGCTGGCGCGAGCTGCGCAGCTGGCGATTCAGCATGGTGATCATGCCCAGGCCTACGACTATGCGCAACGCGCGGCACAGGCGGCGCCAAACGATCCTCAATTGTGGTTTCTGCTGGGTTACGCCGCGCGGCTCGACTTGAAATATCAGCAGTCAGTTGACGCTTACAACCGCGGCCTCAAGCTGAGCCCCGGTTCACTCGAAGGACTGTCGGGTCTTGCACAATCCGAGATTGTTATGGGGCGCACGGCGGATGCAGAGCGGATTCTAAAACAGGTGACCTCATCTAATCCTGGGCGCAGAGACGATTTGGTGCTGCTCGGCAATATTTACCTTCGCTCGAAGGACTACGCGAATGCCATCGATTCGCTGGATAGGGCGGAAAGAATCCGGCCGGACCCGCGCGCCGAGCTTCTGCTGGCGCTTTGCTATCAGCAGACCAAGCAGCCGGATCAAGCGAGCCACTATATCGAATTGGCCGAGCGGCGAGCTCCGAATGATCCTGACGTTCAAAGAACCCTGGCAGGGCAGTACCGCGAGATGGGCCAGTTTGCAGAGGCGATTACCAAACTTAAAAGCATCCGCAATCCCCGGCCGGATGTGATCGCCGAGCTTGCTTACACCTACCAGCTCAATGGAGACCTCAAGAACTCAGCTCGCCTCTATGCACAGGCCGCAAACACAGTGCATGGAGATATCGGCCTGCAACTGGCTGCGGCCCAGGCGCAAATCGCGTCTGGTTCAGTTGATGGCGCAGATCCATTTCTCAAGCGTGCTGCGGCGCTTGATGCCGAGAACTATCGCCTCCATGCCATCCGTGCGGAAATCGCGCAATTGCAGGATGACGACTCTACCGCCATCAAGGAATACACTGCCGCGTTGCATCGGTTGCCGCAGAATCCTCCTGAGGGCCCGCTTTACGGCATTCAGTTGCACATGGCCTTGATGTCTCTCTATCAGCAAACTTCCGACAAGGATGCCGCGAGACGCGAACTCGATACCGCGCAAAATGAAATCAACTCGGTAGACGGATCGGGACCGGGGCAAGAGCAATTTCTTCGCCTGCGTGCGTTGATCAAGCTGAATGCCGGAAGCCCGGACGGCGCACTTGCAGATATCGACGCTGCACTCGCAATTAACCCTGCAAGCCCTGATGACTTGCAACTGCGTGGGGACGTGCTGATGAAGCTGGGGCGTAGCGAGGATGCGCTCGCTGCATTCAAGAAAGTTCTCGCAGGCGATCCCAACAATAGATCCGCACTCATTGCCGCCGGCTACGCATCTCGTGCGACAGGTAACAACGATGACGCCAGGAAATATTTTGAACATTTGGCGCAGACCAGCCCATCCCTATACATCCCTTATCTTGCGCTTGGCGACTTGTATACAACTGAGCACGATTTCAAGTCTGCGCAGGAAAACTATAGCAAGGGTTATTCCCTGGCGCCGCAGAACGCGCTGATCGTAGCCGGAGGAATGAACGCTGCCATTGAGGCGCATAATATCCCGCTCGCGGGACAGTGGATGAAGCGTGTCAGCGATCCAATGCTGAACGAACCCCAGGTTCTTCGTGAGAAGGAAAGATATCTGAGCTTTGATGGTAAATATCAGGAGTCTGCAGCGGTCGGGGAAGAGGCGATCAAGGTGCTTCCAAACGACCGCGATGTTGTAGTTTATCTTGGATACGATTTGCTGCACCTCGAGAAGTACGATGAGCTCCTCGACCTTACCAGCAAGTACCTCAATTTGCTGCCGAAAGAGGCTGACATTCCGTTGTTGGAAGGCTACGTGCACAAGCACCAGGGGCTCAAAGAAGAAGCACGGGCTGATTTCACTGAGACTCTGAAAAGAGATCCGAACGTGGTTACTGCCTATGTGAATCGCGGATACATGTTGAACGACCTGCATGAACCGCAAGAAGCATCAGATGACTTCAAGGCCGCTATCGCAAGAGAGCCGGATAACGGCGAGGCACACCTCGGGCTGGCCTATTCAAGCCTTGATCTCGGCGAGAGTCACATTGCAATACAGGAAGCCAACGTGGCCGAAAAAGAAATGGGCGATTCACGAGATGTGCACGTAATTCGCGCCACCGCCTATAGCCGGCAAGACATGATGGTTAAGGCTGTTGTCGAGTATCGATTGGCATTGAACTTTACTCCCGATGACGGAGACCTTCACCTCGCGCTGGGCAATTCGCTTCTGGTTGAGCGTCAGTATCGGAGCGCGATCGACGAGCTGAACATCGCGAAAAGGCTCATCCCCGATAGCGCAAACACCTACGTGTTACTTGCACGTTCGTACGCGAGCCTGGACGACAAAGAGCACGCTTTGCAGAATATCCAGTTGGCGGAGCAGTACATGAAATCGCTTCCGCCTGACGAGCAAAGCGGTGTTCTTGTTTCGGCGGGACAGGCGCTGAGCCTGCTGGGAGATGAGAAAGCCGCCATGGAGATGTATAGGAAAGCGCTGGACGTTGCGGGTAACGAACGCGTAGGTGTCCGCATTGCAATCGGCCAGTTGATGGCACAACAGAATCACACAGACGATGCGCAGAGGCAGATTGCTCTTGGCTTGATGGAGGCCGCCGCGGGAGAAGCCAAACCACCAACGGGTAGCCAATTCATTGCAGCGGCAGATGTGTTTCGCTCCGCTCATGAGTATGAGCTATCGCAGGATTACCTTCAGCGCGCAAAGCTGGCGGGCGCGCCGGATGCGGAGGTCCGCGTAGGGTTGGCGAACAACGATCTGGCGATGGGCAATACCGCAAGGGCGGCGGCCGAACTCTCCGCGGCCAAAACCGCAAACAACGACGCCTCCGATTACCAGTATTTGCTGGCCCAGGCGAATGTCTACCGCCAGCAGCACCAGAATGCCCAGGCGCTAACTGAATTTGCGCAGGCATCGAACGCCGCCGGCGACGACCAAGCAGTGGAGCAAAGCATGCTGCAGGCAGGTGCCGACGAAGGTTTGAGGGTTACGCCAAATGTAAGCGTGCTCGCCGATTTCTCAGTGCAAGGCATCTTTGAGGACTCGACCGTTTATGTTCTGGACTCGAAGCTCGACTCCTCTCAACCGATCCAGGGATCCAACACCTCGTTGCTCCCTCCGCCGCGCTCTTCTATTCAAACGCAGTCGACTGAGGCTTATCATTTACACCTCGCGAGTTTTCCAACAATCGGTGGATTCTTCCAGGTCCGTAACGCGGTGGGCGAGATTTCTGTTCCTGCGACAAATTCGATTGTGAATCGCAATACAACAGACTTTGTGTTTAACTCCGGTGTGAATCCCGTGGTTCATTTGGGAAGCAACGTTCTTGTTTTCAATGCGGGCATCCAGGGCACATTGCGCCGCGACAGTCAATCGCCCGTCCAGATGAATCAGAATCTCTTCCGCACTTTTGTATATGTATCATCGAGTACGTTCTTCGATGCGCTGTCGTTCAGCGGATATGTGATCCATGAGTCGGGTCCATTTACTGAGAGCAATCTCAATTCCCGTACGCTGACGAGCGCGCTTGACTTCCGAGTAGGACGTCCATGGGGAAAAACCGCTCTGGTTACTGGGTGGGGCATGAACGATCAGACGTTTTCGCCAGTCAGTTTCGAGGATTACACAACCGCATCCTACATCGGGCTTGAGCGCAGATTCTCTGATCGGCTGAATATTCGTGCAATTGCAGAAGATATACGCGCATGGCGCACTGTTGGCCCGAATTCAGGCATCGCCCAAAATCTGAGGCCAGCCGGTTCAATCGACTTTTCGCCGAGACGAAACTGGGGCATACAGGCCTCGTCAGCCTATTCAAGCACCAGGGGCTTTCACGTATACGACGCAATCCAGAACAGTGTTGCAATCTCTTACGCCAGGCCGTTCCAACGTAAGTTCAGCGGTGAGTCTGGCCCTCTAGATCTTAAGTATCCGATACGATTTTCAGCTGGCATTCAGCAGGAGACGTTCATGAATTTCAGTGCAACACACAATGAGCAATTCAGACCGTATATAGAGATCAGCGTGTTCTGAAACAAAGAGGCCAGAATGAAAATCTGCTTAGTGGCAACTTTCCCCCCTAGTGGTCGACAATTGAACGAGTATGCATACTATATTGCACGGGAGCTCCAAGCCAATCCCGAAGTTGAGCTGACCATTTTAGCGGACGAGTTGACAAACTACGATTTCGCAACCGACAAGCATGGTAATCCTCTGTCAGCGGCTCAACAGCCGGAGTTGCCGGGATTCAACGTGGTTCGCTGCTGGAAGTTTGGAAGTGTGAATACCCCGATTCGTCTCTTGCAGACGATCCGCAGGCTAAAGCCCGATGTTGTCTGGTACAACCTGGTCTATTCCAGCTTTGCCACCCCGGCAAAGCCTTTTGCCGCGTTTGCGGGCCTCTCCGCACCAGCGCTTACGCGTGCAGCCGGATTCTACACGCACATTACGCTGCATCACATTCTTGAGCACGTGGACTTCTCCGCCGCAGGAATCAAGTTCGAGCGGTTGTTTCGAATTGGCGCGAATCTCTCAACCAGAGCAATACTGAAGGCAAATTCAGTCTCAGTGTTTATTTCCGGTTACCATCGCACGCTGAGGACGAAATATCTTGCGCGGAACGTACTTTTGTCAACGCATGGAACTTTCGGATCCAGCCCTACACCGCCTGATTTTACAAAGCGCGGCAATCCCGAAAGGCGCATTCTCGCTATTGGGCATTGGGGAACATACAAGCGTCTTGAAACATTGATGGAGGCGTTTCCACTGGTGCTTGAGAAGGTTCCGAATGCGCGGCTAATTGTCGCCGGCGCCAATCATCACACAAAGGTAGGCTATTGGGAATCAATACGCGACGCTCAGCCTGCAGGTTTGCCAATTGAGTTTCGTGGATATGTTCCGGAAGAGGAGATTCCGGAGCTATTCGGAACAACATCGATTGTAGCTATTCCGTATGATTCAGCTACCGGATCGAGCGGACCAGCTCATCAGGCTTGTGAGTTTGGCCTGCCGATTGTCTGCGCCGATCTTCCTGACTTTCGGGCAATGGTCGACGATGAGGATATGGCGGTTCGTTTCTACCAACCTGGCAATGCCGTCGATCTTGCTGAGCAACTGACAGCGATATTGCAGTCACAAGAGCTTGAATACAAAATGTCCGAACAGAACTTTGTAGCCGGTCTTGAAATGATGATCGGAAAGGTCGTAGGCAATTGCCTTCGCTGGTTCATGCTTCAGAAGTGCAAGCGAACATTGCACCGAACGGGATTCAGAGAAATGTCCTTTGCACCAGACTCAGTTGCGAGTCAAACAGCAGGCCGCAATGAACGCAGCGGCGCGCAACAGGCCGCAGACGTTAGTGACATGTAGATGCCACGGATGAGAGTCGTCGGTGGCATTGATAATTCATACCGTTCGTCCGCCGGTGAGCTCAGTTTGAAGCAATTGCAGATGCCACAAAGGCTGTTCCGTTAAATGACGCCGTTACCATGACATGATTTCCCGGCCGAAGGACACGTCCTTCTGGAAAGAGGACAGGATTGAACAGGATCTGGTAGTTCTTCTGGTCGCGCGGATCAATCAGTGTCATCGACCCGGAGTGGAGATCGATTGAAGCAACGTTGCCGTTGAAAGAGAATGAGCTGCCCGGGATCGCCAGTACTGTAATTGAATTCGCGACTGCCTGACCGGGTGTGCGTGCCTGAAACTTGATGGAAACCAGCGATCCTGGTTCGAGATCGCTCGGCCCGGATGCGATGGAAGCGAAGTCGTGCTGACCTGTGCGCAAAAACTGTGTGTTCGCTGAAACGACAACCTTAAAAGGCTCCCGCGACGCTCTCGCGTCGATGAGTAAGGTGCCTGTGGATGGGTTATAGCTCACCACTCGTCCTTCATATTGGCCGTCGCCATATTCCGACAGGATGTGGATGCTGACGGCGAAAACGTTGTCTCCGTCGAGTGTTGTCTCAATGGAGGCGTGCTGCTGAGGGCCAAGATCACGCAGCCGGATCTTTGTCCCGTCGCGGAAAACCATGGTACGTTCGTCGAAAAGAATTCTCATCGGCCGCTGCCCAACGACACTTAATGTAAATTGATCGCGCACGGGATCGAAGTTCCGAATCGCTCCGCCGAAAATGGTTGTCTTTCCCCGGGGCAGGCGAGGGATGTCGCCTGGTTCGGCGGGCCGAACATCCGGGTCAATAGCTGCCCGAAGGGAAGACTGCGAGGAAAGGGCGGGCGTTTGTCCAAATGCAACAGCGCCCAGAAAGATTGCAATAACAAACTTCGACATATCAAAACTCCGGCGGGAATCAGCCAGTTATTTTGATGACGCGGAAGGCCCTTCCGGTAGCCTGCGGCTCAGGTTTAACCTCAGACCGCCCCTAAGTATCGCAAGCTAGTCAAGGCGCTCGCAGCTATTTACCGTGAGAGCAACACTACCGGGGATTTCGCATCTAAAACAGTAACGTGCCATATGTCTATGTAGTGCACGATCGATAGACAAATACAGCTAGACGACCGATCTAAGCGTGTTCCACGCCTACAAAAAGAGAGTCCATGACCAACAAGGGCATTTTAAGACTACTGGTTGTCGCAGCCGCAATCGCAGGGGCCGGCCAGGTTGGCTGGGCGCGAGATCGGGGTACGGTCGCCATCACAATTCCCATGCATGGCAGGCTAAGCCTTGTGCAGCGGTTGAATCGAGATGGTGTGGACTTAGTTAAGAAGCGTCAGTTCGACAAGGCAGAAGCGCTCTTCCTGAAAGCTTATCTCTACGATCCTGGCGACCCGTTCACTTTAAATAACCTGGGGTACATCGCAGAGTTACAGGGGCAACTGGATCGTGCGCAAAGGTTCTATGAACTGGCCTCGGAACAAGGTTGCAATGCGGTTATCGATCGAAGCAGTTTGGAGGAGCTTAAGGGTAAACCCATGTCGGCAGCGATTGACGGACTCAAGGACAGCCCAATGCGGGTCAATCACTTGAATTTGGAAGCGATCCGGCTTCTTTCTCAACGTCGTGGCGAGGAAGCCCTCGAAATGCTGAAGCAGGCGCTCGTTATCGACCCGCGGAGCCCGTTTACTTTGAACAACCTGGGAGTTGCAAGTGAGGCAGTCGGAGACTATCGAGCGGCGCTCCGGTACTACAACGAAGTTGCAAATCAGGATTCCTCTGAGGCAGTGATTGTTACGAACGATCGTGTGTGGAGTGGAAAATCGGTGAGTAATATGGCCGCGGCAAGTGCCAAGCGGCTCGAACGCCTGATAGCAAGCAGGAACCCCAATTACTCAGACGCGGCATGGTTTAGCCGGAACGGTGTGGCCGCATTGAACCAGAACGATTGGGGGGCCGCAAAGAGAGCTTTCCTTCAGGCTTATTCCGCTGATCCGTCCAGTGCCTTCTCATTAAACAACCGGGGATACGTAGCAGAGATGGATGGCGATCTGGAGACAGCTCAGTACTTTTATGAGAAAGCTGCTAAAGCATCAAATTCGAATGCTCGAGTAGGTTTGGCGACCAGCCGTGCCGCTGAAGGCAGGCGGCTGCTTTCTGTGGCAGCAGACAGCGATGGCAAGGTGAATGGCGCCTTGGAAATTTATAGTGAACAACGCCACCAGCAAACAGCGCCGATAGAACTAACACCCCGCGGCGGCACAACCACAAATGTTACTGTTCCTGCGCAGAATCAACCTTCAACCCAAGAGACGCCACAGTCACCCAATTAACGAGGCCGAATAGGTTCATGAAAAATCAGAGCAAACAATTATCGATGCGTGAATCTATGGATTCTCTCTCGCAGCTCTTGCTGGGTCCGCGCCAGGGCCCGGGAATTGAGCTCAGTCGGAGACTGTTCGGCCTAAGTAATCAGGAGTTCAGTGACTTTCTTGATTTGGCTCAACTAAACCATGTAATCGTCCGCGGCCTGAATATCCTTCTCGATGCAAAAGGTGGAGAGCGTGGTAATGATGCCTGTGTAAAGCTGGCGCAAGAAGCTCTTGATGCGGAACAGTCGCGCATTCGAACTGCCACGCACTTTCTGCATGAAGTATGTCAGACACTCGAGGACCGCGGTCACCGTGCCGTCGTGATCAAATCACTCGATCACTGGCCCGATCTGGGCAGCGATCTGGATCTGTACACAGATTCGCGCCCCAGGGATATTTGCAAATTCATGACGGAGTATTTACATGCGACGATTTCTGCGCGCAGCTGGGGAGACCGGCTGGCTTGCAAATGGAATTTCCAGATCCCGGGACTGCCGGAAGCAATTGAGATACACATAGGCCGTCTTGGACAGACCGGCGAACAAGCCGCTATTGCCTCCACTTTAATTGAGCGGTCGAGGTTGAAAGAGATTCAAGGTCATACATTTCGTGTTGCATCGATTGCCGACCGTCTCATGATTTCGACGCTTCAGCGTATGTACCGGCACTTTTTCTTCCGGTTGAGCGATGTGATTGATAGTGCGGAGCTCATGGACGCGGATCTGGTTGACTATAACGAACTGCGCGCGCAGGCAACGCAGGCCGGAATCTGGGAGGGCGTCGCGGCCTACCTTAAGATCGTCTCCGATTACGTAAAGAACTACCGTGGGACGGGACCGGAACTTCCGCAGTTTGTGAAAGACGGAGCCCGATTTGGCGGCGAAAAAGTTTACTACGGGAAAAGCTTCTTACGTGTCCCTATCATGCCCCAATCCGTCGGGCTCTATAGGACACAATTGGCCGGAATACTTAAGAAAGGCGAACTGCAGAATGGCGCCAGGCTCGGCTTGCTGCCAATGCTTGCGACAGCCGCAGCGCTCGGACAAAAACTCACTGGAAGCGATAAAGGGATCTGGTAGATCGATCTCACGACGTCTCTTTGTCAAGTAGAACGATCAACTGATTGTGACGAAAACCGAATTCTCGGAAAAATACATAGAGGGGAGCGCCGGACAGCTGAACGTTGCGGCAAAATTATATGGGCAATCCTGAAGCAATGAATCCGAAGTTGGTCTTGTACAGCGGCCAGTCAGCATTTAACGTCAGCGGCGAATCGTCAAGCAACGAACTCTATAACAGTACTTCGCTCGCATTCGACCTGCATGAAACCGCTCCTTTGAAATGGGGAACTGTGGCGCCGATCAGCCCCCGGCCGGTTTTGGCAGGCAGTGCGCGCCAGGACCTGATCTGGTGGAGTGGCAATAGCCCGCTCGAATTCAAGAGTGATCCTTCCTCCAAAATCGTCTCAGTTACCTTTCATATAATCGCAATCTCCCTGGTCTTGATCCTGGTGGGCTTGTCGCAGCGGACTGTTGTGCACGTGAATGACACAACCGTAACGCCGTTGAACTTCACGCTATACGATCCTCCTCCTCCGCCGGTCATGCAGGTGGCAAGACTTCAGGGCGGCGGTGGCGGCGGCGGCGAGCATAAATTGATTGAGCCTACCAAGGGGCATTTGCCCAAGATTGCGAGGATTCAAACTCTTCCTCCGCAAATCGCCCGGCTCGAGCACCCGGTGCTTCCGGTTGAGCCGACCATGCAGGTAAAGATCCCTGACAGCTCAAACGAGCCGAACTTTGGTGTGCCGCAGTCACAGCAGGTTGTTCTGGCTTCGCAAGGCAGCGGAAGCGGATCGGGATTCGGTCACGGCGCAGGCGGCGGCATTGGCATGGGGCACGGTTCTGGAGCGGGTCCAGGGAGCGGTGGTGGATATGGCGGCGGCGTGATGAGCGTTGGCGGAGGCGTTAGCGCGCCGGTGGTTATTCATTCTGTCGATCCGGAATTTACCGAGGAAGCCCGCAACGCCAACTTCCAGGGGACGGTATCTCTTCAGCTCATCGTGGATCCGCAGGGAAATCCGCAAAATGTCCGGGGCGTTCGCCACAGTGGCATGGGACTGGACGATAAGGCTGTTCAGGCTGTTAAGCAATACAAGTTCCGGCCGGCAATGTACCAGGGACACGCGGTGGCAGTACAGATGATCATCGACGTAGACTTCCACCTGCACTGAGAATCTGCTTGCAGGTCTAACATCAAAAGCCGAAGCGATCTGCTTCGGCTTTTGTATTTGGCGCTTAGTGGAATTGGGCAGTGAGACTGTGAACGGGGTGTCGGCAGGTGATTGATTCCAATGGATCGCGTTTCACAGTTTCACCGTTTTTAGCAACCTTTTTTAGTTTCGGAGCTGGTTGCGTCGTTGCTGGCCTCGGCGTTTACGGTGGAATTCTTCATGTCCCGATCGCAGTCCTACCTATTAAGAGTGTGCGCCTGAGGGCGATAAATATCCGCAAGAAAATAATGACCTAAGGCTTTTGAAATGAGTCTGCTGGTTTCAGCGGCCCTTTACAGCGTTTGGGGTGAACCCCTTAGGTGAGACAGTTTGTAAATTGACAGTTCGCTGGGTGATGCTATGGTCCGCAGCATAGGGGCTCGAATTGAGCGAGCCTGGTTGAGGTGCCCGAAGAGTGTGCGCGAGAACTCGGGGCATTGATAGCCAAAAGGCCCGCGGCTCAACAGGCTGCGGAAAAACTCGTTGAACATAGCAATCTCTCAACCTTTATGCAGCAGGGGCTGAAGAGGCTGCGGAAAAACTCAGCGAGTGGAGTAAGAGCTTCGAAGAACAATACCGCAGGGGTTAAAACCCGTCCTGTTTAGAGCCCTTATCGGCACGACTAAAGTCGTGCCCTGACACAAGGCCTTATCTCCCAGAGTTTTTCCGCAGCCTGTGAAGCCCGGACTCATTTAATGGGCTTCATTGGCCCGGCTAAAGCCGTGCCCCTGTTACAGAGCGTCGTTGCTTGGGCAAGAATGAGTTTTTCCGCAGCCTGTAAAGCCGAGGCAATAATATGTGCCGAATTCAGCAGCCTGAAGGCTACTGCTCCTTTCGGTTTGAACGCGAAAAGGACGCCGAGGCGAGTTCTCACGCAGACGCTGAAGGCCCGTGCTCACTCCGCGCTATGCGGGTGGGCTTATTGGTTTGTTTGTGCGGTATTATGCGCCGGCTCGGGAGGCTTGGCAAAGTAGCCGCGCCGTGTCCTCACGCTCAGTTTGCGGTGATTGGGGGCCTGGGCCTCGACCCGCACGGATCGATAACCTCCCAGATTTTCAGCCCTGGTCGCGTGATAAGCAACAATATATTGGTTGCGAATGTCGTAGGCCACTTGCGCGGCAACAGCATTTACTTCTGCGAGAGAGGCTGGAAAATAGGCCACGCCACCAGTTTCCTCTGACATCTGTTCCAGAGCGGCCCGGGTACGCTGCGCCTCCGCGGGGCTGTCATCAAATAGCAGGCCGACGGTGTAAACGACTGGTCCGGCAAGATCTTGTACCTTGCGTACAGTCTGTACCAGGTTCAACTCGGATGCATTATCTGCCCCATCGGTAATGATCAGCAAGACCTGTTTGCGTTGCGTTGCATGGAGCGATAACTCGCGAGCGGAAGCGGCCACCGCATCGTACATGGCGGTCAACCCGCGGGGATCGTTGTGGGCCAATCCGCGATTCAGCGCTACGAGGTCGGAGGTGAAACCCTGGTCGAGGTAGGCTTTGTCAGCGAAGTTGACAATGAAGACCGAGTCCCCGGGGTTCGACGCTCTCAGCAGGCGCATTGCGGCGCCATTGACTGTCGCGCGCTTGTCGAGCATCGATCCCGAATCATCGACGAGAATGCCCATCGATACCGGTTGGTCCTGACGTTGGACGCCGTTGACGGTCTGCTCAACTCCGTCTTCCCAAACCTTGAAATTGCCCCGGCTGAGATCGCTGACTGTTTGCCCCTTTTCGTCAATCACCGTGCAATTCAGCAGAACTTCATCCACGTCGGCGTGAAGGACGTAAGTGCCGTCCTGCCGTTTTTGAAGGCCGTTATTATCGGACGATGAGGCAGGCTTCGATGCGGTATCAGGGGGCGCAACGACCTCGAGATCGGGTGAGGGAATGGGATCGCGATCGCTGTCCAGGCGCGGCTGGATTTCCGGCAAAGTCGGATTTGGCAGAGTTCCGGGCGCTGCAGTTTGCGCTTGAATTCCGGATACTGTCGCAGTTTGAGAGATGGACAGCAATCCAGTAAATGGAAGTAATGCGGCCACTGATATGGACAGAATTCGCAACTGCCGAGCTTTTAGGAGTGACATCAAACGCATAAGCTTCCTTAAAGACGAAGTCTATCTTTTGGATGCGAAAACAATTTGGGGAGTGGCCGCCACTCGAGAAAAAGTTGTTTACCTGCCTATCCGGGCGCTTTTCACCCCGCATGAGAGAGTCCGGGGGCGCATCGACTGGTTGTATTGCGAGCCTGCAGTTCACTAGGCAGTGTTTGGTGAATGGAATCGGTGGTAATTGGTGAGGAAGGAGCGTCCCTCAGGGGCTAAAGTGGCTGCGGAAAAACTCATTGAGTGGAGTAAGAGCCCCGAAAAACTATACCTCAGGGGTTAAAACCCCTCACGTTCAGGGCCTTTATCGGCACGACTGAAGTCGTGCCCTGACA
>Ga0302269_1000719_pt1 | contig 18501 bp, 19 predicted proteins | sample III_Bog_E2_2_FD_194560 | JGI IMG/M metagenome (GOLD analysis project Ga0302269, IMG submission 194560) | Peat permafrost microbial communities from Stordalen Mire near Abisko, Sweden - III_Bog_E2_2 | ecosystem: Environmental > Terrestrial > Soil > Wetlands > Peat | place: Sweden: Abisko...
ACCGAGTCGCCGTCATAAACATCCTGACTCAAAGGCGGCGTGTTGATGTAAAACGAATACAATTCGGTGACACGCGCCCGCACAAATAAGATCGGGCGGTCACTCCTTGGTAATTCCACTTCAATCGAGTTTCCCGACGGGTTGTTCGTTGTCAATTCCGCCGCCCAGCTTATCGGCGAGTTGAGGCTTGATGTTGTAAGAAAATCGTAGCTCTGGCCCTGAATGGCGTTGTGAAGGATAACTTTGAATTGCCCCGCATCGGCAAGACTGTCTGCCGGGACTTCAAGCCAAAGGCCGTTCGTGTTAATCGGGTTGATGCTGATTGGCGGATTGGTCAATCCTTCCAGTTCCGCCTCTGCTTGCATCTGTGCATCTAAAGTGGCGTAGTCAACTGAACGGTCATCAATCAAATACTGGCCGTTTGTGCCAACGGAATAAACCGGCAAATCAGGGTAAGGGTCAAATGGCAATGGCGCGGCTGCGCCTTTGAGAGTCCAATATGTGCCGGGCGCACTACCAGCCTGTGAAACTTGGGGGACGCTTAATTCCGGCTGCGGCGCGGCAAGCAGATTGGTAACGAGTTCTCTGGCGGCAGGGTTGTCAGCGAACACCGGATTCAGCATGAGCCAATCGTCTGGCGGCGGTCTGACGCCATTGTTTGTTTGCGCCCGTGATGTGAAGTTTAAGTTTGTGAGTAATGCTGTGAAACAAATCAGCGTGCCAACTGATATTTTCTGCAATGTTTTCATATTCGGGTTCTGTTTTAATTTTCTCTCGCAAAAATTTTTACTGCCCGTTCTGACAGATAACGCCTTATTGTGGCGTGTTTATGTTCCAACGAAAACTTCTCACCGTGGATTGATTTGATTTCAATTTTCTAACCGCCGCGTCCGTATGGCAACATTTATTTTGTTAATTTTGCACGACGGACACTAAACATTTTTTGGCTTTGGAAGATTAGTTTATGGCTTGCCTAAAAGTTGTTCCCACGGACAACGCAAGGCTCTTTGAAGCCGAACGAAAGTCGTAAGCAAGATATTTACTTTGCCAGCCTCGATTTTTTGGATTGTTCGAGGATGCAGCCCCACCATTTCAGCGAGCCGTTCTTGAGTGATTTTTTGAAGCACTCTTTCGCGGCGGACATTATCGCCGAAGGATTTGAGTTGTGATGCTTGGGCGCGTTCCAGTGGCACGCCCTATTGAGGCGGTTGCCGTGCTTTTTGAACACACCACAACGGGGCGTGAAAACAATCGCTGCAATTATTCCTGCCAAAATCTTATTTTCCAAAGATCAATGCGAAACCGAAGTGCTTCCGGTTCGTTCAACGTGAGATAAAAGTCTCGGCGCAAATTCAAAAGTTTCAAACGGCTTGGTGATGTAATCGGCTGCGCCAACATCAAGGCCGTGCTGCTGGTCTTCAATGCAACAGCGGCCACTCACAAACACAATTGGCGTCTGGAAAAACGGATTTTCCCTCAAGCGGCGGCAGACTTCAAAGCCGCTAATGCCCCCCGGTAAATCTGCGTCGAGCGTAATCAAATCGAAGTTGCCATCTTGCGCCTTTTGCATTGCGTTTGCGCCGGTTGTTGCCACTTCGGTTTCGCATCCGGCGCGCGCGAGCAAAAAAGTCATCATCATGGCCACCGGCATTTGGTCTTCGACAATCAAAACTTTTACTTTTGACGCCCCGCCATGTTGTTCGCCATTCATCGTGTATGTGAAGTTCACATAAATAAAAACAGGTTTTCCGTTAAATGTCAAGTATGTGAATTCCGCATTTCACATACCTGTGAAAAAAACCCATCAATTATCGTCCAGAAATGTGATTGGCCGCCGCATTCGTGAGGCGCGGCTGAAAAGCAAACCGCCAGTTTCACAAGATGATTTGGCCGGACGGCTGGCCGCCAAAGGCATTGTTTTGGATCAAACTGCGGTTTCCCGAATTGAACGGCAGGAGCGTTATTTGATGGATTACGAAGTTGCGGCCATCGCCAAATGTTTGAAAGTTTCCGTCGCTTGGCTTCATGGTGAAAAATAGCAGACTGCTTCGGTCAGCGGTTCGGCGGGCGGCAAAGTGAAGTGCAGACGGAGAGACGGCTGGAACGGAGCCGGAACGGAACGACCGCCGCCGTGCCGCTGACGGAAGCAAGCGCGACTGCGCTTTCCCTTGTTCATCCGCGACCAACGCACGTTACGCGGAGCGAACGTGCGTTGGTCGCGGATGTTGCCCCCAAAGGCTTTTGCTTTTTAGGATGGCGGGATTACTTTCGGGTCGCTCTCCGTCGCCGCGACGGGCGACACCTGCGCTATTGCGCCAGAATTCTGTGGGTCAGATCAGGTGGTTTGTTTTTTTCTGGTTGATAAAAATTTTTGATTTTAGTTTTTCAACGGTTGCGATGCCGACACGCTCCTGAAATTCCTCAAGCAACGCTTGCGGTTCCGTCAATTCTTGTTCAAACACTTCACGTCCCATCGCCTGCTTTGCTGCTTCAATGTATTTTGCCTGCGGCACAATTTGCACCGGCTCGTTGGCCTGTCCCAAAAAAACTTCAACGGCGTTGTTCGACGCCCACCACGGATAAGAATAGGTCGCCTTTGCTTGGGCGGTTGTTTTCTTCTGCGGTTCTGCCGTAGGTTTGTCTTTTTGTGAAGGCTGCATGGCAACGTCCGTCTTCGGTTCTTCTAAAAATGTGACTTTTTGAGCCATGTTCGTTGAATGTTGGTCACGCAAATGACCATAGACTTTCATCGCTAGCGCGCCGCCGTCTTTGTGTCCGAGCCATCGGGAAACGGTTGGAATGTCCACGCCGCTTTCAATACAGCGCGTTGCAAACAAGTGACGCAAATCGTGATGGGTAAAACGGGGGATTCCCAATTTTTTGCAAGCCGTCGCTATGGATTTCTTGCATTCAAAAACCTGCATGACCGGGGCATTCGGCGCAGGCGATTTGTCGCCTTTGATTTTTTCCAAAAGCTGCCGCATTTCTGGAATCATCGGCACAATACGGCTTTCGCCAACGCGCCGCCACTTCAGTCCCGTTTCGGGCGAACCTTTCACACTAATTTTTCCCCGCGCGAAATCGCAGTCAGCCCAAGTAATGTGGTTGGCTTCCGTTTTGCGAAAACCACCGTAAGCTAAAAATTGAACCAGTTCGGCGGACGGCTTGGCGAAACCGCTTCCTGAACTTCTGATTTCCTCAACCAGTTTTTCAAACTGACTGGATTCAGGCAGCACGATCTGTTTTTTGGTGTGTTCCTTGACGCGCTTGGCTGCGAGTGCGGGATTGTCGTAACGCGCGCCTGCTTCGATGGCAATCTTAAAAACTTGGCGCAAAATACCAATGGTGTGATTGTGTGAGGATGAACTGGCATCTTTTGCGTTGGCTATGCTCCAGGATTCGCATTCCGAACGGGAAATTTTGCTGACATCCTTGTTTTTCAAATCCGGCCATGATTCCAACATGGCTTTGATGCGAAACTCGTAATACTCCTTGGTTTTAGGTTTGAAGTTGGGATCATTTTGGAGCTTCTGCCGGTAGGCTTCCAAGGCATCGCCGAAAGTCATTTTCCCTCTCGCAACTGCCGCTTGCGTGGCGGCGCGCTGGCGCTCCTCTTTGTGGAAATCGCCCAAACGCAATTTGGCAACGCTGATGCGGTCGGTTTTGAGAGATTTCCAAATGAGCTTGCCGCGCACCCGGATTCGGGCATAATAATTTCCAGATTGGACGTGACGAACAAGATTTGCCACCGGCGTTTTCTGCCAGCGTGATTCAGTATTTTCGGATGAATTGGTCTTCATGCCGATAGTATAGAACACCAGTATAGAAAACGCAAGTCGCAAGTTCAAAAATCACGATTTTATCCAATTAAATCAACTGTTCGGGGCGTAGCGTAGTCCGGCTAGCGCGCTTGCTTGGGGTGCAAGAGGTCGGGAGTTCAAATCTCCCCGCCCCGACCATTTTAATTAGGTTTTTAATATATCTTGATTTTTCTACACGGTTTGCTACACTGGCTGGCATGAAGAAGCCTACCTTTCCACTCAAAGTTTCGAAGCAGGGTGTTTCTGTCACAATTGGCTTGGTTGAGAAAAACGGCCAAAAAATCTTTCGCGTTCTCTACCGCGAACAGGGGAAACGCAAGCAGGCTTGGCGATCTACTTTCGAGGACGCTAAACGTGCGGCTGACGATGCCATTGAGGTGGTTCTGACGGGCGACGCTTCGGCCTTGAAACTCAGCGCTGCCGACCGGCACATTTTTTTGCGCTCGGTCGAAATCCTCGCGCCCCTGAACATCGCACTCGACCAGGCAGCCCGCGAATGCGCGGATTTTCGAGATTGGCACGGAGTTAGCCATCACAGACCACAAGAACGCCAAGGTATTGAGAGGCCCATACTATGAGTGCGGTTTTAATTGTGGATGGCGTGAATGGAGCCGCAAAGGAGATCCATACGACACGGACAATATGGTCCCTGATGTTTGGGAGGAGGTTGTTCATGCTGCCTAACCAGTCGCCGGAGCCAACCGCCGTTGGCGCTGTCAGTTCCGCTGTCGCGGTTCACACCACGAGTCGGCGGTGGCTCAGCTTTTTTCGTTGGCGGCTACACATTTATGAAAAACACACACTTAATTCTTCTGTCGGCCATTCTGCTTTTTGGCTGTTCAAAGAAGCAGGCCATTTCGGCACCCCAAGCGACTGATCGCATCGAAGCTGGAAAAGATATAGTGCTTGGTGGTTCCGTTGTGCATATTACAAAACGTGACGGTGATTCGATTGAGGGCGTCAGAATCGTAACCAAATATGCAGGTGGTATAGTAAAGACGTTGATAGCCGATACTGGGAGGGTTCGGCAAGGTTCAAACACTTTAGCAATTATCCTCGACAAGGCGGAGTGCCTGACAAAAACCGAGAGCGGAACAACGACGAACATCATTCAAAGCCAGGGGATGGTATTTTATTTATCTCCATGATGCCGCCTCCTAAGAAACTAGGCGTATAAGTTCATGATGCCGTGACCAGTTTGTAGCCGAGGGCGGTGGCGTTTTGGTGTAGTCGTTTCAATTTCTTGGCCCGCATTTTTTCTTCCGCCACTACCCAGACTTGCGGGTCATAGGTGGTGACAGCACGAATAGCGTTGCGGAGATTATTCAGTTTGGAGCTACCAACAGCACGTTGATTGTTTCCGGGACATTCGGAGGCTCTTTTTCTGGCGGAGGTGGTGCCACTAGCTGACTTCCTGGTTCGGCAAGTTCACGGGGCATGGCAGAATTATTGGCTGATGACAGACAGTCAACAGAAAATGACGACTATGGCCTGCTTTTGTTGTCAGTCCGCCTGCAAATCAATTTCATAATTCACAAACGACTGAAGCAGTTCCATTGTATCCCAATATGAGGAATAATTAGTGGCATTAAAATGTCCCACCGGCAGTTGGATTTGATAAGTAAGGTTCAGTTTGCCTTCATCGAGTTTATGTTGTGTCTGAAATGTGATGTATCGCTGGTCTAGTTTTTCAACCGGCTCATGCTTTTCAACGGAGTGATAACCCTTGGGCAAATCGAAGACGATTTGGCAATGAATCTGAAGAGGGACGGTGATTTCAAATGGTGTTACTCGATTGTTTACCGGAGTAGCGGTCATATAAAAACGTTCCAAGCCACCAGACAGCGTTCCAACATACCCATTTTGTGTGCTGTGGAACTGGTTCTTGAAAATTAATGAACAATTGATTTGTAGTGGCTGCCTGGGGTTCTCCAACGACGTAATTTCGCATTTGCTCATGACCGCATCCGACAATCCCATGTCGCGCTGCAACGATTCCTGCCGGTAAGTAGGCGATATTCCCAGCAAATACTCCCGTAAATAGGAAGCATGCACCCCGGTCAAACTAAGTGTTTCGTCCAAAGCCAGGTCGTTTGTCCCTTGAAAATAAACATGCTGATGAACTTCTATTGAAGAAGCGTTGGTGGAATAGTCAGGTAATTTTACCAAGTGAGGATGATCTGGATTTAGAACCAATGCCTGCTGGCCCGCCAGACCAAGTGGCGGAATACAAGCCAAGTCCGACGCCTTGTCAGTGCAATCAATAAACCTCTCTCCGTTCTTTAGTGGAATCTCCACAATCATATGGTTGAACTGATCCAGCGAAGGCAGGTCAACTTGAACAGGGTCTTCTGAGGAAATGAGTGTGATATTGGCAGGGATGTCGGCGCATTTTAGTAGTTGTTGGAGCAGCACCGCATGGTCTTTACAATCATCACCCCGTACAAACACACCACTGGTGAGCACAGGGTAGCTTTTGGAAAAACAATGTTCTAAAAATGGGAGACCCTCTTGACTGTTACCAGAACTCCGGGTGATCGTCAGGGAGACATCGTAACCAGCTTGCAAGCCGGCAATTGGTATGTTCAAGAGTTTTTGGGAACTGACTTTGCCATCAGCGGTATCACCAATTACATAACAATCTGAAGATTTGATTGTCGTGATCGTCTCGCCGGATTCATTGAGAACCCGTGCGTCATTGACAAATATATCCTCGCCCAATGGGTCAAACCCAATCTGGTATGTGCTGTAGGCTGCCACACCGACCGCATCAACCACATGAATCAGCAGATAATCCGTAGTCCTGCATTCATTGTTCGTGCCATAAGCTAACGCCTTAATGCGCTGTTTATAAAATGCGCCAAAATCCTTGGTGTAATTGTTTGTCGTGGCAGAAATCGCCTGGTTGGTCAGTATTTCTGGAAGCAGAACGGGTTCGATCGGATCTTTCAACATGGAATTGCTGCCCTCACCAAGCAAACCGCTCACGTAATTCAAGTCGGATTTTACGTCTTCTTTAGAGGGGGCCAATTTAGCGGCAGTTTCAAGCGAAGTTTTGGCTTCTCGATACCACTTTAATTTGACCTCGCATTGAGACTCTAAATAATGAGGCAGGTAGGAATCCTTCGCGCTTTTTATAAGCTCCTTGCAATATTCAAGCGCTTCGTTTGGTGTGTCCGCATCCAGCAGGGTCTCAATCAATTGTTCGGTGATTTTCGTGTTATACGGTGCATTGTCATGTTCTGACTTCAGTAAAGCGACGGCCTGAACATAGTCTTTTTTGTCGCGGTATACGTCCGCTTTTAAAAGCCGGAGGTTCAACGTATCTCCCGCTTGCAAATACCGACCCACTTCGATCAATGCCCTGTCATATTGGCGGTCGTCAATCAATAGGTTGATGTAATCCTTGAAATCTGACTCGCTTCGATAACCGCCCGAAAAGATTCTGGCATAGTTGGTAATGGCTTCGTCAGTTAACGAGCACTTCGATTGAAAGAAAGCTTCGAAACTGGCCATATCAGGGTCTGCCAACAAATTTGTCGGCTGTGACTCAAGAAAAACTAGTCCTTCCCTTGGCTGCTCAAGTCGGGCAAATGTTAAAAGCAAATTGTATATAACTGCGGAGTTTGTGCTATCTACCGCGTTGGCTGTATGGAAAAGTGGTAAAGCCCTCTCATATTGTTCAGAATTAAAATAATACAACCCGGCTTGGTTTAGAATGTGACTTTGGTTCTTGCGATCTTGTTCGCTAAAAACCATTTGATTGGATGAGAGCGAATTTGTTGGTGGTGAGAATTTAATTCGTTTCAAGGCATCGTTTAATACGTTGTCAGCGTTTTCTTCGTTTCGCATTGACCATGCTGCGGCCAGATAGCCAAATTCACCTGCATGAACAATCTTGAGCCGATAGCGATAAAGCGAGTTGTCGATGGTTCGCTGATAATCTACTTGCAAACTTGACTTCCTTTCGTCGCTTTGTGTTTGGCGGTGGGTGAATTCACCTTCTGGATATGTGATATTCATGGTGGTAAGCAAGCCTGCCGCCAGCGCGTCCATGTCGACTTTCTGATTGCCCAGCCAAACTGGGAGCACCACAAAGCAACTGTCTCCTTGTGAACCCCCGAACTCCGCCTCGGGGAAGGTTTCCTTTAAGGAGGAGAAATTATGCCAGTCAGAATTAGCAACAGCGACCGTATAGAAGTGGGAGGGGGAAATGTAATTCGTCGTGAAGTGGTGCGATTTTGAGACTGCGATTCGTTGCGGATCCATCAACTCGAATCCTCGCAATATGTTTCTGGTGTCGCTCTCAATCCGTTTGCGATCCTCAATTTTCCCGTAGCCCGTCAATTGATATGCATAGCCGTTGGTCGCCACGAACCATTGCACATAAAAAGCATGAAGTTTTTCCAACTGAGCATCCATCTCAACCAGGATTCCGTCCAGATGGTTGACACTTAATGGGGTTTCCTGAACGACTTCCGATGCGCTGGCGGCTGAACTGACATGGGCTTTGCCAAATTCTGCCAATTGCTTGGAAGTCAAATCGGTTCCAAGGGCTTCAGGAATAATGAAGAAATATATCTCAGGATTAACCCGCATGAAAGCAGCTTTACTGTCCTTATTCAGGGTGCTTGCATCCACCGCAACCCAGGGATGTTCGGGTGCTCGAAATCGAAAATTATAATCCGGAAACTTAAGCATTTTACCCGCCGCTCCCGGAATGGGCTTTAAAACTGAGTTGGCAGCTCTGTCTCTAAACCCCACCACAAACCCCAAGCCGGCCAATAATACCAAAAGAGTTGATATGGCAATGGCCCACCTTGCCTGGGATCGACCTTGAATGTATTGACCCGGTGACCTTGAAAAATCTCTCAGTCCCTTGATTCCAAGCACCAGTGCAGTCACAGCCAGCCCAATTGCAACGATGAGAGCCACAAGATTGCAGGCGTAGTGATATGGCGTGGCGGTGAGGTATTTGTTTATAGCACTTAGAAAAAACGACCCGAGCAAGGCATAGAGCGCAAACATCAAAGCCAGTGCACATTTGCGGTTGGTGCTGGGGCGTAAGGAAATTGTGTAACACTTGGACGCGCCCAGCAGGATCAAGCACGCTGGAATAAACACGCTCGCAGCAGCCTGCCCGAAGCCTTCAGTATTCATTTCTCCCACCCTTCCGGGTAAGCGTCGTGAACCACACCATCGAGCGTGGCGGGGTGGACTTTTTCACGTTCGCGCTTGCCCAGCTCGTTGAAATTTCCCCACTGCTTGAAAAAATATGGAACTTTGGATTTTTTGCATTCGTCCCGAATGGCGGTCGCCCACGACTTCTGCATCTGGCGATCAGAACCGGATTCGCCACCAACGACGATCCAGTCGAGGTCGGCCATGGATCCAAATTTGATCGGTCCGAGCAATGGCTCGGCGCTTAACCAGCGGACCGCCGCTTTCGTCTTCTTCAAATGCGGCATCCGTTTATCAAAAGCCTCCTGGTCCTCGGTCGAGGTACCCAGCCAGATGTTCGGGAATGGTTTTATGTTCGCATACCGCTTCTGCGTGAATTCCGCCATGCGCTCCGGCCGTTTGGTCAAAACCTGAAAACGATGCCAATGCGCCTTTTCCATGACGGTGAAGCAATCAGCAATGAATTGTTCGGGCACGCTTTTGTGAAACAAATCGCTCATCGAATTGACGAAATACATCTTTGGAATTTGATCCAGCAGCGGATCCGCCAAATCCTGGGGCACCAGTTGCATGATGCCGGTAAACGAGTACGTGGTGGTTTTGCCGTCCGCTGATTTTTTCTCCACCGCCAGCCCAGGATACACATCGGCCAATCGAGTGGCAGTCAATTTTGCCGCATAACAACGGTCGCAGCCCCGGCTGGCGTGAGTGCAGCCATGTAACGGGTTCCAGGTCGCGTCGGTCCAGGCGATGCCTGTCGATCGTCGGACTGCTCCCATCGCTTTGACCTTTTTACGGAGATCCTCAAAAACGGCCATCACGCCCGGACCCGCATTTTCAGGCAGCGCAGATTTGGCACCGTCAACGGCTGCTTGGAATTTTGCCACCAGCTTGGCTTGGGCCGAATCTCTCGGTTCTTCGGCCCTGGCTGGCGGATAGAGGAATGTCTTGGCTGCAACTATAAGCTTGGCCGGGAAATCCACCAGTTTTGCCATTTCCGCCCAGTCCTGGGCCTTTTTAATGACCGCACGCTGCTGTGCATCCGCCAAGTAAATCAAGGGCCGGAGATGCCCATCCGACCCCAATAAACCCACGGAGGCCCCGGTCGGGGCCTCACGCTTGATCACGCTGCCCATTTTAGCCAGCCGAATGGTGTTCGTTCGGCTGAACCCAAATTTCGCCTTAAAGTACGCCGCTACCGAGCGGTGGCCTTCAAATAGTTTTTCAGCCTGAATCTGAAAGCAGGCAACCGCGAGTTTTTGAAAGTCTTCAGCCCGGTCGGTCTGGCAGGTCTGAATGATGGCTTCACATTCGGCCAAGGTCTTTTTTTCGGCCGCAGATAATTCGCGCGTCACGAATTTGACGTTGGCGGCAGATCCGGTGGCACCCCGTCCATTTTTAGTTTTGGACTTCGCCGGCCCAGCCTTGGCCGCAGAATTGGATTTGCCACTCATGCCCATTGCGGTGGTAACCAAACCAAATTACGCCGGGAATGTCAAAGCCGGTTTGAGCTGCTGTCACCGGGTTTGAGCGGCGCGCAGGGTCGAGCCCCGGTTTCGTCATTTTCCATCCGGCCCCGTGGCGGCTCGGACGGCCGTGACAACCACCTTTTTTACCCAGCCCTATTCCAATGGAACGATTTTAACGACCCGGGCCTGACTTCGATATCTAGACGGGTTGTTAATGGTTGGATCGTTGCTCGCCGGCTTGCTCGCAGCCGTTGCCACTGGCCACCTTCTGCAATCGGTGGCAGTCTGGATTTTTATTGGTGTCGCCATCGGAACCGCCGGCATCGCCTTGCGGCTGACCAAGCCGCTCTGCAAAGAATTTCCGCCGAACTTGAAAAACGTTGGTGACTTGTCCCGGTGGGTGATGATGCACAAATCCGATCTTGCCGACGCCATGCCAACCGGTTGGACCCGCGAACAGATTACGGCTCGCGTGCGTGAAATCGTCATTGCTGTCCTCGGCTGCAAACCGGATTTCAGCGAAGATGCTTATTTTGTCAAAGACCTCGGCTTGAGTTAGCCGGCCTTTGTGCTTCAGCGTCTTGGCGGTAAAATTTGCCTTCATCCGTGTAATGCCTGGTTGTCAGGAAACAGCAATCGCTGTCCGGTGCGTGCTTCAATCCGCGCTTTGCGACGCATCTGTCGGCCTGGCGCATTGTGGCTGTTGTGACAACGCTGAAAGAGCGCGACCAGTTTCAGCATGCTTGCGACATCCGGCCAGCTCGCCGTGAATGTGCGCCGCCGTCAACACCACGCGGCTGCCGGTGATCCAATATAGAAAGGCGGTTTTCATTGCGGAAGCGTCAGAACAACGTTGGTCTGGCCGGTGTAAAAACGGAATGGCAGATTGTAAAGCCCCAGCTCGCTGTTCTGCAGGATGAAAATATTATTGAGCTCGCCATTTTCGACCTGCTTGTAGCTGATCTGGGTTGAGCCTGTCGGTGACACCTCGAAAATGGCGCGGTCCGGGCTGGCCATGGAGAAATAGCTATTCGCGTCGGCGGACAGGGTGATGGTGCTCGCTGGTCCCGGGCCGGGGCCATTCAGATACATCACCGCGCCGGTGGGCGTACCGGCCAAGTACACCGGATTGTCCTCCGGCCGCGACACCACATTGGTGCCGGTGAATACCATGACCGGCTGACTGTTGGTGCTGGCCCAGTAGGCAACCGGTCGCTCCCTGTCATCCACCAGGATGAACCGGTGCGCTCGGATTTCTTTTTCCTCATGTCTATCCTCAGCGGCGGTTAGCACAACGAGGCCGGTGACGCCGAGGCAGAGCGTCAGCAGAATGCGGTTGTGCCTTTCCACCCGGCGGAGGCGGCCTTGGATTTCTGCGAGCGGATCAGTGCGGTCGGAGTTTTTCATATTTTTTCAATGTTATGGTTAGCTGGTGGAGCATTTGGCGATGTCGTGGACGATTTGGGTGGTCATGAACTGGCTCCGGACGCGGGTTTGGCATTTGGGACAATTAACCGGCTGCGCGGTCTCAAAATGGGCGACGTCCGCCACCTCGGCCGGCGTGATGGTGCGGTGAATGCGTTTGCTGAGCAGTTCGGTGTAGCGGTCGTAGGGGATCAGGGTAGCCATCGGGGTCAAGCGTGGGGACGGGAGTGTGCAAAGTAAAGCACTGACCCATTTACACAGCGTCACCATCGCATTCAAGGGCGACCAGCCAACGGTGACCAGTTACACCGGCAAACCGAAGGGTCATTTTCGGATGGATCGGCGTTGTCCGGGGCGCGTGTTAATCTGGCGGCGGCCGGGACAATGATTGGGGACATTCAGTTCCTTTGAACGAGTGGTGAGACACACGCATACTGTGACCAAAACCAAAGCCACCGTATGTTACCAACACCTGAATCCCTGAAGCCAGCAACCACAACCGACACCCGGCACTGCCGCCAAGGCGACGTGCTCATCGAACGCATCACCACGGTTCCGACCGCTGCCGTGCCGCAGCCCAAATCCGCGCGCATCATTTTGGCGCAGGGTGAAGTCACCGGCCATCATCATGCCTTGGAAACGGTTGACCCTGCTGACTGGTGGCAAGTCGGGGAAATCTCCACCGCCAACCCGAAACCAGCCAAGCTCGCTGGCGAAGTCTATGTGCGGCTCGCCTCCGGCGGCGTGGTGACGCACCCGGAACATTCTGAAATCAAGTTGGCCGCCGGCCATTACCGGATTACCCGCCAGCGCGAGTATTCACCGGAAGCCAGCCGCAACGTGGCCGATTAGCCATGAGACGAGTCCACAAATTATCCTGTGCGCAACTGGCCTTGATTCCGCTAGTGCGCGAAGAATGGCAGAAAATTGGCCTTGATACCTCGCCAGTCGAGCCCGCAAAAGTCCGGGAAATCCTGGGGCAGCTGTATGGTAACGGCCGCAAACCAGCTCCGAGCCATATTATCCATTTGGCCAGCCCGCTGGAAATCGCGCTCGCCATCGGGAAATTGCGACTCGCCGACAACCCGGTTTGCCACCAAGTTTCTGACGCGGTCAGTGCTCAGGTAAAACAAGCCCTTCGCCAACCAATCACTGACCGGATCAATGAACAAGTGGCCGGCTTGGTCACCAGCCAGGACAGCTTCGAATTCACCGTCGCCGAACTGGTGCCGGATTTGCAAGTCATCGAGCATGTTCAGGCACAACTTCGTGAACCAGTCCGCGACCGGTTTCCTGCTCCCAAGGCTAGTTCATTGCCGTGTGACTTCGGACAATTCGATGTTTCGCTGGCGTGGTTCGATTTCGTGGGGCGGCTGGGGGTTGACGTTGCCAAACTGGTTCCAACGTTTGACCTCGCCAAAGCCTGCGGCTGGGCGGTTTTATACTGGGATTGGGCGTTTGTTTCAGCGAAGCCGGAATACATCCAGCGGGACGAACAAGGCCGTTTACACTGTGAAACAGGCGCGGCACTGCGTTATCCTGACGGTTTTTCCGTCTTTGCCCTGCATGGTAGCCGGGTTCCAGAAAAACTGGTCATGGCTCCGGAAACCATCACGGTCGCGGAGATTGAAATGGAGCAGAATGTCGAGGTGCGGCGGATGATGCTGGAGCGCTACGGAATCCAACGCTTTCTGTTCGATTCCGGGGCGAAAGAAATTCACCGGGATGATTTTGGCATATTATACCGCAAAGACAGCCGGCAGGACGAACCGTTGGTCATGGTGAAGGTGGTCAATGCCACACCGGAGCCGGATGGCAGCTACCGGGATTATTTCCTGCGCGTGCCGCCGACCATGAAACGGGCGCGACAGGCGGTGGCCTGGACTTTTGCCAAGGCGGAAAACGATTATTCGCCCACTTTACAGACATGAATTTGAAACCAAAGAAAACCGGGATCATCACCGAGTTGAAGGCCCGCTACAAAGATCGACTGGCTCAGGCCGCCGAACAACTGGCCAATGATTATGTGAAGGGCCATCACAAAGGCGGCCGTGAAAAATTGTGGGTGGATGTCGAACTGTTCCGTCTCTGGGCTTACCGGGTGCGCCGGGATTGGTATGGGTTTTGCCTGGGCAATGTCCCTTATGTGTGGAAAGACCTGTTGAACGACTTCCTTTTGTGGGTGGAATCACAGTGTCCCGATTTTGAAATCCTGCAAGTTAAAGTCAAAGTGGGCGGGCTAAGGTTTTATGTTGAAACCAACAGCAAGGATCCGGCAGTGGACAAAAGAGTCAGATTTGAAATAAAAAAACTGGAAAGATTGTTGCGCCATGAAAATCTCATCTGCTGACTTTGCCAGCCCCAACCTCAAAACCAGCCAGCCATTCTCCGGGGTTTGAATTTACATTATGCGAATACAAGTATTCAGCGATCTGCATCTCGAATTCGGCCAGTTTGCGCCGGTGCTTAAAAAGCCTGACGTGGTGGTGCTGGCGGGCGATATTCATGTCGGAACAGCGGGGGTTAAATGGGCCAGACAACATTTCCGCGATTGCCCGGTCATCTATGTGCCGGGAAACCATGAGTTCTACAACCATTCCATCCCGGATTTAATCCCGGCGCTCAAGCACGAAGCCAAGGGCAGCCAGGTGCATGTGCTGGAAAACAATGTCTGCAAAATCAACGGCTTGGTGTTCCTTGGCTGCTCGCTCTGGACAAACTTTCAACTCTGGCCGGACGCCGATAAAGCCATGTCGTTTGCCGACCAGGAGATGTCTGATTTTTGGCTGATAAAAAAACCGGCCGGTAACCGGTTGTTTGGCGCAGAGGATTCGGCGAGGATTCATGCTGCGTCAGTCCGGTGGTTGAAGCGGCAGATGTCGCGCCATGACCCGGCGCGGACCATCGTGGTGACCCATCATGCGCCAAGCTCCCGTTCCATTGCCGCCCACCAAGCCGATGATAGGTTGAGTGCCGCGTTTGCATCGGATTTGGATTCGCTAATCCGTGCCAGCCGGGTTCCCTTGTGGATCCACGGCCATAGCATAAGCGACATTATTCCAAAGACGCCTTGATACTCTTCACAATTATCTCTGCGGTGGCCCCCAAAGCCTCTCGGTGCTTCACAATCAATTCCTCCGCACGAGAGACGAGGGATTTCTTTTTTGTAGGTTCTGCGGTCTTCAATTCGTCCAAAATATCCTCAAGCTCCCGCCTGTCCTGCTTGGGAATGCTTTTTTCCACAAATAGCTGGTTGATTGTCTTGTTATCGTAAAATGTCACGGGTGAGTGACTGACATTTCCCACTGCACCATGAACGGTTCCGATGTTGAAAACCATGTTTCCAGCAGTTCGCTTTTCTTGTTCGTCAAAACTCATATCTTCTCCTTTGATCCCGCGCTTTTCAAGTTCAGTTGTCCATTGAAGCAGCTCATTCGTAACCGCGTCAACAATTCGCTTAAATTGTTCCGCCGTGACGGTCACCCGTTGTGGAAAGCTTGAGAGCATGGATTCTCCCATTAAATCTTGGAGAGGGAAATTCTTAGGGGATGGAAAAGCAAAGCCTGCCCCACGTGAAATATTTTCAATTTCTGCGATGGGCTGACGAGCTTTTAACTCGATATTCATGTTCCCCGCAAATTGCCAACCTCCTTGATAGGGATTGTTGTATTCCAAATTGTGAGTTACGTAATCTCGATATTTTGGCGTTTCAGTGCCTTGCGGATAACCGCCAAGTTCCAAATCCACCCAACGCTCAACGTCCTCCAAATTGAGTTTGGCCGAGATGAGCTTGGCTTGCCTCAACAATTGAGTGAGCGATAATTTTCCCTCTACAATTGCCGATTGTAGTTGATTAATGGCTGAACTCATTCCGGTAATTCTGCGTCAAATTCACTTGGGACGATAGCAAAAATCAAAGGAAGCGTAGAATCCCTTGCCGCGGCGCCTTCAGCGCAGCCGAGGCTCGGCCTTCGGTTCAGATTCTGCCGGAAAAAATGCGCGCTCCTGATCCGGCAGCCACGTTCCCGCACTCCATAAAATTATCACACGCCCCGGCCCACGCCGCTCCACCCGAAAATTGTCCCTTCGGATTTTCGTCCCAGTCCGGGCAGCCGACAGAATCGGTGTGCTCACCTCACCGCTGGCGTCGCCGTTGAGTCGCGTGTAAACTGGCACCGAAATCGCAAACAGCAATGCCACCAACCGCAACCATAAATCCGCTGACTGAGCAGGAGGAAATGGTGTTTCGCCTGTGTGAAGCCGGGAAACTGACCCGCCGGGAAATTGCCCGGCAACTGGAGGTGTCATCCACCAGGGTGGGGCAGATTTATGCCGCTGCCAAAACGAAATTGCAGGATTTCGCGGAGCACGGCGAGGATGCGTTGACGCTATTGCCCGCGCGGGCCCGTCAGGTGGTGGTGGATTGCGGGATACCCAGCCGAATGCTGACCCGCTCGGCCATCGAGTCCGGCCGGTTGACTTGGCACGAGGGCATCGGCGGCATTTTTTGGGAGGACACCATGTTGCCCAAGATGAGCAGGAAAACTTGGTCCGCTCTCCACGCTTGGGCAGGCCACCCCACGCTGAAATGAGCCAGACCGAATCATTCCGGGCGAAACGCGAGGCGCTGGTGCTCCGCTTACGGGATAAGGAGAAACTGACCTTCCAGCAAATCGGCGACCGGTTTGACCGCTCCGCTTGCCGGGCCGCGCAGATTTATCAGGCCGCCCGCCGTAAAATCCAATTTCCCCCCAACGGCCTGTCCAATCGGATCAATCGCCTTCTAACCAGGTCTGGCTTTACCGTCGATAAAACCGCCATTGCCATCGCTCTGCGTACCGGCAAACTCTATCCGGGTCTTTTGCCCCTCAACTATGGACTATACGCGCACCGCGACGTCTGTCGCTGGGCTGGCGTTGAACCCGCGTCCCTGCCGTATCCCAGCCACCATTACGAACGGTTTCCCGACAACGGCCTTTCCTACCGGACGAACAAATTCCTTAAATTTACCGGCATCCCTGCAACGAAAGCGGCCGTGCTCAAGTCCTTGAAGAATGGCGACCTGACCCCCACCAAACGCCCCATCGGCTATGGCAAGGGGACGCACGCCGAACTCTTCCGGTGGGTTGGCGTCACGCCACAACTACTCCGCAAACAGAAAGTGGCCAGTCAATAGCATCCGCCCGCGCTTTTCCCCCCTTCGCAGAAACTTCCCCGCATCAATTCCCCCGTGCCGGACTCCGCCTTGAAACGGTGAAGATTCTGCTCGCCCATCAGCGCTCACTTGTGAAGTTTTTTTCGCACCGTTGCGATGTGGCCGGCTAGCGCTACCGGGCGAGAACTGTTGCTATCTTCACATGTAATATATCCATGCCACCCACCTACCAGCCAGGTCTCTCCAAGTCCACCTTCCTGATGGGGCGGCAAGTCAAGGGGACATTCCGCGACAGGGGACGTTCCCGACATGTGGTGAAGCACAAGACGGGACGGCGCGATTAAAATATGAAAGGCGATATTGCAATGGCCACGGGTTCCTCCTCTGGTATAAGCAATTACGAAGATGGCTGTAATAAGACCAGTGTCACTTTACATTTATGGCTGAATCGAAAACCATTCCGTCGCCGCTGCCGGACGCATCCGCTTCAAATAATTCGTGCGGATCACCTGCGGGCTATTTCCTGCTTCATCGGCCACCCGAGGCACGTCGCCAGATTCGGCCACGCGGGCGGAAATATAGGTGTGGCGAAGCGCGTTATGTTTCCATTCCAGCGCCTCGATTTCATTCTCGGCGTCGGAGGTGGCCGTCGCCGTTTTCAAAAGTTGCTTCGTCGTGTTCACGAAGGAAACGACCTTGCCGTGTTTTTTCGCCAGCGGAGTCAGGAACGCTTTCAGGTTGTCTTTCAACGGGACGATCCGGCGCGTGTCGGTTTTAGCATTTTCAGCTTTGACCTCGATAAACCCTTCCTCCAGGTCAATGTCCGACCAGTCCAGCCGCGCAATCTCGGCGTGCCGCAGGCCGGCAAATCCGCCAATGACAATCATGGGCAAAATCCGTTTATCAGCGGCTGCAATCAGCCGACGCATTTCGTCGGCGCTGTAGGTGGAAATTTCGCCCTGTTTTCGCTTCGTGTATTTTTGGACGCCTTCCAGCCAGTCCGTGCCCTTTGTCAGATAGCCGCGCAGCACCAGCCAGCGGTTGAAATATCCGATCGTATCGCGGTGATTGGCTTTCGTCCGCTCTTTGAACGGCAGCGCAGTGAGATAGTCGGCCACCATTTTGGCCGATATGGTGTCCACCTCATCTAGGTTGAATTTCGCCGCAAACGCATCCAGCGCCGCCGCCAGCTGCTTTTTCCGGTCCGCCGATTTCCCATCCGTCTCGGCCTGGGACTTCAGTTTCACCACGGCATCGGCCACGGTGATCTTTGGCAATTCAACCGCGTTGCGCTTCAACCAGTCGCGGCAGGCCTCAATCGGCGTCGTCTTGCCGCCAAGCAAGGTGCGGCAACAGTAAGCGGCCTGAAAGACTCGTTGTGCCGTCTCGCACTCATGGCAAGCTTAACTGCCTCCTGCAAGTCACCCGCACGAACTAGAAAAATAGCATC
>Ga0302269_1000726_pt1 | contig 18401 bp, 9 predicted proteins | sample III_Bog_E2_2_FD_194560 | JGI IMG/M metagenome (GOLD analysis project Ga0302269, IMG submission 194560) | Peat permafrost microbial communities from Stordalen Mire near Abisko, Sweden - III_Bog_E2_2 | ecosystem: Environmental > Terrestrial > Soil > Wetlands > Peat | place: Sweden: Abisko...
TGCAATCGGATTGTGGCAACTGTCGCAGTGCCGCGCAAACTCGATTCCCTTGGTGTTGATCAGGATATTGACGCTGGTGCGGTAGAACGGCGTACGAAACGAGTTCGAGTGCAGCGCCTGCCGCCACTGGTGGTACGCCTCCTGATGACAGTGGCCGCAGTACTCCGCCGTGGGGAAAGCGCCTGGCTGCACGAACCCGGGGCCTTCTACGGCAGCGTTGCCCGGAGTGGAGATATTGTCTTTGCCGAAGGCATAGTTGTAGTGTGGGCTGACTTTGGCGTTGTAGGCGCTGCGGTCGCTCTCCTGGTCTGCCATCTTCTGGTCCGGAGTCCGCTGATCGGCCGTGTTGTCGTAGGCCGGGGTCTGGCTGGATTGCGCCATCACGTGGACACGCGGCACAAAAACACTGCCTATCGTGAACGCCGCGAGAAGGACTGCGACGAACGTGAGCCATGGAAAAGAACGCGCCGTCCATCTAGTGAGCATGGGGCTTCCCTGATTGCGTTTTGACGCCGGCGTTGGGCGAATCATAGACGCTGGGTACCACTCCCTTACCTTCTTCGATCACAAAGTACCGATCGACCGAAGGCAACGCGACATCTTCATGCAGCCCGCTGGGCCAGTGGATCTCCACCGTGTCGACCTTTGTAGACTGGCCTAGGCCGAAGTGAAGTCGCTGATCGCTGGACGATTCATAGCTGCCCCCGCTCATCACATCGCCGCGCTGACGCATCCCGCCGGCCGTTAGATAAACGGTCGCGCCGATCGCGTCTCGCGGACTCTTGGGGCCGCCCACCAGCTTCAATCCAACCCAGTGGTTGTGGTCAGCGTTTACATTGCGAAGGATCACCGGAGTGTGATCGATGCAGTTGATCACCACATCGATCTTTCCATCGTTGAAGAGATCCCCAAAGGCCGCGCCACGGCTGGGAATGACATCCGCGAGCCCTGTGCCCTCCACTGCGGGAACCAGCTCAAACTTTTGCCCGTGGTCAAGATTGTGAAAGAGCAGCGGGCGTTCGGCATAGGTGGTACCCCAGTTATGCTGCGCCGTCTGTGGAAAGATGTGGCCATTGGCGACGAAGATGTCTTTCCATCCATCGTTGTCGTAGTCGATAAACCCCGCCCCCCATCCCAGGAAGGGATAGGTCACCTCGGCAATGCCCGCATGAGACGTGATCTCGGAGAAGTTGCCCTCTCCTTTGTTCTCAAAGAGCGTGTTGTAGTCGTCAGAAAATGTCGTTGTGTAGAGGTCGACTTTGCCGGTGTTCTTGTAGTCTCCCACGGCCAACCCCATGGAGGCCGTCTCGCGTCCGGATTGATTCAGCGCGAATCCGGAATCATAGCTGTCGTCTTCAAAGGTTCCATCGCCCTTGTTGATATATAGATAGTTGGAAGATGAGTCATTTGCGACCAGCAGATCGACCTTGCCATCGTCGTTGACATCGACGAAGGTGGAACTGAAGCCGTAAAAGTGGTGCGGGTCGCTGACACCGGCTTTTTCACTGACATCCGTGAAGGTCCCGTCGCCGTTGTTGTGGAACAGGTGGTCAGGTTCGCCATCCAGTCCGCGCGGGCCGCAACTCACGGTCACTCCGCGATACTGGCAGAAGGCGAGAACCGAGGCATCCGATCCGGAGCGCGGCGGATTCGCAAGATCATAGTGAACATAGCCGGGGACAAACAGGTCGAGCCGGCCATCGCCGTCGTAGTCGCCGAAGCTGGCGCCGGTGGACCAGTTGCCGAGCGTCACGCCCGCCTTCTCCGCAACGTCGGTAAAGGTGCCGTCGTGGTTGTTGTGATACAGCCGGTTCTTGCCAAAGTTGGAGACGTAAATATCCGGCCAGCCGTCGTTGTCGTAGTCGCCGACCGCAACGCCGAATCCCCACCGGTCGTTCTGCACGCCTGCCTGCGCGGAGACATCAGTAAAGGTGCCGTCATGATTGTTGTGGAACAGGGCAGCATGTGGCGGGGTGACCTTGCCGCTCATCGCGTCATAAGTGGAGCCGTTCACCATGTAGATGTCCAGCCAGCCGTCATTGTCATAGTCCAGCAACGCCACGCCGGAGCCAATCTCTTCAATGATGAACTTCTTCTCTAAAGTCCCCATGGAGTGGTGCCACGAGGTCACACCGGCCTTCTCGGAGATGTCTTGGAAGACGATGGGCCCCGTCTTCACGAATCCACCGGCTGTAATGGGGCGCTTCTCCGAGTCCAGCACCGGCGCGAACTCGCCCGCAGTCGCCGATCCCCCCTGCGGGACGGTCTGCATCCCGCTATCGGTTCCGCCGGCGACAACGGGCGTCTGCCCGTACGACAAGCCCGTCAGCGCAAGTTCAAAGGCCGCAACGGAGAGGAGCAAAATAACCTTACGAGCGCGATGCATAATACGTGGCCTTCAATCTGTTCAATCTGTGGAATCTGGTCACAAAAGGATCTTCGCGTAGAGCGTGAAGCAAAATGTACTGAACCGATTCATATCAAGTCAACGTGCTGAAGAAAATGGCGAAGGGCCGAAGCCCTCCGCCATTTGGGTGGAGAAAGGTAAAGGACTAGAAGGCGTACTTCACAGAGAGCTCAACCAGCCGCCGTGAATCTCCTCCAGCCTTTTGTACGGTTGTTCCAAAGTTGGGCACTGTCTGCGTGGATAGTGTCGAAGTCTTGGAAGTGTAGTCGGTGTTGAAGATCAGCTTCAGCTGGTTTCCTGAGAAGTCATTCTGAGGATGATTCAGCCAGTTGAAAGCCGACGCACGGAACTCGACGGTGTGATTCTCCGTGATGTGGAACTTCTTCGCCAGCGCCAGGTCTGAATCAAAGTACGCGGGTCCCTTGATGTAAGGATAATTGCGAGGACCATACGCTCCGAATGCGGGAAGCGCGAAGCACTTGTCGGTCAGGTACTGATTGGGTCCCCGACCGGACGTTGGGCTGCACGTCAGGGTGGGCTGGATGGAGACTCCAGCATCCGTCCCATACCAGGTGTTCGCGCCAAGGCCCGTACCCACGCCCGTAAGACCTGCCGGAACGTTGACATAGCCGGTGTTCAGCGAGAAGTTCTGGCTGCTGATCGCCTGCAGGTTGGCGCCCGACTGGAAGGTGGTGATAGCGGAAACCTCCCAGTTGTTGACCGCACCCGATATCAGGCGGCTGTCCCCGTGATACACCTGATGATCGTCATAGGCGAAAGAGGTGTTGAGCACGTAGGGACGGTCATCGTTATCCACGCCGTAGTCGCCCCGCAGAGAGAAGGGATTCTCACTGAGGGTGGTAGCCAGCGTCTTAGAGCGGGTGTAGTTCAGGTTGAAGTTCAGATGGGACGAGCGCTTTACAAGGCTAATCTGAAAAGCGTTGTAGTTAGAGTAGCCGAGATGCTCCATCACACCAACGGTGTTGGTGCCATAGGCATAGCCGTACGGATGGTAGTCCGCGGGCTTGTTGGGCAGAGGATTGTTGTTCAGGTCGCGGGTCACGTTCTCCGGATTCGGAGCCGTAATACCGGTGACCGGGTCGGGCTTGAAGAAGGCGCCCAGCGGCGTCTTGTTGACGTTGATGATGCCGTTGCCGCTGCCCAGCGCGACGCCATTGCCGCCTCCGAGCAGTGCGTCCTGGGACTGGTTGCCGACGTACGAAGCCTCCACCAGCATGTTCCAGGGAAGACGCTGCGTGATGGTCAGGTTGTAGTTGTACGAGGTTGGGTTCCCATTGTCATTCGCATCCATCGCATTTTGGATGGAACCGGAGCTGCCGGCAGTCTTCGGCGCATACGTGGTACCAATCTGATCCAGGGTCACACTGGTCGATCCCGGAAGGTTGAACGTCTGTACGCCCTGAGCGACGGAAACACCGCCCTGGATGTCATTCCAGCTATCACCCCAGCGATAGATTCCGATACCTCCGCGCACCAGGGTCTTGCCGGTGCCAAAGACATCGTACGAGACGCCGAAGCGCGGTGACAGCAGAAGGAAGGTGCTGTTGAGCCCGCTCTTAGGAATACCAGGATTGATCCCGTGGTACTGGAGACCGGGGTTGACGACGCCGGCAGCGAAGTCGCTCGCCACCCGCGCAGGCACGAAGACTGGGACGCCCGCAGGGCCGCGATCATACCAGCGGCCGATGTGATCGAACCGGACACCATACTCCACGCTAAGGCGCTTTGTAGCCTTCCAGGAATCGTCCGCATAGAACGAGATGATCTTCTCGGCAAGGTCCTGCGGCGGGTTCGAGCTGGTCTGCGAGAATCCGACAGCGTTGCCCAGCAGCATATTGGCCAGCGGATTGTTGGGTGAGCCCATGGGCGACCCGCTCACGGCGTTATTGTTCACACCACCGCCGGCGCTGAAGCTCAATGTGCCGTTCGGGTTTCCGAAGCCGTCCTGGAAGTTGTCAGTCATCTCGTAGAACACGCCCGTCTTCAGGGTGTGCGCTCCCCAGACCTTGACCAGGTTGTCTTCCAGTGAGGTTGTCGGCTTCACCAGTTGGTAACCGCCATTGGTGAACTGATCTCCCTGGCTGAAGTCGGGATAGGTCTGGTTGTTCGGGGAGCCGTAGGAAGGAATCCAGGGATCGCCGTTGTTGAAGACCGCACTGCCAGCATAGCCGTTGGTCGTCTTGTAGACGGCGCTGACATTCGGGGCGCCGGCGGCGTCGTTGTGCACATCCGACAGCGTTGCGATAGCCTCGTTGGTCAGCGTATTGCTGAAGGTGTGCAGCAGGTGGCCGGCCAGTGCCTTGGCTACGTTCGATCCGACCAGCGCTCCACCCGGGAAGGGAATGGAGTTACCGGGAGTCCAGTAGAGGTGCGCTCCGGCTCCAGATGCGGGCTGGGAGTCGGTGCCGTCCTGGAAGGAAGCATAGAACTTGGTGCGGTCGGAGAAGTTGTAGTCCACGCGCGCACGGTAGATGTATCCATCATGAATACCCGGAACCGGCAGGTAGAAGTTCTGGTAGCTATTGGACGCGTTGGGCGTCACATTCGCTGCCGGCCAGATCTTGGTCAGTGCCAGACCATCCTTTGCGGCTGCCGTATTCAGGTACATCGCCGGTATCATCCCGGCAGGACGTCCCGGAGTGACGCCGATAATGCTGCCGTCAGGAAGTACCGTACCCGTCAAATCATTGCAGTAGGTATTTTTGACCGTCGATGAAATGCCGGTGTTGCCGCAAAGGGCAGCATTGGCAGCCGTAGCCGTAAAGTTGCCGCCCAGCATGTCCGCTGAGGGGATATAGGACGTGAGCGTAGATGCGTTCCCGGTGTTCTGCAGGAACTTCTCATAGCCGAACCAGAACTGAAGTTTCTTCTTGGTAAAGGGCACCGGACCGCCGATGTTGCCGCCGGGGTAGTAGTAGTGCGCCTTTCCTTTGGGTGTGTTGTTGTGGTTGCTCTGCCAATCGTTGGTGTTCAGCACGTCGTTCCGGACGAAGAAGTAACCCTCGCCGTGGTACTTGTCTGAACCGGACTTGCTGATGTTGTTGATGATCACCGGCCCATGGGCCACGTCGGCGCCATAACTCGAGGTCAGGACGGTGACCTCCTGCACGTGGTCGGCGTCGACGACTTCCAGCGTATTGCACCAGCAACCCGGATCACCGATGTCGACACCGTCGTACAGCTCCGATGTACCGCCGTTGTGAGCCTCGCCGTTGTAGTTGACGCCGGTCGCCGCAGGGCTGGTCTCCACATCGAGGCCGGTCTCGCCCAGTGGGCCGTTTCCAGTGCCGGGGACGATGGTCGCGCCCGGAAGAATCTTCAGCAGCTCATCCGCGTTACGCGTTACCAGCGCAAGCTGCTCGATGTCCTTCGAGTCGAGCGTCGAACCCAGGGAGCCGTTGTCCGTCAGCAAAATCTGGCTGTTGGTCTCGACCGTGACGGTCTCCGCTACGCTGCCGACCGAGAGTACGCTGTCCGGCACCGTATCGCGCGCGCCGGAGTAGACCACAAGACCCTCCTGCTTGGAGGCCTTGAATCCCTTGGCTTCAACAAGAACCGTGTAGGTACCCGGCAACAGCACAGGGAAGGAGTAGGTTCCGTCCTTCGCGGTGACCGTATCGAGCTTGTCGTTGGTGTCCTGGTTGATGACCGTTACCTTCGCCCCGACCACTTCGGCCTGGGACGTGTCAACGACTCTGCCGCTCAGCGCCGCGGTCGTCTGCGCGTGAAGGCTGGGCAGAGCCATCAATCCAACCACTGCAACGATGAGCAGCAGGCAGCAACGAACTCCCTTTGCCACGATTCTTCTTGCGATCATGTATTCCTCCGTAAAAAATGAAGCGATACCAAAACGATTGTCTTGAATCCGAACGCTGGCCCCTGAACGCAGGTGCAGACCGTAACCCGGGAACCGGGTAGCCCACATCTCCCATTCAGTGAAACGATTTAGCTGGTCATTTCTACGGTGGAAACAAATACACGCGCTGCGCTGAGATTGTCAAGCTTTTTTTCGGTGAAATGATGACGCAATTCTCCGCCTGCTGTCACTCGAGAACGCGCCTGCTGCAAATCGTCTCACTTCAGTTCAAACTGATTGGTCTACAAGGACTTATCCACAGGGACGGAATCTCTCTTGATCCCCTGGTGGCCGGTTCCTCCAGGAGGCAGAATCGGGCCTGGCTCCCAATCCGCCTTGTGGACATCTGCCCCTGAATTTCTTCCTTATGGCGTAGCCTTAAATTGCCGGCACGCCTATCGGGTGGTTCAGAGCAGGGCCCTGTGACGTATTCGGCCTCTCGGGATGGCGACGGCGACATGTCTCAGCGTCATCGTTCCATAGCAACGGCGACGCGGCCCTTCCATGCCCCAATCTGCCCTCAACTCCGAGCCCGGCAAACATCCGCTGCGGCGCATCCATCTGCTGGTCCGGGGAGTTGTGCAGGGCGTGGGCTTTCGCCCCTACGTCTACCAGTTGGCCAGTCGCTTCTCGTTGGGTGGCTTTGTCCTCAATACCGGCGAAGGTGTGGTCATCGAAGTCGAAGGCCCGTTCTCCGCCGTCGAACAGTTTCTCGATGCGCTTCCTCGTGACGCTCCTCCGCTGCTGCGCATAACGGAGCAGATTCAGAATGAGCTCGTCCCCACGGGCGAGCAGCGGTTTCAGATCCGCGCCAGCCATGCCGGGGAGTTCATCTTTTCTCCGGTGCCTCCGGACATAGCCGTCTGCGACGCCTGCTTGGCCGAGACTCGCGATCCGTCCGACCGCCGCTACGAATATGCCTTCACCAACTGCACCCACTGCGGCCCGCGCTACAGCATCATCCTGGATGTGCCCTACGATCGCGCCCAGACCACCATGGCCGGCTTCGCCCTGTGTGCCGAGTGCCGCGGAGAATACGAAGATCCGTATAATCGGCGATTTCATGCCCAACCCAACGCCTGTCCCGTCTGCGGCCCGCATCTTTGGCTTACGGACAACCTTGGTCAACGCTCGCCGCTGCAGACCACGCGGCAGATACTCGAGTCCGCTGTGGACACCCTGCGTGAGGGCGGCATCGTCGCCTGGAAGGGAATCGGCGGCTACCAGATAGCCTGCGATGCCCGCAATGCAGACGCCGTGCGCGAGCTTCGTCGTCGCAAGAACCGCAGCGAGAAGGCATTTGCCGTGATGGTGGGCGACGTCTCTGTTGCCGAGGACCTCTGCGTGGTCTCCCCGCAGGAACTGGCTGTTCTCACCGGCGCCGAGAAGCCGATTACGCTCCTTCAAAAAAAGCAGTCTGCGAACTTTGCGGAAGACATCGCTCCGGGCAGCTCATGCCTCGGAATCATGCTTCCGTACACGCCGCTTCACGACCTCTTATTTCGCATCCTCGACGAACGCTGCGGGGCGGGCTCTGTGCTGGTTATGACCAGCGGCAATCTCAGCGAGGAGCCGATTGTCATCGACGAAGAGGAGGCCCAGCAGAAACTCGGAGACATCGCGGATGTATTCGTGCACCACAACCGTCCGATTCATACGCGTGTGGATGACTCGGTCGTACGCGTTGTGGAGGGCCTACCGATGCTGCTGCGTCGCGCGCGCGGATATGCGCCTGTGACACTGCCCGCTATGCCCGGCGTTGCCGAGGTGCTCGCGGTTGGCGCGCAGCAAAAGAGCACCTTCTGTCTCACACGAGCGGGCTCCGCGCTCTTGAGCCAGCATCTCGGCGATCTGGAGAACCTCGAGACGCTCGAATTCTTTGAGCAGACGCTCGAACGCATGAAACGCCTCTTCCATGTGGAGCCGCAGGCCGTCGCGCACGATCTGCATCCGCACTATCTCAGCACCCTGTTCGCGCAGAGGTTGGAGCTTCGGAGCCTCATCGGTGTGCAGCATCATCACGCACACATCGCCGCCTGCATCGCGGAGTACGGCCTCAGCGGGAAGGTGATCGGCGTGGCTTGGGATGGCACCGGCTACGGCACGGACGGCGCCATCTGGGGCGGCGAGTTCCTGGTCGCAGACCCCAGGGGCTTTGAACGTTTCGCTCATCTCCGTTACATCGCGCTGGCAGGCGGAGACGCCGCGGTGCGTGAGCCATGGCGCGTGGCGCGTAGCTATCTTCGCGACGCGCTGGATCCCGCGGCCCTGGCAGCCATGCGCTACCCTCCCTCCATACCGGAGGCCTCGGTTCGCATGCTCGATGCGCTGCTCGAAAAGCGCCTCCAGACCATCGACACCTCCTCCTGCGGACGCCTCTTCGATGCCGTTGCCTCGCTCGTCGGTCTGCACCAGACTCTCTCGTTTGAGGGGCAGGCGGCAATGGCACTGGAGGCCATCGCCGGCGACTCGCTGGTCACCTACAACTACTCCATCGATAAACTGGAGCCCCTGCAAGTGGACATGCGCTCGATGATCCGTCGGATCGTCCAGAACGTCGCGGCTGGAGTGCCCACCAGCGAGATCTCCGCCCGCTTCCACAACACCCTCATCGCCGTTGTTCTGGATGTCTGCGTTCGAGCGCGACAGGGCACGGGCCTTACGCGTATCTGCCTCAGCGGCGGCTGCTTTCAGAATGTCCGCTTACTCACCGGTTGTCTGCACGCGCTACGCCTCAACGGCTTCGAGGTCTTCTTTCCGCAGAGCGTTCCTGCAAATGATGGCGGCATCTCATTAGGACAAGCTGCCATCGCCTGTGAACTGCACCGGCAACGGGTCTTATGATGCACCTGCTCCGTCTATCCTGTAGTGCATCTGCGGTGTTACTCTTACGGCCACTAGCAGCAAGAGCCAGTTCGCGTAACGTTGCCGCGGAAGCCTGCAAGAGGAGTCAGCAAAGCCATGGTCAAGACGCAGCGCCGCTACCAGGAGGTCGCCGCTCGTATCTCGCGCTATATTGCGGAGAGGGGTCTTGAGCCAGGGGCGCGGTTGCCCGGCGAGATTGATCTGGCCAAGGCCTGCGGCGTCAGCCGCCCAACCATCCGCGAGGCCATGGTGGCGCTCGAGATCGCTGGTGAGTTGGAGATCCGCAGCGGCTCCGGCGCCTACGTCTGCAAGTCTGTCAGCCCTATGTCTCTGGTGCTGGATTCCGGCCCCGGCCCCTTTGAACTTCTGCGTGCGCGTCTGCTCATTGAAGGCGAAATCGCCGCCGATGCTGCGCTCTACGCCTCGGCCGGCGACCTGGACAAGATTGACAAGATACTGCAGCAGATGCGGAGCCTGGTTCAGTCCAAGACCAACGCTCATGTCTCCGACCGTCAGTTTCACGTCGCCATCGGGGAAGCGGCGAAGAATAGTGTTCTGGCCAGCATCGTGGACGGCCTATGGGCAGGCATGTTTGCGCCGATGTATCACCGCCTAAGTCAGCGCGCTCGGCTGGATCAGCACCAGGCGGCAGCTCTGCTGGACCACGAAGAGATATTCAAGGCCATCAGTGAGCGCAACCCGAATGAAGCTCGACGCGCCATGCGCCGCCATCTCCACCACGTGGAGGAGCATCTCGGCAGCGAGGAGGAGCCCCAGCAAAAGGAGACCGGCTCTCCGGCCAAGTCCTCCGCCCGTCCCGTGGACTCCTCATCCTCTGCCCACATAGCCCATCCCGCATAAATTTGCTCTTGTATCCTTCCGGTAACGTCCCTGGGCACAAAATGGTGTCCAATAGTGTAGGGAATCGCGGGAGGACGAACTGTGAAGTTAAAGGTCATTCTCGCCGACAATCAGGTCATCTTCCGCACCGGCATCGCACGTGTGCTGGCCGCAGAGAAAGATGTGACCATCATTGCCCAGTGCGGCGATGCCGAGCGCCTGAAGGAGGCCGTGGGCAGCCTGCGCAAGTCCATCGTGATCTTTCCTTCCAGCATTGCCTCGGACCTCAACTCGTTGCTGGACTGGATTGAGCAGGCCGGCAGCCGCTCGATCGTGATTCAAGAGCACGACACCACCCTCGATCCCGCAATCGCAAAACGCATTGAAGGCGTTGTACTGCGCTCCGTTGCCCCGCCCCAGTTGGTCGAGTGCCTGCACCGCGTCGCCGCCGGGGAACGCAGCGTGCAGCGCGCCTCCGTCAAGAGCATGCCTTCGCCGGACCGCGTCGGCGTGCGCGTGGTGGAGCGGCTCACACCGAAGGAGCTGCAGATCGTAGCCCTGGTCTCAGAGGGCTGCAAGAACCGCGAGATCGCTCTGCAGCTCGGCACCAAGGAGCAGGTGGTGAAGAACTACCTGCGCAGCATCTATGACAAGATCGGCGTCTCCGACCGCCTGGAGCTAGCGCTGTTCACCATCCACCATCACGCGCTGGCTGAGGCCGCCGACCGCGCGCGCGCCACCATCGCGCGCTCTGCCTGAGAGATCGCTACCGCGTCTCGGCCACGCCCTGCTTCTCCGCAATCGACTTGGCCTGCGTAAACAACAGCAGGTACTCCGGCCCTCCCGCCTTGGAGTCCGTTCCGCTCATCTTGAAACCGCCAAACGGATGCGCGCCCACCATCGCTCCCGTGCACTTGCGATTGAAGTACAAATTGCCCACCTGAAACTCGTTCCGCGCGCGCTCCAGCTTCTCGCGGGAGTATGTATAAATCGCCCCGGTCAGTCCGTACTCCGTATTGTTGGCGATCGCCAGCGCCTCGTCGAAGCTCTTCGAGCGAATCACCGCCAGCACCGGCCCGAAGATCTCCTCCTGCGCCAGCCGCGCATCCGGCGCGACATCCGTGAAGACCGTCGGCGCGATGAAGTAGCCCTTGCCAGCACTCTCCGTCTCCTTGCCGCCGGTCAGCAGCTTGCCCTCACGCTTGCCGATCTCGATATACTCCAGCACTCGCTTTCGCGCGGCCTCATTGACGACAGGCCCCACAGCGAAGTTCTTCTCCGGATCGCCGCTGGCCAGCGCCTCCACGCGCTCGCGCAGCCGGTCGCAGAAGGTGTCATAGACGGCCTCTGCGACAATCGCCCGCGAGCACGCCGAGCACTTCTGCCCGCTGAACCCGAACGCCGACGCCACAACCCCCTCGACCGCCGACTCCAGATCGCAGTCCGCCTCCACCACGATGGAGTCCTTGCCGCCCATCTCGAGGATGGTCCGCCGCAGAAAGTGCTGGCCGGGCTGCGTGCGCGCCGCGCGCTCATAGATCTCCAGCCCGACCTTCTTCGACCCCGTGAACGCAATGAATCGCACCTGCGGATGCTCCACCAGCGCGCTGCCCACCTCCGCGCCCCCCTGCACCAGGTTCACTACGCCATCCGGCAGTCCCGCCTCCACCAGCAATGCGACGAACCTCGCCGCAATCGTCGGCGCATCGGGAGAAGGCTTCAGCACCACCGTGTTGCCGCAGACGATGGCCGCCGCCGTCATCCCGGCCATGATCGCCAGCGGAAAGTTCCACGGCGGAATCACCGCTCCCACGCCCAGTGGAATGTAGCGCAGTTGGTTGCGCTCGCCTGGATATTGAATCGGCGTCGTCGCTGCATCCAGTCGCAGCGCCTCGCGTGCGTAAAACTCCAGAAAGTCGATGCACTCGCCAACATCCGCATCGGCCTCGCCCCAGTTCTTGCCCACCTCCAGCGTCAGCCACGCGCAGAACTCGAAGTGTCGCTCGCGCAGCAACTCCGCCGCACGCACCAACAGAGCCACGCGCTCCGCCGCAGTAGTCCTGCTCCAACCCGCAAAAGCCGCATGAGCCGCAGCCACGGCCGCGCTCGCCTCCGCAGCAGTCGCGGCAGAGTGCCTTCCGATCACCTCGGCCGGCGCAGCGGGGTTGACAGAGGCGAAGGGCTTCTCCATCCGGACCGGCTTGCCTGCGATGACCAGATCGTAGGTGACGCCCAGCTCCGCACGTGCGCGCGCCAGCGCCTCCAGCATGGCCCGCCGGTTCTCCGCGGTGCTGAAGTCGGTGAAGGGTTCGTTGCGAAAGGGAGCGAGCTGGTGACTCATGGGTGCCTCCGTCCGCCGCGTTTAGCCGCGTCCTGCTTCTAGCTTAGACCTGTTCGGTCAGGCGTTCGGTGGCCTTGGACATCGTCGCCGAACGCTCCAGCTTGTCCCAGTTGAACGGCTTGCCGTCGATCGCTCGCTTCATCGTGCGCAGCAGCACCCACGAGAATAACTGCCGATAGGTAAACCGCTGTGCCCAGATGTGGACCAGCAGCCATGCGTCGCCCTTGCTCGCCGGATGTTTCCGTTCCAGCAGGAACGCCAGCGACGACGCCGCAAAGTCGATCAGCAGAAATGCCCCGAAGAACGTCAGCAGCTTGTACAGATCTGCGGTGCTGGTGGTATCCGGATGGAAGTGCTTGTCGATGATGTAGCGCAGGATGCCCGCCACAAACGCCAGGTCGATCAGCGGCGAGACCAGCGGCAGCAGGATCTGGAAGATCAAAATGTTGGGCAGTGCGAACAATCCCATGGCGCGCCGGCGCAGAATTGCTCCCCGATGCTTGAACACCGCCTGCAGAATCCCAAACGACCAGCGGAACCGCTGCCGCGCCAGCTCATTCGCGTTGATCGGCGCCTCGGTGAAGGCCAGTGCCTGGTCTTCATAGATCACCGCATAGCCCTGCTCCAGCAGGTTCATGGTCAGGTCGGCGTCCTCGGCGACCGTGTCAGGATGGTAGCCGCCTCCGGCCTTCACGCCCGCCGTCCGCCACGCGCCGATCGCTCCCGGCACGACCATCACCACGTCAAAAAGATCCAGCGCCCGGCGCTCGAAGTTCTGGCTCGTGATGTACTCCAGCGCCTGCCAGCGCGTCCACAGGTTTACGCGGTTGCCGACCTTGGCATTGCCCGCGACCGCCCCGATGTGCGGATTCGCAAAGTGGGGAACCAGCCGCGTGATGGCATCGTGCGCAATCACTCCGTCGGCGTCGATGCCCACATAGATCTCCTCCGTGGTCTGCTCCAGCGCGAAGTTCAGCGCCTCCGCCTTGCCGCCATTGGCCTTGGTCAGCACGGTCACGCGGCCGTCCGCGATCTCCTTCGCGTAGACCTCGGTCGCAATCTTGTAGGTGTCATCCGTCGACCCATCGTCGATCACGATGATGCGGAGGTTCTTGTAATTGGACATCAGCACGGAACGTATGGTCCGCGCGATGACCTTTGCCTCGTTGAACGCCGGAATCAGCACCGCCACCTGCGGCTGGTAGTCCGCAGTAGCAAAGTCCTTGCGCTTTCTGAAGCGCTCAATCGTGGCGCACAGCCCGATGATGATCAGCCGCGCGCTCATCAGCACATCGCCGACGAAGAACACAAAGATCACCAGGTGATTGAAGAATCCGAGAAAGAAGAACGCCAGCGAATCCACAGCCGCGTAGTAGCGCTGCTGTTTGTTCAGCGGCGGCATCACTTCATCGCGAGTTTGCCCGATCAACTGGGAGACGGGAACAATCTGGTAGCCATGGGCTCGCAACGCGTTAATCAAAACCGGCAGCGCAGCTACCGTCGCCGAGCGGTCGCCTCCGCCGTCATGCAGCAAGATAATGGAGCCGCGCATCCACGGCCGGGTCGCAGACTGGTTAATCTGGTCGAAGACATAGTCCACAATCTCCTGCGGCGTCTTGCGCGGATGCACGTCCCAGTCGTTGGTATCAATCTTGTCGCCGACAATCACGTAGCCGCGCTGCTGGATGCGCTCCACCGGCTCCGCCTGGTCATTTGTATCCGGCTCCTGGTCGATCGAGTACGGCGGCCGGAAGTACACCGGCCTCACTCCCAGCTCGGCCTCGAACAGCCGCTCCGTCAGGTTCAGTTGCAGGTCCACCTGCCCCGGCGAGATTTCGGATATATCGGGATGCGTGAAGGTGTGGTTGCCAATCTCGTGGCCCTCGCGATATACGCGGTCCATTACGCTGACGTTGTCCTGCGCAACCTCGCCGATCATGAAAAAGGTCCCGACGACGTGGTACTTCTTCAGCACATCCAGGATCTTCGGCGTCCACTCCGGGTCCGGCCCATCGTCGAAGGTCAGCGCCACCTGCTTGGGGTGGTATCCATACTGCGACACGGTGTAGGGAAGCGGATACGAATCCATCGACTCCGAGATCGCGCTCAGGTACTCCGCCGGAATGGTGGGGTCGTCATCCATCGTCACCGTGCGATGACCATTCTGCGGGAGTCCGGTGACGCGCAGAATATCGCCGTCGCCCTCCGTGTCCACATCCTGCCCCGGCGAAACGTTCGCCAGGTCCGTCACAGGGTTAGCCTTCAGCGGGTTGTCCCAGATCTTCCACAGCGAATCGTCCTCCGACCCCAGCTTCCACAACGCAAAGGTCTGCAGGCCCAGCGCCCTCGCCACCCGCATCTCGTTCAGCGCGGTCACTCCGTCCAGAAACCACACCGTATGCCGCACACGCTCGTCCTCGTCGTCATATGCAAAGTGCGGATTCAGCGAGGCGTCGTCCAGAACAATCTGCGCGCCGGAGTCCGACGCCTCCTGCCAGATCCCCTGTGTCGAGAGGTTGACCGCGCTCAGAACCTGGCTGCCCGCCGCCTTCGGCTTCGCAACCGGGTGTCCCTTGCGCCGCGCTCCGGGCAACGGTGGCAGCGGCGAGGTCCAGTCGTACCCATAGTTCCCAATGGAACAGATGATCTTCTCCCGCGGCACAATCTTCATTGCGTTGCGCAGGTTGTTCTCAAACCAATCCTGTCCGGCGACCGGGCCCGGGTCGGTGCCGGTCTCGTGCTGGTCGTAGTTCATCAGCACCACACCGTCAGCGTGGCTCCCGACGAACTGCAGGTCCACGCTAGCGTCGTTCACTGGAGCATTCACGTAGACCTTCAGGTTCCGCTGGTGGAGATTGTCGCTCAGCGACTGCACCAGTTGGTCGTAACCCGCGGTCGCGTCCAGCGGTATGCCCTGGAAGTCCAGCGTGATCCCGCTATAGCGTGTATTCGCCGCCAGGAACTGGTCAATCTGCCGGATGAAGTTCGCCTGCGCCGAAGGATCCAGCAGAAACTGCTCCACGCTCGGCTCAAAGACACCGTCCGTTGGGCTGTAGTTGTTCACCATCGGGAAGATCTCGGTGTCTTCCTTGGCTGCCGTAATCACGCGGAGGACCTTGTTCTCCGGGTCCACGCCGTGGACCCCGGCCGCATCGATCACGGCAAATGGGGTGCTGTCAGAGGTATAGGCAGTCAACGAGCCATCCGGCCCCACCACGTGCAGCCACTCCGGAAATAGCAGATCGATCTGCTTCACGTGGGCCTTGAACGAGGCGTAACTCGCGGGGTCGGCATCGGAGTAGAAAGCCGCGCGCAATCCTTCACCCGAGTTCAGCACCACGTCGGAGGGCTTCACGTCCGACTTACGATGTGCCGAGCGGTTGAGCTTCTCGCGCGACTTCAACTCCGGCGACGGAGGATTAGAGAGTGCGCGATACCGCCGCGTCGCGGAGCGCAAATCCAGCCCGCTGCTCGGCTTCATCCGCACGAGGCCCACCACAAAAACTACGCCCAGGATCGTCCCGAACAACGCCAGCAGGTCGAAGACCCTCCGCAAGCGCTTCCAGCGTTTCCGTTGCGGGTCGTAGAAAACTTGTCTTTTCATTGAGGAGGGGCGTACTTCGTCATGCTATTAACACCGTGGCTGCGCGTCAATCGAACCCCGCGCTCAGGGCATCCCTGCTGCCACTCCCCGGTATGATGCAGGGGAGCCATGGAGCGCACAGGTAGCTATCGTTCAACCGCGGCGGCCTTGCTGGCCGGGGCCGCCCTGCGAGGCGCGTTCCTCTACGCGCACCCGGCGCCCGCCGGCGACGCCCTCGCCTACGGCGACCTCGCCGGCAACATGCTCGCGCATCACGTCTTCGGCTATACGGAAGACGTCCTGCTGCCCACGCTCGTCCGCGTGCCCGGATACCCCGCCTTTCTGGCGCTGTGCTTCTCCCTCTTTGGCTCCGCGAACTACGTGGCCGCCATCTGCATCCAGGCGGCGCTGGACCTCTTCTTCAGTTGCTGGTTGCTGGGCACGCTCGCCCGCCGCCTCATGGGCTCCCGCGCCGGGATGGCCACCCTCTGGCTCGCGGCGCTCTGCCCCTTCACAGCCAACTACTGCGCCGTCGCACTCACGGAGAGCCTCAGCGTCTTCTGCGTCATCGCCGCCCTCTTCTCGCTGGAGCGTTGGATTACGACCCGCCGCACAGCGTGGGCGTGGCCGCTGGGACTCGCTCTCTCCTTTGCCGTGCTGCTGCGACCGGACCAGCTATTGCTCGCCGTGGCTGTCATCCCGGTAATGCTTTGGGCGACACTGCGCCGCCGCGACCAGTCTGCTCCTCGCCGGTGGCTACCCTCCGGAATCGTCATCCTGGTCGTCGCTCTTCCACTCCTGCTCTGGGGAGTGCGTAACTGGCGCGTCTTCCACGTCGTCCAACCGCTCGCTCCGCGCTACGCCAACGACCCCGGCGAGCCCGTCCCCGTCGGCTTCCAGCGCTGGTACCGCTCCTGGGCCGTCGAGTTCATCTCCAACGTCGACGTCTACTGGCCCTACGACGGCCGCGAGATCGCGCTCGACAAGCTACCCTCCCGCGCATTCGACACCCCCGCCCAGCGCGCCGAGACCGCAGCCGTCTTCGCGCAGTACAACCAGGAGGACGACCCCTCGCCCGCCATCGACGACGCCCTTGGCCGCATCGCTGCCCAGCGCATCGAAGCGCACCCGCTCCGCTACTACGTTATTCTGCCCGTCGCCCGCGAGGCCAACATGTGGCTCCGCCCGCGCACCGAGCTCATGCACCTGCCGCTTGACTGGTGGCACATTCGCCGCCATCCTGCTGCATCCGCCTTCGGGATCGCCTATGCAGCGCTCAACGCTGCTTTCGTGCTGCTCGCCCTGGCCGGCCTCTTGCGCTGGAGGAATCAGCGCTGGCTCCCACAACCCACGCTCGCCGCTGCTGCACTCGGATTCGTCGCCCTGCGCTGCCTCTTGCTGCTCACGCTGGACAACTCCGAGCCACGCTATACACTGGAGTGTTTCCCGGTCATCATCCTGCTCGCCGGCTTCGCCTTCGCCGGCCGCAGCCTCACCGATTCACGACCGTCGTATGCGAGTCCTTCTTGATCGCAAACGTCCCCTTGTCGATCTTCATATTCAGCCGGATATTCGAGTAGTACGCTGTCCGCACGTCACCCGACGGCGCATAGAACACCTGCTTCAGCGAGACCGCCCGCGCCGGGTCCACCCAGATCGTAATGTGCGTGAACATGCTGCTCGCCTGCGCGTCCTTCGCGGTCAGATCGAGCTTCTCCGTCTTCACACCGTCGATCGTCTCCGGCCCCAGGTCGGCGATCTTCCAAGCCCGCTCCAGGTCGCTACCGCTGCCCCCGAATCCCAGCGTCAGAAAGCTCTCATACTGCGCCTGGTTTGCGCCCGCATGCAGCACCGTAATCTGGTCCACGCCGGGGTCGAACATCTGGAGCACCCCACCCTCGTAGTCGATGACCTTCGCCTTCGCCTTCGACTGCGGGTCCTCGACCACCGCCCCCATGGTCATCCCGCCGCCCTTGCGCTCAAAGTAAATCGCTCCCTGCTGCGTCGACGTATCTTTCACCACCCGCTCGTAGTAGTCCCAGCGAAAGTCCGCGCGCGCATCCACGAAGCTCTTGCTCGCGGTATTCATCTGCGCCAGCACCTCCGCCAGCCGCGCCGAACCCGCCTGCGCCCGCATCGCCGGTGTAAGGGCCGCCATCATCATCCCCAAGCCCGCAACAGCAGCCATTTTCATCGCAATCGCCCGTGACATCACCCTCTACTCCTTACTCCATACCCACTACTCACTGCTTCAACGCACGACCGTCGCGTCGTACGCCACGACCTTGCCCTTGGTATCCAGCACCGGCGCATAGCTCTGCAGGCTCACATCGTCGCCGCCGATCGGCTGCACCACACCTAAGATGGCGGCCCGCACTGCCGCGTCGCCTGTCGCGCCGTGCAGCGCCTCGGCGCGAATCTCATAGACAAACCGCTGCTCGCCCTGGCTGCTCATGCCCTGTTCCTTAATCAGCACCTCGCTCGCGTG
>Ga0302269_1000731_pt1 | contig 18237 bp, 17 predicted proteins | sample III_Bog_E2_2_FD_194560 | JGI IMG/M metagenome (GOLD analysis project Ga0302269, IMG submission 194560) | Peat permafrost microbial communities from Stordalen Mire near Abisko, Sweden - III_Bog_E2_2 | ecosystem: Environmental > Terrestrial > Soil > Wetlands > Peat | place: Sweden: Abisko...
AAATGCGGACGGGCAAACGGCGAGTTACAAGGCGGTTTTGCCTTCCCCCCGGAAGTGCCTCGGTTAAAATTTGGTTGGAGCCGGTTCCACAGTGGTTCTGGTTTTGCCTTCCCCCCGGAAGTGCCTCGGTTAAAATATGCTCGAATCGCTACCATGGGAATCTTCGGTTTTGCCTTCCCCCCGGAAGTGCCTCGGTTAAAATCTTGGCGTCTAACATAAGAATATCCGCCAAGTTTTGCCTTCCCCCCGGAAGTGCCTCGGTTAAAATGCCGGTCACCATCACCATCACGGAAGAGCTGTTTTGCCTTCCCCCCGGAAGTGCCTCGGTTAAAATTGGCTTGCCAGAAGCCGTTGATTTTGGTTATGTTAGCAGCAGTTGACGCACTTTCGGGGGGAAGGCTTAACTGAATATGAACCGAGTTGCCCACTGTGCTTGCACACGGCAACTCGGTTCTGTTTTATTCCCAAAACTCCACTTGGTCCGGGACTTTGGCGTTGTTCGCGCGCTTGCCTTGATCGTAGTTTGGCCCGATCACCGTCACACTTTTTGCCCACTGCTCATCCGTGATGTAAAGCAGACGCACGTTGCCGGCCTCCGGCACCATTTTTTGTATGATGCCCAGATGCTTGTTCAATTGCTCAAAGTTCACGCATGGGCGGGCATAGACTGAAAACTGGATCATCAAAAAACCGTCGTCAAGGAGATCGTTGCGGAAGCGCGTGGCCGTCTTCCGCTCCTTGTCGGTCATCACCGGCAGATCAAACATGGCCATTAACCAGCCCATACTAAAAGGCGAATTGTTCATTTAACTTCACCCTGACCCTCTCACCTCATTTCAGAAGCGGAGAGGTAATAAATTTAATTTGCGGCCAGCAACGGCAGTTCCGGCACCCAGAACGGCTGCACGGAATTTTCCTCATATGCCCGCGCCAGCGAATTGGCTGAGGCGTCAATTGCATCCATCAATTTCAACGTGTAAGTCTGGTGTTTTACGCGCCGCTCGCGCAGTTCCGTGCCGACTTTTTTTGCCCACGCTTTCATGGAAACATCTGGCTCCAGCATAAATTCTGCGAGCATCAATTCCACCACCGGACGAAACGCCTCCATCAAATCATACACCAGCGGTTCCGAGCGGAAACGTGGCTTGTGAAACACGCCTAATTGCGGCAGCAGCCCGTGAACCAGCAAACTGCGATGGCACAACGCCGTCAGCACCGCGTATCCATAATTTAGCATTTGGTTTGGTGCGGTGTCCTCCTTGCGGTCGCGGCGCGTGGCCGACCAGCCGATGGCGGGAAAATACAACTGCCAATAACGCCGTGCACAATTGCCTTCGTCGAAGACTTCCTGTTTGAGCGCCAGTTCTAGGTGTGGCGACCGAAGCTGCTTATGTTGCAACACGCGCGATTGATTAAGCGTTTTGCCACGCAACATCTCATGCCAGATTTTTTCATTCAGGCGCTTGGGCTTGGCGGTCTGGTTTTGAAACGTCTTCAAATCCACTGTCCGCGCCAGCGGAGCCGTCCAACCGCAAGGCTGATAGCGCTCGTCGCAATGCAGCACGATGGCATCTTTCTCCAGCAGGCCGGAAAGGAAATTGGACGTGATTGTCACCCCGTGCGCCGCGATGATGACCGCCCGGACATCATCCAACGGCAACCGCCGTTCCACCTGATCATTCGCCTTGCAGGTGATGAACCCGCGTTCCCGGCCAAGAATCGCGCCGTGCTGGAAAACGTGCAGGATGTGGTGGCTCATAAATTAAATGCGTTCAAATCCTGCATCCAACAAGATGCGAAGTCCGACCGGGCCAACTTCTTTGTGAATTGGATGCCAGAGCTTCGCGTTACGGTTTGCCCAAACACTACCCAAGATGAATTCATCCGCCGGATATTTATTACCTTGAAACTCCCATTCGCGCTTCGTTCGCACTTGGCAACCAGATTCAAAGTAGCCGTACATTTTAATTCCGGCCTGTTTCAGTAAATTTTCCTCTTCGATTTTTTTGCTTTGGAAAACAAAAACTGGATGCACCTCAATTTGCATTTTATTTGGCTCTTTTTTTGTCGGAGCTGGACGCTCATAAATAAAATAGCCTCGGTGTTTGGCTCCCCGCTTGAACTGCCCGCGTTCCGACGACTTGTCCGATTTGGAAACATTTATGTATTCCTCAATTGCATCTGCTTTTGATTTTTTCACCAAAACGAATTTGACCATCGAGCCATTTGCACCAAGCCGATAATCCGCGCACCATTTTTTCCATGCCTCCAGAGTCGCACTGGGATTTGAGTCCCAAAACGCACTGACATCCTTTTGAATTTTAGCATCCACTATGCGGCTAAATTCAATGTCAGAAACTTTTTTGATGCTTTCGCTGTTCTGCGTCTTTTTGATTGCCAAGCTTGCGAAGCTTTCTCTACCAACTATAAATTTGTGCCCGTCAATGATTCGCTGGCCGTAAATCGTTTCTTCAAAAACAGACTTTTGCAGTGCGATATTGCGCGGCTTGACAGACTGGATTTCCTTTTCAAAAAAGCCCTTGGCGTTTTGGTGGATGGGTTCGGGAAAGCGGAAGAATTTTTCTTTTCTCTCATTCCGCACCCAACTCGGAATAAAACTGATCACCATCGCGTCTAGCGCATGATGCCGGTCGTCATCCCGGTTTTTCTTTTCCGCTTCCTCCTCGGTTTTAGCGTTCGGATTTAGAACTTGATTGAGCGCATATTTGCGCCGGATGCGTCCGGTCAGGCCGCCGGAAATAATCGTGACGCGTTTATTCCCGTTTTCGTCCACACCATTGCGCCAGCCGAAATGTAGACCGACGATGGATTGTGCAAGTTTGGCAATCCATGCGGTTTCTGCCAGTGCAGTGTATTTGTCGGCAAGTTCGGCGGCATTGAGCGCGATGAGTAATTGAACTTTTTTGTTCCGCAAATGTGTAGATCGTGCGCGGACGCGGTTTACATAGGCATCCCACTTGTCCGGCATTTCCTGATGAAACCAGTCGTAAGGCGTGCGGTCAGCTTTGGCCTCGTTGGCCTTTTGGGTCGTCAGCACATAATTGACCACGGCATCCGGCCCACCCTTTGACCGTGGAACAATGTGGTCAATTTGGTATTCATCCAGCTTGGAGGGAACCAAGCCTTCGTTGGTATAAAGACAACAGCCGTCTTGGGCGCGAAGCAGTTCAAGTTTCAATCCCGCCGATTTTTCGGTCGCTCCAACACTGGCGGCCTCCTCGCGGGCTTTAATGCGCTCCTCGGCGCGTCTTTTGATAAAGCTGAAATATTCAATCTTCGCTTTTTTGCCCATGAAATCTTCGCGAACAAATTCTAGCACCACTTGGTCAGGCCATGATTTTGTGGTCTGTTCAAGCTCTAGCAGCCGCTTGTAAAACACACTCAAACGATGCCGGACAATCGGATCGTTTTGCTGTCCGATCAAGCGGGTGATGGCTTCATGGGAATTGTTAGAAAGTTCCACCAATGCGTCCAATTGCTGATTGGGAATATAAATGCCTTCCCAAGAATCATTCTTCGCTGCCATGTCGCTGATGAATTTCAAGTCAGCTTCAACTAATCCTTTGAGCAGGTCTTTATTTCCATTTAGGCGCGCAATTTCTTCCCGCAAAAACTCCGAAGGTTTTTTGCCGGACAGAATTAACCGTTTTAAAATCTCTAGCGCTGGACGACAGAAACGACTGCGGCCAGAAAATCGTGGCGAATCAATTTCTTCATGTCCGGGCAGCGGGATTGCGCCGATGCTGACGCATAACTTTTTCCACGCAGATTTTGTAAATTTCCAGTCCGTGCGTTTTGGGTTTTCAATAATGTCGCGGATTTCTTTCGCCGAAAGCCAGCCGTTACCTCCGGGACGCTGCACGCGAAGATTTTTCAACTTCATCAGAAATGCGACTTCCACCGCCACCAAAGATTTTTCATGCGGCTGGCCTTTTTCACCTTCGCGCAGTTTGCAGACATTCAAACGCGGAATCAAAGCACACTTGGCAATGATACGATTTTCAAAGCGCGGAATTTTCTGGCCGACGACGCCCTGCCAGTCAGTTGCGCCACCTTCGCGCAACTTAAATTTTTTGCGCAGTTCCGGCTTGGTAGAGGCGTAGCTTTGTTGGGCAATGCCATAAAGCAGATAATCCGCTTTGCCCGCCAATGCTGGATAATGTTTGGCTGCGCCTTCAACCATCTGGCGGATTTCAGCTTCAACTAATTTGCGAGGAACAATCTGGTTGCGGGTTGTCCTAGCGTGGCAATCACTTCGTAGTTTCAAATCATCTGGTTTCGCATGATTCCATAATCCCATTTGGTAAGCATCAAAGTAGGCAGGAAAATGAAAATGCTTTTTACCCGGAGCCATGCTTTCCAAGTCTTGTTCAAACTTGTGCATCCGCTGTTCCGTGCCGGCAGCGTCAGCGTCCGCATCTTTGGCTTTTCGTGCTTCGCGGTTTTTCCAAGGGATGTCTTTGTCATAACCGCGCCGTTGAATCGCGGAATGAAATGCCTTGAATACCTGCCACGGTTCCAACTTTTCACCGCGCAGCAATTTGATCCGCAACAGGCAAGAGGTGTAACAAGTGTCATCGCCGGGCGCGGGGAATTCTTGCTCTAAACGCTTGTCTGCCGGTTCACCGGGTTTCCAGTTTTCCGCCGCGTCGTAATTGCGTCCGTGCAAAATTTCAATGCCCGCCTCGCGCATCACTTCACGCAACCACTTTTCCCGCGCCTTGTGTGCCTCACGCGTGCGCCACATCCGGCGGCGACCGGCGGCGGTTTTGGTTTCTGCGAATTCCGCCGGGATTAGCAGCGACGCCTTGTGCAGAAATTCGTTGCCTCGCCGTACGGCCTCGCCGATGGAGCCTTTGCCCAGGTCGAACGCCCAGACCGTTTCATTTGAAGCTGGCTCCGGTTTGTTTTTCAGAACGTAATCTTTCATAGCCAATCCACTTTGCCAGTTTTCCCGATGAGTGTTGTTGAGCGATGCTACGCAGATGCCCCGGTTGGTCAATTAGAAAAATAAAAGACGCGTTCTAATGAGTAAATTCGGTCTGAGAAAATGGACTCGATCGCAACATTTTTCTCGGCCTCGCGGCCTTCGGTTTGACCATGACCTGCGAACAAGGCAAAGTGCTGGCTGGCTGGGATTGCACGAATTGGAGCAACTGAACTGGTTCGAGGTAGCCGATCCTGAACGGCGGCTTCTTCTGCATGGCTGGCCTGTGGGACAGATGGATCTGCCCACAGCCCTGCCATCACGACTCCGACTGGATTCCTTGCGGCTGATCTGGAAGGCGCCGTCCGAAACATTGAAGTGAGAAGCTCGCCTCGCTTACTGCAACTCCAATTGCAGACCAAAACTTCATTTCCTAGATCGTCGAAATCGACCGGCGAGCCGCTAAAAATCCCAACTTGGCATCAAACCGCCAGATTTGCGCATACCCTTTCCCCCGGGGCGTTTAAGCCGCATCATGTATAACCTGATGGGACAATCCGGTCAGACCGGGCCCGGTATAGCACCTGCACTGAATCAGCAGCGTCAATTCCGCGACCACCCCTTTCTGCCGGGTCTCGTCTGGGCATCAAAGACAGGCCCGGGTCGTAAAAACCGCTCTATTGGAAAAAGGGTGGGGGAGAAAAGGTGGTTGGCGTGGCCGTCCGAGCAGCAACGTCTAACCACTGTCATAATTGCATCGTGAACCGGCAGCGTGGATACGCTGAGCAACCCCAGAACTGATTGCCCTCATTCGATCCCTTGGTGGCCGTTCGCAAAACCATTTCGCTTTCACACTTCGGACAAAACTTTCGTGTGTCGAGCAACAGGTCGAATACGTCGGAATCGGCCTTGGCATTCGTTGATTCCAGCAGTTCAGCCAAGCCGACTTCGTTCACGATTTCAATGCCATGTTTTACCGCTAGTTGTTTGGCATCACCGGTATACCCGCGGAGTGTTATGAAGATGCCCTTCTGGATGCCCGAGTCCTTCAGTGCCCCGAGGAACTCCCGCACGGCTTTCACGCCGACATTCCACGTTTTCCATTGCTTGCACTGCACCGCTGTCGTTTCGTCGTCCTTCTCGATGACGAGATCAATGCCGCCGTCCGGATTTGCCCCGCCCCGCCGCGTCACGGTGTAGCCGAGCTTTTCATAGGCCAAGGCGACGATCTTTTCAAATTGGAACCAGTCGATGGCGCGTAATCGTTCCAAAAGTTCGGCTGTGGTCTTCGGCTCGGTGCTTCGAGAATACTCATCCACTTCAATTACGATTCGAGGTGAATTCCCCGTCAGGCGAGTTGGGTTGGTCTCGGCATATTGATAAAGCGAATCAACAGCGGCTGTACGTTTGGAGCGGGTGGCGAATCGAAAAATGACGAAGCCAACGAAACCGGCCAGTGCAACACCAGCCAAGCAAACGGAAATGACCCCAATGGTGCTGATCAGTTGACGCCCCTGCGGCGTAATTACAGCGCCCAGGATTAATAAGGCACACACCTTGATGACTGGCTCGATCCAGTCATCGTCATTTTTTCTGCGTCTTCCCATGATGCGTAGTGGTTTCCGCAGGCAGCATGACAATCTGATGCAGCATTGACTAGCCGATTTCGTTATGGCGGTGGAGAACTTGTCCTACCCCGCGAGCCGTTCCCGTCCGCCCCTTGGCGGGTAAATCTGGCTCCAGCTTTCCCCATACGTCGCCGGGCTCGGAAACGAGCCGGGCGACAAGTATGTTGGACACCGTTTCCACCATATGGAGATTTAAGGAATCATTATTTATGTGCTTGCCGATTTTTCCCACTTTTGGATACTCCGGCTGATGCAGGGGACTACAGACTTCGCATTCGGGCACATCCCGTACGGGCACATCCCGTACGGGCAATGTGCTTTTATTGCTTTGAGGAACTTTTGTGTTCCATCTCCTGCATCCTCCATTTTTATTGCATAGGGCTTATGATAATGCAGTTGGCAAATCAAGACCAGTTGGCCTACTATCTGACAGCGCTTGCCCGCAGAAAAAAGATGCGCCCTATTGGCACACCAAAATGGGCTGATAAAATCCTCGAAGGTGATGGCCTCGCCAAGTCGATTGCTGGTTTCATCTTCAACTCGGTTAGAAACAACAGATTTCGGTTTGGCCGGTCGCCAAAGCGCATGATTTTCAGGAAGGGCTGGGAGGCCGGCCTACCTGAACATATTTCTCAAGCGGATTTCGATGGGTTGACGGAGGAGGAGCAATCTGATTTTCGGACTGCGTTCAGGCTCAGTCTGCCTGACATGGTATTGCATTCGATAGTCGGAAATTTTTTGCACCACAAGCTAGAAAATATTCTAAGCGATCACTGCCATGCGTATCGGCAACGCCGGGGACAACCAACGGCAGTACAAGCCGTACGTAAACTTCAAGCCGCCCAAGACAAATGGGTCGTTAAATTTGATGTCGAGAGCTTCAATGAAACGGTTGACCATAAAATCTTGCGCGCGAGCCTGGCCGAAAATGTTTATCTGGAGATGGATGATGAAGAGCAGCGTGTCGTAGCGGGCGTCGTGGAAGCCCTCTTTGCGCTGAGCGCAGAGGCAAACAATGTTTCGGGAAAGGGATTGTTGGTGGGTAGTGGGTTGACCCCACCCCTCACAAATCTCTATCTCACACCACTGGATCGTTTCATCGAAACGACCCACACGCCTTTTGTCCGCTATGGAGATGATCTGGTTGCATTTTGTGATACCGAAGAACGGGCCAGAAGCCTCCTTGACGGACTACGGAAGCAGGTCGAGGCATTGAGGCAGGTTCCGAGTTCGTCCAGCGCATTCAATACTACAATGTGCTGGGACCGTGGACTGCGATTGCGCTTCAACACCAACTTAGACGCAGACGCCTATCAGCATGCACACCAGCGTAGCCTCAAGCAGAAATCAGACATCTTTCAACCCGGCGATCCCTTCGACTTCATCGGTTTCGAGTTCGCGGGCGACCGTGTTTTCATTCGGCAAGAGACTCTGGGCAAAGTTAAAAGCCGCATCGCACAATATACCCAGCGCAGTAAGACCAAGATCCAAGGGGCGCTGGACAAAGATGACCATACATGGGGCACAATTCGTTCTGATGAAGCCGAAGAATGGGCCGTGCCTTCAGTCCGCTATGTTCAGCATGCCATTCAGCGCTTAAATACTCTGCTGGGATTCAACCGGGACGGCTTTCGGTCGGGATTTAGAGGTCGGGAGAAGTATGTGTTCACTCCGGGGTATGGCTTTCCATGGAACGTCTTAAAATGTGTGGATTACGAGGATGTGCAGGATCAGTTCAGAATCTTGGACGCATATGCCTATGGGCGTCTCCAGGAACTTGCCCGAGGCTCGGAGGCCATTGTGGTGCCAATTGATAACCAAGCACGGTTGAAAAAGTCGGCATTTGAATTTCCAGGGGCTTCGGGGCGGCGTGATCTCCGGGCCATGGGGCTAAGGACATTCAAAGATGTCTACAATCATTTTCCGAAAGGAAACAATGAAACCCTGTAAACGGCATTGTTGGTCAGGTCGTTGGCCTTGTCTCCCTGCGGAGACAACGGTCGGGGCAGCCAGTTAACAGTGTAGCCATGCTTCCGGTAATTTTACCGGGAGCTCTGCCCGGCTTTGAATCGCCGGAATCGACCGGCGGGCCGGGCAAAGGGCCGGGGCGGGCATCCAAGGAGAGGATTTGGAAACGCTTTGCGCTGGCCTTCTGATTAACTTGCACACTCGCGTCGTTCATTGGATACAGCTGCATGGATCAGGTAGAAGGTGTTGATTTTTGCCCTAGTCTGAACGACCCATCCCGACGCGGTGAGTTGTGCGTCAATTTCTTTATGTGTTTGTTCTTCCAGCTTCATATGAGAAGCGGTTGACTGTTTCCCCTTGTCATGATGGAAAGCGATTGTGCTCCGGAAAATCCGCCTCGTCAATTCCCACCTGCATTGGACAGCGGTTCATATTATTCTTTTTCCATGTGCGGCCGCTATACCATCACGCAAGACCTGGCCGAACTGGAAAAACTCGTCCGGTTCATCTGCAAGGTCGTGGATTTCAAACCGCGCTACAATCTCGCCCCTCGCGCCCAGGCTCCCATTCTCGTCTGGGAAAACGGCCAGCCCGTTCTGAAACCCATGCGCTGGGGTCTGATCCCGTCCTGGTCGAAAGATGAAACTCTCGGCGACAAACTCACCAACGCCCGCGCCGACACCATCAACGAGAAACCCAGCTTCCGTAGTCAGTTCGCGTCCCAGCGCTGCCTGATCCCCGCCGACGGCTTTTACGAATGGCAGACCACACCCGGAGGCAAACAACCGTTCCGGTTCACCATGAAGAATGGCGGCTACTTCTGCATGGCCGGCCTCTGGGACAAATGGATCCGCCCACCCCGCGAAGACGAATTGAATCTCGACGACACCGGGCCATCCGCCACCCAGACCGTCGAAACCTTCACCATCATCACCACCGAGCCCAACCCCATGGCCGCCGCCGTCCATGATCGGATGCCGGTGATCTTGGGACCCGAACATTATCAATGGTGGTTGCAACCCAACCGCTTCGAGCCGCAATTCCTAAAAACCCTGTTACGCCCGTATCCCGCCGAAGACATGGCCAGCTACCGCGTCTCCAAACTCGTGAACAACGCCCGCTTCGACGCCCCCGCTTGCCTTCAGCCCGGTTAAGGTCAACTCCCATTGCCCTCGCCGTGCGTGTTGCTGTGTTTATCAAACCAATTAGGGTCGAAAGTACCGGCTGACCCGGGCGGTTTGAGATAATTGCATTTTCACCTCGCTCCACCGGAATTCCACACTCCGTCCGATTTTGTAGTAGGGTAGAATCCCGCGTTTCGTCCAGTTGTCCACCGTCCGCACAGTCTTGCCCAATCTCCGGGCCACTTCTGGTTTGTTGATGAATGGTTCCACTGGCGCTGGCGTCATTACCTTGGAAGTTCGACCGCTGCTTGGATGATAATCAAGTTCCCCGGCTGGCAGCTTCCCGGCCATGATTTCTACCACGGCTTGATCCACGCGAGTGCAAATTACCCGCGTCATGGCCGTCGCCAGTTCGTTCAATGCTTTTTGTAGTTGTTCAGAATCAGAAGTGTTATTCATGGCAGAAAAAAATCACCAGTCTATTCTTTGGGCAAGATTTTTCCTGCGTTATCCCACTTGCTCCGGGAGAAGCCGCGCCGGCAAACGACCATGGACCGAAAGAAACCGATAGATGTCATCTCTCATAATGTTGCCGATTTATTTATCAGGCGCAGGCCGAAGCCCCTATCAAATCTTGTAACGCACTCAGTCGGTATTCACTGCTGCCAGTATTTCGGATTCGCCGCCCGCCATTGCCGCACCCGTTCCACATGAACCGCACCTCTCCAGTAGTGACGATTGGCTGGCTTCGCCAACCACCGGCGCTGGCTGGCTTGCTTGCTGACGTCACGGCAGTGGCGCTTCGAGCAATACCGTTGTCGCTGCCGAGTCCGGGCATGCGGTTTGAACCACTGACCACAGGCAACGCACCGATTTACTCCGGCGACATCAAACTAAACGCTGAAATTCTACGTGCAAACCGAAAGATATTCGTTGAGCATCTAGCGGGTCGGTGATACATGTTTCATAATGATCACAATCAATAAGCGAAATGCAGGGTTTACCCTCCTCGAACTCATGGTCATTATCACGATCGTCGCGATTCTCGCAGTCATGTTGTTGCCTGCTCATGCGGCTGCTTTGCGGAACGGCCAGAAAATCACTTGCATCAACAACCTTAAGCAAATCGGCATCGCTTTCCACATTTGGGCGGGAAATAATGATGATAGATTCCCCATGGCTGTGCCATCTGCCAGCGGTGGCGCAAATGAATATATTAATTCTGGATCTAGTTCATCATTGAACTACAATGTTGCCAATGTTTTCAAGGTGATGAACACCCAATTGCAGAACCCCAAGGTGTGCTGGTGCCCAGCTGACACTTTACACATCTCATTCACCACCAACTGGGCGAGCTTTGGACCATCCACCATGAGCTACTTCATCGGCGGAGATGCCAATGAATCTGATCCTCAAATGGTTTTATCTGGCGATGATAATATTGGGTCCAGTTCCGCGAGTGCTGCCGCCACTAGTCGATTTATAAGTGCACAGCAATATTCTGGGGCCATTTATTACACTTGGACTGCCGACACGCACCAAAGTTCTGGCAATCTGTTGCTGACGGACGGCAGCGTACAACCTGCAACTCTTACTGAGGCGAACTCGACTTTTCTCAATGGCACCAATACGGTTTCGAGACCTTGGTATAACTTTTTTCCCTGATAGTTTGAATTTGATCACTGGATCGATACGAAAGCGCAAATCACAACCGCAAGCCCCTAAAGTATTCATTGTGAATTTCACTGTCGTTGAAATACTACTTTGTATTAACACTCCGAATACGCCGGTATGGTATCACACTGTTTGAATTGCTGATGGTTATTTCCAACGCACCCATTCTGGCGGCAGCGCATTTCCTATTTGAAGAATCCAGACTAAATCAAAGACGCAAACGGCAGATAGATTTCCTCTTTCATACTCAGTTCAGGGTTGCTCAATTGCCCGATAAAATCTTTGCGGCACGTCGGTTGGCAGAATATCCGTAAAGTCAATCGTTCCGGTTGTGGGCGGATTGGTGAAAATTGGCTGCCAGTTTAATAGATTTGTAGACGAGTAGATGGTCACCGGGTTCAGACCCGAGGAACCAGTCAAGCGGATTTGAAAAGCCCCATTGTTGCTCGCAGTATCAAATGCGACCACGGCCAGCTTGAACGGAGGAACAGAGAGGGTCATTGCTGGGCTTGTAAAACCGCCCAATGTGTTGCTTATCACAAGCCGGTAGACGCCTGAGTTTGTCCAATACACATTTCCAAGCGTGTAAGTTGAGTTGGTGGCGCCGGGAATGTTGGTTCCATTGAATTGCCATTGGTAGGTCGAAAGACGATTTACCGGTAATCCAGTCGTTAGCACAACTGTTTCCCCATTGGTCGCCAAACGCTGAAACGGCGGGCCCAGTACCGCAAGGCTGTGTACCGATCCTGCCGAAATTAAACCGATGCTTTGGTTCAAAACCGGTGTTTGCGTTTGAGAAAAGTTCGTGCTACCCCAGGCAATTACCACCCCGTCGGCCCGCAAGGCAACGAAATGATCCTCACCGGCGGTGATAGCTACAATGTTTGTTGCCATTGCCGGTATATTCGTCTGCCCGCAAACGCTCGTTCCCCATGCATCAAGCTTGCCATCGGATTGTAGGGCAAGGCTGTCAAACTCACCTGCACAAATAGCGACGACATTTGTATAGGTCGGCGGAATCCCCACGGAACCATAGGCTTCAACTAAGGACCCATCCGCCCGTAATCCAATCGTGTGATCCCACTTGCTGGAAATTAACATCACATTCGTGAAAGCAGCTGGCAGCGTATGCGCTCGTCCCCATTGAATAATGCTTCCATTTGGCATCAGCGCCTGACTAAATCCTGTGCCGGCAGCAATCGCCACGGCATTTTGGACGGTTCCCGGCACGGATGTCTGGCCGAAGGAATTGTCACCCCATGCAATTACCGATCCATCTGGTTTTAAAACGAGACTGTGAGTGTCGCCTTCTGCAATCGCGACTGGTTGGTTGGCGGAAGCCGGAATAGTGTTCTGATTGTAAGAATTGTCTCCCCAGCCTGTCACGGTGCCATCTGTAAGCAAAGCCAGGTTGTGGTCACCACCACTGGCCAAGGCTACAACATTTGTAACCGTTGTCGGTACATCCAATTGTCCGAATGAATTGTCACCCCATCCGATTATCGGCGTAATAGCTACATTAGCAACCAGCCCAGTGTACGAGCCAAAGTTATTCGTGACAATCATGGTTAGCAAACCGCTGTCTTCATAGGCCGTCGGGTTGAAATATATATTTGTTGAGGTCGTTCCGCTGATTCGCCCGTTGTCCGTCATGTTTGCGCCGTTCAGTTGTGACTGATACGCCAGCGGTTGCAGACCTACCGGTTCGATTGTCAAACACCATGGCGTTCCAATCAATGCATTTTGATATGTAGGCAATGACGTTAAGAAATAAGGCGTAGCATCCACACCAAGAACAGTCGTTGCACTACTGGTCTGGCCTATATTATTGCTTACCACCAAAGTGTAGGTTCCGGCATCGGATTGTTGTAGATTTGTGTGTAGCAGCCAGAAATCGGTTGCTCCTGGAATAGGGATGGCGTCTTGATACCATTGACAGGTTAAAGGTTCTGTTCCACCGACGCTGGCGATGAGGATGGATTGGCCCCCAACATGGGGGACTAGAGTTGGTGTTGTCACATTAATCTGCGGCGTTCCAGAAGTCACTATGGCTGCGTCGTGATCCGCGCCGCAGGCAATCTTTGACACGTTATGAAGCCCGGAAGGGGTAGTTATGGCGAGGTTTATTATTCCGATGCTGCTGTTTGTGAATAAGCCTCCCATCTGCCCCCAGACGACAATGTCGCCGTTCTTTAATAGTGCCATGCTGTGCCAGCAACCCGCCGCTACGGCAATGGCGTTTGTGACCGACGCCGGGACATTGCATTGGCCAAATGAATTATCCCCCCACGCAATGATCGAGCCATCCGGCTTTAGCGCCAGACTGTGTTCAAAACCAGCGGCAATTGCGATGGCATTATTAGCGGATGCCGGAACCAGGGATTGGGACCCCCAAGAGATAACCGAATGATCGGAACGCAATGCTAGATTGTGTTGATAACCAGTTGCAATTGCGATTACATCGGTCAATCCGTCAGGAACATTTGTCTGGTTATAATCATTGTTGCCCCATGCGATAACCGTGCCGTCGGAACGCAGGGCCAGACAATTACCTGCGCGAGCTGCTATCGCAATGACATTAGTGGCAGAAGTTGGCACATTGGTCTGTCCATAAGTATTTCTACCCCAAGCAAAAACGCGATGGTCCGAACTTAATGCCACATTCAAGTATAAACCGGCCGCGATTGAAATCACGTTGGTCAAATTCGGGGGGGTGTTTGTTTCGCCGTATTCATTATTGCCGGAGGATTGAACGGTGCCATCGCCTTGTAGAACCAGATTGTGATAGTCACCGGCGGCAATTGCCGTCGGGTCAGTAACGCCAGGTGGTATATCAGAATCCCCAAAATATTTGCTGCCACCCCATGCCCCTGCTGCTGAATACGATGTCGGACTTGCCGAGACATTGTATGCCACCATTGTGTTGGTTACGGTGCCATAATGGTTTGACGCAATCACCGCATAACTACCGCTGTCGGAAACCTGAGCCGATGGTATCAACAGATAGCTGTTTGTTTGCCCATAAATGATAACGCCATTAAGGGTCCATTGATAAGTCATTGGCAACGAACCCAGAACTGACGACTGGTAGAACAATTGTCCGCCTTGACTAGCAGTCATGTTCGCCACTACCTGTGTAGAGTGTGGGCTTCCAGTTTGGACCAGCGCTGCACAAAAGTCTTCACCAAGATGAATATTATCGACTCCAGATAGACCGGCGGGGGTGTTGGTGGCGGAGTTTGCGATTTTGGCGTTTAATCCCCAGGTGATAATCGTTCCATCAGCCCGTAATGCCATACTCAGATACCAACCAGCAGTTATGGCAATTATATTTGTGGCAGTTGCGGGAATGGTGCATTGGCCGAAAGTATTGTCACCCCAAGCGATAATTGTGCCATCCGATCGTAGCGCTAGACTGTGTCCCCATCCTGACGCGATGGCGGTAACATTTGTTGCCGAGGGCGGCAAGTTCGTTTGATACCCCCACCCCACAACGCTCCCGTCGGCTTTTAGAGCTATGGTATTGTAATAGCCGGCTGCAATGTTTATGACTTGGCTTGCCAGGAATGAAACCGCAGTTTGTCCATAATCGTTATTGCCCCAGGCAACAACCGTGCCGTCCGCTCGCAGGGCCACGCTATGCGCCCATCCCGCCGCGATGGCAACTACATTCGTCGCGCAAATTGGAACGGTGGATTGACCATCCAGGTTTTTACCCCAGGCAATCACGGAGCCATCATTCTTTAAGGCAAGACTGTGATCACTACCGGCCGCCACCATGATGATATTTGTTGCGCCGGGCGGCACACTTGTCTGACCATTCCAGTTTTTCCCCCACGCGACAACTGTGCCATCTCCCTGCAAGGCGAGGCTGTGAAATGCCCCTGTTGCAATCGCCGCCGGGTTTATCACCGACCTCGGTAATTTAGTTTGCCCATCTGTATTATCGCCCCAAATATTAATAGATCGGACAGTCACATTCGCAATCGAACTGGTCAAACAGTTTATTGCATTGCTGACCACAACCTGATATGAACCCGAGTCATTCCCCAAAGTCGCTGGTAAGGCTGGGAGTGGATTAGTGGCGCTATTGATAGGGATCCCGTTTCGAAGCCACTGATAATTTAAAGCGCCATAACCGACTGCTTTTGCGAACAAAGGAAGATTATTGCCAGCCAATGTAAATGCGCTATAAGCCGGTGATCCCAATATATGTGGAGACCCATCACCAATCGCGGCCAAACCGTGCCCCAGCCCAACAGCCATCGCTATTACATTGGTCGTCGTAGATGGCGGACTTGCCCCCGTTCCAGCGCCCCATCCGATTAAACGTCCAGACGATGATAATGCCAAGCTAAAGTTTGTTCCCGCGGCAACCGCAACGATGTTGGATGTGTTTGGCGGATAAGATGTGTAGGCTCCGCTCTGATACACATTGCCAGATGCTGTTAAATATAAATTAAAAGTTGCCCCGGCAGACACTGATGCCACACTAATGCCCGAATAAGGGAGAGCGCTTTTAGCTGAACTTAATGGATAAACATTGCTTCCTCCCCAGATTATAACCGAGCCATCGTCCAGCAGGGCCATACTATGTTCCGCTCCAGCCGAGACCGCAATAACATTAGTTAGGCCAGCTGGGACGGCTGTTTGGCCATAAATATTTTTACCCCACGCAATGACCGTGCTGTCCGCCATCAGTGCCAGATTGTGAAAGTTTCCGGCCGCAATGGAAACCACGTTGGTTGGGAAAACCGGGACATTGGTTTGCCCCCATGAATTGTCACCCCAGCAGAGAACCGAGCCATCGGCTCGTAGCGCGATATTGTTTGATGCACCCGAGGCTATACCGATCACATTGGTGGCACCGTCCGGCGCATTGGAAATCGCCCCCCATGCGACCACCGTGCCATCGTTCCTCAATGCCAGACTGTGATACCAGCCGGCAGACACAGCAATGACGTTGGTTGCGCTTGGCGGTACATTAATCTGGCCTTGGGAATTGCTTCCCCATGCAATGACATTCTGAGCCGAACCAGAAATGCAAATTGACAAAACCATCACAAAAGCCAGGGTTTTGAAACAGCGCCGTATTATTATTTTGCCCGTTGCTTTCATTGCATCAAGATCTTCGTCGGATTCGATTTATGAATGCCAACCGTATATTCTTCCCAAGATATTTGTGCTCGCCACCCGGAACATCTGGGAAACTACACGATTGTCGCCGGCTACAAAATAAATATTTTTGCACAAGGTCTCTTCAGGCCATTCCCAAGCACCCTGATAAACTAAATATGGTTCAGGGATACTATTGCCATTGATATAAACGACGCCACTGTGGAATGCGATGCGCTCACCCGGCAGTCCGATTATCCGTTTTATAATGATTTGTCGTCCATTTTCTAATCGAAAACCGACAATGTCACCACGTTTCGGAGGATGCCAATCATAAGCTAACACGTTTAAAACCTTAACTTGGCCATTATAACACGTTGGTTCCATGCTGTTTCCGTTCACTTTCACCGGTGTCAGGACAAATTTGAAAATTAAAAATAAGCTGAGAATTAGGAATGATATTCGGCCAAGCGTCCAAGCTGGGTTTCTGCCTATTAAAAATCGCGAACAACCCGATTTTCCACAAGTTTGCAACGGCTTGTTTTTTTGAAGGCCGGTCACTTTGGTTAATTTACGCCCTCATTTGGGCTGCTGCCAATACATTTTCACCAACCAAATCAATTTTCCACCGACGGTACCGCGGTCCAAAAAGCAAACCAGCCGGGTTTCCGTGACCCCAACTTGCGGACCCGGGTGCGAAAAATATTGTTGGTCACCCGCCCGTTGGAAAATGAAAATGTCCACTTGCCATTGACGGTTTCACACATTAGCTTCTCAAATACAGACTGTATTATGCGCAGCAATCTGTTCATCTGCGGACGGGAAAAATCATCCGGTTCGGCCCACCCCCGCCGGCGGGGGTTCACGCTGATTGAACTGCTGGTGGTAATTGCCATCATCGTAATTCTGGCCGCATTGTTGCTGCCGGCCCAAGCGAAATCGAAGCAGCAGGCCAAGACTATCAATTGCATCTCCAATTTCAAACAGATTGGACTGGGCATGGCCATGTATACTGGTCAAAACAACGACACCTACCCGTTCATAAATGGCGATAGCTGGCCGAAATTTCCTTTGGCGGATATTTATAGGCTGCAAAAACCCTACATCGGGGCCAATAATAATGCGCTTTACAGGTGTCCAACGGACATAACCACCAACGGCTGGAACGGCCAGTTGGCCACGCTGTCCGGCACAGGCATAACCGTCCCGTTTCCCAGCAGCTATTATATTTATGTAGTTTTTTACGGAGGCGGAAACGGCCCGACCAAGGTTTCAAAGGTGCAATACCCGTCCGGCAAGACCATCGAAAGTTGCGAGTCCAGCGGCACGGCGCAATTTTTTGCCACCGGCGGCCTGCCGCAAATGAACAGTGCGCATGGCTCGGGTATGAACATGCTCTTTGTGGACGGCCACTCCCAGTTCGCCTTATTTTCAAAATTAATCATGTACAACAACGGTACCGGAATTGGTTACAATTACGACACGGCTCCCTTGACCGACACTCCGGGCGGGGGTGTAGGTTATCAGCTCCCATAGCGGGCTGGTTTCATCGCCACCGGCTGGTTCGAACGCTTTGGCGGTTAATTTCGGGTTTCGATAACAGTTTGGGTTAACCTCGGCAGAGTTTACCAAGCCAGCGGCAAAAGCAGCGGCTGGCGCCCCTTAAATCTTGATCGCTTCGGATCTTCAGAAGCAGGATCGCACCACGCCGCCGTCCACGCGCAAGGCTGCGCCGTTCGTGGCGGAGGACTGCGGACTGCTGATGTAAACCACCAGGTTG
>Ga0302269_1000734_pt1 | contig 18226 bp, 21 predicted proteins | sample III_Bog_E2_2_FD_194560 | JGI IMG/M metagenome (GOLD analysis project Ga0302269, IMG submission 194560) | Peat permafrost microbial communities from Stordalen Mire near Abisko, Sweden - III_Bog_E2_2 | ecosystem: Environmental > Terrestrial > Soil > Wetlands > Peat | place: Sweden: Abisko...
CGGTGATACGAGCAGCAGCCCTGCGAACCGTGGCTGTGCGGCATGCAGCCGTTGATGCCGAGCGCGGCATACATCGCGCCGATGGGCTGACAGGTCTTGGCGGGGTTGATGCGGAGCGCCTCGCGCGGTTTGATTTCAGCAGTGGTTCCGTTAAGCATAATATTGTTGGGTTGAAAGGTTGAATCGTTGGTTGGTTACATCGGCCCATCCGCGTCCGCCGCGGCGGCCTTGCGCCAGACCTTCGTTTCGTTTTTGGCTTCCGTCTTGGTGGTGTGCGTGAGCGGCGTGGCCGACTGCGGATCTTTTTCCCACGGCGGGGTGATGAACTTCCAGACTTTGGTCGTGAGCATCCGATCTACTTCGCGATAAAAATTGATCGCGCCGCCGAACGCCGCATACGGTCCGCTGTAGTCGTAGCTGTGCAGCTGCTTGCATGGCACGCCCATTTTTTCGATGACGAACTTGTCCTTGATGCCGGAGCCAATGATGTCCGGCTTGTAGATTTCGATGAGCTTTTCCATCTCGTGATGGCTGATGTCGTCAATGACGAGCGTGGTCTTTTTCATCTCGACCATCATGCCTTCGTAATCCTTGAAGTTGAAACCTCCGGCTTCCAGCGCTGCGATCTGCTCCGGCGTCTTGCTGGGCTTAAATCGTGCGGGGTCCGCTTCGACGTGTAATTCTTCAATATTGCGCGAATCGGCATCCACCTTGATGGTCGGCAAAACCTTGCGGCCTTCGTAATCGTCGCGGTGGGCAAACTCATAACCGGCGGAAACGATTTCCATCCCGATGTCTCGGAACAAATCCTGGTAATGATGCGCCCGCGAACCGCCGACAAACAGCGCGGCTTTCTTGCCTTGGTGCCTAGCTTTGATTTCCTCGCGCACGGGCTTGAGTGCCAGCATTTCTTGCGCGATGACTTCCTCGACGCGGTCGGTGAGTTTTTTGCTGTCGAAGAACTTCGCGATCTTGCGCAGGGTCTTCGCCGTAGCTTCCGCGCCGATGAAATTCACCTTAATCCATGGAATGCCGAATTTCTTCTCCAGCATCTCCGCGATGTAATTGATCGAGCGATGGCACATCACGCCGTTGAGTTGGACAGTGTGGCACTTTTTCACCTGATCGTAGCTGACGTCGCCGCTCAACGTCGCCGTGACATGGATGCCGCATTTGCGCAGCAACGTGTCAATTTCCCAAGCGTCGCCGCCGATGTTGTATTCGCCGAGAATGTTCATGTTGAACTCCGCCACGTCCGCCTTGTCGTCTAGGCCGATGATGTTTTTGAACACGCCATTATTGGCGATATGATGGCCGGCAGACTGGCTCACCCCTTTGTAACCTTCGCAGGAAAAACCCATGACGTTGATGCCCAGTTCTTCCTTCATCTGCCGCGCCACCGCATGAACGTCGTCGCCGATGAGGCCGACGGGGCACGTGGAAAGAATGGCAATCGCCTTTGGCTTGAAAATGGCATAAGCCTCGCGAATCGCTTGGGCCAGTTTCTTTTCGCCTCCGAACACAATCTGGTCTTCCTGCATGTCGGTATTCATGCAGTATTGTAGAAAATTCGTCGTGCCTTCCGGTGGACGCACCAAATTCCGGCGCGTTTGCCAGGCGTAGTAGCCGCAGCCCACCGGGCCGTGCGTAATTTGGAGCAAATCATAGATCGGCCCCATTACCACGCCGCGACAACCGGCATAAGTGCACCCGCGCTGCGTGATGATGCCCGGCACCGTGCGCGTGTTCGCGCCGATTTCCGGCGGCGCCTCCGGGTCATTGAGGATGATTTGCTTGGCGCGTTTTTTCGCCGTTTTGGCGGGATAGATTTTCAGCATCTCCGCCTTGACCGCTGCCGGATCGGACGCCATCACCGTTTCATTGGTTTCGGACATAAAAGTTCCTTTGTTGTTTTGTAGGAGACGACGTGAGCAGTCTCCCATTTGTTTTTATTTGAGCCTCGTTACCTCGGCTCCTACAAATTTCAGGATCAATTGAACAAGCCATATTCCATCAGCAATTTTTCCAGCTCCGGCATGGCGAGCGGCTTGGGGATCACCAGATTCTTGTTCTGATCGATCGCCCGGGCGAGCTTGCGGTATTCCTCGGCCTGACCGCATTGCGGATTCCACTCAATCACCGTCTTGCGGTTGATCTCAGCGCGCTGCACATCGTTGTCGCGCGGCACAAAATGAATCATTTGCGTCCCGAGTTGCTTGGCGAATTGCTCGATCATTTCCTTTTCGTTATCCACCTTGCGGCTGTTGCAGATCAATCCGCCCAGGCGCACCACGCCAGTTTGGGCGAACTTTAAAATGCCCTTGCAAATGTTGTTCGCGGCATACATCGCCATCATTTCGCCGGAACAGACAATGTAAATTTCCTCGGCCTTGCCATCGCGGATTGGCATGGCGAATCCGCCGCACACGACGTCACCCAGGACATCGTAAAACACGTAATTGAGATTTTCTGTCGCGTCGTAAGCGCCGAGCTGTTCGAGCATGTTGATGGAAGTGATGATGCCCCGACCTGCGCAGCCGACGCCGGGTTCCGGTCCGCCGGATTCCACGCATAGAGTGTTGCAAAAACCGCCATTGCGGATGTCGGCTAGTTCCACGTCCTCGCCTTCCTCGCGGAGCGTGTCGAGCACACTCTTTTGCGACAGGCCGCCGAGCAGCAGACGCGTGGAGTCGGCCTTGGGATCGCAGCCGACCACCATGACCTTGTGGCCCATCTCGGCGAGGCCGGCGACGGTGTTCTGGGTGGTGGTGGATTTGCCGATGCCACCTTTTCCGTAGATTGCAATTTTTCTCATAATGTTTTTGATTTTAATTTTGAATCCGGCGGAAACTTCCAACCGGCGTACTTGTCCCTATCGCAAGCCGGATGCCAACCGGTTTTCACTGTAGCGGAAAGCGTTGAATGCCTTATAAAAACAGGCGAAATGAAGCGAATGGGTTTCTGGCTGGACGGCGGGAAAGTTTTTACCGCGGGAGAAATCCGACATTTGCGTAGGATTGAAAATCTAAAACTACCCGGATGTAGCCAGCCAAAACTTTTCAACCACGGATGGACACGGATAAACCCAGATGTGGCAAAAAGCCGAAACGCGGAGAATCGCAGAATGTAAATCCCCGGCGTCGCTTGGCGGCCTTTGCACCTCTGCTCTTATTTTTTATCCGTGTGCCTCCGGGTCTATCGGTGGTTATTTTTCCGGTTGGAATCCGAATTGCTTTTCCGCAACCGGCTCAACCTTCGCCTGAAAAATTATGGAAACACCTGAAACTCTGAAATTGGAAATTAAACGACTCAGCTCGCATGCCATCCAGACCAAGCTGGATTTGCACGATTTGTCCGAGGAACTGCCCACCGGCTGGGAACGCATTATGGAAACCGCCGAGAGGACTTTTTTGACCTACCAAAAACTTGCCGAAGCGCGCAAGAAACTGGCCGCGTTGGGCGGTTAGTTCAGTGTCCCGCCGGCGCTTTCAGCCTAGCAGCGTGCGCACGTGGTAATAACCGCCCAGGACGAGGTGCTCGGATTCGCCCGAAAGCAGCGATTTGGGCAGCAGACCACTGAAAAATACGATCTTGGCCAGCGGCACGTCCACCTCCCAGGCGCGGGAGCCGAATTCCCACGCCACCTCCGGGTCCGACGTGAACGAACTCAGATTGTTCAATTGCACGAGCGTCAATGGTTTTGAACCACCTTCATTCGGTGCGTTTTGCTGGCGGATGACGTATTCTTCCGGGTCATGCGTGCCGCGATAAAGGATTTTGCGCGTAGCCCCAGGCAACCGGCGGCGCAGTTCGTCCTGGCAGAAAGTGTAAAGCAAATCCAGCTGCATCAGCACGCCGATGGATTTGGCCGCGCCCCGCATCCGGTCGAGCGTGAAGGCTGTGCGCGCGGTGGCGTTCGCAGCGAGCCGGCCGTTGTGGTAAGTGGCGAGGATGCCAAAGCGGCTTTCCACCCAGGATTTGAGGACGGCCCCGGCCTGCCGGTTGCTGTCCGCCCCCCAGGCGCGTAGCAAATTCACATAACTGTAAACGGGCTGCGATTTCCCGCCCTTTTCAAGGCGTTCGTTTAAGCCAAATTTGACGGTGACGTATTCGTGGAATAGGCGACTGCGCTCCTCGGCGTCGGCAATTTCGTCCAGGCGGCGGAAGAGGCGGGCGTCGGTGTCGCGCGCGCCATCGATCTCGACCGGCAGCGGCCGGGCCTGAAATTCCTCGGAGCCGATGATCCATGGCGAAAGATTGCAGCGGTTGAGCGAGCAGGACGAGCGCGAATCATCACCGGCGATGTTCTGGTGATATAAATTTTCCGGCGGGCGCATGGAAAAAGCTTACTGGCCGGAGTTTATATCACGGGGTGGGTAGGTTGAGAAGCTTTTGTGTCTGCTGGAAAATGGCGGTGGCGACCTTTGGATCAAGTTTCTTCAACCAGCGCGCGGGAATGCCCTGAACGCCGTACAGCGCGCCGGCCAGTTGCCCGGCCAGCGCGCCGGTGGTGTCGGCGTCGCCGCCGCGGTTGACCACGCGTACGAGGCAATCTTCAAAACTGCCGGTGTTAAAAAAACCGTCAAAGACCGTTTGCACGGTATCAACAATGTAACCGCTGGTCTGCCCTGGCCACGGCCGGAAACCGAACGCGGGGTGTTGGGCAATCAGTTCGTCGGCGATCTGGTTGCACGGGGCCGCGTTGCCTTCGATCAACAGCCGCCGCGTGATGCGGGCGAGCGTCACGGTGGCGGCGTCGGATTGCGGATGATGGTGTGTCAGGTGCGCCTGTTCGAGGCTGCGTTGCCGGAGCAGCGCTTCGTTTTCCAGCGAGGCTAGGACGGTGGGCAGATTGCGCATGGCCGCGCCATTGCCGCCGTTTTCCTCAGCCGGCAGCACGCCCAGTTTGCCGGTGGCCAGGTAATGACTGATGCCGCGCCGGCAGGCATTGCCGATGTCCACCGGACCGCCGCGCATCCACGCGACAAACGCATCGGCGATGGCGCGCAAATTCCAGCCATCACTGGCAATCAAGGCGGTGCCGAGCGCGAGCGCCATCTCGGTGTCATCGGTCACGTGTCCCGGCTTCAAGCGGAGCCAGCCGCCGCCGACGATTTCCCGGTGGACCTTGTATTGCGCGGCAATTTCGCCCGCCGTCATGAATTCCACGGTGGCTCCCAACGCGTCGCCAATGGCCAGTCCGAGGAATGCTCCCAGGGCCCGGTCTAGTATCCATGGATCGGTTTGCCGCCGGATGGGTCGGTCTTGCGATGCAGTCATGCTCACACTGGGGTTGCCGGCACGAACGGCGGTCAGGCGGCGACCGGTTCGCCGTGCCGAAAGCGTTTGAAATCAATGCCGAGCCGCTTCACGCGCAGGCCCATCTGCCGCTCGGTGAGGCCGAGCTTGCGGGCGGCGGCGGCCATATTCCCTTCGCAGCCCTTGAGTTCGGCCACGATCATTTCAAATTCCAGGGCGGACACGGCGGCGTCCAGCGTGCCTCGGCTGGATGATTTTTCGGAAGCGTCCTTTTTCTGCAAGGTCGGCGGCAGGTGATTCGCCTCGATTGATTTGCCCGGCGCGAGCAGCACGGCCCGTTCGATGCAATTTTCTAGTTCCCGCACGTTGCCGGGCCAGTGATAGCTCATCAGCAAATCAATCGCCGCAGTGGAGATCCGGCGCACGGACTTCTGGTTCAGCTTGGAATACTTTTCGATGAAATGATCGGCCAACAGCAGCAGGTCCGTCTTCCGCTCGCGCAGCGGCGGGGCGTAGATTGGAAACACATTCAGCCGGTAATAAAGATCCGCGCGGAACTTTTCCTGTTCGATCATCTCCTCCAGATTGCGGCTGGTGGCGGTGAGGATGCGGACATTCGTCCGGATTGGGGTATGGCCGCCGACGCGTTCGAATTCCTTTTCTTGCAATACGCGCAGTAGTTTAACCTGTGTGGCCGGCGAGATGTCACCGATTTCATCCAGAAAAATTGTCCCGCCATCGGCGACCTCAAACCGGCCCTTGCGCATGGCAATCGCGCCGGTGAACGCCCCTTTTTCGTGGCCGAACAATTCGCTTTCGATGATGGATTCCGGCAGCGCGGCGCAGTTGAACTTCACGAACGCCTTTCCTTTGCGCGGGCTCTGCTCGTGGAGCGCGCGAGCAATGAGTTCCTTGCCCACCCCGCTTTCGCCGCGGATCAAAACGGTCGTCACGCTGTTGGCCACCTGCTCAATGTGGCGGTAAACCGAGCGCATCGCATCCGAATTGCCAATCATGTTGGGCGGGCGGAAACTGGTCTGGATCTGGTGCTGCAACCGCTCGTTTTCCCGCTGGAGCGATTCGAGTTTTTCCTGCGCCAGCCGGTGAAAATGAACCGTGTGGGCGATGACGTTGGCGATGAGCGAGAGCAGCCGGCGATCGGCGGAAAGGAGCACGCGACCGTCTAAGATGCGTTCCACGCTCAAGGCCCCGATGACTTCCTCACCAAACTTGATGGGTACGCAAATGTAGGCCGCCGTCGGCGAGTTGGGATTGGCCTGCCGTTCCTGTTGCCAGCGTGTCTTCAAAACCGGCTCCTTGGAAATATCCGGTACCACGATGGCCAGGCCGGATTCCATGACTTGTTGAACCAGATCCTGGCAGGCGAGCAGGTATTCCTGCTGGCTCTGGCCGCCGGGGAGCCCGACCGCCTCGCTGATGCTGGCTGTGCCGTCCTGTCGGTTGAGTATGGTGATGGTTCCACGCTTCATGCCCAGCCCCTCCGCCATTTTGAGCAACACCGGCCGGATGACTTCGCGGAGTTCCAGGCTGCTTTCGAGCGTGTAGGAAATGTCGAAGAGCAGGCTTAATTCGTCCACGACCCGACAGCTGCCGGCCATTGGGGCCGGGTTATTTCTTTTTGCATCGATTCCGGGGCAGCCAGGCGTGCATTCATCCAACAGCTTTTTCACGAATGATTTGCCGCAAGGCGTATGCCAAGTCGCTCATAACTCTGCCGAAGCATTGTGAAAGCGCCTTTTTCATCGTCCGCAACTCTGCGGCCATGGCCGCCAGCAGTGGGTTGGGTGATCCGCATCCGACTTTGCGGAAATCGTGAGGAGCGGTTGAACGGCGCCGGCTTTCGCCGCCCGATTTGCTTTCTTTTGCCCAGACCGTCCAAAGGTTGACATCGGCAGCCTCGACTTTGGCACCAGGATTCAAAGGCAGCCCGGGACTGAAATGATTTCAGATCTTGAAAAAAAGCTGGAAGCAAAGCGAAACAGATAAACGAAGGATTACTGAACTTCGGCAGTGCCGAGCAAAATTTGAGCGGCAGACACCGCACTGATCCAAAGGATTTTTTATGAACAACCGAGTATTTGTCAGAATTGTGTCAGAAGAAAACCGACTTTTCCGAGTTATTCTATTTTTTGAAAACTCATAAAACCCTTTTAATAATTGGCGGAAGGGGTGGGATTCGTGCCCAAAAACACCGTATTTCAAGTGCATTATAACGCTGAATCAGTACTTTTCAAGTAATGTCCGCCACTTTTTGTAATATGATTTTTTATGGGTTTACTGACACTTTTACTGACAGTTGATCTGGATAATATGACTCACCAATCATCCCCCATTTGCATCTTGGAGTCAGCAGTTTGAGAGAGCCGACGACCCGACAATTGGCGCTGTTTTGAGTTTGGCTGGAGATCCCACCTTTTTGTAAACTTGCTGCACGACTGGAACGGACGGGTAGTGGCTCATTTTTAAATATATGCGGGTTTCTCCCCATTGTGATTTTTATCCCAAACTTTATAGTCACAAACTATGCACGGAATAAACTCTAGCAACAATCCCGCTTATCATTTCCGAAATAAATGGAAACTGAAGAAGCGGATTCAAACAATGATTTGGGTAACTGCGGCTGTTTTTTTAAGCGCGGCAATCATCGCTTGGTTCATACATTTTTCCACATCCAAGTGACAATCTAGGTCAACTTAAGACACGAATAACGTTTGACCTTGTTGAAGAGCTTTGCATAAATTGAGCATCAATCACTAAAATATGACGCTGACTAGACGCGACCTCGTAAAGCGAATCAGTGAAGAAACCGGACTAAATAAGGCCCAGACCTTTGAGTTGTTGCAGAAAACTCTCAACTACATCACCGAATCATTGGCCAGGGGGGACAAGGTAGAACTGCGGAACTTCGGTGTGTTTGAAGTAAAAACCCGCAAAGCAAAGATAGGGCGCAATCCGAACAGGCCAGAGACGGATGTGCCAATTCCTGCCCGATCTATGGTCAAATTCAAGGCTGGCAAAGAAATGGGGGCGGAGGTCTTGAAGCTGACACCGAAGCTAAAAAAGAAGGCACCCTGACTATCAGAGTGCCTTTGAATGAGGTCTGAAATTATTTCTTCACACCCAAGATCGCGTCCTTGGCAGCTTTGGCGACCCGAAACTTCACCACTTTCTTAGCCTTGATCTGGATCGTTTCACCGGTTGCAGGATTACGTCCAACCCTAGCTTTGCGATTGACTAGAACTAGCTTGCCTAAACCTGGGATGGTGAATGAATCCTTGGCGTGTTTGTAGGCGAGTGAAGCCAGTTGTTCCAGGATTTCAACGGCCTGCTTTTTAGTGAGGCTGTTCTTGTCCGCGATTTCAGATGCGATTTGGGATTTGGTCAGTGCTTTTGCCATATAGTGTGTTGTTGGTTAATGTTTACGGGCACATTCTAGGGGTTAATGTGTGATGAGCCAAGAAAAACCTGTGTATTTATTGAGGGTATTGTGTTTTTATCGTAGTGGTTGGTTCAAAGATTTCTTCTACATCGACCACTTGCTTTTTTGCGGAGGTGGGTGGAGGGTGCATTATGAATCCTGTGCAACAAACGGTGAGTGGCATCGTTGGGCCAGAGATCGCGGTTCAACTCATGAATACGGATGTTGATGTGAATGCCAGTCCGACAAATCCGGAAGAAATTAGAGAGGAAATGTGGGTGAGGGCTACAAAAGTCGGATCAGTGTTGGAAAATATCCTTCATGAGAAACACGGTCAGGTACGCTGGGGAATCAACGAGTGATGGTGCCACGAATTTAAAGATTGCGACGACCCTCAAACTGCAGAAATTGTTTAGGGTTTGGTTTCTTTGCAATTTTTGGTTGTTTAGGATTGAATGGGAAAATAATCAAGGCAATTTGAGTTTCTCCGGCCCCAAACCTTGAGCCGCTTCCACCAGTTCTCGAATACGGCGGGCATCGGCTTTGGAATGGCCATGGCTGGCTAATGGATCGCTGCCTCCGCTTGACTCAATCAATATGGTTGCCCAAAAGAGGCCGGTTTTTATATGGACCGAAGCGACCTTGCTAATGCTGATGCTGATCTCATCTTTGCTCAGCCACGAACGTTTGCGGCGAACTATGGCCTGTTCTGAAACCTCGATGATGGTGGGAAAAAGATGATTTCCACTCGACCATCGGCTCGCTTGAAATCTCTCAATATTCATATAGTAGCAGCGACCTTACTTCATGTTGCCGGAATCTACAATGGGGTGTTTAGTCCGGCCTACTTGACAGAACTGGAAAGGGGACGATTTTTGTCTGGCTGGCATGGACGTGAGTGCAGTTGACGGTGTAAGGCAGAAATCGTTAATGGTGTCTGAAGTCAGTCAGTAGTAGATACGCCCATGCCAGTCATTCTTTTTTCCGGTTCAACATTTCCATCCACAGCTTTACATTCCCGGTAGTTTAGTCATAAAACACCTGCAGAAATGGAAGACCTCCCACATCCCGACAACAAGCATCTCGAAGCGGCGGAAGGCTGGCTCGGGCTTGGGGATCATTCATCAGCGAATGAGGAACTGAACTACATCAGTCCCAAACTGCGCGCTCATCCCCTCGTTCTGGAAATACGCTACAAGATTTTCGCCAAAGCTAAACGATGGGAGGGCGCAGTTGAAATTGCCCGAACTTTGATGGAAATGCTGCCAGATAAGTCTTGGGGCTTCATCCACTACGCTTTCAGTCTCCACGAATTGAAACGAACCCGGGAAGCGTATGGCGTCTTGATTCCCGTTGTTGACAAGTTTTCCGAGCCGACCATCCGCTACAACCTCGCCTGCTATTCCTGTCAGCTAGGGAATGCTAAAGAAGCGATGCAGTGGTTGGAGAAGGCGATTGATCTGGCTGGTAAAGAGGATATTCGTCAGTTGGCTTTGGATGACCCGGATTTGGAGCCGTTGTGGACGAAGATTGGCGAGATTTGAAACTTAATCTGTGAGAGTCTTGTAGTCTGTTGCAAACGTTTTTAACGCTATTTGGGCATTTAAGTAAATTTGATGATAGGCGATCAAATAAGCCAATTCATCCTGGCTCAAACCATTAAGCCAAAGCAACTGGTCCGGGTGTTTTAGCTTCCTGAAGTCATACAGCGGGCAATCTTCAGGGTTGCATTCATCGATGGGACAAAACTGCCCAAGCGAAATCACCTCAGCACGAAGCTTCTCTTGGAAATGGCCTCGCCCTTTTTCTGGAGTGCTCATTGATGGCTGATTTATTGGAAACTGCACCCGACACTGGAATTTGTCAAATCTAGTTTTTAAAAGTGAGTGTATTAACTTGAAGTTTCACTCACTTCTTTATCCCGATGTAAAACAAGTAAGAAGCCAGAGATCCAGCCACGGCAAGTGGCGACACCAAAGGCTATTTTTTCGACGATCAATATGTAAAAAATATGACATTTTGGTTTTGAAAATATCAGCTTTTCGTTTTTACGTGCGGGGTGAGTTGGGGACATGAGGAATTGAACCTCAAGCCGTAACGAATAAAGCAGCCGGAAAATTATTTTGCGGGCGACTTGGAAACAAGTTGCCCGTTTTGTTTGTGTGTTGTTTGTAACCAAATAACGTCTACCGAACGTCTTGCTTTTAGATTTTAGTGGTCAACGTCCTTAATAATCAGATCGGTATGGGAGATCAAACGACGAAAATTAACCCAATTTGCTGGGCCGTGTCTGGAGTCTACAACGGCTTTAACTTTGACCGTATCAACGTGTTGCCTGAGTTGGAATCCGAAAAGATTTTATTCACCCTCGCGACCAACAGCGGAGAAATCGTAAAATTGACTGAAGTCAGATTCCCCGCCCAAGATCACACGGAAGCAAGGTATTACAAGATTGCCAAACGTGTAGTCGGGAACAAATTGTTGGTCCTTCTTTAAGCTCCACTCTCCGGCGATTCAACCGGTCTGCTCTTGACCGGCAAAGGTTTGAAAAGCAGGTGGGGGTTTAAAATACTTTTCCGAAACGAGGGTGGGCTGCATTTTTGGCAATGAATATGCTATTGTGAACCTTGGCCAGTTTGCTCTTTAAACAATTTCCCTGCCCTGTTCGTGATTGGCAACAGTCCTTGAACCGGAATTAAAAAACGACCGGAACGAGTTTGGGTTGTGGCCGACGTGCCTTGATTGGAGGTCGAAAGCAGCTTAGCGAGTTCCACATGTAGCGATACATGTTCAAAGGCTCAAGTTCCACACGGCAAGGGCGGGGTTTCTTTGCGTCACCACAATGTAACCTGTGCAAATTGAACAGTGATGGCGAACAAGTTTCTAATAGTATATATGAAAAATGGTGGTCAGACAGATGCGCAGAAGCTCGGACCTGGTCAACTGTGGAGGCTCAAACGCCGTTATGTGCATATCGTGGCGCAGGAGGGTATTGACGTTCGCTTCAAACTATTAAATGCGCCAAACGAGATCGAGGGAACAACTTTGACGGGCGAGCACGATACCGTCTTGCGCTATTTGCATTCCAGAAGTGGCCATTTGATGGGCAGTTAATACAGCCGGCAGTCCTTTAGCCTTCGTTTTCTCACCGACGCAACCGATTCCATACCCAATTAATCCGTAACCATTAGCGCAGCTTCGTCGTCCAATTAAACTAATTGAATAGAAGTAACCATGAATTCAATTGCATCAACGTATCCTGATTTTCAAACGCTGTCGCGAGGAATCAAGCGGCTGTTGATGACTTCCGAAACCGAGTTTTTTAACGAGGCGAGACCGGTCTCGGCCAAACTCGTGCCAGTAAAATCCAGGCCTACGCTGTTTCCGCGCTCACACTCGATTGTCTTTGATCGGGAGCGTTTAAAGGTAGTCGATTTTCTGTCATTCCAACCAACCTGAAGTTCTTGAACAGCCTCATTCCCGCTTTTCCGTAACCGGCATTAAAAAGTCGGGCAAATACTTCGGTTCATCCCAAGTTTTGGTCCAGGGTACAACCGCCCTGTTCACAGCCTGCTCAAAAGCCTTGTCATTAAAGCCACAAAACAACGTCCTTTCCAGGAATGTGTAAACGCGGTTCACGATGCCGGTGATGAGCGTCTTCATCTCGTCCTGATTGATGCGTGAGACATGATTCCACGGGATTTCACGGCCATTTGCATCAATGACTTTTACATCAGAATAATCACCAGTGCGCGTGAATGGAGTTACGCCGGTATGAAGTTTTTCCAAGTAGCCCCGACGAACACAGGCGGCGGTCATGATCTTGGCAAATTCGCTTTGTGATTTTTTAGTGCTTAATGGCATTGGCTTCTTTGCAGAGTACCAGACCGAAGCCAGATCCAAACAGCTAAAATATTTCGAAACACTTGTGTGGCTGGTTCGGAAAGCGCAAATTTAACCTCAGTCGCATTTAAAAATACTCAACCGAATATGAAAGAAGAACTTTTAGACATCGACGCCATCCTGAGCACAACGGCCGCATGTTTGTCGTATTCACCGCCTGACCTAGAAAAAGCAAAGACAACGCTCAATCAGGCCCGTAAAAAGCTTCTGAATCTGTTGGCGGGTTTGGACGATTCGGGGCTAAATTAATTGTGCAGATTTGAAAAACAGCGGGAATAAAAAGGCACCCTGAATGAACAGAGTACCTTTGAATAAATTCTAAATTTATTTCGTTCCAAGAATCGCGTCTTTGGCTGCCTTGGCGATGCGGAACTTCACAACGCGCTTAGCTGCAATCTGGATTGTCTCACCAGTCGCAGGATTACGACCGACCCGTGCTGCGCGATCAGTTAACACTAGCTTGCCCAGACCCGGTATCGTAAAGGTATCCTTGGCATTTGCGTAGGCTAGCTGCACAAGAGATTCGATAAATTCCTCCGCTTGTTTCTTGGTAAGATTGTTCTTGGCTGCGAGTTCAGTTGTAATCTCAGATTTAGTCAGTAGTGCCATAATTCGATTCGCTTTGGTTAATGGTTGCTTTCAAGTCGATTTAAGCTGGTCTGGCATTCTTCGCCAAGCTAAAACTGCGGATTATATTCAGAATATGGGCTTGTTGACACCCCATTACTGCCGTTCCCTCACCGCCTGTTCCCATGTCGCTAAAATATTCAAAACTTCAGCGCCGAAGCGGGCTCGGACATAATCCTCAAATGTTGCAAATTCATCACGGTAAAGCTTCTTGTCGCGGATCTTGATCAGAGCTTTTGCAACTGACTCCATCTGCGCAATGCATTCAGATTCATTCCTATTCTTGTTCATAATCTAAATTTCAACCGCAGTTCCATCAGCAAAGTATTCTCCCAACTACTCACGTTGTTGTCGCTGGTCATCAACTCCTCGACTGCCGCATAAACTTTCACTTGTTGAGGTCGAGTTGTAAAAGCATCGGCCAGTCTCAAAGCCCGTTCCTTCGCTTTGTAGATGGATTGAATGCTGGGCCTGATTCTCGTCACCGCCCCATCAATTTCCCGTGCCTGATCGATCTCGTCGTTGATTCCCATCGCTACCAACAATTTCTGCAAATGCTCTTCCTCCACCAATGAAAGATGGCCGTCCGCATACATGGCCAAAATTATCAGATCCAAAAACGCCTTTCGTTGTGCTAGCGAAAATCTGGTCAGGTCAATCTCCATGCCAGGAAAATACCAGATTGACACGTCCATTTCTACCGTTTACGCCTTGGATTTGTTCACGGTATTGTGTTCACTCCTCGCCATGGCAAATGTCACGCTCGGTCCATTTCTGGTAAACAACGGCCAGACTGGACTGGTGGTGTCCAATTTGGAACACGCTGGATATTCATTGGAAATATCCGGTGACGAGTTTGCCCTAAATCTCTGCCTCTATCGCCAGATCCACGACTGGCAACCAAAAGCAATCAGGTTGGAGGATTTTTACGTCCGCGTTGATGAGATCCCATTCAAGCTTTTGCCAGTCGTGGGGCTTCAAATGCAATCCACGGTAGTTGGAACACTGGTCACATTGGAAGCCATGCTGTGTTCTTTGTACGTGCAGCATGAGGTCACACGGCCCATCACCTCGGCACTGGAAGAATTGTGGCAACATCTTCCAATCAACCACTGCACCTACCCACGAATTGAAGATAGTGCAAAGCTGGTTTGCCCTGCTGTTGCTGAAGCCGGATTTGAAGTGATCCAGTTCTTTCCCTACGGACGGACGTTGTCAGTGCAGTTCGGGTGGGTATATCCGCAAGAACGTCAAAACGCCAAGGCCAAACTCAATGTTTACGCTGGAATGATTGATTTCAAACCCCAACCAAATCGAACTCTGGACAAAGGGAAATGGATTATTCCGAAAGAATCCGTGGTGTCGTACCTGCTCACGCAAATGCTGGAGACGTTGGGTACATCAGGCTTGTTGTCTGAGGCCGGATTAAATGCTGCACTAGACAGCTTCAAATGGACGAAAGTTTCCTTGTTGACGGTACAGGAAGCGAAGCAGGCTAGACTAGATTTTGTCCGCTCGCATCCTGAACTGCATAACGATCATCAAGCAATGGCGAAAGCATTGAAAACGGCGGAGCTTTATTCGGATACGGCGGAAGTTTACGCGATCAAGAAACAGGTGCCGAGGTTGATCCGCGAAGCGTCTATTATTTGAGGAGTAAACCCTTTGTAAATTTCGGCCTGAGCCAATGCAGACTTTATCCTCGTCACAATCAATTTTGGGGTTAGGATTTCAGCATGACCGCAACCGAATGCCCTTTCTGCAATTTGCCAGAGGATCGAATTTGGGTGCAAACGGACTCGGCCATCGCATTTCCGGACAATTTCCCGGTTTCCCCTGGTCACACACTCGTCATTCCCGGAGACCACATCGAAGTTTTGATGGAATTGCCTGAAAATGATTTTAAGGAGATTTGGGAGCTGGTTGCGCATGTCCGGAAACTGCTGATTGAAAAATATAAACCTGATGGGTTTAACATCGGGATCAATGAAGGGGTTGCAGCAGGTCAAACCATCGCCCACGCCCACATCCACATCATTCCTCGGTTTAATCGGGACGTGCCTGATCCAAGAGGCGGAATTCGTTGGGTGATTCCTAAAAGAGCAAAATATTGGTGAATGAAAACGCCGTCGTCAGAGCACCAGATCGCTTTTCTGACCAAATTGCGGCCATCTCGTTAAGGTCAAGTTTTATGGATAGTGCTTGAACTAGTGCGAAAATGGGTTCAAAGTCTTTCCGTCAATTGTGGTCATTTTGGTAGCCGGGGACAGGTGTCCATTTCCGGTTGGATTTGATGCTTGCCGGAATGGACGTGGACTTGTTGGCTTCCAGACGAAACGGAAAAATATCTATGAAAACAATAAAGTCATCACTATTCGGCATTTTCACAATCACAGCGATTCTGGGCGTTCATGTTCAAGCTCAATCCTTCCTCACTAACGGTTTGGTTGCGTATTATCCATTAAACGGGAATGGCAACGACGCTAGCGGGAATGGATACAACATTACAAATTCAGTCATCCCTCTAGCCGTTGACCGATTCGGGCGACCATCTTCTGCGGCTGTTTTGTCTCAAGCAATGTCAGCGCCCAACCTTGTTTATGCTAATTCATCCGACTCGCGAACGATAAGCGAGTGGGTGCAAGTCGGAGCCTATCCAGCGAACACAACTTCAGGGTGGGGACCAAAGCCAAGTGCAAATTATGTGAGTTTTTTTAGTTCCACGATTGGTGGTAACAATCTGGCATCCGATGGAGAATTCTGGCTCGACAATGGTGATGGTGGAGTGGCATTTTTCCAAATGCCGACGACAACTAACTGGTCTCAAATCGTCGTCGTGTATTCAGGTTCAATCACAAATGCACAAGTATATTTCAATGGTAAACTTGTTCCCTTCAATCGTAGCGTGCAAGAAGGCGGAGACACATTTGGATTTGTTTATCCATCACAACAATATGCCGTGTTGACCAGCCCAAGTGGGCCGGGTTTCAGTGGATATTCAACAAACAATTTCATCGATGACATTCGCATTTACAACCGTGCTTTGTCTTCAAGCGAAGTGGCACAATTGTATGCCCTTGAATCGGCCCCAATCGTTAACATCCTAAAAGCGGTTTATCTCACGTCGAACAATCTTTGGACTGGTTCAAATTACCAAGTTCAAGCCTCGTCGGATTTGATAAACTGGACGAATCAAGGCACTCCCTTCACTGCTACCAATTCGAGTTGGAGTTCCACGAATTATTGGAATGTGTCTGATTGGAACCAACTTTTCTTCCGGTTGAAGTTGGCTCCATAACGAATTTAGTTTTTGCGTCAATAAAACTCCATCGGCAAAATCTCCAAGTATTTTATGAGAAGTATTCATTGCCTGTGTGGCTTACTATTGATTGTCGCAACCAGCGCCCACTCCCAAACACTTTTTGGACCGGGAACCATATCAATCGGAACGAATGAGACTATTTTGATAACCACAATAAACGGAAACAATGCTGGTGATGCCTCGCCGCCGAATCTTCTCATCGATGGTGTAAACGTGAATAATCAAATCGCTGATCGTGGCTACCGCGAGTGTTATCATGATTTATATGTTGAGCATTCTATTTGGTCTCCCGTTTGGATGGATTTTGGCTTTATGTATTTCCGCAATGATGGCAACGGGATGGATGGTCATTCGGATCTTGAAATATCCCAATTCGACGGACAAAACCTTTGATGAGTATTTTTACGAGGACCGACCGGATCTACGCCGCAATGGCAAAGAATGATCCGCTAACGTTTTGAATTCACCCCAGAATTCCCTGCTCCTGACGTGACCTGTGTTGATAAGCAATGCCTCGGGCCAGATCCTGGCAGCGGTCACACAACTTCTCCGCTGGCCAGCAATTATATGGCCCGACGGCAGCCAATAGGAGGTGGGACAGGGGGTGTCCGCTGAAGAACGACCGCCGCCGGGGCAAATCCAGTTTCTCCCCGTATGGAAATCTTTTCCATGGGGTGTTTTACCCATTGACGGCGGGTTTTATAGGCGCTCAATGTTCCCTGTCTTTATTATCGTGATCCGGCCGAGCGTCCTTCCGCTCTTCCTTCTGGTCGCGATGCTCAGCGTCTGGCCGCCACTCTCTCGGGTATTTTCGAAGCATTTCTTTGTGATGGTTGCCCAGTGAGTCATGGAAATCCATTTGCACCGAGGGCGAGGCCAACAGCACACCAACCTTCACCCCCTGTGGTGCCGATGCCCAAACCCAGGCATCGCCGTTCAAGTAGGCATATTGGTGCCGGTAGGTGTTGTAATAGATGGCATAGCTGGGATAGTACAGGTAGTCGTCCTGCGCCACTACCACCGGCGCTATCACAACCGGCGGGTTGATGGTGATGCCGACGCTTTGGGCCTCGACACTGACCGCGCACTGAGTCAGGGCTGCTAGCAGCACGGCCCCCAGCACGAAGCCGGTTCGTTTGGTGTTATTGAAAGGTGTTTGATTGATCATGCCGTAAACCTGGTGTGGGCTGCATGATTGCGCCATGGGGTGTAACCCGCAGTGCCGTCAGGCGCAAACCCCAAGCAAATCCCCGGTCTGAATCGAATCGTATCGACAGGCCCGCCCGGGTCGGTAGTCAGATGCTTGATCTCATCCGGGCCGCAATTATTTTTCCGCTAGTTTTACCTTCGCCGTCCGTCGCGTCTGGGCTGAAAATGGCCGTTCCGGTCATTGCGGTAACGGTCATTGCGAATGGCGTGGTTCCGCCAGTCTCCATGGCCGCCTTCCCAGCCATGAAAACGCCCCAGCCGAAACGGGTCGCAGAATAGCCAGAGATTGTCCGGCCCCAGATAGTAATACTGGTCGCCCACAAGCCCGACATATTCGTAACCATCCCAGGCGTAACTGTCAGGAACCATTACCGGGCCGGCATAGACGACGGGAGGCGGTGCCGCATAGACCACGGGTTGCGGCGCCACCACCACGAAGGGCATCACCCCCACCACCCGTCCATCCG
>Ga0302269_1000742_pt1 | contig 18116 bp, 22 predicted proteins | sample III_Bog_E2_2_FD_194560 | JGI IMG/M metagenome (GOLD analysis project Ga0302269, IMG submission 194560) | Peat permafrost microbial communities from Stordalen Mire near Abisko, Sweden - III_Bog_E2_2 | ecosystem: Environmental > Terrestrial > Soil > Wetlands > Peat | place: Sweden: Abisko...
ATGATGCCGCGCACCACGCCGAACGATTTTGTGACGCGAAAACCGGGAAGCTCGAACGTCGTCGTTGTCAATGGATGTGTCAGATTCATAACTCAACGATTGAACACCACGCCGCGCGGCCGCAAAAGAGAAAAGTTCCGCGCATGCCAATCAATTAAAACAAAACCGCCAGAACAATACATCATTCCGGCGGCGTGTGAAACTGCGATTTGAAGTTTGATTACTTTGTCGGCGCAGGTTTTTTCTTGTTTGTCTTTCCGGTGGAGCGTTCGCTCTTGCGAACGTAGCCCATCGCCTCATACAGCTCGCCGTCTTCGCCCTCGGCGGGATCGCCCTTGACGGCGTTGACCACGAGGAGCACTTGCTTGTTGGATTCGACATCGGCGGTGTCCCGCTGGTCCGCGACGGCGATGACCTGGTTGTTCAGCGTGTCCAACGCGCCGCGTGCATCGAGGCTGGGCTGGACCTTCGCCGTGAACTCGTCCAGCGTCATGTTGGCGAAGCTCTTGGCCGGACGCAGGTCTTTCCACGCCTTCAATACGTCGGCGATTTTCTCGCCATTTTGTTTTGGATTGTTTGGCATATCATTTCACCTCCTTCCATTGAACTCACATTTCAAATCTGAATAACTAAAATCTCCGTCTGGCAATTTCAGGGATGAAGCAGACGACTGCGCACCGCCAGAAGACGACCAGGAACGGACTGATTCCGACGAGGAACGCGCAGATTCCAAGCAGGAACGCTCGGATTCATCGCCGGAACGCACAGGTTCCAGGCAGGAATGTGCGGATTCCTCGTGGGAACGAGCAAGTTCCTCATAGGAACGCACGGATTCCAGATCGGCATTTGCAGATTCCTGCTCCTCTTTTACAGATTCCGATGCCAAATCCGTCCGCCTCAAAGCCAAATGTGCATTTAACTGAAGGATTTGCGAAGATTCCGGCCCGGAATCCCGCCAAGGCCGTGGCAGGCTTAAGATAAAATTGTCCCGGCGCGGTGAAAGGGGTTCAACATTTTGGTCGGATGCACTCACGCATGTCATTTAACTCCGGTAATTCGCCTTTCGCCATGCAAGAGAAATTGCAGGCGTGACAATGCGCGGGCTGGTGCTGGAGCCATGCTTCCGCCTCAGCAATCAATTGACTAAGTCGGATGACAAACGCGCGGACGACGCCGGCAAAAACCGTGGGTTATTATCGGTCGCCCTTGCCGGGCTTCAATTCGCGTCAATTGGTGAAATGAACTCGCGAGATATCTCTCGGCCTTGCGGCCTACTTGTTTCACCAAATCCCTTTCTCCGTTTCCCAAACGGCTCAAGTCGTGTCAAAGCCCTTGCACCTCTACGGCGAAAGAAATGAAAATGCCGGGAAATTCCGCAGCACGCTGAAAATTCCGGCGACAATCAGAAACATCCACAATATTTTTGGCGAGATAAATTGTCCGGCGGGTTTTTGGCCGCAATGTTTTGCGGCAAACCACGCGCCGCGTGCCGCCAAAGCCGCACCTGTGATGATGAAAACCGCGTTGTCCTTCAGGGCGAGCGGAAGATTTCCGTGCAACAAAGCAAACAGTGCTCGCGTCGAGCCGCAGCCGGGACAGTTCAATCCGGTCAGCTTGTGAAACATGCAAACCGGATAAAAACCGTGCGTGGCGGGATTGAAGAAAAAGACGACGGCTCCGGCACCGACAATTGCCATTCCGAAAACGACGCCCGCAAAAACCGCCAGCGACGGCTGTGCGCCAGTTTTTATTTTTGGCGGAACAGCTTGTGACGCGGCGCGCATGGGCATGGTTCAGAATTGGCCGTTGTTGATGATAACGTGCGAGTGACCGGTGGCCATGGAGACCAGCAGGAATGCCATGGAAGCCAGCATTATTAAAATGCTGACCGCCGACAAAATGATCCCGGCTATGGCGAGGCCACGTCCTTCGTGGGTCTGCGGGTTTTCGTTGATCTGCAAAAGAGCAAAGATGGAAAAAGTCAGTCCGAGAAGATTGAATGGAACTCCATTGCAGCACCAGCACAGCGTCAGCGACAAAATGCCGCAAATCAGTCCCGTTGTTGCAAAGCCGTTCGTTTTTCGCGCCTGGGCGGGCGGTGCGATGGTTTGCGGCGCAATGGCCGGTGGAACGGCGCCGGCAAAGAGAGTTGCAAATTCCGGCAGCAGGCCAGCAAAAGTCCAGTCATTCGCACCTTCCGCAAAAACCGGCGTCCGGCTATCGACACGGTTTTGGGCGATCCATTGCCGCAACTGTTCGCCGGTGACCGGCCCGTATTCTTTTCCGTCCTGTCCGATGATTTTATACATGGCATTTATTGTTCATCTTCAGCTTGGGAGATGGAGCGCGTCGTGCCGGTGCACACGCCGCGCTTTGATTCGGCGACGAAGTCCACCACGATTTTGGCCGTCGGGCTGGAAAATTTTTTACGCACTTCCTCGATGGCGGCCGCCAGGTTTTTTTTGCGACGGAAAATCAGGTGGTAGATTTTCTTCAATTCCAACCGCTGTGCCGGTGTGAAGCTGGCACGGCGCAGGCCCACGATGTTCAGGCCGCACAGTTTGTTCACGCCGTTCGCCACCGTGGTGAACGGCGGCAAGTCCTTGGTGATGCACGAGCCGCCCTGCATCATCGTCAGCGTGCCGACGCTGCAGAACTGATGCACGCAGCAGTTGCCGGAAATGAATGCGCTGTCATGGACGACGACGTGTCCCGCCAGCAATGCGCCGTTGGCCATGATGACATGGTTGCCGACCCGTGTGTTATGGCCGACGTGCGAACCGGCCATAAAAAAATTGCGCGACCCGATGATTGTCTCGCCGTCCAGATTGGTCGAGCGATGGATCGTGACATTTTCGCGGAAGACATTGTGATTGCCGATGCGCAGGCGCGTCGGTTCACCCTTGTATTTCAAATCCTGCGGCGCATCGCCAATGACGCAGCCGGCGTGGAATGTGTTGTGTGAACCGATTTTTGTGACGCCGGTCAGGTAAACGTGCGGTCCGATGACGCAATGAGCGCCCAGTTCCACGAACTCGTCAATCACGGCATACGGCCCGACTTCGACTGTTGTATCCAGCTTCGCTTTCGGATGGATAATTGCAGTTTTGTGAATCATGTTTCGTTGAATTGTTGCATCGTTGGATCCTTAAATCGAGTTTCTTTCGATGCAACGAGGCATCAATGTAACGATTCACGATTTCCGCTTCACGCATAAAAATATCCCAGCTCCCGCAATGATGAAAAATCCTTAGCCCGCTCCGCCGTTGCCCGGCCAATGATGACGTGGTCCACCACCTCAATCTTCAAAAGCTGTCCCGCGCGTATCAAATCCCGGGTCACCTTGATGTCCGCCTCACTCGGCGTCGGATCGCCGCTCGGATGATTGTGGACGAGCACCACGCCCGCCGCGTTCGCCGCAATCGCCGCGCGAAACACCTCGCGCGGATGCACCAAAATGGTGTCGAGCAGGCCCTGTGAAATTTTCTCCGCTCGAATCAACCTTTTCCGCACATTGAGCAGCAGCACTTGGAACGACTCCACATTTCCCAGCCGGTTCTCTTCGCGCATGAAATTCACGACCGTCGCAGGATTGTCCAACACCGGCGATTCCTCGCGCCTCTCCTGCTCCATCCGTCGCGCCAGCGCGAACGCGGCCACCAGCGTCGCCGCCTTGTCCGGGCCGACACCGGCAATCTGCTTCAACTCATCCACCGTCGCCAGCGCCAGCAAGTTGAGAGAGCCAAATTTCTGCAAAATTTTTTGCGCCACTTGCACCACGTTCGCGCCGTGCAGGCCTGTCCGCAGCAGGATCGCGATCAGTTCCGCGTGCGTCAGCGCATCCGGTCCGCGTGCAACAAGCCGTTCACGCGGCCGCTCGCTCACAGGCTGGTCTTTGAGCCGCAAACTTTCTGACATGGTGATTTACGGTTTATGGTTTTCTATTTAGAATTGAAAGCACAATTTCAACGCCATCCGAGTAAATCGTCAACCGCAAATCGTAAATTGAAATGGGACCACCGCGCGGAAAAAATTCCCTGACGACGTCGCAACAGCGTGCCGTCGCAGCGCGAGGCAACGTCCTCGTCATGGCCGGTGCCGGCACGGGCAAAACGCACACCCTTGTTGCACGCTGCCTTGAATTGATCTGCAAAGAACGTCTGTCGCTCGAGGAAATTTTGATTGTGACGTTCACCGAAGCTGCGGCGTCGGAAATGAAACAACGCCTTCGAGCCGCCCTCGAAAAGAAATCCCGGCAAACCCCCGACGACACTCATTGCTCAGAACAACTTGCGCTCTTTGACACCGCGCATGTTGGCACTCTGCACGGCTTTTGTCTCAAGCTCGTGCGCGAACATTTTCATGAACTCGGCCTTGACCCGCAAATCGCCATGCTCGACGATGGCGAATCGCGTCTCCTTGCCGGAGAAACGCTGGCGGAACAATCTGAAGCACACTACGAAAACACGGACGTATTTTCCCTTGCCGTTCAGGATTTGATAAACACATACGGTCGCGGCCGAGACGAAAAAATCCGCGCGCTGGTTTTGCGCCTGCATAATCACATTCAAACGCGCGCCGACTCTGAAAACTGGCTGGCGTGCCAGATCGAAGCATTTTCCGCCGTTGAACCAACCCAATGGCGGGGCTGGTTTTCTGCCGCCATTTCAAATTGGCGCAGCGAATGGCTGCCAGTGCTCGAAACCCTGAAAGCCGAAAATCCAAAAGCTGTCGAATGCCTTGAAATTTTGCGTGGTGCAGAAACGGCAGAAGCTTTAGGAAAAATTGTTGTTGCAGATGAAAACTGGCCGCGCGGGGAAAAAACAGTTTTTCGAAAACCGCTCGAAGACTTTTTTGAAGATGCCAAATTTTTAAATTCTCTAGTCGCGACAAATGGAGGTGACCCGCTCGCCGAAGATTGGGGTTGGATACGCACCCACATGAGGGCGCTCTTGCAGATGGTGCTTGAATTCGAGAAAGATTTTTCCAGTCGCAAACGCGACGGCGGCGTTCTGGACTTTCACGATCTTGAGCAGTTCGCACTGAAACTGCTTTGGGATTTTCAAGCCGAAAAACCAACCGCTATCGCCAAACGCTGGCGCGAAAAGCTGCATTTTGTTTTTGTGGACGAATACCAGGACATCAATGCAGCACAGGACAAAATCATCTCTGCTCTTTCGCGCGATGATACTGATGCGAACCGTTTTCTCGTCGGCGACGTAAAACAGAGCATTTACCGCTTTCGGCTTGCCGACCCAAAAATTTTCCGCGATTACGCTAAACTCTGGCGCGAAAACAGCAACCAGACAATTTCGTTGACGGAAAATTTCCGCAGCCGTGAATCCCTGCTGGATTTCGTGAATTCCCTTTTTGAGCCGCTGATGAATGAGGAAATTGGCGGGGTGAATTACGATGCCGGGGCGCAGTTGAAATTTGGCTCATCTGAAACACGCGAAGCTTTTGGCATGGCAAAAGATGCATCGCCGCGCGCGGAACTGCTCCTGCGGATCAAGAACAGTCGCAACGAGAATCCCGACGCAGAAAATATCGGCAGCCTTGCGGACCTGGAAGAATCCGAAAAGGAAGCTCGGCTGCTCGCGCTGCGACTAAAGGATTTAAAAAATTCCGGCTCCGATATCTGGGATGACGAAGAGAAACTTTTCCGCGCCGTCGAGTGGCGCGACATGGCGATATTGCTGCGCGCACCGTCTGGCAAGGCGGAAATATTCGCAAAACAATTTGCGCACGCGGAAATTCCGTTGGCTGTCGAGCGAGGCGGCTTTTTCGACAGCAGCGAAATCCTCGATTTGCTTGGTGTTTTGCAACTGCTCGACAATCCGTTGCAGGACGTTCCGTGCATCGCGGTTCTGCGCTCACCGCTCGTAAGCATGTCACTCGACGAACTTGTGGAAATCCGTCTTGCTGGAAGCGGCCATTTTTGGTTTGCCCTGAACCAGTCTCAAAGTCCAAAGTCCAAGGTTAAGAGCGAAACGCAGGCAAAAACTGGAAAATTTCTCATCCGCTATCATGATTGGAGAAAATTGGCCCAACAATCTTCGGTCTCGGAATGTCTTGCTGCGGTTTTGACGGAAACTCATTATGACGTTTGGCTTAAATCGCGTCCTCGCGGTATGCAACGGCATGCGAATGTTCAACGATTTTTAAACCTCGCAGAAAAGTTCGACCAGTTTCAGCGACAGGGGCTTTTTCGATTTTTGAAATTCATCGAGGCCCAGCGTGAAATCGAGGCCGAGCCGGAGGTCGCGCCGTTAGCGCAAGAAAACTCCGTGCGCCTGATGAGCATACATCAGAGCAAGGGCCTGGAATTTCCAATCGTCGCGCTCGCGGATTTGGGGAAAAGTTTCAACGAGCAGGATTTACACGGCGAAATAATTTTCGACGAGGAATTTGGCTTGTGCCCGCGAGTGCAGCCGCCGTCGGGCGCCGGTCATTATCCGAGTTTGTCGTATTGGCTTGCGCAAAAGAACCAGCGTCGCGAATTGCGGGGCGAGGAATTGAGGTTGCTTTATGTCGCCACTACGCGCGCGCGCGACAATTTGATTTTGGTCGGAGGCGTTTCGGCAAAAAAATGGGAGACAATTTGGAAAACGCCTGAAGCCATCACGTCGCATAAAATTCTGGGGGCGCAAAGTTACGCGGACTGGCTGGGGCTTTGGTTTGCAAACCAAGCTCAAAGCGAAACAGCAGGCGAACTGCGAAATTTGCGATGGCGGATTGCAAGCGACGAAGAATTGGCTAAACAATCTGAAATTGAAAATTCAGAACTCGAAGTTGAGTTGCCGCTCCTAGATGGAGATACGAGGAGAAAATTGGTCGACGTTTTGAATTGGAATTATAAATTTCAAAGCGCAACGGAACGTGCCGCCAAATCGTCCGTGACAGCATTGCGGCGGCAAGCAGCCGATGAATTGGACAACGAGGCTGAGCCGGTTTTCAGTTTTCAGTATGCGGGAAAACGATCCACGAAGACGCTCGTCGCACCGGATTTAAAACAAAAATCGAAAAACGCAAAACGGAAATTGAACGCTGCGGAAGCGGGCGCAGCAACGCATAAATTTCTCCAGCATTTTAATTTTGAACATGGAAAGGGGCTAAAAACCCTTGTTATCGAGGCGGCCCGTTTGGAAGAGGAAAAGGTTTTATCGGCGGACGAGCGCGATGCGTTGGATTTGAAATCGGTCGCGGAGTTTTGGAGTTCGAATATTGGAGAGCAAATTCTTGCAAATGCGTCAGCCGTGAAGCGCGAATTGCCGTTTACGGCAAGGTTTGCCCCAAAGAAACTGGATGAAATTCTCGGCACAAAATCGAGCGCGGGCCTTGAGAACGAATTTGTGGTCGTTCAAGGTGTCGCAGATCTGATTGTGCTGCAGCCGAAGGAAATCTGGCTCGTGGATTTCAAGACAGACGAGGTTCGCACGGATGAATTGGCGCGCAAAATGCAAATATACTCCCCGCAATTGAAGCTTTACGCCCGCGCGCTAGAGAAAATCTATTCGCGTCCGATCACAAAATGCTTGCTGCACTTTTTATCGGCGCAGAAAACAGTGGATATAAAAATCTAATCTGGCGATTGCAGCGAAAGTTCCACGGCGGATTTTTCTTCGGCTTGTCCGGGCGATTCAATCTTCTCGGAGGTGGAATTTTTCTCGCGCAGGCGCACGAGCGCTGGTCGCAGCAGTTTTCCCTGAAAGGTGTAGCCTGCACCAATGGTTTCGGCGATAAGCGCGCCGTCAGACGGCTTTGGTTCGCCATCCAGGAGCTGATGGCGTTCGGCATTGAATTTTTCATCGGGCGCGGCGGCAAACGGCGTGAGGCCAATCCTGCGCGCGGCGTCGCGACAGGCGTTTTCAAAATTCGCAATTTGTCCGGCTACCTTGGGCTGGCCGGACCGCGCCGCAGCAGCGTGCAGAAGAAAGACATGGTCGAAAATCCGGACTAGCACTTGAAGCCATTCGGCCTCGCCACGACGCATTTTTTCGACTTCGAGACGAAGCGCGGATTTTTCGCTGTCGTTCAGCTTTTTCATGAACTCGGTGAATTCACGGACTTCGAAGGCCATTTTCTCCGAAATTTCCCTTGCGCCGGAGGAGGTTTTTTCGGCCTGCATCTGTGCATTCGTCCATTCGTTCGTGGCTGAGGAGATTTGCACAGCGAGCTTTTCAAGGTTCTGCACTTTTTCGGTGATGCTGCCTAGGGCGGCGGCCTCGATGGCCTTGACGACCGCGCGGTAATCCAGAATGAACGGCACGCAGCCGAGAACTGCGCCGAGAGCGACGCAGACGGAAACCGCGCCGATCTCCCATCGACCAATCGGGTGCGGCGAATACTTAATGAAAAAACTTGAGGCGGCGAGCAGTGTTGCGTCGCCGAGAAGGAACGGCCATTTTGGAATTTTCCAGTTGGTCATATCGGTCATTGTGGCAGTTTCGGAAAAAATCGCAGCAAAGGCAATTCGCTTTCTCCTCGACTAAAACCGCGCGTGGCAAAATCATCCGTCGAGTGCATATTTGTGTCATTTTCAATCCGGCGGCCCGAGGCAACAAAGCGCGGCATTTTCGTCGTCACCTCGATGAAATTGGCGGCCAGTCGGCATTAAAGGCGACGGCTGCGCCCGGTGACGCCCGGCGGCTTGCGGCGGATGCGATTGCCGACGGGTTTGATCTTATTGTGGCCGCCGGCGGCGACGGGACGCTGAACGAAGTTCTCAACGGAATAGGCGACTTGCCGAATGGCTTTGAACGCGTGCGGCTCGGCGTTTTGCCTCTCGGCACGGTGAATGTATTTGCCCGCGAATTAAAAATCCCGCTGCGGCTTGATCGCGCATGGGAAATTTTGCGGCGCGGGCGGGAAATGAAGATTGATTTAGGCTGCGCGGATTTTTCGGCGGATGGCATCCGCAAAAGGCAATTTTTCGCGCAGCTGGCGGGCGCGGGTTTGGACGCGCGGGCAATTGAACTCGTGGATTTTTCGGTAAAGAAAAAAATCGGCCCGCTGGCTTACGTTGTCGCGGGGTTGAAGGCTCTACGTGAAAAAAAGCCAAGAATAGGAGTTCGCGGAGTTGCCTGTCCTTCCGGAGAAGATTTCAGCGGCGAATTGGTTTTGATCGGCAACGGAAAATTTTATGGCGGCCCGTTCGGGATTTTTCCGCCGGCGGATTTGTGCGATGGACTTCTGGAAGTCTGCGTTTTCCCGCGCGTGGATTTTACGACGCTGCTGCATTGTGCGCCCAGCTTTCTTGCGCGGCAAAGGGTGCCGGAGAAAATTGTCCGGCGTTTCCAGGCCGATAAATTTGAGCTGGTTTGCGAATCACAGGCGGCATTTGAACTGGACGGCGAGTGGGCTGGAAATTTACCGGTGACTTTTTCTGTGGAGCGCGAGAAATTGCGCGTTATCTGCTGAAAATGGTGGGTTGGGAGAGACTCGAACTCTCGACCAATGCCTTAAAAGGGCACTGCTCTACCGACTGAGCTACCAACCCGCCAAAGACCATCATACTAATTCATGCGCGGTTTTCCGCAAGATTTTTAAGGTGCAACGCGATTGTTTTTTCTTTCGCGCCGCTCGGCAACGTGTTTTCATCGGCGCATGATGCGTGTTAAATTTTGGGGCGTGCGTGGCTCGATCCCGACGCCGGGGCTTGGCACGGTGCGTTATGGAGGCAACACAACCTGCGTCGAAATCCGCGTGGGTGATGAAATCATCATTCTTGACGCTGGCACAGGATTGCGCCCGCTCGGTCTTTCGCTGCTGAAGGAATTCAAAAAACAGCCTTTAAATCTAACGATGCTGTTGACACACACGCATTGGGATCACATTCAGGGATTGCCGTTTTTTCCGCCAATTTACAACCCAAGCTGTCGGATGAAAATTGTCGGCTGCCATGGCGCCCGCAAGGGATTGTCCGCGATGCTTACCGGCCAGATGGAAAGCACATATTTTCCTGTCGCGTTCGACAAGCTGCCGAGCAACATCCAGATTGAAGAGCTGAAGGACTTTAATTTCGACATTGGCCCGGTCATTGTTCGGGCGTTGCGCGCGAACCATCCGGGGATGTGTGTCGGTTACCGGCTGTTTTCGCCCGACGGCATCGTTTCGTTTTTTCCCGACACGGAGCCGCGCACCGGCGGTATTGACCGTGAAATGGTCGAGTTCGTCCGGGATTCCGACGTTCTCATCTTGGACTCCCAATATGACCGGGCTGGATACAAGAAACATATTGGCTGGGGACATGGTTGTGTGGACGATTCCGTGGCGCTGGCGTTGCAGGCAAACGTGAAACTGCTTCTGTTTTTCCACCACGATCCGGACAGCGACGACAAAAAAATTGACGGTTTTGTAAAACACGCACGCAAGCTTGTGGCCAAGGCAAAATCAAAAATGAAAGTTGATGCCGCGAGCGAGGGGATGACGATTCAGTTGCCGACTGGAAAACTGCGTTGATTTTATAGCGCGCGATTTAAACCGGTTTTTCTCCATAATTAATCGCCATTGCTCCGCCGAGGAGATTTATCACTCGCACGTTGGCGAGCTTCAGACCGCGCATTTTTTCGGCGACAGCCATTTGCGCCGGATAATGTTTCAGTGATTCCAAAATGTAGGCGTAAGCCTGCGGATTGCCGCAAAACAGAAGGCCGATGAGCGGCACGGAGCATTTCAAGTGGGTGAAATAAATCGCTCGCCAAAGCGCGTTCGCCGGCTTGCCAAATTCGAGAACGATCAATCGCGCGCCTGGCTTGGCTACGCGCAGCATTTCTTCAAGGCCGCGCTCCCAGCTTGCCAGATTCCGCAATCCGTAGCCGACGGTTATGATGTCGAACGAATTTTCGGGAAACGGGATTTGCTGGGCATCTCCCTGGATGAAATTAGGAGTTGGAAGTTGGGAGATGGAAGTTGGGGATTTTAATTTCTGACTTCGGGCCTTTGCGACTTCGAGCATTTTTTCGCTGAAATCCAGTCCGGTCGTTTCCGCTCCACTTCGGGCAAGCACGAGCGCAATGTCGCCAGTGCCGCAGCATAAATCGAGTGCGCAATCGCCGGGTTTTACGTTGGCAAGCCGGACGACGCGGCGTTTCCACAGCCGGTGCAGGCCGAAACTTTGCAGGTCATTCAGCAAATCGTATCGTCTCGCAATGGAGGCGAAAAGGTCGTTGACCTTGGCGGCACGTTGATGGCCGGGCGAATAGAAGACGTTGCTCATGCGGGCATTCTGCACGATGAACGGTTTGTAATCAAAGGGGATAAAATTACTTTGCTCGGATGGATGAGCTTTGCTATTGTGCGCCCTCAATTGAGGCCGTTGGATTATAACTGCAATATTTATGAGCACCGAAGCTGCGCCAGACGAAAAGAAGAAGATTCTGGTCATTGATGATAACGAAATCATCCTCAAGACGACTTCCATGAAGTTGATGAGCGCAGGCTATCAGGTGTCTACCGCGCTGGATGGGTCTGAGGGCGTCGCGCTGGTGCGCAAGGAAAAGCCAGATCTGGTTCTGCTCGATATCACGTTTCCTGCGGATGTCGGCGGCGTCTCCTGGGATGGATTCCGCATCATGGACTGGCTGCACCGTGTGGATGAAACGAAAAAGATCCCCATTATAATCATCAGCGGCGTGGTTGAGGAAAAAAACAAGCAGCGTGCGGCGGCCAGTGGTGCGATCGCGTTTTTTCCCAAGCCTGTGAATTTCGACGAAATGATCAAACTCATCCGCACGACGTTGAGCGCGCCTGCGACCGGCACGCCGCCGGCGTGATTGGTGTTGCAAATCGGCTTCGATTTTGTAAATTACTTTTGTTTCTGGAAGCGAGCGTAGCTCAGCCTGGTAGAGCATCACGTTGCCAACGTGAGTGTCGAGGGTTCGAATCCCTTCGCTCGCTCCAATTTCAAAATCTTCTGTAGCAAACCGGCTTGATTTCAAGCGGCCTTCAGCGGATTATCTCGCCAATGCCTTTGCCAAGCGAATCTGTCACCCTCACGGCCGCGCAAATCGCCGAGTTGAACAAAAAGCTCGCCGACCTGCGTCACAGCGTGAATAATAATCTCGCGCTTATCATTGCGGCAGCAGAAATCATGCGCCTACAGCCGGAATCCACCGCGCGGATGCAGAAACGGCTGGCGGAAAAGCCGCACGAAATAGCTGAAGTAGTCGCAAAGTTTTCGCGTGACATGGAGGCCGCATTGCACATCACAAGGCCTTGAGCTTGTAACTGTCCGCACTGCTTGCCCGTCTAAATCAATCGCAATAAACTGCCGCGCTGGATGATTATGAAAGCTCTTAAATCAATTCTTTATTTCGCCACAATGGCAATTGGATTGGCAAACTTTACCGCGCAGGCGCAGTCGACCGGGCAGCGGCAACAAGGTTTTCTCGCGGGTGAAAGGTATTTCCCGGCGCTCAGCCGCGTGCTGACGGATGACCAGCGCCAATCATTCCGCGCAATCGTAGAAGCGCAGTCCTCAGCAATCCGGCCTCTTGAGGAAAAAATGCGTGCAACCCGCAAGGTGTTGCTTGAAGAAATCGCTGGCGGAAAATTCGACGAAACCTCCGCCCGCCAGAGTGCAGAAGAATCGGCGAAAGCTGAAGCGGATCTGACGGTGATATTTGCGAAGGCGCTGTCGCAATTACAACCGCCCCTCTCGGCGCAGCAAATCGCGCAGATGAAAAATTTCCAGCGTGGCCAGTATCAATCGCAATTCGCAGCGCAGACGGAAGTTGAGCCGCCTCCAAAAATGGATTTGCCGCCGGCGCTGCCTCGCGACTCAAACGATCTGCCGGTTATTACGCCGCAGAACTGAAATCCCAAAACGGCTTTTGGATTTGGCTTCACAAATTTTTCCGGCAAACTCGCTTGAAATGGAACGGACTGAAGCGGAACTGATCGCTGCGGTGCTGAAAGGCGATGCCGCCAGCTTCGAGCCGCTTGTCCAGAAATATTCGCCGCGTGTTTTCGCCACCGCGCGCCGCTATGCTCGCCGCGACAGCGAGGTCGAGGACATCGCGCAGGAAGTATGGCTCAAGGCGTTCGACAAGCTGAAAAGTTTTCGCGGCGAGGCACCGTTTGAGCACTGGCTCATGCGGATGACCGTGCGGACATGCTACGATTTTTTGCGCGGCCACCAGCGCAACCGCGAGTCGTCGTTTTCAGAATTGAGCGAGCCGGAAAACGACTGGCTGGAGCGGTTCGTCACCGCACCGGAAGCCGCAAGCGACAACGCAGACGCGGCGAAACTGCTCATTGGACGCGTGATGGAAAAGCTTTCACCATCGGCCCGGCTGGTGATTACTTTGTTGGAAATTGAAGACCGCTCGGTGAAGGAAATCGCGCGATTGACAGGCTGGTCGGTGCCGCTGGTGAAGGTGCGAGCCTTTCGCGCGCGAGCTGAGATGCGGAAAATACTGGCCAAAATGACAAAAGACAAATACTTATGATTGTAACCGCACGCGGGATAACCGCGTCTGAAAAAGTGGAGCAAACATGAATCTTGCTGAACTGCAAAAAAAATTGATCGCCGTAGCCCGCACGGAAGTGCTGGATGACCGCGTGCCGTATGCCTTTGAGAAGCGCGTGAGCGCGCTGCTTGCGTCACGCGTCGCGCCGCAAAATCTGGATTTGTGGGTGCGCGGGCTCTGGCGTTCTGCGATTTCATGCGTGGCGGTCGCGATGCTTTGCGGCGCATGGACGTTTTTCACTCCGGCGACTTCAGCAAGTTCTGACGATCTCTCGCAGAATTTAGAAACGACATTGCTGTCGTCAGTGGATCAAAACGACCAAGCGCCGTGAATTCGTGGAAAATCATTCTCGCGACCGTGGTGATTTTTGGCGCGGGTGTTTTTACCGGAGGCTTTCTGGTCAATGACATCCAGCACCAGCACTCGAGAAATTCCCATCATTCGGAAACGCCGGCGACAAATTCCTTTTCCATCACCCTGTCTAACTTGGTTTCAACCACCAATCAACCGGCGGGGCGCCAGCGTCTTCCGGAAATTTTAAACAAGCAGTTTTTACAGCGGCTGGACGAGGAGTTGCATCTGGCATCGGACCAGCGCGAGGCGATCCAAAAAATTATCACAGACAGCCAGAATTTGATGCGCAAGACGGTGCAGGATGCGCGACTGGAAATTCGCGAACAACTGACAACGGAACAGCGGGCCCAATTTGATGACCTTGTGAAACGACCAGCGTTGCATCGCACCCAAAATTCTACCAATACTCCGCCAAACTTGGCCGCGACAAATTCCTTGCCTGTCGCGCAGGCAAAATGAATTCTATTTTTCCGCGAGCAGCACACGGATTTTTTTTCGCAGTTCCTTGGTGATCGAGCCGACGGGGCGGTTGGCATCTACGATGGTGAAGCCGTAGGTCTTTTGCAGTTTGCGGAAGGCGCCCTGCATCGCCGTCTGGTATTTCACGAAGCTGTCGAACATATCGCGCGACAAACCCAGATCCATCCCGCTTTCCCAATAATCCAGCGTCGCGTTTTTCGACAGATTGCGCTGCACGAGTTCCTGCGGCTCGACGGAAAGGTAGAACACTGCGTCCGGTTCGAGCGCGATTCCGTAAAGATTTTTCAGCCAAGTTTCATCCATGCCGCGGACCATGTCGCGCGCCATGAGCGTGTAAATGTAACGGTCAGCCAGCACAATGAAACCCGCCTTTAACGCGGGCAAAATTATGTTGTCCAACTGGTCGGCGAAGTCCGTTGCATAAAAGAGGCTCAAGGTCGTCCGGCTCAAAATGTTTCCGTGCTGCGCCTTTTCGAGTTCGGAACTGACGAGCGACGAGCGTTTCAATCCGACCTGTACCGTGGCGTGGCCGCTGGTTTCAAGCCAGTCCACGAGACGCGCAATTTGAGTTGAGCGTCCCGAACCGTCCGCACCCTCGACGACAATTAATTTCCCCGCAAGATCCTCAAGTTTGACGCGCGGAATGCCATGGCCGTAAAAACGGCGTTTATTTTTTGAACCATCTGGATTTTTCATACGGCGGCCAAGTCCCCTTCCAGTTCCTGTGTTTTGTTTTCCGGATGGATTGCCGGAGGCAGCGGCAGAGGGCTGCGTCGCTTGAATTTTTTCAGGTCGATTTTCTCGGTGACGAGTTTGCGGACAATGACCTGCTGCTTCTCGACGTTTTCGTTGGCGTCCATCGTCACGAAATCAAACTCTTTGCTCATCGCCAGATATTGGTCAAGGATGCGCCCTTGGAAAATGCGGAAGCTTTCGTAGGGATCGGTCGAAAGCCGCAAGTCCATTCCAGCTTCAAAAAACTTCAATTTCGGACGGCCTTCAAGAATCCGGTTCAATGAAACTTCCAGATCCGTCTTGAAAAACATCGTAAGATCCGGTCGGGCGGCGAAGCTGTAAATGCCGCGGACCCATTCCGGCGGACAGCCGCGCGTCACGTCGCGTGCGAACGCGGTGAACACATAACGATCGCAAAGCACGATGTAGCCCGCGCGCAAAAGCGGCAACAAATGGCGTTCGTAGCGGTCGGCGAAATCGGTCGCGTGAATCAGGCTGAACGTGGTCGGTGTCAGCAGTTCGCGTTTCTTGCCCTTGCTGGTAGCGGATTTGACCAACTCCGAGGAATTCCATTCGCTGAAATAGACTTTGATGCCCTCGGCTTCGAGCCAGCGTTTGAGCAGATATATCTGCGTGGACTTGCCCGAACCGTCGAGACCTTCGACGGCGATGAGCCGGCCCGGAAAATTTAATTCAGCAAAAGTCTTCATTTTCATTATCGTCAACAGCGTTTTGTCAGTTTAGCCAAACCACTGTCGCCCACAAGGCGCAAGTTGATACACAATTATTGCTGTTGCTGTATGTTAAATTTGTGTGACACGGCCGTTTTTCACGATTCCTTGTGAAAAAAATCACAAATGGGCTTGCCCCCGGTTTTTCCGATGGATACGATTAGTCGGTTTTTGTTTTAGGAAACGCAATTTATGCCAATACAAAGCGAAATCGGTTACGATTCAAAAATCGAGGGCGATGTGGTTGTCACCACGGTGGACGCCGCGTTGAACTGGTTTCGGTCCAATTCTGTCTGGCCCATGCCGATGGGCTTGGCTTGCTGCGCCATCGAATTAATGGCCGTTGGGGCGAGCCGCTTCGATATTTCCCGTTTTGGCTCGGAAGTCATGCGCTTTTCACCGCGTCAGGCCGATTGCATGATTGTCGCCGGAACTGTCACCTACAAAATGGCCGGTGCCGTCCGCCGCATTTGGGATCAAATGCCGGAGCCGAAATGGTGCATCGCCATGGGCGCGTGCGCTTCGACCGGCGGGATGTATCGCAGCTATGCCGTGCTGCAAGGCGTTGACAATATCATTCCCGTGGACATTTACGTTTCCGGTTGTCCGCCGCGACCTGAAGCCGTTCTTGACGCGCTGATGAAATTGCAGAAGAAAATCAGCAAACAGCCGGTTTTGCAGAATCTGACCGCGCTTAATTTCCAAAAGAAAGTCGCGGCGTAAGCTTAAGTTTTCTAGCCATATTTTCCAACGTGACTTCAATAGAAACAACCCAAAAGCTCAAGGCTAAATTTGGAGACTTGATCTCTGAACCGGTTGAGTTTCGCGGAGAAATTACGGTCAAAGTCGCTGACGCGGAACAAATTGTTGCGGTGTGTGAATTCGCCAAGAAGCAGCTTGGCTACGATTACCTCGTCGACGTGAGCAGTCTCGACAATTACGGCGACGACCCGCGCTGGACGATCGTTTATCATCTGCGCAGCCTTGCGAGTGGCTGCGAATTGCGTTTCAAGACCGACGTGAGCGAGGAGAAATCCGAACTGCCCAGCGTCATCGGCATTTGGCGCACGGTTAACTGGCATGAGCGCGAAATCTACGACATGATGGGCATCCGCTTTCGCGGTCATCCCGATTTGCGGCGGATTTTGATGTGGGAAGGCTATCCATATTTTCCCTTGCGGAAGGATTTTCCGCTCGCGGGCAAGCCGAGCGACATTCCCGGCGTCGCATTTTCAAAACCTGCGCCGCTCGAAGGCGGGCCGTTTGTAACGGTTGCCGGTGCCAATTCAGCGACAACCAGAGAACCGCGCGTCCGCAATCCTGAAAAATAATTTTAATGGCCACTGTTCAAAACATTGAGATTCCTGATTCCGCCGCGCGTTCCACGCTGGCGGCGGACGAGCTTCAAGATGCCGTCGGTGATAAAATGGTCTTGAACATGGGGCCGTCGCATCCGGCGACGCACGGCGTTCTCCGAATTTTGCTCGAGTTGGACGGCGAGGTCATCACCAAGGCGGATCCGGACGTGGGATATCTGCATCGCGGCGACGAAAAAATCGCCGAGAACATGACTTATACGCAGTTTATTCCCTACACCGACCGGCTGGATTATCTCGCGCCGCTGGCGAACAACGTCGCCTACGCACTTGCGGTCGAAAAAGCCCTCGGCATCCATGATAAACTGCCGCCGCGTTGCCAATACATCCGAGTGATGTGCTGTGAACTGGCGCGCATCTCGGCGCACTTGCTTGGACTTGGCGCGTTTGCGATGGATGTCGGCGCAGTTACCGTTTTCCTTTTGACTTTCACCGAGCGCGAAAAAATTTACAACCTCGCCGAATCCGCCAGCGGCGCGCGGCTCACTACGACATACACGCGCATCGGCGGTTTGATGCGCGATATTCCGCCGACTTGGTGTGATCAAGTCCGCCAGTTCCTCAAGGAATTTGCCGTGGCGCTAGCTGAGGTCGAGGTGCTGCTCACGCGTAACCGAATCTGGGTGGATCGCCTGCGCGACCTCGCGGTCATTTCGAAGGAAATGGCGATTGATTACGGCTTGAGCGGCCCGAACCTGCGTGGCAGCGGCATCGAATGGGATTTGCGCAAAAACCAGCCATATCTTTGTTACAAAGATTTGCAATTCGACATTCCCACCGGCTCGGTCGGCGATTGCTACGACCGCTATCTTGTCCGCATGGAAGAAATGCGTCAGAGCATGAGAATTCTGGAACAGTGCGTGAGCAAAATTCCCGGCGGCGCGGAAAATAAATCGAAAGAGCCGATCAACATCGCCGATGGAAAAATCACTTTGCCGCCGAAACAAGGCGTGATGACGAAGATGGAA
>Ga0302269_1000756_pt1 | contig 17928 bp, 16 predicted proteins | sample III_Bog_E2_2_FD_194560 | JGI IMG/M metagenome (GOLD analysis project Ga0302269, IMG submission 194560) | Peat permafrost microbial communities from Stordalen Mire near Abisko, Sweden - III_Bog_E2_2 | ecosystem: Environmental > Terrestrial > Soil > Wetlands > Peat | place: Sweden: Abisko...
TCTTTTGAAAAAAGCGCGGACGCCGGAACCGCCCGAAGAATTTTGGGAGGAATTTCCGCAGCAAGTGACGCGTGGACTGAACCGGGCGAGGACGGAAAATTTCCGGCCAAGACAAAACTGGTTTCCCCAGCTGGCCTGGGGTTTTGCGACGGCGATTTGCATTGTGGCGGCGTTTGCCGCTGGCCATTGGCGCGGGCGGATGGAAGCGAAGGCGTCCTCGGATGTCCTGGCGGACGCAACAATGGTTCGCGAAACGCTGGCGATGTTTCCGAACCAGGTCCGCGCCATCGTGCAAGACGAGCACGGGTTGAATCTGGTTTTGTCCGACAACGCCGACGTGCCGGCTTCGCCGCCGATTTACGTTTCCATTTACGATGGCAAGCATCATTCGTCGCTTGTGACTTTCAGCGGGCAGGAAATCCAAATTGCCGGGCAAAAAATGACGGTGCTTTCGGACGCACAGGGCGGAATCATTTTGATGGGAAATGATTTCGCATGGTCGAGTCGCGATCCGGCCTATGCAAAGAACGACTTGAAAATCCAGGCGAAAAATCTCGGTCAGGCGACGATGTGAACGCGCTGCGAATGAAAAAGCTTTTTCTGGTGTTTGGCATTTCATTCGTCGTGGGAATATCTAATGGAGCAACGCGCGTCGCTCTGGTCAGCGACAGTGGCGATGCTCAAGTCGCAAATGTTTTAGATTTGGCGACGGCCACGCTAGGCCAGGAAAAGGGATTTGAACTTCTGGATCGCACGATGATCGCGCGCGTGCTGTCGGAACAAAACCTTTCGCTTTCCGGCGCGGTGAATCCCAACAGTGTGGTTAGCGTGGGCAAACTCCTTTCGGTGGATTTATTTGCCGTGATTGATTCGGTGACCCAAACAAACCAGACAAATGGATCGACCACTCGGACAGTCGCAGGTCTGGTGGTGTTTGACGCCAAAACCGGTGTGAGACTTTGGGATGCGACTCTGTCGGAAGACGGAATTGGAAAAATGGCTGAATCAATAGCCAACTGCGTGCACACGGCGCAACGCAAGCAAATTGAAACAGGTCTGCCAACGATTTGTTTGATGGGCGTGCGCAACGCCGACTTGTCGCGCAGTCTCGACGGTTTGTGCGATTCCGTCGGGTTGTTGCTGGAGCGGCAGCTCACGGCGTCGCTGGGTTGCTTAGTGTTGGAGCGGGAGCGTCTCGATCAAATCAACAAGGAACGCGAATTGCCGGGCAACGCAGGGCAGCAGCAATTGCTGGCGTCGCTGGTAATGATGGAATTGGAATGTGGTCGCGGCCCTGATGGAAAAGGCATGAGCGCCAGCGCGCGGCTGACCGACAACAACGGCAAATTGCTGAATATTTTTTCTGCCACAAACCAAAGTGCAAATGCCGATGAACTGGCAGCGACGTTGTATCAGAATATCAGCGAGGCGATGCAGCTCAAGCCCGGCTCTTCAAGCGAGGATCGCGTCAGCGAGTCGGATCAGTTCTGGCAGACGGCGGGTTTTTTTCTTTCTCATGGGGATTCACAGCATGGGATTCAGGATTTGGAAGCGGCTCTTGCGCTCAATCCTGAAAACAACGGATTGCGAAAAAATCTGGCCGGCACTTTGGTTGGCTACGCCGGAGCTCAGACCAATTTGCTCAAGTCGTTGCAAATCGCGGACCGGGGCATGGATTTGTTTCTGGAGTATGCAAGCAAATCCCATGGCACGATTACCCCAAAAAGCCGGCGTGGGGCTTACGATTTCACCCGCTGGTTTTTCGAGCCGGAATGTCAAAGTTATATGGGAAGTTTTAACGGGGAGACTTTTAAGAACGCCAATTATTTGTCGCCTGCGGAGATGGAGGAGTCTCGCCAACTTGTGTCTTCAATCTATGAAAAATACCGCTCGTTCCGCAGGGACATTGCTTTGCCGACTCTGTATCAGGCGATATTGAACCATCCAGACGACAGTGTTTTGGATAACCGGGAGTTATTTCACGACTACGGCTTTTATATGCTTTCGGGGATGTGGAGCACCGAGAACATTTCGGCACTCTACCCGGAGGAGTTTTCGAGTGATTGGCTGGCCACTTTAAAAGGCTATTTGAATTTGCTGGAGCAAGCTCACCTTGAAAAACATCCACGTCGGATTAACGAGGTCAAATTCAACTTGCATGCAATGGTGTTGTCGCACAAAAATAATAATGGGTCGTCAGGCCCGACCGATGTGAACAAGGCCGACCGGGAGGAAGCGTGGCGTTTGATGGCGGCTCATCCATGCCCGCTCGTGCGCGCATTTGGGATGCTGGATCAATTGAGTACGGCGCAGAACGAGGCGTCATCCAAAAAGGAAGTGCTGCCGCCAGTCAGCCAGACTTATCGTTTATATCTGCAAGACTGTCTGGCCGATCCAACGCAATGCGCCAATTTCGATTCACGGCGTCTGTTTTACGAAGCGACAGAAATAAATGACCTTTTCGATCCTCTTGGGGGCGATGAAACAGTGAAATTCTGCGACTTCATGCTAAAGCAAAATGATTTGCAACCAGATATTCTTAACCGGACAGCGTCCTATTTATTATCCCAGACGAACAAGGAAGCCGCCGGACAGGCGGTTGAACTTTATGACCGCGCCGCCGCACTTCTCAAGCAGGCTAACGTGCGGTTCTTTGGTGGAAACACCAATCAATACTTGCTGGACTTGTCAAAGCAACGCGCTATCGCGCAGAATAAATTCGACGGCATCACCGAACCGCCGCTGCCGCCGCTGCCGCCCGCCTGGCGCGAAGCCCGGCAATTGATTGATTTGGCTGGTGCAAAAAGTGGACTCACACAGATATTTCGTCCTGTGGTTCAGGGTGATTTTGTTTATGCCGCCGGTTTTGGCACGGATGAGTCGGATGGCGGACAATTCCTGCAACTGGTGCGGATTTCGTTGAAAAACGGGGCCGTCAGCCAATTGAGAAGAGTCGCGGTTACGAATGTCGGCCCAAACGTCGCCTGTGCTGACAAAAATAATTATTATCTCGGCACCAGCCAAGGCATTTTTATTTTTCCGAAGTCGGGTGGAAAAGTGCAGCGGGTTGATCAAAACGACGGATTGCCGTCGGATGATGTGACAGCTTTGGATTGTCTGGATGGAAAACTTTACATCGGCTTGGGCGAGTCCGGCTATCTGGCCGGCTACGATTTAAAAAAACGGCAATGCGAAATCCTTTGCTCCGCGCGCCGGCGCGAACAGCTCTCACCATTCGACAACGGTTCGCCGTTGGGAATTTCCATCATCGTGGCGGATGAAGCGAAACACCGGATTGTTTTTCTGGCGGATCAAGGCGGCGGGGGTGGAGATTGGTGGAGCGACTTGGGGCTGGCGCAACAAACCCGGACAGATGTCTTCCCGATGATTTGTGCCAAAGCGCGTGCCGGGATATGGTCTTACAGTCCCGCCACAAGCGAATTCAAGTGCATTCTGCCACGCCATCCCAACGCGCAGATTAGTGACGTAAGCGGGATTCGCCGTGTCAGTGACACGCAAATTGCGATTGAGGCAAATGGGGGAGCGGCGCTTTTTGATTTTATGACAGACCAGCCTGTGCTCCTCTACGGCAAATGTTACGCCATCGGCATTGAAGAAGGCATGGAGAGCATGGTGCAAAGTCGCGGAATGAAAGTGAATCCCGCGCTGCATTACGCTCCGCTGCTGGATCATTCTCCGGGAGATTTGCGCTCCGGCATCTTCTTTGTGCATGACGGCTGGGTTTGGAACGCGGGCAGGGCTGGGGATATAAGCTTCAGTCGCATCTCAATGGACTCCAATCGAAAACAAGATTTTCCACCTCTCCGCCAGAACGACAAAAACTTTATCCCAGCGGAATGTTTTCAGTTGGTCGGCTCAGATCAGGCGCTCATTGGCGACGAGCGGGGGCTGTGGCTCGTGACATTTGCAGCCGAAGACGCCAAAACCAAAGGCGCACAACCCTGAATGGCGTGAATTTTATGTGCATAGTTCAAAGGATTCGCCACCGCCGATTGTCGTATTAAATTGAATACTGCAAGTCAATGAACCTCGCAAATAAGATAATGGCAAGCTTTCTAAACCGGGTCGCCCTGACACGGCGGGTCTCGTTTTTGATTATTTTCGCGCTCGCCGGCGCGACACCAATCGCGGCTTACGGACAGTTGGAGATGATCGCCAACAAGGAGGCGCAGTGCGTGTTCGCCGGCGACGCGCGGAACATTTCCGTCACGCTTCATAATTCCAGTGGAAAAAATTTCAACGACGAAATCCGCACGCGTATTTTTCAAGCCAGTTCAGCTACGACAGTTTTGCTTTCGGAAATTCCGTGGAAACAAATCCAAGTTCCGGCTGGCGAAACGGTTTTAGAATCCGCCGGGCTGGATTTTCCCGCCGTGAAGGCAAAAACAAAATTTCTGGTCCAGTGGCTGGCGGCCACGAATGTCCTCGGAATGACGCCGGTTTTGGTTTACCCGACGAATCTCTTTCAAACTTTGAAATCCTTTTTGAGCGAGACCAATTTCGGCGTTTTCGATCCGGGCAAACGGCTCAGACCGTTGCTCAAGGCGCAGGGGATTAAATTCACGGACCTGGCTCAAACCGGGCTGGACGATTTTTCTGGGCAACTCGCCGTCATCGGCCCGTTTCAATCACGGGCCCAAGTGCCGGACGGTCTGGCGGAGCAGATCCAGTCGCTCGCAAAAACGAATGTGGCGGTGGTCTGGATTCAGCCGCCGCAGGAAAAGCCGGACAAACTTCTGCCGTCGTTTTATTGCGTGCAGAAAAACCAGACCGCCGTTGTCATCGTGCAGCCGGAATTGGTTTCCGATTTGGGGGAAAATCCGCAGTCGCAACTGAATTTGGTTTATTTTTGCCAAATGGCTTTGAATCCGCAATCACCGACGTTGCCAGACTTGTCGCCACCATAACAATTCAAGGGAAAACAAAACCAAGAGTGAAATTATGAAAATGAAATTTTTGCCGGCGCTGTTGGTGGCGTGGTTATTTTTGCCCGGGTTTGGTTTCAGCGACGTGCTCAAGGGTGGCAAACCGTATTATATTATGTATAGCCATTTCGACAAGGAACTACAGAAAACGTTTCTTCAATTTAAGCTGTTAACGTCCACCAACAGTCCTGGCGATTCGAAATTCCGGCAACTTAAATTGGAAAACCCGGTTAACTTTGGCGGAAAGAACTATTATGGTTTCAGAGTTGCCGTCCCCCGGCGGACAAATCAAGAGGATCTGGTAGTGGCGCTCATTATTCCAAAAGGATCCCCTGAAATGGGCATAATCCCGCAAAACTGGGACACCGTTTTACAGGCTTTAGATCAAATCAACGGCGTGACGAACTTCGATTATTTCAGATTTAAGGGCAACCTGTATTTTCCGAGGACAGACTATCCGGAGTTGCGTGGATTGCTTCCGTCGAGCGGAACATTTCTGCAGTTGCAATATCTTTCAGGCGATGCGCTTCAAGATGGTCAGGAATATCTTATCTGGTTTGGCTTCAACTCTAATATGAAGCCAAACTGGTTGTCGGTGAAATTCACATTTGCCAATTTAACCGGGCTAAAAAAGCCCGAAACAAATGCACGCAATCGCAATGTTTTTGAACAGGCGCTTGGTCTGCACCGCCGTCAACCAAAGGCAGACCCATCCACAGACTGAATAATTCAAAGGATTTGCGACGGTCATTTGTCGAATAAATATGAAAGTTATGAACCTGAAAATCATTTCCGCCATAGCGCTGGGGCTAATGGCGAATTCCATCGCAAACGCCGATACGCTGCTGCCGATCACCGTGGCCGTCTATGATTTCTCCGATGCCGACAAGGGCGCGGATAATTATGGCGGCAAAGTGACGGCGTTCGTCACCGCAAACCTGACCGACGAGACCAATCTCGTCATGCTGGAACGCGCGGAGTTGAACAAGGCGCTTCAGGAACAGGCTTTCGGAACTTCGGGCATGGTCAACCCGGATGCGGCGGCCCAAATCGGCCAGATCACCGGCGCAAAAGTTTTGGTTGCGGGACAAGTTATCAGAACCGGAGACAATCATTTAATCATCGTCGCCAACATTGTTGGCACGGAAACGGGACGGTTTTTTGCCGACAAAATGGAAGGCTCGGCGGATGATTTGGCGCGACTGGCTTCTGATTTGAGCCGAAAAATCGCGCAGACCATCGGCGACCAGGCGGCCAATCTTGTTGCCGTGACGCAGGAATCCAGCGCGGAACGTCTGGAGCAAATCATCAAAAATCTTACCGGCACAAACCGTCCCTCGGTTTCGATCAAGGTCAAATATCTGCGGCCGGACTATCCTGAAGATAGTTTTACCTGCGAAGAGGAATTTGGACACATTTTGCTGAAGGCGGGATTTCCGGTGGTGGACGAAAATTCGGATCAAAAACCGGACGTGGAAATCACCGGTGTCGCCAAATTTGACCCTGCCAGCCGCCATGGTGAATTATTTTCAAGTCGCGGTGTCCTTGAATTGAAAGTCCAGGAGCGGCGGACCGGCAGAATCATTGCCTTTGACCGACAGGAAGGCATTGCAATTGACCCCGGCGGAAAAGCGGCGAATCGAAAGGCTCAAGTCATTGCAGTGGATGACATGGCCGGACGGATTCTGCAATTGCTGGCGCAATGAATTTAATGAAATGGCAAAAATTATGAATACTCGAATCCCATTTTTTCTGGCCCTGTTGCTGACTGTCGCGATGGCGCACGCCGACGGGCCGCCAGTCACCGTGGCCGTCTATAATTTTACCGGCGATGCGGACGCCGCCAGTTATGGCAGCAAGGTGACGACGCTCATCACCGCCGATCTGACGACCCAGACCGATCTTATCATGCTCGAACGCGCGGAATTGATGAAGGCCTTGAACGAACAGGCGTTCGGTCTTTCGGGCATGGTGAGTTCGGATGCGGCTGCGAAAATCGGCCAGATCACCGGCGCGAAAGTGTTGGTGACCGGTCAAGTCATCAAAACCGGTGGCGATCATTTGTTCATCGTGGCGAACATCATCGGCACGGAGACAGGACGTTTGTTTGCAGACAAAGTCGAAGGCACGGCGGATGATTTGTCAGAACTGACTTCCGATTTGAGCGGGAAGATTGCGCGAACAATCAGCGACCAGACGACGAACCTGATTGCGGCGACACAGGAATCCGGCGCGGAACGCCTGGAGCAGATCATAAAAAACATCACCGGCACGAACCGTCCCTCGGTTTCCATCAACATTAAACTTTTGCGGATCAACGCCAATGGCCGCAGCACCGCCGCCGAGGAGGAATTCGGCAGAATTTTGCTGAAGACAGGATTCCCGGTGGTGGACGAAAATTCAGAACAAAAGCCGGATGTGCAGATCACCGGGGTCGCGAGTTATGACACCGGGCCTTCCCGCAATGGAATGTATTCGGCCAAGGGTGTTCTCGAATTAAAAGTGCAGGAACGGCAGAGCGGCAGAATCATTGCTTTTGAGCGTGTGGAAAATACGACGCCGGATTCCAGCCGGAAGGTCGCCGTTGAGTCCGCCCAGACCAGTGCGGTTGACCAGCTCGCCGAAAGGATTTTCCCGCTGTTGGCAAAATAATTTTAATCAAATCAAAGCTAAAATATGAAAACAAAAATTCCATTTGTTCTGGCTCTGTTGCTGGCTGGCGTCATGGCTCGCGCCGACGCGCCGCCAATCACCGTTGCGGTTTTTGATTTTAATTCAAACGCCGGAGCGGTTTTGCCGAAAGACGTCACGGCGCTGGTCACGGCGGATTTGTCCGCCGAAACCAACTTGGTGATGGTCGAACGCGCGGAGTTGGACAAGGCATTGGGGGAGCAGGCGCTCGGACTTTCCGGCGAGATCAATTCCGATGCGGCGGCGAAAGTCGGACAGTTGACCGGCGCTAAAGTTCTGGTCGCGGGCCGCGCCATCAAGGCGGGCGATCACATGGTGATTGTTGCGAACATCATCGGCACTGAAACGAGCCGGCTTTACGCGGCGAAAGTGGAGGGCAGCGCCGCCGATATGCCGGCGTTGGTGGACAAATTGAGCGATAAAATTGCGAAGACCATTTCTGACCAGTACACAAACCTGATCATCGTGACCGAACCGCACGAGGCGCGGATTGACCGGATTTTGAAAGCCGTCCAAGGCACGAATCGTCCGAGCGTGATGATCAGCCTAGCTGACCATCTGGCCGGTGGGCGATTATCAACCAATCAAGATGTCGTCACGGAACTCGGATTGCTGTTTCAGAAAGCCGGCTTCACCGTGGTGGATGAAAATTCCTCGATGAAGCCGGATGTGGAAATCACCGGCTCGGTGAAATGCGATTGGGGCGCTAGACAAGGCGCCCTGATTTCGTGCATCGCAGTTGTTGACATAAAAGTCCAGGAGCGGCAGAGCGGCGATATTCTGGCCCTTGACCGGCAACAAAGCGAGGCGATGGACATCGGCAAAAGCAACGCTGGCAAAGCGGCGCTACTCAATGCCGTGGACGATCTGGCGGAACGATTGCTTCCGCTACTGGCAAAATAATTTCAACCAAAATACGAAAAATCAAAATTATGAAAATGAAAAATTCAATTCTTCTTCCATTGTTGCTCGTCGCGGGCGCGATTGTCCGTGCAACCGCACAAGACGTTTCCTCAAATAGTAGTTCACCGCAGATACTAACCGTCGCCGTCTTTGATTTTACGTCGCAGGACGAATCCGTGCGCGATCTCGGCGGGAAAATCGCCGCGCTGGTCAATGCCAATTTGTCTGCGGAGCCGAATCTAAACATCGTCGAGCGCGCGGAACTGGACAAGGTTTTGGGCGAACAGGAAATGACCCTGTCGGGAACTGTCACGCCGGACAGCGCGGCCAAGATCGGGCAGTTGACTGGCGCAAAAGTCCTCGTCACCGGGCGCGTGTTCCAGGCTGGCGATGAATTGATCCTCGTCTCCAAAACCATCGGCACAGAGACGAGCCGCGTTTATGGCGAGATGGTCAAGGGCGCGTCGGACGCGTCCATCTCGGATTTGTCCGAGCAACTGGCAAAGAAAATCGCAGCGGACATCGCGGAAAAAGGTGACACACTGGTCGCCAGGGTTGACACACACGAAGACCGCGTTGCGGAAATCAAAAAGGAAATCGCCGGCAAAAAGCTTCCGGCGGTTTCTGTCAAAATAACCGAGCAGCATTTTGGCCAGCCTGTGATTGACCCGGCGGCGCAGACGGAATTGTCGCTGATTTTGCAGCAATGCGGATACACGGTCGTTGACGATCTTTCGACGAACCGGGCGGACGTTGAAATCACAGGCGAAGCGTTTAGCGAATTCGGAATGAGCAAAGGCAACCTGAAAAGCTGTCGTGCACGGATTGAAATCAAGGCACGAGACGTAGCGAGCGGAAACATCATTTCCGTGGATCGCCAGACCAGCCTGGCGGTGGATATTGCCGAACACATAGCTGCAAAGACGGCGCTGGAAAATGGCGCTGGTGAATTGGCGGAGCGGCTATTGCCGAAGCTGGTGCAATGAAATTAAGCAAGTGACCCTAGGCATATAGCTTTCGAGTTCTTGGCCTGTCGAGGTCAAATCAATGTCTTGCGTTGATTCGGAACTTTTCTGCCCGTATCTTCATGCAAATTTATGGCCACACTAAAACCATTTGCCGCGCTGCGTCCCAAACCTGAACTGGCTTCGCAAATCTGCGAGCTGCCTTACGACGTGATGTCGTCGGACGAGGCGCGCGAGATCGCCACCGGAAATCCTTTGAGCTTTCTGCACGTCAGCAAGCCCGAAATTGACCTGCCGCCCGGAACGGAATTGTATTCGCCGGAAGTTTATGCGAAGGGCGCGGAGAATTTTCAGAAGCTGATTTCGCAAGGCGCTCTCAAGCAGGATTCGCAGCCGAGTTTTTATCTTTATCGGCAAGTCATGGGCGGCCATTCCCAAGTCGGCCTGGTCGCGGCGGCGAGTTGCGAGGAATATCTTGCGAACATCATTAAGAAGCACGAGTTCACACGGCCGGACAAGGAAGATGACCGCGTGCGGCACATTGAAACTTTGAATTCGCAGACGGGCCCGGTCTTTTTGACATACAAAGCCGTGGGCGCTCTCGACGAATTTGTCGCGAAGAAAATTTCAGGGAAACCTGAGATTGATCTTACGGCCAAGGACGGCGTCCGCCATTCGTCGTGGAACATTTCCGATGCGGATGAAATCAAATTCATCGAATCGCAGTTCGCGCAGATTCCGTTTCTCTACATCGCGGACGGACATCATCGCAGCGCGGCGGCGGCGCGGGTTTTTCAATCGCGCAAGGGCAGGGGCCAGAGCGGCCAATTTCTCGCGGTAATTTTTCCGCACAATCAGATGCAGATTCTGCCCTACAACCGCGTGTTGAAAGATTTGAACGGCCTGACGCCCGCCGAATTGCTCAAAAAACTGGAGGAAGTTTTCAACATCATCCGTCTCGGCGTCGCCACACCGACGCGCAAGCATGAGCTGGGGATTTTCATGAACCGCCGCTGGCACACGCTCACGTTCAAGCCGAAGCTGACCGCCGGCAAGGATCCGATTGAGCAGCTTGATGTGTCGCTGCTGCAAAATCTGGTTCTCGCGCCGCTATTCGGCATTGATGATCCGCGCACGAGTAAAAAAATTAATTTCGTCGGCGGCATCCGCGGCACGGCGGAACTGGAAAAGCTCGTGAACGGCGGCGAATACGCCTGCGCGTTCTCAATGTTTCCGACGAGCATCGAGGACTTGATGAGCATCGCCGATGCGGGCGGAATTATGCCGCCCAAAAGCACATGGTTCGAGCCGAAGCTTCGCGACGCGATGTTCTGCCATTTGATTTGATTTCATTTCATTCCGAATCTGTTTAGCTTTTGCGCGTGCCGAAAGACAGGCTTCAACGCGGTTTGCGCGCGACCTTTTTGGGGATCGCGGTGAACATCGTTCTCGGATGCGCAAAATTTGCCGCCGGAATCTTCGGCCATTCCCACGCGCTTATTGCAGACGCGACGGAATCCTTCGCTGATATTTTCAATTCACTGGTCGTCTGGCGCGGGCTGGTCGTCGCGGCGGCACCACCAGATGAAGAACATCCTTACGGTCACAGCAAGGCCGAACCACTTGCGGCGGCGTTCGGCGCGGTGATGCTAGCGGCGGCGGCTGTTTGGATTGCGGGAAGAGGGATAATTGACATTTACGAATTATTAAACCCTCAGACTTTTCACTATCATCACGAACCGTTGCGATGGTTCACGCTGGTGGTGCTGGTGGTGGTGATCGTCGTGAAGGAAGGTCTGTTCCGTTTTGTCGTTGGCGAGGGCGAGGCGACGGACAATTCCGCCGTGAAGACGGACGCGTGGCATCATCGCAGCGATGCGATCACCTCGGCGGGTGCGTTCATCGGCATTGGTATCGCGTTGATCGGCGGGGAAAAATATTCGTGGGCTGACGATGCGGCGGCGATTTTTTGCGCGTTCATCATCGGCATCAACGGCTGGATTTTGCTGCGGCCGGCGCTGAGCGAATTGATGGACAAGGCAGCCGACCGGGAAGTCATTGAGAAAATCCGCCAGACTGCGGCCGGCACGTCCGGCGTGGAGCGTGTGGAAAAATGTTTTGCGCGCAAGGCCGGACATCTTTACTTCGTGGAAATGCACATCCAGGTTGACCCGCTGATGACCGTGCGGCACTCGCACGAAATCGCGCACGATGTGAAGGACAAAATCCGCGAGGCAATGCCCGAGGTGAGCGATGTGCTGGTGCATATCGAGCCGTTGAACGTCTTCACAAAGAAGTCGTAGGAGAAACGAAAAGAGCCTCATTGTTTACGAGTTGACCGGGTGAGTTGGCGCAGCTTTTGGAATACATTGAATTTTTCTGTTCTCTTTTTCACTCCAGCGGACATTTATACATGAATGCATGAAAGTGAAATAATTGAAGATAGCTTGTCCCTTTTTGACTTGGGCGGACACTTATAGATGGGCAATGGCAGGCGGTTCATGAAGGCAGCGAAAAGCCATCCAAATTTAACTGGACAAATACCGGATTTCGGCGCGTCATTAGCAGTGACACCGTCGAGTTTGTCTAAAGATTAAAAAACTTTGAAACGAATTCACGATGGCGGTGTCTTATTGAACATGAAAACAGGGCGCGCTTTCACGTTGATTGAATTGCTTGTTGTCATCGCCATCATCGCCATTCTTGCGGCGCTGCTGTTGCCCGTGCTGGCGTCGGCCAAGAAGAAGGCCGCGCAATCTTACTGCCTGAACAGCCTGAAGCAACTTGGCACGGGGATGATGATGTATGTGGACGACAACGGAGGCGCGTTTCCGGGCTGGGCATCGGAACACCACCCATTTAGCACATTGGACTGGATTTATTGGCGGACCAACGACCCGGCCCACTCGGTTGAAAAAAGCCCGATTGTCATCACGCTGGCGGGCGCGAACCCAAAAATGTTCCGCTGCCCCATGGACACGGACGACAGCGCACGCATCGCGCAAGTCCAGGCCGAGGGCGGACAATTTGAACCTTATCTTTACAGCTACAGCATGACCAGCTTCGACACCACAAATGATGACAGTGGCAATCCTGTCAATCCGGGCATGTCATCCATTTTCAACGGCACTGAAACGCTTGTTTTCAAACAGCCATCCATCCGCAATCCATCCGGCAAAATCATGCTTGCGGAAGAGCCAGCGACGCTCAAAAGCAGTGACAATCCTAATCCCGGCGGAAAGGTCATCAATGACGGCCGGTGGATTCCGGGGCCGGATCCTTTGACCATTAGGCATGGCGGCAAGGCCAACGTGACCTTTGCCGACGGTCATGCGGGGTTGGTGGATTCTGATTTCAGCGATGACCCCGCCAATGCAAATCCAGGCTTGTGAAAAAGCGCGCGTTCACCTTGATTGAACTGTTGGTGGTTATTGCGATCATTGCAATTTTGGCCGCTATGCTTCTGCCCGCCTTGAGCAAGGCGAAGAATGATGCCGCCAAGGCGACCGATATCAACAATCTCAAACAGATAATGGTCGCGGTTCATATTTACACTTCTGATGACGGCGACACGCTGCCGATGCCCAATTGGGATGGTGGTGCATCCGGTTCGGCACCAGGCTGGCTTTACACGGTGGATGGGACCGCAGGCGATGTTCCGGCGAGATTCGTCCTGCAAAAGGGATTGCTATGGAATGCTCTGGGCAACCAGAAACTTTATATTTGTCCGGCTGACAATCCGGCAAACACACAATACGGCGTCCGCCCGCAACAGCTTTCCAGCTACGCCATGAATGGCGCGGTTGTCGGTTATGGTTTTGAAATTTCACCCGCGGTAAAATTGGCGGTGATGCTTCCGACGGATTGCGCGTTTTGGGAAACAGATGAGACTGATCCGGGCTATTTCAACGATGGTGCCAACTGGCCGGGCGAAGGCGTCAGTGCCCGACATTCTCAAGGCGGCATTCAGGCGGCATTTGATGGCTCGGTAAATTATGTTCGACTGGATAGCTGGGCTGACGATGTGGCGTATGCAAATAAAAACCGCCTGTGGTGCTACCCCAACAGCCCTGATGGTGGCGGGCCGAATGGACACATACAAAATTAGACGGATTTGAAAGCCATTCCAAAGACTTCAAAGCGCGCGTTCACCCTGATTGAACTTCTGGTGGTTATTGCAATCATCGCCATTTTGGCCGCGATGCTTCTGCCCGCCTTGAGCAAGGCGAAGAACTCGGCGAGCAAGGCGACAGATCTTAACAATCTCAAGCAGATCATGGTGGCGGTGAATGTGTATGTTTCGGAAGACGGCGATGTGCTGCCGCCGCCCAATTGGGACAATGGCGGTTTCAATGGCCCTCAAGGCACCAACACCGGCTGGCTTTACGCCGTGAATCTGAACGCCACCGGCACGAACCGGTTTTACATGCAAACCGGATTGTTGTGGCCGGTCTTGCAACAGGCAAAGATTTACGTCTGTCCGAGTGATGATCTCCAAATGTCGCATTGGTCTGAAACAGACCAAGTGACGGAACAGAGAGCGCAACGGCTTTCCAGCTATGCAATAAATGGCGGGATTATAGGATACATGGCGATGGTTTACCCGCCGGTCAAAATGTCGACGGTGCAGCCGACGGCTTGTGCGTTCTGGGAGACGGATGAAACAGAACCGTATTATTTTAACGATGGTGCAAATTATCCGCTGGAGGGCGTCAGCGGACGGCATTTACAAGGCGGCATTCAAGGGGTCTTCGATGGTTCGGCGAGTTACGTCAAGACAAACGCTTGGTATGCCGACGTGGCGGATACAAATAAAAACCGACTTTGGTGCTATCCCAACAGCCCCGACGGGCGATGAACCTATGAAACGGAATAAAGACACCGCCTTCACCCTGATCGAACTGCTGGTTGTCATCGCCATCATCGCGATTCTTGCGGCGCTGCTGCTGCCCGCGCTGGCATCGGCCAAGGCAAGGGCCAAATCCATCTCCTGTCTCAATAACATGAAGCAGATCATGACGGCGACGAAAATGTATGTGAATGACAACAACGGAACGATGATCCCGTTGTGGATTCAACAAGGTGTGGCCGGCTGGCCTGCATGGAGTTATGATGCCGCAACCTTTGTCGTCCAAAACCCTCAAAATCCCGGCACGGAATATCTTTGGTGGCCGGACAAGCTCCGGCTGGACAACTTGCTGGCGGCGCAAAATGTTTTTAACTGCCCCGCCCTCACAGTGCCTGCCACGCTTTCCCATGGCCAATCTGGCAGTTCCAAATATACCCTTGGCATCGGCATGAATTATCCCGAATACGGACACATCATCCCCACCGCCGGAAACCCGGACCCGGTATACGGCTCCGCCGGTGAAAATCAGGTGACCCGGCCAAGCCAGTCCATCGTGTTCGCGGATGCGGGGTACATTTCCAATCCCGACGACGATTATGACAACTGGGTGGAAGATCCGGCCACCGCCGACACCTATTTTCGCGTGCCGAGTGACACCGGTGCTTATCAGGGTGATTTTACCCGTTCAGTTCCGAGGCACAGCAAGCGGGTCAACACCGCCTATTTCGACGGTCATGTTGCTTTGATTCGCAACAGTGACATCGGTTACGATTTGGACAGAACCAATTCCGCCGCGCTGTGGACGAAGAATAACAACGGTGATGGCCCTTGACCGAAATGAGCGGGCAACGCAACGACTGCAATATTTTTGCAAGGCAAAAAAGCTTTTCCGCATTCACTTTGATTGAACTGCTTGTAGTCATCGCCATCATTGCGATCTTGGCCGCAATGCTCCTGCCCGTGTTGTCCAAGGCCAAGCTAAGGGCGCAAGGGGCGACGTGTTTGAACAACGGCAAGCAAATGATGATGGCAATACATCTCTACACGGGTGACAACAATGATTTATTTCCGCCCAATCCCGACGATGGCAATACGGATCCGGGTTACAATTGGTGCTCAGGCGAGGCGGGGATCGGCCAGCCGCAGGAATTCAATACAGACGTGATCAAAGATCCGTCGCTTTCGCTGTTGATTACTTATCTAGCAGGAAACACGGCGTTGTTCCGTTGTCCCTCCGATTTGCGAAAAGGCACGTATCAGGGAACAAACCCGGCGTTGCTCGGCCAGATTGTTCCTGCTGCAAGAACATTTTCCATGAGCCAGTCGGCCGGCACGATTGACCCTGGATTTGAAGCCAGCGAATTCTCCGGCTCAGGTTTTGTTCACAGCGGAGCACCAAGCATGTCGGTCAACGGTCCTTGGTTGAACAATCAGCGAACCCACCGCCGGAATTCACCGTGGTTCACCTACGGCAACATGTCGAACATTCACGCTCCGGGACCATCGATGCTCTGGGTGCTGTTGGATGAGGATGCAAAGGGGCTGAACGACGCGGCGTTCGCCTTCGGGATGGAAAGTCCAAAATGGTTGGATGCGCCCGGAACTTATCACAATGGAGGCTGCGGATTTGCGTTTGCCGACGGACATTCTGAAACTCATCACTGGTTAAGCCGCGGTGAAAAGCTGGCCGGAACGGACATCACAGACCCGCTGGATTATCAGGACTGGTTGTGGATGCGTGAACGGACTTCTGCGGACAGCACCGGCACCATGACCACGCCGCCGTCTCCGTAAAAATCGTGCTTGTCAGAGTCTTGCTCAAGCTTCAGGCTCAATCATCAACCAAGGAAAGTTTTTTGCGACACAACAACACAAGCCGCCCCGGATTTACTTTGATCGAATTGCTGGTGGTCATCGCCATCATCGCGATTCTTGCGGCGATGCTTTTGCCCGCGTTGTCGGCGGCCAAACAGAAGGCGTGGACGACCAGTTGCAATTCCAATCTGCATCAAGTTGGCCTCGGCATGAAAATGTATGCCGGTGACAACAATGAGTTTTATCCCGAATCCGGCGCGACAATTTATTGGGGCGCCATTGATCCCACGACCAAAAAAGCCAGCTGGATGGAGCAGATTTTTTCCTATGTTGGCAACACCAACGCATATAGATGTCCCGGCAACGTGCAGCTGCCGGTGTCGCTCCAAGGGCCGTTCAACTATTTCAACGGCTGCAATGCGGCATTTGTGGCCACCGGTGGCTTCGCCTCCGTCAAAGGCTCGGCCATTTTATTTCCCTCGGCCTTTGTCCTGGGCGGCGACACGGCGGGCACGAAGGACAACGGCGCAGGATTGCAGTTCGATCCGCTGGACGCGGACAAGGACGATTATACGCAGAATTGCATCGGTGGCGCTGCCGATCCGGATATTACGGAATACTGGCAGATCCACAGCAAGGGCCAGAACGTCATGTTCGCCGACGGCCATTCCAAATGGTATAAAGGCTTCAATGCGGGTGAAATGACCTTTGGCTACACGACCATGACCAATTGGATGCAGTAAGTCTTCCTGGCAGTTTCATTTCCGCTTTGCGTTCAGGGCGGCTTCGGGGTTAAATCTCCAATCATGAACCTCCGGCGAGCCTTCACGTTGATTGAACTGCTCGTGGTCATCGCCATCATCGCGATTCTGGCGGCGCTGCTGCTGCCCGTTTTGGCCAAGGCCAAAGATCGCGCCCGGGCCGTGCAGTGCCTCAATAATGTCAGGCAACTGGGAACATTGCACACCCTCCACATCATGGACGAAGAGGGGCTGATAAACTACGACACCACAAATTTCTGGATGAGCGCCGTGGTTCAGACCACCAACCAAGGGCAGGGCATCCTGTTCTGTCCAACCACGCCGCAACGAAGCTACAACCCCGGCGATCCAACCATCGGCTCGTTGTCACAGCCCTGGTATGTCAACGGCTGGGAATCTTCCTACGGTTACAACGGCCATCTTTACGCCAACATGGGCGAATACATGGACCGTTACGGCATTGATCCCGCTCTCCAGTTCAACACCGAGGGGAACATCCATTTTCCATCCCAGACACCGGTCTTTTGCGAGTCGGTGTTCGTGGATGAATGGCCCGATGAAACTGATTTACCTCCCGAAGACCTGAACGGCCTGACAGACTGGCCGGGCCCGACCGGGCTGCCCGTTGGAATGGTTCGCGTCGCGCTTCCGCATCACGGAAGCAAGCCGGGAGCCGGTGCCCTGGCCGACTTCGATCCTCAAAACATTCTGCCGGGGAGCATCAACATGTTCTTCTCCGACGGCCACGCTGAGACGGTGAAATTGGAATCATTATGGTCGTTTCAATGGCATCCTAATTGGAACACCCCATCGCCAAGACCGGGGAAATGAATGGCTGCGACCTGCCCAGAACCAACGCCGCCGCTCTCTGGACCAAGAACAACAACGGTGACACCCCCTGAAATCCCCGCGAACGGGGCTCAACATTTTTGCTTTCATTTCCACTTTGCGTTCCCGGCATTTTGGAGTTTTAATTGGCGGATATGAAAATAGTTCTC
>Ga0302269_1000770_pt1 | contig 17639 bp, 15 predicted proteins | sample III_Bog_E2_2_FD_194560 | JGI IMG/M metagenome (GOLD analysis project Ga0302269, IMG submission 194560) | Peat permafrost microbial communities from Stordalen Mire near Abisko, Sweden - III_Bog_E2_2 | ecosystem: Environmental > Terrestrial > Soil > Wetlands > Peat | place: Sweden: Abisko...
TCTCTCCGGACCAGGAAAGCGCGATAGGGGAAGCAGGTGTCACCTCCTCCGAATGATCCTGGGAAAGCCCGTCGAGCAGAGCCGCAAATTCAAAATCAATCAGGCAAAAATTTCCATCCTGCTGGCGGTAGGTGACATTGCGTATTTCGGGGTCATCATGCCGCACGCCATACTCTTCCAAATTGGCGAAAAGTTCCCTGCACCGGTCCTCGTCAAGATGATTGACCCGGGCGCCACAGTTGGTCGTTGTCATTGTCAGCGTCTCGGGATTTATCCTGACAAGCTGCGGAACAAAGGGGCAGTTACGGGATTCCAGATGACGGAGGATCCTGACCTCGTTTTCAAACCGCTCCCTGGCGTTTGGTCCGTGGAATTGTTTGATGACCTGGCCGTCGAAACTGACACGCACGGTGGCGCGCTGGGTATCCTTCACGGTGATCATGGAACTTGCGGGAAGATAAAAGGCGGGAAAGTGAAAGGAGGGGCGTTCCTCCCCTTCAATCTACCTACTCGCTTCATATTTTCCTACCTTTCACTCGAAATTCCTCTTTCGGAAGGATTCTTTCATCTTGGCATCGAAGTTGCTTGATAGCTATCCACACGATCTTAAAGTCGGATCAGCCAGCTTCACCGCTAGTCCTCACGGGGCAGGCTGAGCAAAAAACAACAGTAGGACACCACAAACACCCCATTAAATATGGCCAAGTACAAACTCGAATATATCTGGCTCGACGGCTATGAGCCCGTTGCCAACCTCCGCGGTAAAACGCTGGTCAAGGACTTCCCGAAGTTTCCTACCCTGAAGGATCTTCCGAACTGGGGCTTTGACGGCAGTTCCACCCGTCAGGCAGAGGGACACAGCTCGGATTGCGTGCTTAAGCCCGTTGCCAGCTATCCTGATCCGACCAAGGAAAACGGAGTGCTCGTTCTCTGCGAAGTCATGCTTCCGGATGGCAAGCCACATCCGACCAACGCCCGTGCCACGATCATTGATGATCCCGACACCTGGTTCGGATTCGAGCAGGAATATTTCCTCTACAAAGACGGTGCACCGCTCGGCTTCCCGAAGGGGGGCTTCCCTGCTGAAGGTCAGGGTCGCTACTACTGCGGCATCGGCTACAGCACCATGGGTGACATCGCCCGTGAGATCGTCGATCTCCATCTTGACCTCTGTCTCGAGGCAGGGATCAACCACGAAGGTATCAACGCCGAAGTGGCCAAGGGTCAGTGGGAGTTCCAGATTTTCGGCAAAGGCTCCAAGAAAGCCGCTGATGAAATGTGGATGGCCCGTTATCTCCTTCAGCGCCTCACCGAAAGCTATGGCGTCGATGTGGAATACCATTGTAAACCTCTAGGAGCCACCGATTGGAACGGTTCCGGAATGCACTCCAATTTCTCCACCAAGTTCATGCGTGAGAAGGGTGGTAAGAAATACTTTGAGAAGCTCATGGAAGCCTTCGACAAGTACAAGAACGAGCACATCGCCGTTTACGGTCCTGACAACCACATGCGTTTGACCGGTCTCCACGAGACCCAGTCCATCGACAAGTTTAACTGGGGTATTGCCAATCGCGGTGCTTCCATCCGTGTGCCTAACAGCTTCGTCCCCGCTGGTTACAAGGGCTACCTTGAGGATCGTCGTCCGAATTCCCAGGGCGATCCGTACAAGATCGCAAGCCGTATCCTGCAGACCATCAAGACCGTTCCTCAGAAATAACTTCTGAACGGTTTAGAAACTCCAAAGAGCCATTTCCGAAAGGGAATGGCTCTTTTGTTTTTACCTCGATTAATTTGAAAGCTGAAACTTGAAAGCTGAAGAATAAACGGAAATGTTTTTCTTTCAGGTTTGACGGCACTTTCTGCCCAGTAAGCCGTGCCGGATTCCAAGCTCCGGCTTGTTCACATCGCAAGTTTTAACCTTCGGTTTTGCTTGCATAACCGCTGCACTCCCTTATTCTTCTGGGCTGCGCAAAAGAAAAACTCTGCCGTCGGTCCTTGGGTGTTCCGCACTTGCGGAATGCCACACAGCGCCAAGGGAAACCCGGCTACGAGAACATTAAGATCCCCAACCGCCTTGAAAACGGGCCCGGGATTCAACAGACACCATGCCTATCCGCCTCGGTCGCTTCGAAATGCCGAAGACTCTCGTCAAGAACGAGAAAAACGCCTCAGAAACCTATGCCCAGTTTGTCGCCGAGCCTTTTGAGGCCGGATACGGACACACCATCGGTAACTCGCTCCGCCGCACGCTCCTCTCCTCTCTGGAAGGTGCAGCCATCACCTCGGTCAAAATCGAGGGTGCGCCCCATGAATTCACCAGCCTCCCCGGCATCGTCGAAGATGTCGTCGAGATTATCCTTAATCTCAAGAAGGTTAAGTTCAAGGCCCATGATCATGAGCCCCGCAACCTGACCCTTTCGGTCAACAAGCAGGGAGTTGTTACCGCAGGAGATATCCAGTCCACGGCCCAGTGCGAGGTTCTCAATCCCGACCAGCACATCTGCACGCTGGATAAGAAGATGAAGTTTGATGCCGAATTCGAGGTCAAGGTTGGCCGTGGATTCGCCACTGGCGACGAGAACAAGAGCCCTGAAAAGCCGATTGGCGTCATCGCGATCGATTCCATCTTCTCACCTGTCACCAAGGTCAAGTATGCCGTTGAGCAGACCCGTGTTGGTCAGCGCACCGATTACGACAAGCTAATCCTCGACATTTGGACCGACGGCCGTCTCACCCCGGACGAAGCCCTGCTCCAGGCTGCCGCGATTCTTCGTCATCACCTCGATGTCTTCGTCAACTTCGACGACACTCAGGTCGAATTCGATGAGACTCCTGTCGAGGTCAGCCAGGAAAACAACCGTCTCAAGAAGCTGCTCGCCATGAGCGTCAATGAGATCGAGCTCTCCGTCCGTGCCGCCAACTGTCTCAACAACGCCAACATCACCACCGTCGGTCAGCTCGCCCAGAAGAGCGAGGCGGAGATGCTCAAGTATCGCAACTTCGGCAAGAAGTCCCTCAACGAAATCAAGGACAAGCTCATTCAGCTCGGCCTTGGTCTCGGTCTCAAGTTTGAGCCAGGACTCGTGGAGACGACTTCCACCATCGTTGAATAACGCCTAAGGAAATAAGGATAACACGCCATGCGTCATCGTAAAAAAACAGTCAAGCTCGGCCGCAGCCAGGCACACCGCGATTCACTCCTTGCGAATCAGGTTTGCAGTCTCATCGAGCATCGCCGCATCAAGACCACCCTCGCCAAGGCCAAGGCCACCAAGCCTCTCGCTGAGAAGATGCTTACCCTCGGTAAGAAAGGTGATCTTCATGCCCGCCGTATTGCCATCTCCTACCTCAAGCAGAAGGACATCGTGAAGAAGCTCTTCACGGAGATCGCCCCAGCTGCCGCTGATCGCAAGGGAGGCTATACCCGCATCATCAAACTCGGTGCCCGTTTGAGCGACAGTGCTCCAATGGCTTATCTCGAGTGGGTCGATTATGCTCCCGAGGTGAAGACCGAGGAAGTGGTCGAGGCTGCTGAAAAGCCAGCAAAGGCTAAAAAAGCACCGGTGGCCAAGAAAGAAAAAGCCGAAGATGCTGCTGAAAAGCCCGCCAAAAAAGCCAAGGCCCCCAAGGCTGAGAAGTCAGAAAAGCCTGAAAAGGACGCCGAATAGTCCCTAGAAGACAAAATCATCACAAAAAAAGCCCCGCAGCAATGCGGGGCTTTTTTTATGGGCACTTTTTACTTCCTACTCCCACTTGTGCTTTGGATAGCGGCGGGAAAGTTCGGGTTTGATTTTGGGATAAGTTTCCTTCCAGAAGGAGACGAGATCACGGGTGATCTGGATCGGGCGGCGATTGGGCGCAAGAATTTCGATCGTTACCTCCGCTTTGCCGTTGGCGAGTTTTGGAGCTGCGGAGACGCCGAAGAGATCCTGAATGGAGGCGCTCATCGTCACTTGTCCCGTTGGCTTGTAGAGCAAGCGCGCTCTGCGTCCGCCGGGTATCTCGAAGCGCTCCGGAGCAAGCCGCTCAAGGGCAGCGCGTTGGGCTCCTGTCAGAAGCGACTGTAGTGCGGGAAGAGCGGGACGATCCTTCACCTCGCGATAGCCGACGGCATTCTGACACCAGCGTTCCAGGGCGGCCAGGCGTTCCTCTTCGTTAAAGGAAGGGAGTTCCAGCTCAGGGTGATAATGGGCGAGCCACTGGACGCGCTGTATCCACTCCTCCGTTTCCTCCTTCCAAGTGGGGAGGGGAAGATCTCCCTCGGCCAAAGCCGCTGCAAGCACCTTGGAGGCTTCCTCACACGACTGGGCGTCACGGTGGACGGATTCCAAGACAAGATCGCGGAAGACTTTTTCCGTCCGCTTGACGACACGGTTGGTGGAGGTGTCGAAGAAGTAGTCATTCCTGTCGGTGAAATCCTCGGGAAAGAGATCGCGCAGCATCTGTTCGTCAATCGCCGTGGCCATGGAGAGCTGGACACGGACATCACCGCTTCCCTGACCGATCTCACTGATCTCGGCTGCCACGAGAAGACGACTTTCCGAAGCGGCACTCTCTTTGGTCAGCAACCCTCGCCGTCCATGCACGATGTCGCAGAGATTGGTGCCGGCCCCGCGACGACGCGCGACCTGATCGCCGAATCCCGCCAGAATGCAACGAGCCAGCATCTCATCGGGAGCAGCCGGAGCGTCGATATCAAGTCGCTGTCCCTCAGCAATCGAGAGGAACTGATCATAGACGCGAGCGGTCTGTCGTGCGGCATCTCCATGCACGGCAAGTTCCCGGCAGCGATCGGCGCGGAACTGGTTTTTCTCCGCCCAACGGAAGGCGCGTGCCATAACAAGAAAATCGGAACCCCCACCACCAAAGAGATCCTGGCGTTCCTCCTCGGTCTTGCGATCCGTTCTTAAAAGAAGGGGTCGGGATTGTGTCAGGGCCGCCATCAGGGCCACCGCCCGGACACAGCCGTATTCCTGCGCGGCAAGGAGCATGCGTGCGTAGCGGGGGTGTGTCGGGAATGCGAGCATACGTCTCCCCATGGCCGTGATTTCTCCCTCGTGATCGAGCGCTCCAAGATCACGCAGGAGAGTCTCTGCGCGAACAAGGGCGGGAGTCTGGGGCGCATCGAGCCAACGAATGGCCTCCATGGAGCCAAAGCCAGCCGCCTTCAGTGTCAGGAGGACTTCGCTCAGATCGACGCGGTGAATCTCGGGAGCCTCGCGGGGAATTCGCCGCTGATGATCCCGTTCCGTCCAAAGGCGGAGACAGACGCCGGGTGCGGTGCGTCCGGCACGACCGGCACGCTGATCGGCGGAAGCACGGCTAATTTTTTCAATCAACAGCGTGTTGATGCCGCGTCGGGGATCGAAGGCTGCCATGCGGGCCAGACCACTGTCGATCACTCCGGTGACGCCATCTATCGTCAGCGATGTTTCGGCGACATTGGTTGCCACGATCACTTTGCGGGCACCTCCGGGGGAGACGGCGGCATCCTGCTCGGCAGGAGGCAACTCCCCATGCAACGGAAGGGCGATGATATGAGAGGGGAGTCGAACCCGGAGGGTGGAGATCGTCCGGGAGATTTCGTAAGCACCGGGCATGAAGATAAGGAGGTTGCCCTCGGTTTTCTGGATCATCGTGGCGGCGGCCTCTGCGGCAAGATCCCACGGCTTTTCATCACCTGGTTCCCGGTTAAGATAGCCGATCGAGACGGGATGCGTCCGTCCTTCCGAGCGGAGGATGTCGCACGGCTGCAGATAATCGGCGAGTGCCGAGGTGTCGAGCGTGGCCGACATCACGATGATCTTCAGATCGGGACGGCGTGTCGCCTGAAGTGCGAGTGCCTGGGCGAGTGAGATATCACTGTAGAGATGGCGTTCATGGAACTCGTCAAAAAGCAGAGCGCTGACACCGTTCAGATCGGGATCGCCGAGCATCTGACGGACGAGAATCCCCTCAGTGACAAAGAGGAGGCGTGTGGATGGGCTGGAGGCGTCATCCAGACGGATGCGGTAACCGACCTCATCGCCGACACGACCGTGACGCTCATGGGCAACTCGTGCGGCGAGCATGCGTGCGGCCAACCGGCGTGGCTGTAAGATGACAGCTCTCCCTGATCCAAGAATGCCCGCATCAAGGAGCATCTGCGGAATTTGTGTCGATTTTCCGGAGCCTGTGGGAGCTTCCACAATCACACGGTTTCCAGCGCGCAGAGAGTTGATCAGGGCATCACGCAGTTCCTCAATCGGCAAATCAGTACGACGAAGGGAGTTTCCTGCGGTGGAGGTGTTCGGTTCTGGCAACATGGAGTCTCTTGGTATATCTAAAAACCCATGCTTACGGGCAGAAATATTGTCCTATCGGCTCTCCTGGCATGCGGATGTCACGGGGTCTACGCGGAGAGTTCTGGAAATAGTCCGATGACGGAATCACAGAAGAAGGGAGCTTTGTTTTCCGATGATCTGAGCATTCCCTCAGCCGGAGAGGTTTTTGCAGCGCTGAATGCACCTTGCCACCCCAACTGGGTGACCCTGCTGACGCCCGCGACCGCTCCTGTCACGACCGATCGCGCTCAGCTTGCCTTGGCTGTGGGTGTGCTTGCTGCCAACGGATATATTGCCGTCGAGGCTCAGGACGGGCAGCAGGTGAAGAATATTGGTCGTGAGATGATGTCGCTCGCGAAAGCTCTCGGCGTGAGTGAAAACCTGATGGGGCGTGGAAGTAGTCTTATCGAATTCGCCGAGGACAATGCCTGGGATTCCCTGGCCGCCGAATTGGAGGCAACGGAGAATGAGATCAAGACGACGATGCGCGATCAGAAGGATCGCAATCTGATTGTTCTGACTTCAGCCGCCGCGTGGCTCCGGGGAACAGAGGTAGCGACCCAAATCGTCCTCATTGATCCCAATCCTCAGGGGATCTCTGTGATCAGGCAACCCGAACTGGCCCGTCATCTTGCCATGCAACTTGATGGGCTGCCGCCGCGGATGAAAAACAAACCCTTGGTCGCCAAGGTACAACAAACCTTTTCCGAGATGGTCACCATCTTGGATTCGATGGGAGCAACGCCGGAAAGCGACCGATCCAAACTCCTGCAGATCCATGATGCTGCAGCGGGGCTTGTGAAGGAGATTATGAATGTTTCTGGAGGCACTCCATCGCCAGTGCCAAGTCCTGTTCCCGCAGCGGCCACCATGCAAGGGGGAACCAAGCCATGAGAACGATCTGCTCACTGCTTCCCTTGATTGTTATTCTGTTCGGTTGCCCGAGTTTGAAAGCAGTGGATGAAGAAAATAAATCTCTCCCGCTGGCGCCGATTCCCAGTGAGGCAAAGCGACTCGTCTTGGAAACGGCGAGTGCTTTTACAGATGATGGCTTTAAGGTGCGTGATGCGGACTGGTCCTTCACCTTGGATCAGGCAAAGCCGCAGTTTCTACGGGTGACTCTCTTTGCCGGACTCCATTATTGGTTTGCCGTGGCATCGGCAGGTTCTGGGGTGAATTTGAAAATAGTCCTCTACGACAGGCAGGGACATTCTGTTAAGGGTGAGGCGTGGCAGGATGCCGGCACTCATGAAGGAAGCAGGGCTGCCACGGGACTTATTCCGAAGCAGAGCGGGGAATATTTCGTTGGTGTGGAGAGTTTGGATCATTCCACGGATGTTAATCTCGATTGCTCCCTCGTCATGGCGTATAAATAACCGCCATGTCGTCCTCCTTTACCCCCGCCACTCGTGAGACCCTGACGGGAGCTCCCGTAAAGCATTTCTCCATCTTTCTTCACAATAAGGTGGGGGCCCTGCTCGAGGTCGTGAAATTCTTTGAAGAGAACGGAGTCGTTGTCATTGCCTTCTGCATTGTCGATTCGGCGGAATCCTCCATCGCTCGAATGGTAGTCAGTGATCCGGTGCTCGTTTCAAAACTGCTCCACGACCATGACATCGCCTTCAGTCAGACCTCCGTCCTGGTGGTGGAATTGGCCGAAGGTGCCAGTGATTTGGGACATGTGCTCAACTGCCTGCTGATGGCCGAAGTGAATATTCTCTTCAGTTATCCCATGCTGATCCGTCCCCGTGGAAAGGCCCTCCTGGTTCTTCATGTTGACGACAATGAATGCGCCTCCGTGGTGCTTCAGGGGGAAGGCCACGAAATCCTGACCCAAGGGGATTTAACGCGGTAGCAGTTACCCGTTTGAAACTCGACTTTTTCCAGGAGAGAAGGTGTAGTCTCAGACCAGCAAATTTACGGAGGGGTGGTAGAGTGGTCGATTGCGCCAGTCTTGAAAACTGGAGAGCCGAAAGGTTCCGTGGGTTCGAATCCCACCCCCTCCGCCATCCATTCGCTGGATGGGTGTAAAAATTCGGTGGGATGAGAACTTCAGTTCGACTGGAGTGCCGCGATTAGCGGCATTAGAGTAATGCGAAGCCTTTTGCCAGAGCGTTGGCTAAGCCAAGGAAATCCCACCCCATCCGCCATCCAGATGCTCCCAGTCGGAACGACTTCTCTCAATTCTACAGGGAGATTGTTGCTTATCCAATTAGTCGATGGGTGCAAAAGGTCAAATGCTAGTCCTATTTACTACCCCATGAGTAGTAGCGATGATAGATCGGGCGGTGACACCTTATCAACGCACTCTGCGCCTTGCTGTAATAACCATCACCAGGGCACCGAGGCCAAGTAGGGCGTAGGTCGAGGGTTCAGGGACTAATGAATACCCGACAACCTGAAAGGCCGTCAGTTCATTTACGCCTAAGTTAGCAGCCGCATAGCCATTATAGTTGGCACCATTCCAAGGGGTGCCAAAGGCATCCTGCACTTGCTCAGGGGTATTTCCACTCCCGTCCGAGGGAATCACACCATCACTCCAGTCTGCAAAGTCTCCACCTGGATTCTGATTAAAACTAACCAACTTGGTAGCCCCTCGATCAATTGAAAAATACGCAACTGTATTTGTACCGTAGGCAAAACTACGAACTCCATTGGTGCTGTAGCGAAAGAAGTCGAGAGGGCCGAGTTCTGATGGAAGAGCCGGCACCAATCCTGTGCCATCCCATGACAACTCACTACCAGTCCCTCCAATACCGAGAACCTCATCAACCTCATGGAAGATCACTGATTGCTCATCGTAATTCCCAATAACCTGGCCGCCTGTTCGGGAAGGATTCAATGAGGCAAAGTTAAAAGTGAGGGTGCTATTGTAGCCCCCCCCTTCACCACTCACCAGAGCTTCTGCTGCATTGGTCTCGCCAATCGCAGCAAGATTGGCAGCGGTAAGGAAGAGATTAGTATCGTTATTCAGATCCGATCCTGGAGTCACGGGCATTGTGGAAAGTGCGGCGGTTTGAAGTGGGGATAGGGTTGGGTTGGCCCCAAGATCACTAAGATAGGTTGTGTAACTGAGCTCCTCCTGAGGAGTTAGGCTTTGCCCAAGGACATTTGGATCTGTTGAATTCGTAAAATAAATAGTAACGGGATCGGAAAATCGCGTCGTGATACTGTTCTCAATTTGAGTAATCGCGGCATAGATTCCTGCCTCAATTGCTGAGGCGTTTGTAAGATCCGTCACTGAGGGATCAAATGTTGGAGTAATTGTAAGTTGCGCTGAGGCTGACCCATAGAGAGCAATGACAGCGCTCGTTATGGAGGCAAACTTGATCAGTAACCTAGCCGCACGAAAGGCAGGAAGAAGAGTGTTACGAGGAGCTATCATCTGACGGAATCTACGGTTCACACAAAAAAGAAAAGCACGGCTAAAGGAAAAAGCACAACACATGCCATCATCGACAAGTACCCTGCGCCTTTCCAAGTCCATGTTGCCTAACGGAGTACTGCAGGTGAATCTCGTTTGGGAGCCCATATCCCTAGGAGCTCTTGGTGTCCGCTGATTAGCTTAAAGAAAGGGATTTCCATTACTTGCTGATCAGCTCAATGGCTGTCTTGAATGGTTGGATGGGAACTTTGATGGAGCCGTCCAGCGGCATGCTCATTTCACAAATCAGATAGATGGCTCCGGCGATGCTGATGGAACAGAAAAACAGCACCATCAGCACCGTGCCGTTTCTCGGTGCGAAGAGTCCATAGACTGAGGTGAGAAAGGTGATCCAGAAGATCGGGATCACAACGAGCGGCCAGGGGAGTTTCGAGGTGGATTCCACCGTGACCTCCGAACGTTCCCGATTCAGGTTAAAGGCAATCTGAATGGCGTTGTTTCGCATCTGCTCAAGGGCGGGATCTGTTGTCTGGAGGGTCGCAATTTTCTTAGTGAGTGACAGGATGGTCGATTCGTTTTTTAAGGCGTCGGAGCCTTTTGTCCGGACTCTGGCATCCTCCGGCCAGATGTCGTTGCGAATGGTGACAACCCGCTCAAGCAGCGTATGACGAAGGGGATCCGCTTCGGGACCAAAGTTTCTTAGCATCTGGTCGAGGCTGATTGTATTGGCTGCGGCCTCGTTGATGAGAATATTAACGCGGTCGTATGTTCCTTTGGATGAAGAGACCAAAAGTCCAAGAATTAATGCCGCCATGGTGGCGATCAAACCAGCTCCCAGTTTTACACTATCCTGTGATTCCTTGCTGAGATGGTGTTCAGGGAGAAACCTCTGGAGGAAAGAGCCGCACAGGCCCCCGCCAAAAATGCACAGAAAGGCAGTGAGTGCGACTAGATAGGAATTCATTCTTGGATGTTCTAGTGATGGAGAAACAGTAAAGGGAGAGTTTTTCTTTGAAAAGTGACTTGGGGATCACGCTGTTGTTCTATGTGCGAGGTCCTAAGAGCCTGTCTGAAAATTAGGAAATGTCGCGAGAGAGCAAGAAAGGCCGGGTGGCAAGGCACCTGCGAGGGAGAATCCCCTCAGCGGGCTTTGACCAAGCAGGTAACGCTGCCAGACGGCCTTTCTTGCTCTCGCCCGAAGGGTTGCGGGTCTTTTTTCGTCTGGCCTGCGTTGATCGGACGGGATAAGCCCGCTGCGGGGATTGCCGCCGCCCTCCCGCCTTGGCCAGGCAAAAAATCCCCAGCAACGCGGCGCTTCCTAATTTCCAGACAGGCTCTAAAAATCTAGGACTTCTCCAGCAAAATCACACCACTTCTGTCTATAGATTGCGGCTGGGAGCAGCCAGTTAATGATTCCCACCATCAGCACGCCAATGATGCCAAAGTTGTTGTTCATCACTCCGATGTATTCCCAGACAGGCCCTTCCGACTTTTGCTGATCACCGATCAACCCGAGCATCTCAATACTTCCGAAGAAGCGATCAATAGCCATTTTTAGGAGTTTTGAAAATGACCGGGCTTGTCGAACTCCTGTAGTATTGATACCAGTCAACGAACATCATGGACTTCCCCCCATTCCTGAGATGCCAAGGTAACCCTTGGAAAGTCGCACTTTCTATCCGGTGCAGCTCAATAATGAGCCCTTTTAAAAAACAGTCATGAAGCGACTTGTGCTCTCAATCGGGATGATCTTTCTCTCCATTCCGCAGACTCGGGCTGTCGAACAAAACAAGGAATTGGAGCGCTTTGTGACAGCGCTTCAACAAAGCTTCGATCAACAGAGCGCTTCCAATAAAAACCAGCAGTCAGGAGTTCCGAGTAATCAGCGGATACTCTTGGCGCAGCTCCAAAATGCCATTTCAAGGGGAGATGCGGCTCAACTAGAAACATCGTTGCTAGGGTTGGCTGGATATATTGATTCCGATAAACTTCAAAAAAAATACGAGGAGATACTCTCTCAACTGCAAATCGATCGAGAGAAGCGCGAGGAGAAATCCTTGGAGGAAATCAATGCAACGTTGAAAAGAGCAGAAGTAACAGTCCAGACGGCCAATAAAACGGCGGATTTCGATTCAGTGTTGCGAGATCTTAATCAGTTGCAGAAGATACGGACGCCACAGAACTCAGTGGAAGTTTCTGCTGCGTTGAATCAAGTCGATGCGGCGATTGAGTTCACAACACAATGGCAAAATTACTATTCCTCTACTGCAGCAGGTCACACAGAGAGTGCCCGGCAAGCCCTTGAAAGCCTCTGCAACAGTCGGACTCTCCAATTGGGATGGATCCCGCGATCTGAAATTTTGAGCAGGCTGAATTTCATGATCAACCCGCCAATGCCTAGCAATGATGGCAGTGCAGAAGTGAAGCCCGCAGGGCAATTAGATCATCCTTCAGTCGAAAAGCCGCTCAGGATCAACCCATCTACTGGTGCCATTGAATTTGATGCAAAAAGGCTTTCCGACTTACCGGGGATTGTGAATGCACTAACGCCGATGCTTAGAAACTCTGATTTCGGGAGCTATCAGCAGTTTATCCTTGATTCACTGAATGTTCTGGCCCCGCTCAACAAGGCTTATCTCGATTTTCAGTCTGGGTTGCCTGCCAGTGTTGAAGTGGCCTTTAAGGAATCAAATCTTGGTTCCTTACAAGGAATCGTCACTCCACTTCGCGTTGAACTCCTCAGGCTTGTGCTCCCCCGCTATCTTGGATTGGCGTCAGATACTGTACCCAAGTCAGGTGAAGTTCCCTATGAATTTCTCGGGCGAATTTCAACCGAGGCCATCCATCGCGGGGATTATCCTCTGGCTGCTCGCGCCATAGAAGTACAACGATTAATCAAAGAGGGAACTCCACCCGATCCAGAGCTGAAATCCCAAGCAGAGTTGCTTGTTTCCGGGGATAATTTTTCCGCCTCTGCTCAATTTTCTCTTGCAGTAGTTTCTTATGAGCAAGCTCTCGCTAGCGGTAGTAACCTCATCCCGCCGAAAATCATCGGGGAGAAGTTGGAGGCGATCAAGGCAGCCCATCCGGAAGAGTATCGTCAAGGGTTAGAGCTTTATTTTACAGATCCACAACTTATTCGCCGCGCACTTCCCAGACCGCGTCAGTGGCGACCGCAGCAACCTGGAATGCCTCCATTTGGAAGACCTGCATTTGGAAGGCCTCCTAATCAACAGCCATCCCCGAATCCATCCATCTTGATACCTGCGGCCACTCCATCTCCAACTCCGTCTCCCTCGACAACAACCAATAAATAACATGGTCAAATCTCCCACAATCACAGATCGGCTATTGGTCACCCTCTGCCTGTTTCTTGTTTACTCATCACCGTTGTTGGCTGATGAGACCTCGGATTCTTTGAAAGCACTGCGTCTCGCCATGGAGGAGGAGGCCAAGCAGCAACAGTCGGCAAGTATGGGTAATCCTGCGGCCGGTGTGCAAAATATGATCCTTCTTCAATTGAAATCTCAAATTTCACAGGGTGATCCTTCACAAATTGCTGCAATCTTAAATCAGCTATCTGCGTACTTTAAGACGGAGGCCGTGATGAAATCGGCTGATAGGTTGAAGAAAGCCATGGATGCCGAGAGAGCAGCCAAAGAGGAGGCTTTGCGTGCAGAAGTTGATACAGCCATCAGTGCCGCAGGCAAGGCCATCCAGGGATCTAAAACCGCTGCCGATCTCGACGGAAGTATCAATGAACTCTCTCATCTGCAAGGACGCCTGGAAGTGATGAACTCCGGATCCTCGCCTCAGTTGATGAACAAGTTGCGAAATACGAGGCAGTTTGTGATCAGTTGGCAGGATTATCTTTCCAACCGTGACGCAGGTAATAAACAGCAGGCACTCCAAACTCTCCAAAATATCGCAGGGAACGCTTCGACAGATCTTATTCCACGTTCACAGGTGTTGGATCGAATTAATCAGCTTTCCAAACTGGATCAGCCGAAACCCGATCAGCCCAAGACGGATCAACCTGATAATCCACGGAAAAAAATACAGGAAATTCTGGATAAGACCACTTCCCTAGATGCAATTCCTGCTGCTTGTGAAGAGCTGAGCGCGATGCCGCGCAATCCCTCAATCGCGAACAGTGATGTAACTCCTTATATCAATTCAATCACGACACAGTTGAGCTCGATGTATCAATCATATCGCGAGTTCAAGGCAGGGCTTCCTGCTCAGGTCATCGTACAGCCAAACTTTCCCCCGGATCCGGGATATGTTCCCACGATGCCACTCCGCATGGAATTACTCCGTCTTGTTCTTCCTCAGTTCTTGCGAGTCGACGAAAAGCAGCAGCCGTTGCCGGGAGAAACTGTTCCAAAATACCTGGCACGCATGATGGATAATGCTAGGCAAACTGCCGATGCAAAACTGATTTCCCGGATCTACCAGGTTCAGACGAAATTCGATGCAACACAGATTTATGGGAGCCCGTTTGCTGTTATAGGACCACTTCCTTTTCTTGAACCACTCCTTGCGGCTCAAAATCAGCAAGAAGCAGGACAGTTCGTTCCTGCCGTGGTCTCCTACGAAGTTACCCTGAAAACTGGTGGAGACCTTGTCCCAGCCGAGGCTATTGGCAAGACTCTGGACGAGATCAAAAAAGAGCACCCGGAGGATTATGAACAGGGAATGAAGCTCTTCCTTGCCAATACATACCCCACCACCCAGAGCACTACTGCACCCGTTCCTCCTCCTGCCCCAATCACAGTTCCGGGTTCTCCGCTGGGCAATCCATCTCCATCCATGCCGGCAAGACCATAAAATCGGCCCAGAAATTTTTCTGCATCCAGATGCCATGAGAAAATACTTAGGCTGGCATTTAGCCCTCTTGTTTTTCTTCATCGAGGCGTCCCTTACTTCTACTTGGGCAGAGAGTTCATCGGTGGCTCCTCCTGTGCGCCCCCGTTTTATTGCAAATTGTACCTCTGGGATCGGCATCAATGAAGTTGCGGACAAGAAAACGGGCAAGACGCCACTCATGCTGGCTGTCGAATCAGGAGATAGCGAACTGATCATTTACCTTTTGGAAAGAGGGGCAGATCCATCGCTGAGAGATACAAATGGCGAAAACGCTCTAGATCTTGCAAAACGACTTCATTCAACATCGATTGAGCAACTCCTGCGACGCCAAACCGCGCTTCATCCCCCGGCGTCCGACTACTACCAGGAAAAGCACCCGAAGATATCAATTGTCAGTGGGCAAAACCAGATGGGCAATCCAAATGGGATTCTATTTAACCCCTTGATCGTTGCTGTGACTGACAGCAAAGGAAACCCAATGCCTAACGCACCAGTACGATTTGAAATCAACAAAGGGGATGGATCACTTATGACTTCAGGGCAAAGTCCTACGAGCCAAATGCTGGAATTAAGAACTGACCAGCAGGGACAATGTTTCGTCTATTTCAAAGGATCCAACCAAATGAATTATCAAAGTTGGATCACTGCGAAGATTACTCGTGATGGCGAAAAGGGGAATGTCGTATTTCAAGCCAATACCGATAACGGTCAGGGCAAATATCCCACTCGTTTTGGCATTAGTGATGTTGTTGCTAATATTAATATTGATGGCAGTGCCGATATAACCTGGGTAAGTCATGATATAGATGAAGACGAAGGCGCCGGCATTATTATTACATACATAGACCCCGATGGAAATTTGGCTCCTTTGTGCACTGCTCCTGTATGGGCAACCTCTAAGCATCTCCCCCCAAAGTAACTTTTGATCTTCACTCAAGGAGGGCGGCCGCGAAGCACAGAGAGATCAATTCCTGTTCGACTCTATGATTTGAAATCCCGCTGTTCAAAGATCATCCAGCCGATCACCAGGAGGGTGATGTTCATGGCTCCAAGCAGGACATAGTCCTCGACCATTTTTTCCCAGGGGATCGCGTAGTCAAACACATGAATCCAGGTTGCCATCCGTGCGGTGAAGAACCATCCCTGATAACTCGTAAAAAACGGGATATTCCTCACCACCGAATCAAGGAAGAGCACCGAGAGCGTGATGATGGTCGCGGCGGCGGGCTTCATCTTCATGCAGGAGAAAAGGAAGGCGATACAGGAGACCGTGAAAAGACTGAGTCCCAGAAGGGGGATCGCGAGAAGATAGCGCCAGAGTCCCGGCCAGAAATCATAGAGTGCAAAAACGTGTTCGGCGGGATAAAAGGCAAAAAGGCCACCGAATCCACCGTAGAGAAATCCAGCCAGCAGCGCTGTCACGGTGATGAAAAACGTGAGCGCCACTGAATAAACCGCGCAGGCCACCGCCTTGAGCAAAAGGATGCGCCCGCGCGAAATCGGGCGGCAAAGCATCATCCTCATGGTGCCATCCTCGACCTCTTTGCTCACCACATCTCCGCCCACCAGGGCAAGATAAAGCGCTCCCAGGAGAAAAACCGTCCAAGACATGATCATCAGTCCAAGCGTCAGTCCTGAGAAATAGTCACCCGGATCATAGCCTGCTCCATCAATGAGGTGACGGATCGCGGCCTTGGCCTTGGGAAGTCGCAGCAAAAAGAGCACGACGACCTCGAGTGCAAGAAAGGCTCCAAAGCCGATATAGGTTCGCTTGCGGGCAAAGAGTTTTCTCAGTTCACCGCCGAGCTGCTTTCTAAAAAGGGTGATCTCCTCCGATGTCATGGACGAGTCCTCCCCAGATAAAAATCCTCCAGAGTTGCCCGCAGCAACTCGACGCCCCTCACTCGCACTCCCGCATGGACAAGGTCGGAGACAAGATCGGCGATATCGATGCCCTCTCGGAGGATGACAACATCGCCGTCGCACTCAGCGATATACCGATCCAGAACATCCCCCGCCGCGGCTTGGTCGTCGAGCGAGAGTTTCCATTGGGGAGGACCGGAACGCCATGCACCTGAAAAAACAAGCCTTCCTCCATCCAGGATCGCCACACGATCGCAGAGTTGTTCGACCTCCGAGAGCAGGTGGGAAGAGAGCATCACGGTCAGTCCGTGTTCATCCCGCAGCTTGCGGATCATCGCCCGCATCTCATGAATGCCGGCCGGATCGAGTCCCTCGGTCGGCTCATCCAGAAGAATAAACTCCGGATCGGGAAGTAATGCCTGGGCAAGCGCAAGCCTCTGCCTCATGCCGTGGCTGTAGTGGGTCACCGGGTCGTGGATGCGCTCTGTTAACCCGACCAACTCGACAACTTCACGAAACCGCGCGTCGGAGACATCCCCGCTCAGCGAGACAAAAAATCTGAGATTCTGCCAGCCGCTCAAATAGTCATAAAAGGAGGGGGTTTCAAAGATCGCTCCGACACGACGGAGGGCCCCGGCTCGATCCTTTTGCACGGAGTGACCGCAGATGAAGGCCTCCCCCGCATCCGGACGCACATGGCCGAGCATCATGCCAAAGGTCGTGCTTTTCCCCGCGCCGTTATGCCCCAGTAGGCCAAAGATCTCTCCCTTCGGAATTGTGAGTGAGAGGTCTGTCACGGCGGGACGCCCACGGAATGATTTGGAAAGCGATTCCAGACGGATCAGATCACTCATTGCGTGATGAAATTGAGCTGGTTCTCGGCATGGCCGTCGGCAAAGAGCTGATTCACGGGATTGCCCGTGTAGTCATGCCACGATCCCTTGTCGAGGATCACGGGGATGCCGCTCGGATTCTTGATAAAGCCAAAGAAATTCAGCGAGGCCACAGACTGGCCATTGAGAGCACTGTTCCAGTAATAGCTTGTTCCGGTGGTCTTGGCGATCGCCCGTCCGGCAGGACAGATGAAAATTGCGGGGCTATCCACATACGGAAGAAGTACTGTGTCGAGGGCCGGATCTTGCTGTGAGACATCGGATCGAGCCGCCACCATCGTAGGCATCACATTCTGATTGTCTGAC
>Ga0302269_1000779_pt1 | contig 17457 bp, 20 predicted proteins | sample III_Bog_E2_2_FD_194560 | JGI IMG/M metagenome (GOLD analysis project Ga0302269, IMG submission 194560) | Peat permafrost microbial communities from Stordalen Mire near Abisko, Sweden - III_Bog_E2_2 | ecosystem: Environmental > Terrestrial > Soil > Wetlands > Peat | place: Sweden: Abisko...
GCACGTTGGCCAGGTAATCGAAGTTGTCGCGCTCGTCCGAGTAATCCTCGCCATACGACGCATCGACCAGCCGGGCGCGCTCGTCCGCGTATTGAAAGCCGATCAGCGCAATCAGATGGGGAGTGAATTTGTAATCGCCCTGATAGACGAGCTGATCGCGGTTGGAGACCTGCCAGTAGCCGTTGGGATAGCTTCCCCCGTAATCCAAAATCGCCTGGCCGGTCACGGAATAGCCGTTGGCGCCGGTGATGGTGAGCGAGTCGCCGAGAGTGTTGCAATAGTTTACCGAATCTATGGTGTAACACGAAGCAGGATCGACAATGCCGACTTGAGCCCACTGGTTCCACTGCTCCCGCTTGCGCGCCGCGCCATAGCGCAGCAGATTGTGAAAGGAGGCCGTGGTCTGGTTGTCGATCGAGGCGCTGATGAACAGATCCTGATCCTTCTCGGTGGCGTCGTCGGCCACATGATAGAAGTCCCAGGCGTTGGGATCGCCGGTCGCATCCACGCCGTAATGCAGCGTGGCGCGAAGCTGTGTGCTCGCGCTCGGCTGCCAGCCGATGTTGGCCGCCGTCGTCGCCACGTGATATTCGTCGTTGGGCAGATCGTTGGCCGTTTGCAGCCAACTGAAGGCGCCCAGGTAATCGATCTTGCTGTGCGCGCCGGCGACTTCCAGTTGCTCGCGCGAACTCTGCAAGTTGCCCGCGTCGCCCTCGAAGAGTATCGATGGATAGTTGGTGGTGCCGCGCGGCGTCGCCAGGCTGACCACGCCCGAGCCGGCGCCCGCGCCATAGAGGTTCGAATCCGGACCGCGATAGATCTCCGCGTGCTCGACGGCCGTCGTCGACAGTGGGCCGAAGTCGAAGTTGTTGCCCATATCGCCGGCATCAATGCCGTCGAGGAGGATTTTATTGGCATCCGAGTTGCCGCCGCGCAGGAAGAGCGAAGTTGCCGAGCCCATCTGGCCGCTCTGCACCACGGTTGCGCCCGGCATCAGGCGCAGCACGCTGGTCAGATCGCTGCGCAGTTCCAGATCGAGCGGCCCCAGAACGCTGGTGGCCTCGCTGGTCTGCGGCTGCGGCGTCGGCGTTCCCGTCGCCGTCACCACGATCGACTGGCGCACCCACTCCGGCTCCAGCACCAGGTTGTGCTCGGACGAATCGAATTTGCCCACATAAAATCCGGGCGTCTCGAGCTGGCGGAAGCCTGGCGAATTCACCACAAGGAAGAAGTGACCCGCCAAGCCGGTCATCAGTTGAAAGCTGCCGTCGACATTCGAGACCGTCGAGCCGGCAGCCTTTCCGCCGTTGATCAGCACGATGGTGGCTCCAGGCACCTTGGCTCCCTTGGCATCCGTCACCACTCCGCGAATCGATGCGGCCAGGCCGTTGATTGCGCAGCAGGCGAGCAGGAGAAGAGCGAGAATGCGGGGCAAAGCACGCATAAACGAATTGTAGAAGTCGCAGGTGTGTCTTGGCGCGGAAACTGACATGATTGGCTCCTTCGTTCCCCTCGGAACGCAGTGGGTGGGGGGCGCGCTCGCAAAATCAGGGTTGCACTCCACCGGGCCAGTGAACTTAAGCGGCTTTTTCCTCAAGAAAAAGCCACACTCCAGAGTCTTGGCGAGGGTAGTTGAACCCTGATTTTGCGCGAGGATCGGTCTCCTGACTTGCGCTTCTCCAGCCGCCTTCCCACGAACCGAGATCGTCCGCAGTGGTTCAAAGGGAATCTCCGCGCGGGGCGGAAGATCCCTGGCTGGCATGCCTGCCGCAGCCGATAGAACGTGCTGCAGGACAGGAGCGCTCACAGTTGCGGGGCAGTGGCGGAGTTTCACCGCCTTCCCGAGCATCCTGGCGATTGCCGTGAAGGGTTTGCGCTCTCCTTTGCGGGGGAAAGCATACGCTATGACATGGAAGAAGTTTTCATGTCATGAATATTTATAATCGGTCTTGGGGGCGGATGTCAAAACCCGCCAAGCGAGATGGAGCAAGGCAGGCTTTCAAACGTCACGACAGTCGGGCACGGTCGAACCTTCGCTGGCTACCGTCTATTGTCCACTGTCCACTGAAGAAGAGTGGTGACCCCGGGAAGACTCGAACTTCCGACACGCAGTTTAGGAAACTGCTGCTCTATCCACCTGAGCTACGGGGCCACGTTGATTACATTGAAGTTAGTTCGTGGTTGCTGTTTTATTCAACCCATATTAACCCATTGGAATATAATGGCATCATTCCCCCGACTCTCGAAAGGTTGCGGAATGAAGACGAAGAAAACACGGTATCAACAGGGTAGCATCCGCAAGGTTGCTAGAGCGAGAGGTTTTGCCTGGGAGGTGCGCTTCTCCACAGGGAAGGTCGGCGGAAAGCAGACGTATAAGTCCAGCTTTTTCAACAGTTCAGATTACCCAACCGAGGCTTCCGTCCGGAAAGCATTAGAGACGACAGTGGTCCTCACAAATTCAGAAACTGGGCGTGTGAAGGTAGATGCTCCGTTCAGTGAAATCATTGGGCTCTATCGGACCAAGCACCTCCCTGGCTTGGAACATTCAACACAGCAGACCAACTCGTATTTCCTGAACTCCTACATCGAACCGAAGTTCAGCAAAACGAAGACCGTCGATGTCAAGGCACTGGCCGTGAAAGAGTGGCTGGATGGGCTGAAACTGGCGGGTAGCACCAAGGCTGGCATCAGGTCGGTAATCAGCGTGTGCCTGGGCATTGCCGGCCTTTACGGATACATCACAGAGAGTCAGGCTGGTTCAATGTCCCTGGTCAAGATCAAAGGGGTTTCCATTCGCAAGAAAAGAAAGAAGAAGATCACCGTCGAATGGTTCCATCGCTTGATCCAGGCCCTCCCCGAACCCCTCAATATCATGGTTCTGGTGGACGGTTGCTTCGGCCTTCGTATCAGTGAGTTGCTGGCGTTGAAGTGGGAGGACATCGATACCCAAGTCCGGGAAATCATGATCCAGCGCAAGTTCACGCACGGCAAGTTGGGTCAAACCAAATCCGATGCATCCGATGCAAATCTGCCGATCGCCGACGCACTTCTCAAGATTTTGGAGGATTGGCGCCCGAAGACAGATGGGAGTGAATGGGTCTTTCCTTCCACCAGAACTGGCGGAGTTCGGAGCGCATCCATGCTGCTACAGAAAGGAATTCAGCCGGTTGCCAGAGAGATCGGGCTTGGCCATATCACATGGCATATGTTGAGACACGCGTGCCGGTCCTGGTTGGACTCAGGGAAAACCCCTGCTGGTGTTCAGAAGGATCTTCTTCGCGTTGCCGATATCAGCACAGCAATGAACATTTACGGCCACGCATCGACGGATGACATGAGGAAGAGTCACAACAAATTGGTGAAGAAGTTAGTGCCGCCGGGAGTGCTAAAGGGAAAGAAATTAGGCTAAGCTGCCTCCTCGCGCATCCACTCCGCCAGACGGCGCTTTGAAAAACGCCACAAATAACCGACACGCTTGCCTGGAATAAGTTTCTTGACGGCCTGCTGGCGCAGAGTCTTGGGGTGGCAGCGCAAATATAAGGCAGCCTCCACAAGCGTGAGCACATCGTCTGGATTATAGTATTCATCAATATGATTCATATTCGTTACGCTCAAAATCGGTATAGGAGGTAAGTCAAATCAGACTTTCTCGTTTTTGTCTGCTGTTTTGGGATGTTCTGTTTTTACGGTCCTGGCACAATCCACCTGATTGCCGATTGTTACCAAGGTGACGTTTGGAATCCAATTGTGATGTTGCTTATCCGTGATGGTGATGATATTCAATGAATGAGTATGTCTTGACTGTGTTGGAGTCGGCATCAAGGAAGTTGAGAGACGGTGTTGGGCACATAAGCCGGTTTTACGTTTGCATCCATATGCAAACATATGTCGGCAATGATCCACCACCATCTCTCCTCTCAGAGCTTTCGATTGCTTGCTTTTCACGTTGATCCGGCTCATTTCTTAACTTCAACTATAAAATCTCATGAAACCCAGTCAAAAGTGAACGCCCACGGGGACAAAATCTTCAGCTTTTTAAGATTTATCTCTTTGGTAGATTGCTTTGGGCGATGATTTTGACATATTTTGATTAAGTGGAAGTCTAAAAATCCATGAAATCGGATTGGCAATCAAGGCTTAGTGGCCCCCGGACTGAATTGCGGCGAGGTGTATGGCTCGAATTCTTATGCCACGCCGCGCATCAATCTTTTATAGGCAAAGAACAAATGTTTATAGCGCACTGGAGTGAAAAGTATAAGCTAAGTTCTTTATTTTCTGTTGGGGCGGCTAGTGGGGATCGAACCTTTTAACCTCCTGTATAATCAGTAAGTTAAAGATTCTACATTGCCATGGTTGCCATAAATGCCACGGTTGCCGTCGACCATTGCACGCTATTGCACGCCAGCGGTATTTTGGCAAAAACTTGAACAACGCGATGTTGCACGATCTCGAAGCAGAATGGGACGAACAAAAACCAAAAGACGTCGCCATTCTGGAATTGTTTGAGCGGTTCTGGCGGGGCCATATTGCCAATGAGGCTGAGTAGCCGTCCATGCGAGTGGAGCCGGACACTGTTGGCTGCCGTTTGCCGCGACGGCCAATTGAACCCGGCTCCTTCTTCGCGTGTCTACTTCTTCGCGGCCTTCTTCTTTGCCGCCCACCGCGCTTTCGCAGCTGCTGAGATTCTGGCGCGTCCCTCGGGTGAGAGGGTGCGCTTCGCCTTCTTTGCGGCCTTCGCGGGTTTGGCCGCAGCCTTTACAACCTTCACTGCTCCTGCTGGACGGCCTCTCTTTTTCGCTGCCGCTGACGATGCACCGGCCAGCAGTGCGCGTGCTTCTTCGAGCCGAACAATCTCGGCGTCGATTTCGGAAATCAAGTTGCCTATGCTCATGGTGCTATTCTCCCGTTCATCAATATAGCACTGGAGTGCGGCTTAGAGTCAGTTTGTTAACGCTGATAAGCTCGCTGGAGAGCACCAGAACGGAAAAAATGAAGAGCTGGAACTGATGAGATTCGGCGTAGGTATCAGGATATTTACTTGGACAAAATGGTTCCGTGAAAGGAGAATGCGCACTTGAGCCCGCGGGCTTTGTTAGTCCAACTCCCAACTCCGCAAATCTGATGGATGGCGGTATGTGCGATCAGAGTTCAACTCTTGTTCCCACTGGTCGCGGAAGCGGAAGATGCCCAGGCATTGCTGGCAGCCGACGAGCGTGCGCAGCGATTGACGAAAGATGAACACTTTGGCGCTGTTCTCCGCGTTTTTGTGATCGCGCTCGGATTCCCAAGTGTCTTGTACCAGGAAAAACAGAAGGCCGTTGGCCCGTCGGAGCAATTGTGTATAAACGTGGCCTGGCAGCCGATCAGTAATTCTCTTCCAAGGTCCACTCACATCAAATGCTGAAGCAAAGGCCGCAATATTTGCTGTTTCGACTTCATAAAGTGTAATCACACAGATCATTCTGTATCCTCCGTAAGTTGGTTGTGGTTTGGATGCGCATCAGCGAATGCGGATGAATAAATCGAGGATGTCCATGTCGAGATCGGCTGCGATTCGTTCAAGGGTTTTCAGCGTTGGGAGCGCAAGGCCGCGTTCTATTCGTGAAAGGCCTGGACGTGCAGTGCCGATGGATGCAGCGAACCGTGCTTGACTCTGCTTTCGCTCTTTTCTGAGGCTTCGAATTGTGGCGCCAATGCGCTTGGCGAGGGGAGCGGTGGACAGGTTGTTGGAGGACGACAGTATTGAGTGCTTTCTCCGATTGAGAAGCAAACTCTCCAGCTTTCTGTTGCAGTGGCGGCAGACGCCAGAGACGGTTTCGAATTGGACTAAATCGCACTTTGAGCAATAAAGAACATCGCGAAGAGTATTGTTGGCAGGATTCATTTTTCGCCTTCGAGAAGTGAAATCAGTTGATGGAAGGCTGTTTCAATGCGATACAAAATGGTGCGCATTGCAGCTTGGCCGAGTTTGAGGCGATGACGATAAAACAATTTGGCAAGAATGTATCTCGATGAATACAGAAATCGAAGAATCGATAACTTTCACCGAGTTAATCCAAGTCAAGCTGTGGCAAACTGATCTCCCAGGAGAATTCTGGGGAAGGAGTTTGCGATGGAATTTGATGACATTCCGCTGGATTCTGGCCCATCGGATTTCGAACAGGACGGAGAAGATCTTGCCGTCTATATGAACAGCCAGATTGCCCGAGCGACATTCGAGGCTGAACTCAATGCAATAGCTGATGGCGAGTTGTGTGGGCCGACACCACGCTTTGGTAAATGGACAGAAGCTCATGAACTGATGGCGGAGGTCGAGTCGCCATCTTATATGTCGATGGATAATGCGAGAGGTGAACTGTTCTCCGAAGATGAAGAACTCAGCTTACTTATGCATGAGCAAGACAGACAATTTGCAAGCGATGAATATCCTTTACTAAGACGAGTCCGCACAGCTGAACAAACCCTGCGGGTTGCTTCTAACCGCGAAGTGATTCGCAGAATTCGGCGGCCAAGAGTTACCGGCAACGTTCAAAAACGCCCGCGTAAAGTGGATTACGTTCTGTTGGCATCGAGACGAATAAATCCGGAGGACAAATAGATGACGCACTTGGAGCGTGACAAGGTAATCCTGATATTCAAACACCAAAACCTGCTTGCACTTTCAAAAAGAATCAATGAAGGCCATCCCCGTCGGGATAGTGCCAGGAATCTTCTTCCCTATGTTGATCGGCTGATTTCAATCTGCTCGAAACAGATTGAATGCGAAATGATAAAGGATCGCATCGAACATGCAGACCGCTTTTTCAGCCAGGCGTATGAGTTGATTCGCACAACTGATGCCATTCCACGGGAGGAAGTCGAAGAAGAGGATGCGCAGGCTCGCGCTTCTGTAGAGGTTCTGAAGGGCAGCTTGGCAGAGAAGCAACGGGAGATCGAGGCGATTCGAATCCGCATTGCCAAAGAGGCCGCAGAGATCATCAAGTATTTGGAGATTCTTGATTTGAAACAAGACCGACTCCTCCTGAGTGGGTTGCCCAATGCGGCCTTGACCTCCTGAAGCGGTTTTGCTATATATGGTAATGAAGTTCTGGTGTACCGATGCTTGCAAGTCCCCAGGGCTATGAGTAATTGAAGAGGCCGCCTTTCGGGGCGGCTTTTTCCAGTCTGGTAACAAATTCTGATTGCGGTTTGCTATATTGGTCGCCGGGCCGTCTCCCACAACGAAAATGGTTATGCCAGAAGCTCCGGCTACGTGCTATCTGATCTGGGCAGTTGGCCTGTCTTGTGGCTGCACCCTTCAAATAGGAATTCGAGCATTTTGTCATGGGTTTATCGGCCATCTTGTGAATGAGTTCGTCATCGCCAGCGGCGCGATCTACTGGCTTTTGATGGGCCAATTTGAAACAGCAAGAAAATTGCTGGCTCAGGCGGATTCGTCGAGCGGTTCGGCTGGCTGTTTTTTCAGCACGCGTTGCACAGTTGCAGTTGATATTTTGTGAGCCTTTGCAATCTTTTGAAGGCTGTGGCCATTATGGCGATCCAGACAAATGGCAGCGCAATCCAGTTGCAGGGGATGGCGGCCAATGCGCTGGCCATCGAGGCGCGCACGCCGCATACCAGCGCGCACTCGCTCGCTGGTCAGGTTGCGCTCAAGTCCGGCTAGTACGCTGGTGAGCAGCACGATGGCGCCGCCCTGAGGTCCGCTGGTGTCGATCCCCTCGCGGACTGAGCAGAACTCGATGTGAAGCCGGTGAAGTTCGTCGAGCGTATCGAGGAAGTGGCGAGTCGAGCGGCCGATGCGGTCGCAGGAGTAAACGATGAGCAGATCGAATTGGCCGCGGCGAGCGTCGGTCAGCATCTTGTCTAGGGCTGGCCGCTTGGTCTTTGTTCCGGAGACCGTGTCGGTGAATTCTGCGACGAGTTCATAGCCACGCTCAGCAGCCGCTTTGCGCAGTTCGAGGAGTTGCGGCTCCGGGTTGGGATCAAAAGGCGTAACGCGAACGTAAAAGGCAGCGCGTTTGGCGCCGCCGGGCGCATGTGTATCAATATTCATTGGCTAGACTCCTGGTGAATGGTTGTTGCTGGTTGAGGTGGAAGAGCGACGTCTCTAGCCTGCCGGATTTTCAGCGCGTGATGAAGTTTGCCGCGCAGCGGACAGGCAAGCTGCTCAACCAGGCCGACTTGGCCCGCGATGCCGCGCTCAGCCACCCGACCGCGCACCGATATTTGAACCTGCTGGAAACCGGCTGCCTGATTACGCGCATCCGCCCGTTGGCGACCAATCCTGCGACCGCGCTGGTCAAGGCGCCGAAATTGCTCTGGACGGATTGCGGCCTTGCCGCCTGGCTGGCCGGAATCAGGTCGTCCGCCGATGTGGCGGCGCGCATGGACGCGGGATTCTGGCTGGAGCAAACTTTGTTTCAGACGCTGGAGACTTGGCGCTCGCTCGATCCGCAATAGCGCAAAGTGCACTACTGGCGAGACCGCGCGGGGCATGAGGTGGACTTCATTCTCGAAGAGGCCGGCAAGTTGGTCGCGCTGGAGATCAAGGCGGGCAGCCAAGTCACTTCAAGCGACGCGAGCGGGATTCGCGCCTTCCTGGAGGATTTGAAGCGCAAGGCAGCCTTTGTGCGCGGAGTGGTGCTGCATGGCGGCAAGGCGCGCCCACTAGAAGAAGGCGTCCTCGCGCTGCCGTGGGGATGGATGGTTCCCAAATCGCGCTCGAAATAGATCAACCGTGTATTCAGAGCGCGGTGTGCAGCCTGTTGTGGACTTCGCTCCGAGTAAAAGGCCGCCAGGCGCCAAGCGGCCTCTGTTTTGACGGTACCTTGGGGACGTGCAAAGCAGCGGTCGGTCCAAGGCATACCAATATAAGATAACAAACCGCTGCAGTGGTAGTCAGGTCCGGGCAGAGAGGCAATTGTATTCAAGAGTAGGCCTGCGTGGCTTAACCTTGAACAAGGATTAGAGCAGAAGAAAATACCCCATCCCCTGAATCGCCGGTCAGATATCTGCTAGATTGCAATCCGGCTGTTCTCAATATCTCGTGACCACCAAACTCTCTCCATGGTCGTTCGCCATTGAAATCCGGCTGCAGGTGTTTGAATTGACCGTACCAAGTAAGGGCTATGAAGTATTTTCCCGGCGAATCGACGGTCCATTTGCCGGGGCCGGGACCAGTGTACCCGCGATAAGCTTCAATAGCCTCTTCGAGTGCGAGTATCGCGGCTATGCGCGTGGGGTATGAAGACATTCGTTGCTCACTTTCTGCGGCACTGTTGCCGCCGGTTGAGGGTTTGGCTCGCGATGCGCAACACCATTCGTTAATCGCGAACCGGAATAATGGCTGACATAAATTTATTTTTGCCTGCCACTTTTATAACAACGTGTTCAGGCTGTAACCTCGCGTTGTTGAGTATCTTCTCTCCTCCGTACAGTCGCCATAATCTTTCGCTTTTAGATTCCATCGGAATGTAATTCTCTTCGAAGATCCATGTAAGTGCGATGAAAGATATTTCTGAATCGATTACCCAACTTCCCGGGCCAGGTTCGCCATGATAACTTTCTATAGCTATCATTAGAGCGACTATCGCCTCTGTTTTTGAGGGAAGCATTGTATCCATTTGTGTCTCGCTTTCTTAGGCATTGGATGCCGCTAGGGTCATGAGTTTGCTAGCCCAAACCCGGACTATTCGAAGCGGGGTGAGGCACGGTGCCTCATCCCACTGCGAAAGATAGAATTAGCGGCGGCGTGTAACTCCAGACTTGCTGCGCCACGCAACCGGATCTGTGAATTTCATTGTCTTCAGCTCCTCTCTGATTACGCTGGAACGTTTCAAGGGCGGCAAAGAACCGGAATGAGTTGGTCGTTCTGAAAACTGTTGCTGCTCTGCCTTGGCGGAATTGATGGCCGGATATACGAATAGCAAGTCAGACAGGAATGCCGGGGTCATTGAGACTCCGGCACGGTTCAGATAAACATAAGGTGAACCCTTGAATGAAGAGGGAGGCAAAGGAACCCAAGAGCAATCCGCGTGCAAAACAAGACATGGATCAGATTCGCTCCCAAGTCTTATCATCGACAGAGCATCTGGGGGCCATCGGAAAAATGCGTAAGTACTCCCGGCTCCACGGCACAATAATGTCAATCCATCCCATTCTTGTTCTACGTTCTCCGGGCAGGTCCCCGCGAGGCGATAAAGGACTGATGCGGCGCGAGGCTCACGCATTTCGGCCACCCAAACGGCAGAATTCGGCCCTGTTCGGAGGCCAAAGCGGCAACCTGGATAAGTAGATGGAAGACCTTCCAAAATCGCTAGGTCGCATGTTGCCGTGTCAACTAGTGCACCTGCATCGGAGGCGAGCAGGGATCCCGATAAAATCGGGAATACCTGCCAGCCTCGGTTGGCAGCATCGCGAATCTCCTGAGGTAGTTCAGCGTGATTGACGGGTTGGTTTGTGGCTTGCGGTGAATCGATGTGCTTTGCGCGTCTGGCGTTGTCTTTCAAGAATTGTTCTGCTGAAATCACAGATACACCTTTCTGACAGACAGCGAAGTCTGCCCGGTTTTGGCATGAGGAGTCAAGCCGGTTGGTGAGTAAGTTAAGATGTGAAAGTGGTGGGCGAGTAAATCTATCTATCGTGGATATCTGGACAGTGTGCCGACAGCACGGCCAGATCCGCAGTATTTATGAGTTAGTTAATTTGCGCCATAGCGCTCCGCAATCGCGCGAACGATAACACAATATTTTACTTACGATTGGCTCTTATCCAGACCCTGGCAGCCCATAAAGATATCAGCGCCATCATGGTGTCGTGGACCACAGCCAGTACAGATGCCAGAACTGCGATAGTGATTGCGGTCGACGGCGCCGCCGACCAGTACAGTCCGATCGCGCATCCAAAGAGAAGCAGCGCCAAACTATAAAGAAGAATCAGCACTGGGTTTCCAAAGCGTATTTCCATTTTCATTTTTTCCTCCTTACCTCGTCGTTTATATCGAGTTATCTGAACTAGGATGATTGTTGATGAAAATTGTTAATAATCAACTTTTTTCGATATGCATGAAGGGCAAGATGCGGATTTCACTCATAATCATCCTGATTATTCCATAAGTCATGATTACCGATTTTCCACTCATGTGCTAAGTGTGCCACCATCCAACCATGGGAGGAGTCGCATTGAATCTCAAACGATTTTTGATTTTTTGGATGGAGAACAGTAATTTTGTTGAGTATTGTGTCTGCATCAACTAAAACTAGCTCAATCATCTCTGATGGTCGCAAGTCCGTCTCCACGGCTACGAATATCAGAATCTCATTGAGTTGGGCGGTTTTCTTTTTACTGCGTTTTGGGTTGGACATAGATAATCCTTTCTCCGCGCTGGCGCGAATTGCAGTTGAAGTTAAGGTTTTACTTTTCCTTGTGAATCTATACGACATCAGCGTCTGTAGCGCATCGGATGGTGAAGGGAAAAGCGTGGATGGAGAAGCGGAAGTTGGGATCGGCCGCCAGATGAAGTACCAGCGATTTGTCGGGGTGGAAATGTTTACGGATGGGCGCTTCCTGAGGCGAGTTTTTTCGGCAACTGGATGCGGCGCTGGATGCGGAGTCGATTCGCATCCTGGACGAGGTGAGCGCGCGCAAGGTTCGCGTTCAGGACGACCTGATCAGAGGTATTGCACAGATTTGTCTCTCGGCATTCGTCAGAGAAATCCGATGTACGCCGAGTGTGGATACAATCTCCTTGCTCAACTCAACGTAAATGACCTGGTTGGGTGGCCCAGGTTTCGTGATTATGCTCAAGTCTTGACAAGAGCATGGAGCCTAAATCTATCGCCTCGCGCCAATTGTCCCGCGCTTGTCAGGTCAACATGTGGCCTTGAGGCCAATGAGATTCTCTCACGATCGCCGGAAGCCGTAGCGAAGACCTTCGCCGAGCAAATTAAGGACCGTTTCACCCTCTTCGCTCATTGGGTTTGGCAGCAGCTCGACTCGGGTGCGCGCCGGCTCGCTCAAGTTACTCACGTATGCTATCCAATATTGGATTCCGCTTCTATTCCGCGCCGCGGCGCGCCCCGCGCGAACCTCGGACTCTCCCATCTCGAACGAACAAGGATCTCCCAGGCTGGCTTTGACCTCAATCTGCCACACTTGATTGCGGAAGCTAACTCCAAAGTCATAACCGAGGCTGTCCGAACCCGGCCTGCCGGTAAACGGCAAAGCGTTATTGGATAGCCATGCAGCATCGATATTCTGCTTCGTCAGCCGATCGCGGAGCCAATGGTAGACCACTAGTTCCCCGAGGCGACCTATCATGTCGGTCTTCTGCGATGGCGCGCGGTGAGGCGGAGTCCACGACGAACCACTTGTACCCCGTCGATGAGTGCGCTCCGTTTTCTGTTTGACAGGCAAGAGAATTGCCGGAGCACCGAGCGGCGTTGATAGCATCTTCTTTGAAAGGCTCGCAGCCAGCTCTTCAGATAAACTCTGCCAGTCGACCTCCTCAGGATCGACCCTATGTCCATTGAACGAAATGGACCGTGCTTCACACTTGCGAGCCTCTGCCTCCGCCAGGGCCTTTTCCTTCTCCATGTCGAAATCCGCTTCGACGATTCCGAGATCCGCTCTTTCAAGCGATTGAGTCATCTCGGCTGGCCAAGCGCCTATGACTGAACTCCAGATAAGAAGCCCAGCAGCGTCTAACGGTCGGAAGTCGAGAATACCGGCCTTGTCGAACTCTCCCCGCAGCGAGGCAACCCCTCCGTCGCTATCTTGCCAAACCGCAGGGACGGCCTTGTTCTCCTTGGCGCACCAGGCCTTGACCAGTGCGTTTGCCGCCTTTACGAATTTCAGAATAGCGCAGCCATTGGTTTGGCGTACTTCGTCTACTGGCTTTAGACCGTGAAGATTGGTGCCCGGCGCTCCCGCTCCCTGCATCCTCAGCCAGGCCACAACGTGGTCAGCAACCTGTTCCTGAGGAACCTCCTTGTAACGCAGTAGCCAGTCCGCATTCGGCGCAAGGGTTCGGACAGCCTCACGCGCCTTCCAATAAGCCCAGGCCAGCTCGTTGCGATCCAACTGCTCGAAATGGGCGTTGCGGAGTTCGTCAATGATTGCCAACTCATTCTCATGGACATAATTTGCGACGAGACTTGCATGGAGATCGGGATAGATGTCCGGCTTTTCGCCAACCGCCACCAAGCTCCGATTTAGCCGCTCAAAGTCCAGATGAAGGGTCTCGCGGAGTTCAGCGATGCTGAAGTTGCTTTTGCATGCTTCCAACACGGTGTCGGCCTCTAACGCGAGGCCCGGCAACCACGGCGCCAAGGCTTCGCGAAGCTTGGAGATATCCTTGACAACGACTGATTCCTGCAAGGTGAATGCATCGATCGCCTCGGCACCACCGCCCATGAAAACGAGAGCCCGTAACCATGGGATGAGCCGATCGAGACGCGCACCCAGAGTTTCGCGTACGGCTCGCTTGCCATCTTCATTCAGCCGAAGCATCTCGCAAAGCCATTCAAGCTCCGTATCCATCGACGGAAACTCATCGACGAGTTTGCCGCTATTGGCGAGCATCAAAACGAGCAGGCGCATGTGAGGTTCCAAAGCGGGTTGGTCAATTGCCTCGCAGATTGCACCCAGAGATTCTCCAATGACGTCCCAGCTCATTGGGCCTGCAGACTTGACAATCACGATAGGCTGGCCATTGGGAAGCTTCAGCGCGAAAGCGCGTCGCCCCTCGACTTCCTGGACAACTTCGACGCCATCGATGCGGAAGCTGACGGTTGCAACTCGCTCAAGCATCAGATGCTCAAGCCTGGCCACGATCGAAGACCGGTCCGCGGGCAACCGCTGGAGTTCTGTTCCCTTCAGCGCTTCCATCGCAACGGCGGCCAACATGCGGAGCCGAGGGCACAAATTGGTAGCTGGCGCCAACGCCCCCGCTCCAACCTCATGACCATCGGCGGTCATCGAGGAGTCCGCCTCGGAGAGCAGCCGGACCTTGAGTCCATATAGCTTGCGCAACAGGGCACCCGTGCGGCCAGACCGCGGGTCAAACAGCAATCTCCCGCTCGCTTCAACCAAACTTGCAATAGTCTCATCGTCCCCATCGCGGACATAGACGACCTGATTCACGTCTTCACCAGCCGTATTCATCCTGACCACTTCAGGTTGACTTCCTCGACGCACGACCAGCGCTTGTGGCCCTGAATTCTCTCCCAACGCGCCCGCTCCCATATTGAATCGGTCCACTAACAAGCCCCAGGTGCGGTAATAGATGTTAAGAAATTGGCGTTCGAAATAACGGTCGAAGCCGTCGCTGGAAAATTGCTTCGCAAGGAACTCCGCCTGCTCGACCAGCGTCTCCGGTTGATACAGGATTCGCAACTGCGCGAGGCTGCACAACGTCCTGATCTTTTCTAAAGACAGCCGTTCGAGCGTTCTCATGATCGGGATCGTCGGGCGCCGCAGAAAAGGCGGGAATCGTTCTGTTCCGCCCTCTGGAGCCAGCCAGATCTCTGAAGGTCTGACGGAAACATGTCGTCCTCCTTCAGCAGAGGGCTCTTCTGCAGGGACCCAGGGAGCCGAGCGCAGGAATGAGGCGATCGGCGTGGGCCACTCACGCTTGTCAGAGTTAGTGAAATGGATATGACGGACCACGATGGTCCAGTCGGGAAGGTGGGAGCTTTCCAGCCACGCGATAATAAGCATCGCGTAGTATTCCCGGCATTCCCTGGAAAACAGGTCAATATCTCCTTGACCCGGCATCCACCAGATGTCGCCGCGAACCATGTACTCGGTAGTAGACGGCAGTTGCGTGGCTCCAGGCTCGATTTCTTCGATGCTCGCTTTCCATGCGGCGGCGGCCGGAGGGGAAATTCCGATGTCATTGCAAAAGGTGAAGTTCTTCAGCCTGTATGCGAAGACTGGCCCGGGCACTTTCTTCGCAATAGGATGAAGGCCTGGCTGGACGCCGAGCTCCATCAGAAACTCAACCCACAATTGGATGGATTTGACCCCTTTGAATGCGGGATGGGAGCGGGCAGCCAACCTGGCCATGGGCCAGGAGTTTGTCATCAATCAGCTGGCGGATCAGATTCAGAACGCCGACCCGAACATCCTGGACATCGGGTCTCCGGACCAGCCCATCAACGAGATCTTCATTTGGCGCAGCCGCGACGACGGCACGCGCTACTCGCGCTACCTGGTGGCCGATTACACCCCGGCAACAGGCGAACGCATCGTGGTTGAAACTTCCATCTCGAATCCGATCGTTCTGACTTCCGCATCGTAATCAGGAACCCTATGCCGGCCACACCTGTCTCGATCTCAGTTTCCGGACCACAGACGGCCCTGTCGATTTCAAGTCAGGAGCAGTTGACGGCCACCGCTACCTATAGCGATGGGTCGACGCTCAATGTGACAGCGCTTTGCACCTGGTCAACGAACACTGCATGCCTGTCGGTCACCAGCGGCGGCACGGTCGTCGCAGTCCGAGCGCCCAATCCTCAGACCAACGGCGGACGGCCGCAGTTCACCACGACGGTATCTGCCTCGCTGAACGGGATCACGGGCACGATGGCGATCTCGATTGTGGTGGGTACAACCGCGGCGGCCACACCTGTGCTGCCTTCTTACCGATCCCATCGGACTCAGGTTCTGCTGAACTACTTCGACATCACTGATCGGCGTGTCCGCGAAGAACCCTACACAATCGATGCGCAACTCTTGAACACGGCGGCCATCGCTCTTGACGACAGCCAGCAGCGCATTGCTCGGGAGATCGCTTCGCGCACTCTGGCAACGTGTCCGACAGGAATCGACAACCGCGGTGTCTACTACATGGTGAAGCTGCCGAATGACTTTCCCTTGGCGCCAGGGCAGACCCTCTTGAACCAGGTGATTGGAACCATCACCTCCGGTTCGACCTCGCAGAACATCGTCATTCAACCGTACGACGATAGGTTGCCGGTTCCCACCGGTTACATCGCAGATTCTTCGCAGGCGCAGGTTCCCATGACCTGTCCGGTCCTCTTCGACGTGACCGGCAGCGGAGACGCTACAGTGAGCATCTGGAATCCCCAGAGTCTGGGTCCGTTTTCCTTGCCCATTCCGAACATCCTGACCTTCTGGGTCGAAGGCGTCCAAGGCAGCCAGATGTCGCTCAGCATCTTTGTGCAGGGCGAGGAATATCCTTTGCCCGTCTGGGCCGACCAGCAGGAAGGCGCCAGCGAGACGATTACCGCGTCGAACGAGGGCGTCTTCACCGGTATCAAAACCTGGCAGAACATCTCCAGCATCATCGTCCGCGGGCTTCCCGCCGGCGTCAGACTGCGCTGCTGGCAGATGCCGTTCAACCTTCCGGCAGTCCCAGACAGCACGCGGCCGTACACCCATCCCATTTTCCGGGACACGTTGTTCGACAGGTACTGGCTCATCTCGACAGGCGAGAACCTGCTCAAAGAGCTGTACATGATGGACAACTTCAGCACCCTCGAATACATCCAGTCCTACGCCATGACCACGCCTCTGGGAGCGATCGCTGTGGAACCGAATACCTGGGGCATTCTGGGAGCGGCAGGAACGAGCCTCATTTACTGGGATAGGCGCGAACCGCTTCCCGGCCAGCTCTCTGCGCCGGCGATGACGACCGAACCTCTGTATGGACTCAACGTCAAGTACGACATCTCCAAGCCAGGAGCGACTCGGTACGCGATCCTGCTGCCGGTGCCCTACGGCTCCGCATCAACGGCTTCCAACTGGCGCTACCTCGTCATGACTCCTGACGGCAACTTTCAAGTCCTGCTTCCGGATGGAACGCTCGTTGCGTATTCGGGAAGCGCAGGATGGCAATCCGGGACACTTTCTGCCCCTGCACCAGTTTCTCTGGCTCTGACCATGATCGGGACTTATGTCCTGATGCTGGAGTGCATGGGAAACGGCCAGACAGCTACTGCCGATGAAGTTCCCTATCCGAACCTTGCAACTCCAGTCATCAACACCTACGACCTTTCCAGCATCGTGCCCGCGATTCAAGGCATTGCTTATGACGTGATGGGAAGGCTCTGGTTGTGGACTGGCAGCAATGCAGTCGCAGTCAAGCCGAGATACGACGGATACATTCTCGATCCGAACAGTCTGGCCATCTATCTGACCGACACCTACGACAGCGTTTCGTTTGAGTAACCAATGAACACTTCCACGCAGATTCAGCGCGTAAACAGCTTGACCTATGCAGATGTGGCGGGCCTGAATGTCGGCCTCACTCGTATGCAGGGCGAGGACTCCGTTGCTTTCCTTGAACGCTGCTATCTGGCCACGACATGCCGCCAGGACAGCACCTATGAAGGCGAACAGGATCAGGTCTGCTTGCAACTCGGTTTGACGCAGTGGGCAGGGATCTCTGTCAGCTCCACGTCTCTCAGCATGACCATTACGGTGTGCATCGGG